>OGEZ01000319.1_pt1 | contig 47782 bp, 39 predicted proteins | sample 1570831 | NCBI WGS metagenome assembly OGEZ01 (sample SAMEA2582059, study PRJEB24529) | metagenome | biome: Human gut stool | place: China | collected 2011
CTTAAAATCTCTTTATAAATAAAAGGGGTTGACGCAAATAAAAGCGATGCGAATGAAAATTCATCCCTTCAGAAGGTAAAATTGCAAACTCTGCTTTGCAATTTTATAGAAGTTGTTTATCTTTGCGCTGTTAATGACAAAGTGAGAAATAGCAGGTGGAATCATTTTTTCGTACACATAAATATTTGGTGGAACATTTGCAACCTTCCGTTCGGCGGGAATTGATGGACGAGATCAATTGGAATGACCGTCTGATAGGTATTAAAGGTTCCAGAGGTGTTGGAAAAACGACTTTCTTGTTGGATTATGCACGTGAATACTTTGGCGCAGACAATAAGAAATGCCTGTATGTCAATTTGAATCACTTTTATTTCACGGCGCGTACATTGGTCGATTTCGCTGATGAGTTCCAGCGTAACGGTGGGGAAGTATTATTGATCGACCAGGTATTCAAGTATTCAGACTGGTCAAAAGAGCTGCGGTATTGTTATGATCATTTCCCCAATCTGCGCATAGTCTTTTCAGGTTCGTCGGTTATGCGCCTGAAGGAAGAGAATCCGGATCTGGCCGGAAAGGTTGTCTCTTATAATCTGCGGGGATTCTCTTTCCGTGAGTTTCTGAATATGATGACGGGAAATAATTTCCCTTCCTATTCGTTTGCCGAACTGATCCAGCATCACCGGCAGATAGCAGAAGACATCTCGAATCAAGTAAATCCCTTGGACTATTTTCAAGACTATATGCATCATGGTTTTTATCCTTTTTTCCGGGAAAAGCGGAATTTTTCGGAGAATCTGCTGAAAACGATGAACATGATGCTGGAGGTAGACGTACTTTATATTAAACAAATAGAGCAAAGTTATCTGCCCAAGTTGAGAAAATTATTATATTTGCTGGCTGTATATGGCCCGGGTTCGCCCAATGTGAGCCAGTTGAGTAAAGAAATAGAGACTTCGCGGGCAACGGTGATGAATTATATCAAATACCTGGCTGATGCCCGTTTGGTTAATATCTTGTATCCACGAGGAGAATCATTTCCGAAGAAGCCTTCGAAGGTTTATTTATACAATTCGAATCTGATGTATCCCATTTGTCCGGTGGAAGAGGTGAACAAGAATGTGGCACGCGAGTCGTTCTTCTTTAATCAGCTTCAGAAAGACAATGAAGTGAATGCAGGCATTAAGAACGCTCATTTCTTGGTGAATCAGTCATATCATTTTCGGATAGAAGATAATATGAAGTTTAAAAACAGTGCAGATATGTATTATGCCGTTGACCAGACAAAGATAGGTGAAGGCAATCTGATACCGCTTTGGCTCTTCGGCTTTTTATATTGAGAATCTTTACATACTAATAGTTTATAGATCTATGACAAAAGAAAAGAAATTTATCACATGTGACGGTAATGAAGCAGCTGCACATATTTCGTATATGTTCAGTGAAGTAGCTGCTATTTATCCGATCACTCCGTCATCTACTATGGCAGAACATGTAGATGAATGGGCAGCAGCTGGCCGCAAGAATATCTTCGGCGAAACTGTAATGGTTCAGGAAATGCAATCAGAAGGTGGTGCTGCTGGAGCTGTTCATGGTTCTTTGCAGGCAGGTGCGTTGACAACTACTTATACCGCTTCTCAAGGTTTGTTGTTAATGATCCCGAACATGTATAAGATTGCAGGTGAATTACTGCCTTGCGTATTCCATGTTTCTGCCCGTACATTGGCTTCTCATGCCTTGTGTATTTTTGGCGATCATCAGGATGTTATGTCTTGTCGTCAGACAGGTTTCGCCATGTTGTGCGAAGGTTCAGTTCAGGAAGTGATGGATTTGGCTGGTGTTGCTCACTTGGCAACATTGAAGTCACGTGTGCCGTTCATCAACTTCTTCGATGGTTTCCGTACTTCACATGAAATCCAGAAGATTGAAAAGTTGGAAAATGAAGATTTGGCTCCGCTGATCGATCAGAAAGCGTTGGCTGAATTCCGTGCCCGTGCCTTGAATCCGCAGAAGCCGGTAGCTCGTGGTATGGCTGAAAACCCGGATCACTTCTTCCAGCACAGAGAATCTTCTAATTCATTCTATGAAGCTGTTCCTGCTATCGTAGAAGAATACATGAACGAAATCAGCAAGATCACAGGTCGTAAATATGGCTTGTTCGATTACTATGGTGCTGAAGATGCAGAACGCGTTATCATCGCTATGGGTTCAGTAACCGAAGCTGCTCGCGAAGCAATCGATTATTTGACAAGCAAGGGTGAAAAAGTTGGTTTGGTATCTGTTCACTTGTATCGTCCGTTCTCTGCTAAGCATTTCTTGGCAGCTGTACCTAAGACTGCAAAACGTATTGCTGTTCTGGATCGTACAAAAGAACCGGGAGCTAACGGCGAACCGTTGTATCTGGACGTAAAAGATTGTTTCTATGGCGTAGAAAATGCTCCGCTGATCGTAGGTGGCCGTTATGGTTTGGGATCTAAGGATACAACTCCGGCTCAGATCTTGGCTGTTTATGAAAACTTGGCTATGGCTATGCCGAAGAATCAGTTTACAATCGGTATCGAAGATGATGTAACTTTCACATCTCTGCCTAAGAAAGAAGAAATTGCTTTGGGTGGCGAAGGTATGTTCGAAGCTAAATTCTATGGTTTGGGTGCCGACGGTACAGTAGGTGCTAATAAGAACTCAGTGAAGATCATCGGTGATAACACGAACAAATACTGCCAGGCTTATTTCGCTTATGACTCTAAGAAATCTGGAGGTTTCACTTGTTCTCACTTGCGTTTCGGTGATCATCCGATCCGTTCAACTTATTTGGTAAATACGCCTAATTTCGTTGCTTGCCACGTTCAGGCATATCTGCACATGTATGATGTGACTCGCGGTTTGCGTGAAAACGGTACCTTCTTGCTGAATACAATCTGGGAAGGTGAAGAATTGGCTAAGAATTTGCCAAACAACGTAAAACGTTATTTCGCTCAGAAGAATATCACAGTTTATTATATCAATGCAACGAAGATTGCTCAGGAAATCGGTTTGGGTAATCGTACCAATACCATCCTTCAGTCTGCATTCTTCCGTATCACAGAAGTAATTCCTGTTGATCTGGCTATCGAACAGATGAAGAAGTTCATTGTGAAGTCATACGGTAAGAAAGGTGAAGATGTGGTTAACAAGAACTATGCTGCCGTTGACCGTGGTGGTGAATACCATCAGTTGACAGTTGATCCGGCTTGGGCTAATCTGCCTGCTGATGAAAAGGCTGCCAACAACGATCCTGCTTTCATCAACGAAGTAGTTCGTCCGATCAATGCACAGGATGGTGACCTGTTGAAGGTTTCTGCATTCAAGGGTATTGAAGATGGTACTTGGCATCAAGGTACTGCTAAATATGAAAAACGTGGTGTAGCAACATTTGTTCCGGTATGGAATGAAGCTAACTGTATCCAGTGTAACCAGTGTGCTTATGTTTGTCCTCACGCAGCTATCCGTCCGTTCGTATTGGATGAAGAAGAACTGAAGGGTGCAAACTTCGCTACAATCGCAGTGAAAGCTCCGGCTACAATGAAGGGTATGGCTTTCCGTATGCAGGTTGACGTTATGGACTGCTTGGGTTGTGGTAACTGTGCTGATGTTTGTCCGGGATTCAAGGGCAACAAGGCTTTGAGCATGGTTCCGCTGGAAGGTCAGGAAGCAGAAGCTGCCAACTGGGATTACTGCGTAGCTAACGTGAAGACAAAACAGAGCTTGGTTGACGTGAAGTCGAATGTGAAGAACTCACAGTTCGCTACTCCGTTGTTTGAGTTCTCTGGCGCATGTTCAGGTTGTGGTGAAACTCCGTATGTGAAGTTGATTTCTCAGTTGTTCGGTGATCGTGAAATGGTTGCTAATGCAACAGGTTGTTCATCTATCTACTCAGGTTCTGTTCCTTCTACTCCGTATACAACCAACGAAAAGGGGCACGGTCCGGCTTGGGCAAACTCATTGTTCGAAGACTTCTGTGAATTTGGTTTAGGTATGGAATTGGCCAACGAAAAGATGCGTGCTCGTATCCAGAAGGCTATGGAAGAAGCAATCGCTGCTGAAGCAACTCCGGCTGAATACAAAGAAGTATTCCAGGCTTGGATTGAAAACCAGAACGATGCAGACAAGACAAAAGAATTGGCAGAAAAGATCATCCCGATGGTTGAAGCTGCTAAAGATAAATGTGCTAACTGCGCAACTATCGCTGAATTGTCTCACTTCTTGGTTAAACGTTCTCAGTGGATCATTGGTGGTGACGGTGCTTCTTACGATATCGGTTACGGAGGTTTGGATCATGTAATCGCTTCTGGTAAGAATGTAAACATCTTGGTATTGGATACTGAAGTTTACTCTAATACAGGTGGACAGTCATCTAAATCTACTCCGGTAGGTGCTATTGCCAAGTTTGCTGCTGCTGGTAAGCGTGTACGTAAGAAAGACCTGGGCTTGATGGCTACTACATACGGTTATGTATATGTTGCTCAGATTGCTATGGGTGCTGACCAGACTCAGACATTGAAGGCAATCCGCGAAGCTGAAGCTTACGACGGTCCTTCTTTGATCATTGCTTATGCTCCTTGTATCAACCACGGTTTGAAGAAGGGTATGGGTAAGTCACAGGCTGAAGAAAAGGCTGCTGTTGAATGTGGTTACTGGCACTTGTGGCGTTACAACCCGGCATTGGAAGCAGAAGGCAAGAATCCGTTCACATTGGATAGCAAAGAACCGGATTGGAGCAAGTTCCAGGACTTCCTGAAGGGTGAAGTACGTTTCGCATCTGTTATGAAACAATATCCGGCTGAAGCTGCTGAATTGTTCCAGGCTGCTGAAGACAATGCTAAGTGGCGTCTGCGTAGCTATAAGCGTTTAGCTGCTGAAAACTGGGATGTAGAGGCTTAATTTCAAGTTTTACACGTGCGGTTTCCGCGCAGGCCGGCGTAAAGCTGGCAAACTTGAATCCAAATAATTGATAAGGTGTGCCGATGGAGAAGAGTTACTCCATTTGGCACACCTTCTTTTCTTCCAACCTGTTGTTTGGGCGCTTAGAATGCTGTTTTGTTCGGATTTTGTAAGAATCCTTCTTGTCTGCTCGAAATAATTAGGTATATTTGTGTTACGTAAACAGGGAAAAAATGGAATTTGATAAAAGACATAGCTATTTAATTCAATGGTTGATCGGGATTGGCGATTTGGCAGTATTGAATTGTATGTTCATTCTTATATATAGCCTTTTAGGACCTTATTATACACGGGCAATCGAATATAATATCCGGGAAGTCCTTTTGCTGCTGAATTTCTGCTATTTCCTCTCTTTGTATTTTGTACCCATACAATTGCATAAGTCGATTGTTTATTTGGATAAGGTAGTTCAGCGGGCCTGTGGGCTGTTGACGCTGCTGATATTCCTGTTTAGTACATGTTTGATATTCTTGAACATCGGAGATGTTCTCGCCACATTCTTATTGTTGTATTATGTGTCCACGCTGGTTGTTTTCTCCTGTTGGCGTGTCTTTGTACGTATGCTGTTGAAGTTCTATCGCCGCAAAGGATACAATTTCAAGAAGATAATCATTGTGGGAGCAGGAAAGAACGGAATGGAATTATATCGTGTCATGAAAGACGATATATCATCTGGCTTTAATATCTTAGGATTCTTCGACGATAATCTGGTATTGAAAGATATTCTCCCGAATTATCTGGGAACGACTGATCAGGTAGAGAAATATGCCTTGGAAAAAGATATTGATGAGATCTATTGTACCTTGCCGGGAACGAACGATGAAAAGATCCTTCGCCTCTTGAATTTCTCAGAGAAAAACATGATCCGTTTTTATATGGTTCCTGAGATTTACCGAAACATCAAGAAGAGTATGGTGATGGAAATCATGGAGTCAATCCCGTTGTTGACATTACGCCGTGAGCCATTGCAGGCGTTTTACAACCGGGCCTTGAAACGTGCTTTCGACATTGTTTTCTCGCTGGGCATTCTTTGTACGATCTTTCCTTTTTTATACATCATTGTCGGCTTCCTGATCAAACGGAGTTCGCCGGGACCTATATTTTTCAAGCAGAAACGTACCGGACTGTATGGACGGGATTTTGAATGTTATAAATTCCGTACGATGCGTGTAAATGCTGAAGCTGATACATTGCAAGCCGTGAAAGACGATCCCAGAAAAACGAAGATTGGAGATTTCCTGCGGAGAACGAATCTGGACGAATTTCCTCAGTTTATCAATGTATTGAAAGGAGATATGTCGGTGGTCGGTCCACGTCCGCACATGTTAAAGCATACCGAACAATATTCTGCCCTGATTGATAAGTATATGGTCCGGCATTTGGTGAAACCGGGTGTGACAGGCTGGGCACAAGTAACAGGCTATCGCGGTGAAACAAAAACATTGGAACAAATGGAAGGCCGTGTCAAACGGGATGTTTGGTATATCGAAAACTGGTCTTTCTTCTTGGACCTGAAGATTATAGTCGTAACATTACTGAATATGTGCCGCGGAGAGAAAAACGCATATTGACACAGGCAATGCACAGATTTTCTGCATTTGTGTAATTCCGTATTTATAAATATCGTATCTTTGCAGCATGGGAAGAATTGTAGCAATCGATTATGGCAGAAAACGGACAGGGGTAGCTGTGACAGATACCTTGCAAATTATAGCAAATGGCCTGACAACAGTGCCGAGTGGAGAATTAGTCAAGTTTTTGTCCGATTACGTATCGAAAGAGCCGGTTGATTTATTTATTGTAGGACAGCCTAAGCAAATGAATAACGAGCCTTCCGAAAATATGAAATATGTAGAAGCCTTCGTTACTCATCTGAAAAGAACAATCCCACAGATTCCGGTCGTGTATTATGATGAACGTTTTACATCCGTGATGGCTCATCAAGCGATGCTTGATGGTGGATTGAAGAAGAAAAAGCGGCAGGAAAAGGCATTGGTAGATGAAATCAGTGCGGTTATAATTCTTCAAGCTTATTTAGAAAGTAAAAAATATAAATTATAAATTATAAATTATAATATGATTTTACCCGTATATTTATATGGTCAGCCTGTTTTAAGAAAAGAGGCTGAAGCTGTTCCGCAGGATTATCCTGATTTGAAACAATTGATTGCAAATATGTTTGAGACAATGTACCATGCAGACGGAGTAGGTTTAGCCGGTCCGCAGATTGGTTTGTCGTTACAAATCTTGGTCCTTGATGCCGATGTGTTGAAGGATGATTATCCGGAATGTAAAGGTTTCAAACGAGCAATGATTAATCCTGTCTTTTTAGAGAAAAGCGAAGAGACCGTTTCGATGGAAGAAGGTTGTTTGAGTTTTCCGGGCATCCATGAGAAAGTAGCTCGTTCGGTACGGATTCGGGTTAAGTATTATGACGAAAACTGGCAGGAACACGAAGAAGAAGTTACGGGTTTTGCAGCTCGTGTCGTTCAGCACGAATGCGAACATCTGGCAGGACATGTGTTTATAGATAACATTTCGGCTATCCGTCGCCAGCTTAATAAATCCAAGTTGAACAATATCATTAAAGGTTCGGTACGTTGTTCATACCGAGTAAAAGCTATAGGGAAATAAAAAGATATAGTTGTCGCCTTGTTTGAATAGCATTCCTGCTAGGTAAACAGGGCGAAGTAATTTATAAATATTAGTTTTATGACAGATTTAAGTAAAAACATTCAGGCCCTCAGAGAAAAGAAAGCTGTTGTGGAAATGGGTGGAGGCGAAGCTGCTATTGAAAAGCAGATTGCTATGGGTAAGATGACTGCCCGCGACCGTATTCTTTCTTTGTTGGACAAGAATTCTTTTCACGAGTATGACTTGTTTGTAAAGCATGATGGTCGTGATTTCGGTATGGACAAGAAAGACCTGCCGGGTGATGGCGTTGTAACAGGAACTGGTACTATTTTTGGTGCTCCTGTATGTATTTATGCTCAGGACTTCACGGTTGCCGGTGGTTCATTGGGTTTGCAACATGCTCGTAAGATTACAAAGATCATGGATCATGCCTTGAAGATGAAGTGTCCGATCATTGGTATCAATGATTCAGGTGGTGCTCGTATTCAGGAAGGTGTGGGTGCATTAGCTGGTTATGGAGAAATTTTCTATCGGAATACCATTGCTTCAGGTGTTATTCCTCAGATCTCTTTGATCTTAGGTCCGTGTGCCGGTGGTGCTGTTTATTCTCCTGCCTTGACAGACTTCGTCTTTGTAGTTGAAAATATTTCTAAGATGTTTATTACTGGTCCGAACGTAATCAAGACTGTCTTGGGTGAAGATATCTCGATGGAAGATTTGGGCGGAGCTCGTGTTCATGCTGAAATTACAGGAAATGCTCATTTCTATGCCAAGAGTGAACAGGAGTGTTTCGATCAGGTAAAACGTTTGGTTAGCTTCATTCCTTGGAATAACCAGGAACGTGCTAAGATGGTTGAGCCGAAGGAACCGACTGCAATGTTGAATATTGAAGAAATCGTTCCTGCTGATCCTAAACAGCCGTATGATGTTCGTGATGTGATCAAATGTATCGTTGATGACTCAGACTTCCTGGAAGTACAGCAAATGTGGGCTGCCAACATTGTGATCGGTTTCGGTCGTATGGGCGGTGAAACAGTTGGATTTGTAGCTAACCAGCCGATGGTATTGGCCGGTGTATTGGATTGCGACAGCGCTGATAAGGCTGCTCGTTTCATCCGTTTCTGCGACTCATTCAATATTCCAATCATTACATTGGAAGATATGCCTGGTTATTTGCCTGGTGTTGATCAGGAACATGCAGGTGTTATCCGCCATGGTGCGAAAGTATTGTATGCATATTCAGAAGCAACTGTTCCAAAGATTACAGTGATTTTGCGTAAAGCTTATGGTGGTGGTTACATTGCTATGAACTCTCGTCACCTGGGTGCAGACTTTATGTTTGCATGGCCAAGTGCAGAAATTGCCGTAATGGGTCCGGAAGGTGCTGCTAATATTATTTTCCGTAAGGAAATTATGGCAGCTGAAGATCAGGAAGCTATGCGTCAGGAAAAAGTAAAAGAATATATCGAGAAGTTTGCAAATCCGTATGTGGCTGCATCTCGTGGTTTTATTGATTCAGTTATTGAACCGAAAGAAACTCGTTCGTTGTTACTGCATGCTTTGAAACTTTCTATTTTGAAAGAGGAATATAGACCTGCGAAGAAACATGGTCTGCCTCCATTCTAAATATTTGCCTATGGAAGAGAATAAGAAAGAATTGGTGGATTTTGTAGTTACTGCCCGTAAATACAAAACGACACTGACTGAAAAATTCAAGAATCGTCCGGTATGGCATAAACCTTTTCCCGGTGATGTGATTTCTCATCTGCCAGGAACGATCGTTGAACTGGAAGTGAAAGTAGGAGATGAAGTGGAAGCTGGTCAATTACTGTTGATCCATCAGGCCATGAAGATGCTGAATCGGGTAGTAGCTCCTGTTGCAGGCGTCGTTGAAGCTGTGAATGTTCAGATTGGCGAACAGATTCCGAAGGATCATTTGATGATTCGTATCAATCCGAAATGATGGATGAGGACTGGTCTTATATTTATAGACTATAAAATAAACAGTTCAGCAAAGTCCGCTTTGCTGAACTGTTTGTTTTTATGGGTTTCATCTTTTCCCGGTGTGTCATGATGGCAAAATGCCATATGAACCAACCGATTCGGATGTTATTTATTCCCACGGAGTCAATGTAACATTGCGGAATTGGATCGGGCCGCCTTCGCTTTGCAAACCGATGTGACCTTCTTTGACCTTGTTTGTTCCTGTATTCTGATAAACACCATTGATATATACAGTAATGACTCCATCTTTCACGAAGATGTTGGCTTCATTCCATTCTCCGGCTTTATTCTCACTCGATTTGGTGTGTTTCTGAACAACAGGGAAAGCAGGACGAGGTTGTCCGGGCTTGTTTTGGAATTCAGCCAAATCTGAGCCTCCTAATAAAACAAAGTCACCGGCATCACCGGCATGCAACTGACATTCGACACCGTTCGGGAACGGATTCTTCAGGTCTTCAATCAACAGGAAGATACCGCTGTTGGCTTCTTTGCCGTCGGGCCATCTCCATTCAACATGCAGTTTATAGTTACTGTATTTCTGTTTGGTGTACATATAACCAAAAGGCTGACCAGCGATTTGAATCATGCCGTCTTTGACAGAATATACTTGTTCTGCAGGAACTGAATTCTTGTCAACTAAAAATTCCCAATTCGACAAGTCTTTCCCGTTGAATAATTTCTCTGTTTTCTGTGCCTGTACAGACAGACTTCCCATCAGGGAAATACCTGCTATACCTAAAATAGCTAATTTTCTTTTCATGGTTCTCTATGATTGTTATGTTTGTTATGGATTAATCAACTATTAATTTACGATAGCGTACGCGTTTAGGTTCTTCATAACCTGATTGCTTACGTTTGTATTCTTCGTATTCGGAATAACTTCCTTCGTAGAATACGACATTTGAGTTTCCTTCAAATGAAAGAATATGTGTACAGATACGGTCGAGGAACCAGCGGTCGTGTGATACGACAACAGCGCAACCGGCAAAGTTTTCCAATCCTTCTTCCAAAGCTCTCAAGGTATTGACATCAATATCGTTGGTCGGCTCGTCGAGCAGCAAGACGTTGGCTTCGGCTTTCAGGGTAAGAGCCAGATGCAAGCGGTTACGTTCACCACCAGATAGAACACCACACAGCTTTTCCTGATCAGCACCAGCGAAGTTGAATTTCGACAGATAAGCTCGGGCATTGATTTCCTTTCCACCGACACGGATAAATTCATTGCCTCCGGATACAACCTGATAGACAGATTTCTTCGGGTCGATGTCTTTATGTGTCTGGTCGGCATATCCGATACGCACTGTTTCTCCGACTTCGAAAGAGCCGTTATCAACCTGTTCCTGTCCCATGATCAGCTTGAAGAGTGTTGTCTTTCCGGCTCCATTCGGACCAATGACGCCGACGATACCGTTAGGCGGTAGGGTGAAGTTGAGATCATCGAACAGCAACTTATCGCCAAAGGCTTTGGCCACATGATGGGCTTCGATGACCTTGTTACCCAAGCGCGGACCGTTCGGGATGAAGATTTCCAGCTTGGCTTCGCGTTCTTTCTGGTCTTCGTTCAGCAACTTCTCATACGAGTTCAAGCGCGCCTTTCCTTTGGCCTGGCGAGCTTTGGGAGCCATATTGATCCATTCCAACTCACGTTCGAGCGTCTTACGGCGTTTGCTGGCCTGCTTTTCTTCCTGTGCCATGCGTTTGGTCTTCTGGTCAAGCCAAGAAGAATAGTTCCCTTTCCAAGGAATACCTTCGCCTCGGTCTAATTCCAGAATCCAGCCTGCTACGTGATCCAGGAAGTAACGGTCGTGGGTGATACAAATCACTGTACCGGCATATTGCTGCAAGTGTTGTTCCAGCCAATCGATAGACTCGGCATCCAGGTGGTTGGTCGGCTCGTCGAGCAACAATACATCCGGTTGCTGGAGAAGCAAACGGCAAAGTGCTACACGACGGCGTTCACCTCCCGATAATGTATCGACAAGCTGATCTTCGGGCGGACAACGTAAGGCATCCATCGCCCGTTCGAGTTTGGTATCCAGATTCCAGGCATCTGTCGCATCAATCTTGTCTTGCAATTCAGCCTGACGGGCAATAAGAGCATCCATCTTGTCCGGATCTTCCAATACTTCCGGATCACCGAACCGTTCGTTGACTTCCTCGTATTCCTTTAATATATTTACGATGTCCTGGACACCTTCCTGTACGACTTCCTTTACTGTCTTTCCCGGTTCCAGATGCGGATCCTGTTCCAGATAGCCTACAGAATAACCGGGCGAGAAAACAACTTCTCCCTGATAATCCTTGTCGAGTCCGGCAATGATTTTCAACAGGGTTGATTTTCCCGAACCATTCAATCCGATGATTCCGATTTTGGCTCCGTAGAAAAAGGAAAGGTATATGTTTTTCAATACCTGTTTTTGCGGAGGATAGACTTTGCTAACTCCGACCATTGAGAAAATAATCTTCTTATCGTCTGCCATAGATTAGCTTTTGTTGGTAAAATGATTTTATCGCATCAAAAATAAGCAAAGTTTTCAAGCTTTACAAGCAGGCTTCTGCTTTTCCCGCTTGAGAACGAAAATAGGCAGATAAAGATAGATACCGATTACCGACATGATCAGTCCGCCAATCGTTCCGGCAGCCAGCGGAAACCAGAAGGCTTCTTTCTCGTCGCCGATCATGAACGGGATAAAACCCAGGATCGTTGAGATGACGGTCAGGAAGATCGGGGTGATCTTGGCATTCCAGGCTTTCTGATAAGCGCGGATCGGCCGCATCCGTGGGAACCGCTCGCGAATCTGGTTGTATTCGTTCAGGATATAGATACTGGCATTCACCGTGATACCGCACAGCAGAACGAAAGAGGCAAAGCCACCTTGGTCGAAGTTCAGCTTGAACCAGTAGAAGGTGAGGAACACACCGATGTAGGAAATCGGGATGACGAAGATGACCGACAACGGCTGCTTCAGCGAGTTGAAAAGGATGCTCGTGGTGAAGAAGATGATGACGATGATCAGGAACAACAGCAGATATTGCTTGTTGTCGTCGTTTCCCCACGACCAGTAGCTGCTTTCTACCTTGGCTGTGTAGCCCATGGGCAAGATCTTCTGGAAGTCCTTGACGATGTTCTTCTGGATTTTCTGTCCCTGGTTGCTCGATCCGATGTATTCGTATTGCAGACAGAGGCGATACTGCTGGTTGATCTTGGCAATCTGCTGCGGCATCTGACCTTTCTCGACAGTCGCCAGATCAGACAGCTTGAAGTATTTGTCTCCGATGCGCTGGGGCAGGAACTGCATGTTCCAGATATCATATTCCTCAGATTGGCGGGAAGAGAGGCGCAGACTTTCCATTTCATTATCTACCAGGATTGTTCCGGTGTAGATGTTCTTCCCGAAAACCGGATTGACCGAGGCGAACAGCTCGATCGGCAGGATGGATTCTTGTGCCATCCGGGCTTTGTTCAGGTTGAAATAGAATTCCTGATAATCATCTTTCCACCAGGAATATTCCGAGTTGATCAATACTTCCTTGATACGGCGGTAGGTGAGGAGTTTCTCCTTCAGCTTTTCCGCCCAGGCATACAACTCGTCGTAGTTGTAGCCATACATCTCGATGCGATACGAACCGGCATTTTCCCGCACGTCGTTGCTGAAGCCCTGGTCCATCAATCCCCAGACATTCCAGCTTCCGCCGCCTAATTGGAGCGCCTTGCTGATGACTTTACTCTTGAGCGTATAAGGGAAACCGCTCCGTTCTGCCTCGCGGGTGAAATAGACGTTGATACTTGCCTGCTTGGCATTATAGATGCTTGTCTGGAACTGACGGATCTCTTTATGGGTACTCAGAAAGGCTTCCATCCGTCCGACCAGCGTATTCATCTGTTCCAGGGTTGTTCCGCTCGGCATGGAGGCCGAGATGCTGAGCACGGTTTCGTCGTTGCGGGTGAAGTAACTGCCTTCATATACTTTCTCGACGAAGAGGCGCAAGGTTCCGCCCAGTCCTTTGTTGAGCGCAGGCTTGATTTTCTCCTTCCACACGTCTTTTTGTACCAGCGAATTATAGGTGTCGATACACAACGAGTCGGTATGCGAATACCATTTCTTGTCGTCGTACTCTATTTTCTCCGGCAAGAGGAAGACTGGCAAGCCGAACACCAGCACCAGTACGACACAGGAGAGTTTCTTCCATTGGCACAGCAGACGGATCTGCCAGCGGTAATACCGGTTGAAGTAAAGGACGGCATACGTGAGCCACGACGGATGAAACCGGCGTTGCGTACGGTGTATGGATGCGAGTTGCATCTTCTCGATCAATGCCGGTACCAGGAAAAGGGCTACGGCCAGCGAGACTGCCAGGTTGATAATCACAACGGCGGCAAAGTCCTGCAAGTTCAACCGGATTCGTTCGTCGAGGAAGAAGATGATTGCCAAGGCTCCGATGGTGGTCAGCGTGGCTGCCAGAATGGAAAGGAAGGCTTTCAAGTCATGCCGCCTCCGGATGTGATCGGTCATCACAATGGTGTTGTCGATGACAAGACTCAGCGAGATGGTGATTCCTGCTAATGAATACAACTGCATTTCCAAACCGAACAGATAATAGAAGATCACGGCAATACACAGGTTGATACTCAGACTGATCACGATCAGGAACAGGTAACGGAAATTCCGGGTGATCAACAGAACGAAGAGTAGCAGGATCAGAATGGTCAGTCCGGTGCGTACATAGATCTTATCCAGTTCTTCCTGGATGTATTCCGTAGCGTCATAGCTGGTATGTATTTCGTAGCCTGCTGGAAGGTTTTGTTGGATGTTTCCCATTTCTTCCTTGATCTGTTGGGCCAGCTGCAACTGGTTGGCTGTCTCTTCTGCCCAGATGGAAAGGTAGATGGAGTTCAGTCCGTTGATACGATAATAGCTTTGTGGCTCTTCTTCCTGCCGGGTTACTTGCAAGAGCTGATCCAGGCGGAGCAGTTTTCCTTGCGGAGACTTGACCGAGATCTTTGTCGGGTCGAATCCTTCTTCCGTGTGTTGCGGAATCAGTGCCAGACGCATCCAGTGCTTTTCGTCCGGATCGTTCGACAGGTTGGCTATGCCCAGGAATTCTTTCTGGTAATAGGTTGAGATAGCTTCCTGGATATCCTGTACGGTAATGCCCAGTTCCGAGAGTTGCCGGCTGTCGTATTCCAGCCGCCATTCCATGGGTGTTGCTCCGCTTACCTGAATCCGGTAGATTCCTTGGATGGTACTCAGACGCGGTTTGATCTGGTTCTCGGCATACCGCTGGATGAATATCGGCGTAGCAGCCGCATTCAGGGTATAAGTCAGGAACGGCCTTGACTCTTTGTCGTCGGGACGGCTCATTTGCAGGGTCGGATACGTGACGCCGTCGGGCAGGTCGGGCCATGTCTGGCGGACAATGGTCGAGGCTTCGAAGCGGGCGGCATCCACATCGGTGTGCTTGTCCAGTTCGATGGTGATACGTCCCCAGCCATTACCGGAAGTAGAAGAAATCTCTTTTACTCCGCTGATGCGCGACAGCATGGCTTCCAGGCGTGAGGTCACTTCCATCTCGATCACTCGCGACGAGTTTCCCGGCATGTTGAAGGAGACACTCAGCCGGGGCAAGGTACGCGAAGGCGACAGCTTGACCGGAAGGAGCGGCAGGAATGCCAGTCCCGCCAACGCCAGGCAGACGAAGGCGACGATGATGGTGAAAGCCGATGGAGAGGATTTATAGCTCATGTTCGTAATCAAATTCATTCGACAAAGAAACACCTGTCTCGAAATCATGCAAGGTCAGCTTCCGGATCTTGTAGTAACTCAGCCAATAGTTCTGCAAGGCGGTGATATAGTTGCGCTGGGCTTCCTGCTGTCGGTTCAGCGAGAGCGTCATGCTGTTGATGTCGGCTTTCCCGATCAGGAAGCGTTGCTTGGTCTTCTGGTAGGCCATCAGGGCAATATCCAAGGCTTCTTCCGCACTGCTGATCAGGTTTTGCTGGATGTTGAAGTCGCCCACGGTCATGATGACGTCTTCTTCCACGCTGATCTCTTTCTGCTGTGCCGTGGTCTGGGCTATGCTCAGGTTGCTCTTGGCGATGTTGTGCTTTCCTTTGCGGACGCCCCAGTCCACCAGCGGGATGGAAACGGAGATGGCAACGATATCCTGTTGCAGCGGATCTTTATAGACATCCCGGAATCTCGATGATACCTGGTTGAATCCGATGCTGGCATTCACCGATGCGTTGAACATGGCTTCCTTCTTCGTGCGATCGACTTCCTGTTCTGCTTCCAGGATGCTTTGCTTCATCTCCAGAAATTCGGGGTTGTTCTCGCGGGCCAGGGTTAAGGCTTCTTCTACCGAAATGTGCAGGTCGCGCGGACGGGAAGGCAACCGTAGGCGGATTTCCTCGCTCTTCTCGAAGTTCAGGTACGAAGCCAGGCTGAACATGGCACGCTTCAAGGCAATCTCGGCATTCTTCAGTGTATTCTTGGCATTGACCGCGTCCAGCTTCAGGGTGAGCAGGTCTTCCTGACTGATGGCGGCTATCTTGTGCCGTTCCTGTCCGGTGCGATAGAGCGTATCGGTATTTGCCACATTCTCTTTGGCCATGTCGTATTCCACCTGTGCCATGGCCAGGGCAAAGAAGTAAGTGGTCGCCTGCTCGCTGATGCTTTCCATGTTGTATAGGAATTCTTTCTTTACCTTTTCATATTTCAGCGGCTCGATCTTGCGTTCCCAGCGAAAGGCATTGTAGCCGACCAGATCCTGACTATAGCCGATGCGGACCGGCACGGAGGTGAACTGGTTGTAGGTGTTCTCGCCGAAGTAACGCATATAGCCTAAGTCTGAATCTATGTAGAAGCTACCGCCCAGCCAGTCGAAGTTCTGTTTCAGGTTCAGGCTTCCTCCGGCATAGAATGACTGCTGCTTGCGATAGACGTCGATGTCGGCTTCCGAGTCGTATCGCTTGGTGATGTCGCGGTAGTATTGGGCCGGCGTCAGGTTGAGTGTCAGACTGGGCAGGCGTTCGGCCTTGTAGTTACGGAATTCCCAGTAACCGGTCAGATAGAGATTCTTGCTGCGGAAAGCCTCCAGCGAACTGTCGGCTGCCAACTGGATGGTTTTCTCCAGAGATAGAACCATCTGTTGGGCTGTCATGCCTTGTGTGAGGAGAAGCAACAGCCCGATCCAAAAGAAATGTATGTTCGTTTTCATGATGTCTGTATGTTTTAGGCTTCCTGCTTGGCGGGAAGGGTTTGTTTTCGATAGATATACCAGTAAACGAGCGGCACGACAAACAGGCTGACGGCCGTTCCGACCAGCATGGCGGCGATCATGGCAATCGACAGAGGTTTCTGTAATTCACTGCCCAGGTCGAATGAGAAGAGCAGCGGGACCATACCGAAGATCGTTGTCAGCGAAGTCATGATGATGGGGCGCAGGCGGCGCCGTCCGGCTTCGTGGATAGCTTCTATCAGCGGCATGCCGTCTTTGCGCAGTTCGTTGATGGCATCCAGCTTCAGGATGGAGTCGTTGATGATGATACCGCAAGTGACTACGATACCGATCGCACTCATCAGGTTCAATGAATGGCCGCAGATCCACAAGACGAGCAACGAAGCTGCTACGTCGATCGGGATTTCCGACAGGACGATCAGCGGTTGCAGGAAGCTCTCGAACTGGGCTGCCAGGATGAAGTACATCAGCAGGATGGAGATGAACAGAATTACTACCAGCTCGTTCAGCATCTGCTGGTTGGAGAAGAAACTTCCCGTGAAGTCCAAGTCCCAGTCTGCCTGATAGTGTTCGTCCGCACGGATTACGGAACGGATGTTCGCCATCAGTTCTTCCGCATTGTCCACGTCATAGAAACGGAACGGGATGAATTCTCCGTTCTTTCCGGCTGTCAAGGTCTTCAAGTCTTCGCCGGGTGTGACGGATACCAAGGTTCGCAGCGGAACATAAGAGACTTGTTCCGTTTTCCCGTCGCCCGAAGAGGCATTCGTCCGAATCAGGGTCTGCTGCAATACCGATTCGATCGAAGCATCGTTGCCCACCAGTGTAATGGGCAGGTATTGCTGATAGGAGCGAAGCGTGGCAATCTCGTTCTCCTTGAATGCCGTCTTCAGTGCCCGGTACACGTCGGCATAATCTACGTGATACAGCAACAGTTTCTGGTTGTCGATGGAGATATTCAGTTGGTTGTCGAAGGCAACGCCCACCGGTGCCATGCCGTCGGCTTGCTCGATGTCTTTCTCCAAAGCCTGGATTTGTCCGGCTTCGGGCGTGACTTCCTTGTTCCGGCTATAGAGTTCGGCTACGATGTCGGCTTCTCCGGTATCGAAGAGTTTCTCAAAGACGGTTTCCGGCGGAGCGAAGGATACGACAGCCATCGGATAATGCCGGCCGATCCACTGACTAATGGCTTGCTGCAACGGCTGGATCTGGTCGGTCTTCTCTGTCTTGAAGTACAATTCGGCTTCCGAGACCGAGAGTTCCCGCTCGGTGTTCAACAGGAATTGTTGTTGTCCGATATAGGCTGTATGGCGGGCTCCGATCTTCTCGGCTTCTTCCATCAGGGAAGCAATGCGGCTCCGGTTCTCGTCGAGGTGGATGTTTTCATTCCATTCCAGTTGGACGATGAGTTCGTTCTGGTCGATCTCCGGCATCCGGCTTTTCGGGATGGCATAGAATAAATAGACACAAAGCGGGAAGGTGAGGATAATCCCGAGCCACGTCGCTTTCTTGTGGCTGAAGATAAAGTCAACGCCCCGGTCGTAGAAGCGATCGAGTGTATGTTCTTTCACCAGGCTGCTGAACTTAAAGCTGAAGAGCGGATGATTGATCTCCGGAATGCTATATACCAGTTTATATAAGACGGGCAACAGCATGATGCCGGTGAAGTAGGAGATCAGCAGACCGACGGTCACGGCGAATGCCTGGTCGTAGAAGATGGCTCCGGCAATACCGCTCATGAATACCAGCGGGAAGAACACGGCGATGGTCGTAAGGGTTGAACTCAGCATCGGCGTGATGACTTCCGATGTTCCTTTGATGCAGGCTTCTTCCAGCGAATCTCCACGCCCGCGATACTGGGCGATGTTTTCCGTTACGATGATGGAACTGTCGATCATCATACCCAACGCCAGGATCAGGCCGGAGAGGGAAATGATGTTGAGCGACATGTGGAAGAGATAGAAGAACGAGAAGCTTGTCACAATGCTGACAACCATACTCAATCCGATCACCAGCGGACTCTTGATGTCTCCCAGGAACAACACGGCTACGATACAGATAAACAGGAAGCCGAGAGAGAGATTCTGCTTCAGGTTGGAAATGGTATAATCCAGCAGTTCGGTCTGGTTGCGGGTAATGCTGAAGTTGATGTCGGGATAAATGGCGGTAAAGTAATCCGTCACTTCGCCCAAGGCAGTTTTCAGCTTATCCATGCTCTCGTCGGATTGCTTGATCACGGCCAGTGTCACCGCCCGTTTCCCGTCGGACATGGAAACGCCGGTTTCCTTTTCCGGTACGATGGACACTTTGGCCAGGTCTTTCAGCTGGAAGATACGGCCGTTCTTGCGCAGATAGATTTGACGGACGTCGTCGAGCGTACGCAGCAGGGTAGAGAACTTGATGTTGTATTCGTAGTAGCCGTCGCGCACGGTCATACTGCCCGGTTCGATGTTGTTGTTGGCTAATACACTTTCCAGCTCCTGCAAGGTGATGCCCGATGTCTCCAGTTTGTTCATGTCCGGCACGATTTGCAGTTGCCTGCCTACGACGCCGGTCACATCCACCATGGCCACTTCGGGCAATTGTTCGATGCGACGTTTGATGACGTTCTCGGCAAACTGGCAGAGGTCGAGGAAGGCGGTTTCGTCGTCCGGACCTTTCAGGGTCAGGTTCAGACAAAAGACCGGTATGTCGGTGGCACTTGCCTTGACTACGCGCGGCCGTTCCATTTCGCGGGGCAGCGTACTCATGGCAGCATCTATCTTTTCATTGACTTCGATGAAAGCCAGGTCGGTATTGGTACCGAACTCAAAGCTCAGGCGGATCACTCCGTTTCCGTCGCGGGTTTCACTCTCGATGTCTTTCAGGCCGGCCACTTGCATAAGTTGCTGGCGGATGGGTTTCACCAAGGTGTTTTCCAGTTCTCGGGCGGAAGTGTTTTGGCCGGAAACCTGTACGGTGATTTCCGGGATGGCAATGTCGGGCAACAACGATACGGGAATGGTGAAGTAAGTCACCAGCCCGATGATGAAGCAGGCCGTGAATGCCATCAGCACCGCGATAGGACGTTGTATCAGAAAGCGGACCATATCTTCAGTTATTCAATGAGTTTGACAGGTGATTCGTGGGCAAGGTTGATGTTGCCGCTGGTGATGATAGAGTCGCCTACTTTTACTTCGCCGTCATCTACCAAAGTATAGCTGGTCGCATTCTCCAGTCCGGTATGTACATATACCCACATGGCTTTGCTGTCTTTCAGGGTGAATAATACCTGCTTGCCGGAACGGAGCACAATGGCTTCTTTGGGTACCACCAGTTGGTCAGGCAGCGAACGGTGGATGCTGACTTGCACGTTCATGCCTTCAAACAGTTTGTCCGATCCGTTTACCAGCGCCTTTACTTGTACCATGCCGTTGTCGTCTACCAGCGGATTGATCTCTGAAATGCTTCCGGTGGCTTTCAGGCCGGAAACCGCGAAAGGCTGTACTTCTACGCGGTCGCCTTTCTGGATAAGTGGCAGTTCATTTTCCAGGATAGAGAACGAGGCTTCCAGCTGGCTGTTGTCGATAATGGTACAGAAGGCTTCGGACGTGGAAGCCTGGTTATAGGCTTTGGCCGTCAGGTTGGCAACGATTCCGTCGAAAGGAGCGGTCAGCACCGACCGTTTCCATTCGTATTCGGCCAGCTCATACGAGGCTAAGGCTTGCTCGTATCCACTTTGTACCTTGGCCAGCTTCAGGATGTTGGCGGGAACTTGTGCCGAGTCTGCCAACATATATCCTTGTCCGATCAATACATCTTGCAACTCCAGTTTGGCTTTCTCGAGGGCATCGGTGGCGATGGCCAGCTGGTTCTTTAACCGAAACGGTTCCAGTTCGGCCAGTTTCTGTCCTTTTCGCACCGATTCTCCGTTTTTGACATAAATACGGGCGATGGCGCCAGCCGATTCAAAATATAGTTTCGCCTGATTGCGGGCTTCTATCTTTCCGTTACTGATCAGTTCGTGGTGAAATTCTGATCTTACCAAAGGAATAGCGGTTACCTCATTGGTTTCAGAAGGGAGCACTGTCTCTACGGAAGTCTCATTCAGTTCACTCACTTTCTTCTCTTTTCCGCAGGCAGCACATAGCAACATCAGCGGGATTGTCAACAGTTTGTAGTTCATCATGATTTATCATTTAAGTTGTTCCAAATGTATTTATTTTTTATTGATTTACTAATAAATTCCTGTTAATATATGCTTTTTACTTTTATTTATATGGAATAAGCCATTCTTTCACTTTCTCCCGCATTTCCCGGATGGCTTGACTTTCTACTTTGGGCTTTTTGTGCCAGACCGAATCGGCCATCTCTTGTCGTTTATCCGGCTGGTAGAAATCCGGCTCTGCATAGAGGTTGGCCAGCAGGTAATACGGATAAATGCGTTCGGGCAATATGTCGATCGCGTGCAGCAGTAGTCTTTCGGCTTCGAGGTAATTGCCGGCTTCTTGTTCGTTCTTTGCCAGAACATACCGGATCATGGGATCGGAACTGTATCGTACGGCTTGCCGGAGATATTGGCTTCCTTCTTCCAGCCGCTCACTGTGATTGAGGCATTGGGCGGCTTCGAACAAGTATCTGGGATTCTGTTTCAATATGTCATAAAGTGCGACATATCCCTCGGTGGCAGCTTCGTAGGCTTTGTTGTTGTGTAACATCTTGAGCCGGTTCCATTGTTCGTAGGCCTTGTAGCGGTCTGCCGCCGATGTGCATACGAATAGGCTGCATACAGCCATGCCGATCATCCCTAACCGTTGGACAGGAAGCCAGTTGTTTCCTGCCGCATATCCTGTCGGAATGGCCAATGCACACAGGCATACCCATAAAATCCAGAAGTCCGGAAGTTGCAAGGGATAGGAAGAGAAGGCGAAGATGGCAAAGGCTATCAACGCCCCGGCAATCCCGAATTGTTTTGTCCGGACAGCCTGAAGGAAAGCACCGCTACCTACCATCAGGAAGAGCAATAAGGGGAAGATGCCTAATTCTACTGCCATTTGCAGGTATTCGTTAAAGGCATATTCCGGGCACCCGGCTACCCATTTTTCCTGGCTGGAGGCATGCCTCAGGTAGCTGGCCTGGGCTTCGGCGAAAGCTTCCGGGAAATGTCCCACTCCTACGCCCAAGCCCTGTCGCTCCCGGATGATTTGCGCGGAAACCTTCCACATCAGCAGGCGTCCGTCTGCCGAATCTTTCTTGAGATGATACATGCCATAAGCCCCTCCGGCCAGCAACAACACAACTGCCAGTAGCATGGCCGCGATCCGTTTGGGATATTGACGTACATAAGAGATGATGGCGGCTTTGTAATAGCCAATCAGTACCCAGGCAGAACCGAGCAAGGCGGCAATCCAGGCAGAACGGCTTCTCCCGGCAGGCAATACAATGCAGATGACCAGCACGCAAAGCCAGGCATAATGTCCTGTTAATTTTCGGTTGTGTAACGCCACATGTAACGCCCAGGGCAGCAGGATGGCGAGGAATCCGGAATAGGGCCCCGGATTGAAGAAAGTGCCGGTCAGGTTAAACAGGGCATGGTGGGAATACGTGAAACCGTATAGCTGTGCCATGCCGCTGACGGCTTCCAAAAGGGCGACTGTTAACCATAGACCGGTGAGGAATCCCCTTGTTTCGGGACGGAAAAGGAACAAGAGACGCAAGATGAACCACAAGACCAGTAATGATAACAGGAAGGCGCATTTGCCGGACAGGGCATTCCCGTCAGAAAAGCAGGAAAGGCAAGCCCAGCCGATGAACAGGCTCCAGGCACCATCCACCCAGGTGATGCGTAATCTTTTCCGTTCGGTCAGGTAACCCAGCAGGCAAACGGAACCGAGCAAAACGACTAAATAAGTCCAGAATGCCCGGCCCGTGACCAGTCCGTCGGCCAAGTTGTCGGCCGAGACGAACGAGGTAACTGCCAGTGCTAGGCAAAATAGGCTGACAAACAATAATATGAGATAATTCATTAATCTATTCATGTCGTAATTTATGATTCTATTTCACATCTAACAGAAACCGTTCCCACCGGAATCGGTCTGTATAAGGATCGACCGATTTCCAAACTTTCCAAACTTTCCCGACAATGTATTCTTCGGGCAGCAATCCCCAGTAACGGGAGTCTTGCGAATTGATGCCGTTGTCTCCCCCCATGAAATAATAGTCCTTTCTGAAACGGTAAGTCCGGATGGGATGCCCGTCCAGAAAGACGGTCGAGTCGCGGTAGGAAAGCGTTTTCCCTTGTTCCCATTCGATTACCTTTTTATATAACAGGAAATTGAAACGGTCCATGCCGACTTCCGTTCCTGCTTTGGGTATGTAGAGCGGCCCGAAGTCTTGCAAGTTCCAATGGCTTTCGTTGTAAGGGAATGTCTGAAAAACCCCTTCCGGGAAATCTTCCGGCTTCATCTGGCCGATGCGGTGTTGCGCTTCCCGATTTCCCAGGTTTTCTTCCGTCCCGTTGATTTGGTACATGCCGTTTTGGATGGAAAGGGTGTCTCCCGGCAAGGCGATACAGCGTTTGACATAGTATTTGAAGAGGTGCATCTCAATCTTTTCCCACGTGTGGGGATGGGGAAAATGAAAGACCAGCACGTCATTGCGTTGTATGTCGTGCAATCCAGGCAGGCGTCGGATGTTAACCCGCTTTCCTTCGAGTGCCTCTGTCAGGTTGAACAGCCTCGGCCCGATCAGGAGCTTGTTGACCAAGACGTAATCTCCCGGAACCAGCGTGGGCTCCATCGAGTCGGTCGGTATGCGGAAAGACGCATACACGAAGACCAGCAGGAAGAGCCACAGGGCAACCAGTCCGGCAACAATCAAGATCAGGTTGCTCAGCCAGTCAATACCTTTCTGTATCCATTTTTTCAGTACCATTGTATCATTCCATTTTTATACGTGAATATCCGGTCGTTCGTTCCCTCGATGCGTACACGGTAAATTGTACCTTGTGGTACGTCGTTGAATGTCAGTGTGCCTTTCTCCCAGCGTTGTGTCCCGGCCGTTATCCAGGCATCGTCCCAGTATTGGAGTACGATGTCTTTCTCTTGGATGAAATAAGGCTTCCAATAAGGCACGTAATGTATTTTTTGGATCAAAGAGGGATTGGGTAATTCCCAACATACGAATCCTTTCTCCCCGTTTGTTTTCCCGCGCCATCCGGTAGCTGAAAGTCCGTCTGTCATCCGGTCGGGATTGTCTTCGGGTGTAAGCGGACGCAGGTTTGTTGAATACTTCAGGGGATGTATCGGTTTTTCCCCGTCACGTTCAAAGAATGTGATTTCACAGAGGTTAAGCGAGTCTTTGGGTACTTCCAGACGGATATACCGGTATGGGGTATGACTGTCTGGAAGTATGTCGTTGCCCCATGACTCCATCGAGTCGGTCAGGCACACCAATGTGTCCGCATGGGCAAAGTTCTTGTCAGGACTTCCCAGCAGGCATGCCCCGTTTAATGTCCTTTTGGTTTCAATTACTTCGTCTGTAAATAGATAGGAAGTATAGGTGGAGACCGTTATGGGGGCAGTTTCTTTGTGGACCTCCATGACCTGTTGTTTACCATGCTTGTCCAGCAGGAAGGCAGGTCCGGCAGGAGTCAGGTTCCCGTTTTGGTACAGCATGGGCAAATAAACGATGCCTTTTCCCATCCCTTTGAAAACGACGTTTCCATCCCGTTGTATTTTCCCCCATTGCACGGGTACCCATTGTTTGGCCCCGAACACGCACAGATAGGCGTATTTCGTGTTTCCCGGAATGGGTTTTCGGAGTGAGAGTTCCACATCCTCGGTCTGGAAATAAGCCTCGGAGACATCCCGCATGAAAGGGTTTCGGAACAAGGGGGGAATATCCTGCCGGTCGACTTCGGGATCGGCGAATGGTCCGTCCAGATGGTATTCGAAGGTGTGCCGATATACTTTGGGCAAGCGGAAACGTCCCCACAGCAGGTCGAACCCTTCGTTGTTGTAAATCCGTTTGTATTTCCAGCGGTCGGCATCCCAAAAAGGTTCGAACGGATGGGTTTCGCCGTCGACGATCACGCAGTTCCAGCTATGCCCTCCGGCTCGGTTTCCCCATTCGGGTACGAAATCGATGGCCGTAGCCATGCCCAAGGCGGATAACTGTAAACAGTTGTACCAGGCCTTGTCGTCGCACGATCCCCGTTTCACATATTCGAAGGTGGCGGCATTGTAGATGGGCATGGAAGCTGCCGCCCAGTTGTTGTGCATCAGGTCCGACGATCGTTCGTGCAGCGAGTCGATCACCTGCCTGAAGTCCTTGCCGGCATCGCTGAATAAATGGGCGTGCCGTTGGTAGAACACGTCGCGGCTGTTGTCGATGCAAACACCCTCGGCATAGCGGTAGGGCAGGATGTAACGGCAGAAATCCTCGAAAGGTGCGTTACGGGTATAGGCATTTTCCTGCCAGGCTTTGAACGAACGGTCTATCTCCTGTATCAACCGGTCTGCCCGCATGGTTTGCACGTCTTTTCGGGACTGAGGGAAAAAGAGCGATTGTCCGGATTTCTTCCAGATGCTGTCGATTTCTTGTTGCCATTCAGCGGACCGTTCCCAGTTGTATTTTTTAGAAATGGCTACATGCCGGTCATAAAAGGGTTGAAACTTCCGTACATCCGTGGAGTCGTGCCCCGTGTGTCCGACCATGTTCTCAATCAGGAAGTGTGCCGCGCGGTATTTCATTTCGTCGCCCCGATAGTGTTCCAGCACTTTTTCCAATTCCGCCCGGTTGTCGCCAGCGTATTCCAACGCCATGTCGAGCCTGTCTTTGGATTGGCAGGCTGTCAAAAGCAATAGAAGTATATAGACCGTTGTTTGTTTCATTGTTATTCAAAATTTATTTTACCTGTTTTTATGCGCTTTAATCAAATATATTTTATTCTTTTAGATATAAGATTTGAAGAACAGGATTATCTTCGTCACATGGTGGCTTGACACTGTTGACAAAAGTATTGTTTTCTGCCGAGGAAAAGAATTTTTCTAAAATAGAATCATCCATATCGTTAAGCACATGTTTGGCGATCCAGTACTTATGTGTTTTTTTTTGGTATAAAATTCTTCTTACAAATTTGGATTGGGAATAAAACACCAAATGAATCCAGTTTTTATTTTCCCGATAAACCGTTCGGCAATAATGATCTTCAAATAAAAAAGGTTCTTTGTCCCAAAAATCTTTTGGCACTTCGGGCAAAATATGAAAGGATAATAAAGGGACGAGACTGTCTCTTCCGAACGTATAGAGTGTATTTTCTACTTGTGGAGAGATAAAACGGATTTGGTCGTCAAATGTAATGAATTCCCAATAATGAGTGTCGTTCACTCGATAATGAGGATTCCTTTTTAGCAGACTTCTTTTGATATTTCCGTTGTTGTCTGTATGGATGATTATATCATCAGGTTTGTCTATCCTGTCTAATCGGGAAAGCAGAAAATCTCCATTGTCAAATAAATGTAAATCGGAAACATGATAGGGCGTAGTAAATTCATTTTTTAAATTTCCGAATAAGTCATATTCTATGATTTTATGGGATGCGATAGCTAAGCTTTTCCTCTTTTTGTTATAAGAAAATTGGTTGATGACCGAATACTCTCCGGGTCCCATTCCTGCCTTTTTAATTTTCCGCAGGAAGTTCCCTGCGTGGTCAAATAAGTAGATGGATGTTCGTTCTTCAGGCAAGACGAAGATTAAAGAATCGGTTATTAGTATGTCCCTTATCTCACCAAGTAATGATTCCTCGGTCGTTTCCAGAGGAATATAAGCTATAGAATCGACGAACGAGGAATAAAATAGTTTTTCTTGGACTGCTCGATCCAAATCCAAAGTGATTTCTGGTACCCCTTGAGGGTGAGGAGAATCAGGGACGGAACATGCGCTAAGGCATGTTCCAAGAGTTATTAAAATGCTAGGTATGATTTTCATAAAAATGGCTTATCAATTACATGTTCCTTTTTGATCATATATGTAGTGACATTTGTCATCTCTAGATGAGGATGGAGAACATTTGGTTCCCGTTAGTATTCCTCGGTCATAACAAGCTTCCTTTTTCTTTCCTGTCCCTTCATTCGGGTCTTCCCATCTCGCCAACGCTTCCACATTAGCTAGTGCCAATTCAGACATTCCATCATACTGTTTACTTTGCTGGTATGACCAACCAGCGGCTGCTACCACTGCTACAGCGGCAACAACAGAAAAGATTTTCTTTTTCATTTGTTTGAAATTTAAATTATTAATAATAAGGTAATCACATCTCTCTAGGATGTTTTTACCGGTTGTATTCATTCGTCCCTTAAAAACTTCCCCTGTTTTAGGGGAAGTGCCCGATAGGGCGATGGGGTCAAATAAATTGACAATTAACCCCTCAGGCCTTCGGCCAGCTCCCCTACGGGCAGGGGAGCTTTTCCTGGTGATCTCCGAATTTCACGCATATATTGGTAGTTCTTTGAGGTTTATTGAAGATATATCTTCTTTACTGAATAGTAAATAACATTAAAACAAAATTTGCATCCTCACCTAAAGTATTCAGTATAGGATTATTGTTTCGAATTTCCTCAGGAATATTGGTGGGATTTAAAAGAACGACGAATTGATTATTGCAAACACCAACAATTGGTGATGCACCGGTAAACTCTTTTTTATCCATCAAATTAATCTTTCTTGTTGTATCAGGAGATTTTTTTGGTATCAACAAATAGTCTGCTGAGGGATTAATAAACGGAGAACAAATAAAATATTGGTCATTTTCATACAAACTGATAATATCTTTAATATATGTTGTTTCTTGAATGAATTTCATCGGATTATTTTCCAAGTTCTTTAATTCGTCTTCTTGGATATAAGAGTCAGAACTAATTGTATAAGCAGGTATTATTTTGCCTTCTTCAGACAAGGAATATATATACGGAGTAAATCGGTTATTATAATAGATCTGATCATTAGAACGATACAAATAATGTTTTGAACATTTCATGATGCTCATTTCGTTTACCGAAGTAGTGTTTTTCTTGATCAATGGGACCAAAGATTGACTTGTCGCATCAAAATGTGCCAATTTCATCTCCAATCCGTCCGGACCGAATACATCTCGTAATAAAAACGAATTCTCCTTTAGCCAGGCAAATTCAAAGAAATGTTTTCCTACATGGATTGTTTCTTGGAGTTTTGAATGGGTCGGATCGTATTTCATCAGGTTCATGCGAGCATTGTCTGCGATGTAAACATTCCCTTCATGATCCACATCCATGTCCATCAGTTCTATATATTCGTCTGGAGCTTCTCCTTGCTTGTTTATAGCCGACAAAAAATGCCCTGCTTGATCAAAAATATAAACTCCACTGTTTCCATTTTTGTCCAAGACATAGATTTTCCCATTTTTAAAAAGTACCTTATTTATATCGCCTAACAGCGAACGGTCATTTGTTTCCAAAGGAATATAGGTTACATCATTAAGCTCGAAATCTCCGTTTTGTACTGCGTCATAATTAATGTGAACGCCGCATGCTGTCATAGGTCGATTTTCCTGTAGCTGACAACTCCATAAAAACAGAAAGAAAATTAGATAGAAATAGCTTGTTTTTTTCATATCCATGATATTTTTATTTTAACAAAAGAATAGGGCTTTCCTACATAAGCATAGAATAATAGGTAGTAAATTTCCCTATTCTTTTGTTTTCGCTTTTTATTTAATATCTAGGTGTGACTAGAGTCCATATACCGGAGGTGCAATCCTGAAATCCACCCCATGAACAGTATCTCCTATAGGTGGTTTTTACCCCATGGGGTAAAAATTCCACGGATTGGATTTCATCAGTAATAACTCGGTTATGCTGTACTGGACCACTTGGACCTTCCCCCGTGGCCAACGCTTCCACATTAGCCAGTGCTAATTCAGACATTCCATCATACTGTTTACTTTGCTGGTATGACCAACCAGCGGCTGCTACCACTGCTACAGCGGCAACAACAGAAAAGATTTTCTTTTTCATTTGTTTGAAATTTAAATTATTAGTAATAAGGTAATCACATCTCTCTAGGATGTTTTTACCGTTTTGTTCATTCATACCTTAAAAATCCCCGGTTTTTAGCGAAGCCGCCCTTCGGTTATCGGCGAAGCCACCCTTTGCTTATAACCGAAGGCATCGTTCGCTTATAACCGAAGACAGGCTTCGCTTAGGCGCGAAGGCTTCATTCGCAACGGGGCGAAGACCGCCTTCGCTTACTTAGTGGTTATTCAACTTTCAATGACACCGGGCAAACGAGGGTACGCGGATTCTTTAATAAACTGTTCCCACTGGCGAAATAGGTCTCAATCTCCAGCCGGTAATTGCCTGCCAACAGGCCGGTCGGGAAGATGAAGATGATTTTCGACGGGTCATTCACTCCTAATACGGTTACTTCCTCGGGGGATTCGCTCTCATTATACAAGCGGAAATGACCGATGCCGCTGCCATCGGCATTGAGGCATTTGATCTTCGAGCCGGTGATTTCCACCATGCCGCCCGGCGTAACGGTTCCGTCGGTCTTGCCGGTGGTGAGGTCTTTCACGCGGTCAATCTTCGCGCCGCCCAGTTCCTGCACGCTATCAATATAAAGCTTCACGCCAGCCAATCCATCTTTTACAATCTGGTTGACGGTTACATTCACCCCACACTTCATGCTACTGTCCTCCAGCACCTCGCCATGCGAATCGAACGAGCCGGTGATGGTGGGCGAGAAGCGCACGTTCTCGGTCATGACCGAATAGCCGGAATAGAGGAAGTGTCGTATCTTCTCTGCCACGAGCTTTTCGATGTTGAGGATGGTATCCAAACGATACTCGGTGCGTTCGCGCGTAATGTCGCGGGCGACATCCTCCATGGTTTTTGTGTCGTTAAACGTCTTGACGGAAGCGGTATAATCGTCCGTCTGTTCTGTAATCTTGTTTTCCCGCAGTTCCACGGGCCAAACATAGGTCTGCGTTTTGTTTTCGTCAGCCATGATGTTATGATTTAAAAGGTTTATACTATAGCAGGCACACGATTGTGCTCCTGCCGGTTGTCTGTTTTTATTAGGTATTCACCCTACCCTTCCCACGAAGGTGAGGGTAATGTCTTTTTCGGGGATATTCCCGTAAATAGTGACGGTGCGGAGGAAATCGCCGGGCTGTTCGGCTTGATAACTGACGGTGATTTCCTTCGTTTCGCCCGGTTGTATTTCTTGCCAGTCGTATCGGGCGGTGGTGCAGTCGCACGAGGTGGTGATACCTTTCAGTCGGAATGTCTCCGTACCGGTGTTGCGCAGGCGGACGGTTTGCTCTTTCGTGCCGTTGGCAGGCACTGTGCCCAAATCGTATTCCAAGGTATCGATTTGTAGGTGTGTGGCGGGTAGGGAAGAGGCGGCGGCTCCTGTCAGTTCCTTGAGGTAAAGATCTCGGACAGACAGGTTGTGTATCGGGTTACCGATTACTTTCACGTGGTTGTCCCGGTCAACGAGGAAGGTCTGGAAAGTCATCTCGTCGGGAAAGTGGTTTAAGTTATAAAAATGATTGTCGGTATCGACACAGACGGGCAGGGTGAAGTTATCCCGTCTTAGGATATGGCGTAATTCGTTGTTGTCTTTCGATTGGAAAAAGAACAGGAAGGGGACATTCCCATCCGTGGCAGAATCCACTTGGGCGATGAACTTTTTCCACTCCCGCAATTGCAGTTTGCAACTGACGCACCCGATGGAATCAACATAGACCACAACCTTGTAGTCGGTCGCAGCCGGGATGCGGAAATCGGTTGTGTCCGTCACAAACCGGGTAAATACCGGTTTCTCCGGGAAACGGATTTCTTTTCCTTGCCACTCCTGGACTAAATGGAGAAGTTGTTCTTTCTTATTGTCCTGGCAGGAAGCGAGGAGAAGTAAGGCTAAAGATAGAATTGCTGTTTTCATATATAGTTTTCTTTTGAAATTCATGTATATAAAAAAGTTATTATATCAAATCCTTTAAGTTTAAATAAGCGAACTGCATTTCATCATTTAAAACTATTTAAAGCAATGATTAAACTATTATTTTCCTTGTCGTAGCATATAGAAATAGGATACTCTACATCTAAAGTCTTAATATAATTGTCATTTATATCAAAGACAATTCTCGTGAATCGAGGAATGAAGAACAGAACAAGCAAAGAAAAAAATATATTGCTTATGTTATAATTACTCAGCGTGATTTAGATTAAATTCTGTAATATGCATTTCAGGTATATCTGATATACCATATAATATATTTCTATCGCTATTGATTGTAAATGAAATGATAGGTTCACTGAGAATATATTTTCTTTTAATATTCCCCTCTATGTCAAATACAAAAATTATATTATTTAAATAATTTGAACTACTATTATGAGGATCAAAATATTTCCCGGAATAAAGTGCCCATATTTCTTTTTTATATATAACAGGAGAAAAATAAGCATCGCGTGATTTTCCTATACTTTCTTGAAAATGCACTTTTTCTCCTTCCTCTATTTGTTCAATAGTTGGAAAAAAATGATCTGGACCTTGTACTCTTCTTTTTAGAATGCCATTGGAATCATATATTTCTAATAAATCCGTGCGATTATAAGCCAATACTACAACAGTATCCTTCATAGCCATGTGACACATGAATGATTCAATCTCTTCATAATTAGATAGCGCCACTTTATAATTGGGATAATTCCCTATATGCTGTATAAATTCTCCATTCATATCAAATAAGGAAAAACGTTTGTTTTCTGTATTAAAAGAGGTTGCTATGATGTTATTACAAGGAGTAATAAATGCTTTATTTGCAGGTTCTTCTAATTGAATCACTTTTATTACTTTAGATGAATTTCGAAGTAAATCACATTTCCGATAAATGAAGATCTTATTTTTCATTTGATCATAGAATGAAATAAAACTATCTCTCTCTTGTATATTACTTGAAATCAATAATTCTTCAGGGCCACTACCTACGGGGATATTTGAACAGATATATTTATTTGTATTTAAGTTGTAAATATCAATCAAAGTATCTGTGGCCATATTGTTTACAACTAATAGCGAATCAAAGGAACATATTTTAACCGGTTTTCTGACAGGTATATCAAAATCAATTGTTTTACCAACTAAATCAAATGTATTTTTACTTAATTGATCATTGGAAAATATAGTGCAATTATCGTATTCGCTCTTTGTATTACAAGACACGAAGACAAATATAATAAGTAAATAGATATATTTGATCATCATTTTTTCTTTATTTCATAAGTTATAGTATAGAAATTATTTAGTAATTCGCTCAAGCTTTGAGGTCTAGATGTTTTATAATGATCATCTACAACTTTCTTTTCTTTTAGTAATTTTTCCACCAGACCATTATTGTCTTCATATAATGTTATAAGAGGTATATTTTCTTTGCATGCTTCTGGATTTGTCAGGACAAATTTAAAACGATTATCCTCTTTAATTTTGAGTCTACTCATATATCGTAGTGTCGATGCAAATATTTTCACCCCTTGATCCGTAGGGTCTGCTATTATAGAAAAAGTAGGAGAATCTTTGTCTAGAAAATCGAGTAAAGCTATTTCCTTTTGAATATGTTTCCCATTATCATACGTATGTAAGATGAGCATAATATTTGTCTCATTAGCCATAGACTGCAACTTTATTTTTGTATCTATTGCGTTATCGCTTATAAGTTTTACTGTCCCAGCAGGTACAGAATAAGCTTTAATCTGTTTATTTTGCTTTAAGAAATCAAAATTCTGCGCATTCAGGATTTGAGAAGATGCTAATAGCAATCCTAATAACCATATATTCTTCATTGTATATTGATTAATCATTACTAAAATTTTATACTCAATCAACTCATAATAACGAGGGTATATCAAAATAGAAAATGAGACCAAACTTACTTATTAATTTATATGTCTAGATATTAGAATTTTCTTGTTTTGCCTTGTTTATAATATATACAAAGGCAAAATAGAATGATTCTTTTACCTATAGTTCCAATTTGTTCGTTTTTTAATTCCCATATTCTATTTTGATATACCCTCTTCAAATTTATTATCTTGCTCTATAATAAAAACAATAAGTCGGACTAACAGGGCCTCCAAATACATGACAATCATAGTTGTAATCAAAAATACAAGCCCGTTGGCAAATAGGTATTTCATCTTCGAATTGTGCCAACGCTTCCACATTAGCCATAGCCAAATCAGATAATTCTACTTCTTTATTCTGCTGGTAGTTCCAACCAGCGATAGCGACTGTAGCAACAGCCATCATTGAAATAATATACTTTTTCATTATGTTCGATATTTAAAAATAATATTTGATGTTATCTGAACCATTCTTTCTACAATCCCACCCTTTATCAAGTGTGGTTGCACATGGCAGAAGATTCTGTATGCCATTCCGAAATTAATGTGTACTTTTGTATGCGCTTTGCCTCCTTTCTTTATCAGTGAATGAATCGGGGAGCAAATGTAGGGAGTTGCTGCTTTATCGGGATCGCCAATCGTAGATAGGTTTGCAACTCCTTTTCTTTTACTCTCCGTTCGGTTATTCTAGACTGAAATTTTCTAATTTGTATAAAACTTTATGTCCATGACAGTCTATATCGCCTGATTTGGCACAAGCATAATTTCCTGTTTCGTTTTCGGCTAAAGCCTCAATGTTTTCCCAAACCATTTCGTCCATGACGGTTTCTTTGTCTTGAACATAAAAACTACCCACGGCAGCTACGGCTAAAATAACCCCGCATAGGATGCCTCTCATTCTTTTTCTGATCATGTTTTTTATCGATTTTATTTATTAAATTTGCACGCATTTCCGGAATGCGCTTTGTCTGTTTTTCAGACGGAGGCAAATGTAAAGTCGGTTTGGAAGAGTGCCAAATAAAAATGGCGATATTTTGCTGAAAAGACTCTGAAATCCACACTGATCAAACACTGAAATTTTACTGATGATGTTAAATGTCAGAATTATAACAAATTACATAAAAGCGGTGGTGGTATGAATAGTAAGATTAGTTTTGTATGTAAAGTATTTGGAATCGTTTTTGCAGGCTTGTTGGGTGTCTATTTCATGTGTTCAGGGCACAACCATGAACAGGCAATTCTCCAAAATGCTAAAGTTTGTTTTGAGGAGGCACTGCAGGAAGAAAAGAAAAATAGTACGGCCCAAGTACATATATCATACGATGCCTCGAAAGCTACATATACTTTAGATGATGCGTTGGATTGGCTTGCACTGATTGTATCCATAAAAGAGGATAGTTGCCGTCAGGGGTTAGACAGTATATACCACGCCAAGTTAACACAAGCCGGATATCCCGTTCAAACCGCTATTAGCTATACCCGGAATGGACGTACCACAGTGAGCAAGCCCAATTTGGATTTATCACACATGTACCCTGTAGGAAACAAAGTTTACTCGATGAAGCATGATACGATTCGGTTGCAAGCCTATGTACCCATCGCTTTCGTGCATACGCAAAAATATAAATTCAGCATAGGTTTAGGATTGGTGGTTGGCAGCATTTTACTGGGCTTTGGCATTTGGTGGATGGCAAGAAAAAAAAGGAATACAGACAAGGCTGCTTCGTTTTCGCAAAGAGTACTCATTGGCAAAAACTGTTATTGGGAGTCACGGAGCGGTATTTTCTGTTGTGCAGGTGAATCTGTAATATTAACCGGAATGCAGGAAAAGTTTTTTGACCAACTTGTTAAATCCCCAGATTACGTTGCGATGTATCAAGATTTTTTAGTTTTCTATCCAGAGCAGGAACTTACTAAAGCTACAATAGATAAAATCCAACACACCATGCAAACTCTGAAAAAAAATCTGAAAACATTTCCTGTGGTCATTGAGCCTATTCGGGGTAAAGGTTATCAACTTTGTTTTAAGGTAGAGGAAATGGCAGAATAACTCAAAACCGGGTTATTATTATCCAAGCTTGTTGTATATAACCGCTCGCCTTGCAATGCCAATCCGAACACCGAATGATCCAACGCCAGCTTCCGGAGTGGTTTCCCTTCCAGATTGAACACATAAACGAAATACCCGCCGTCCGGCAATTCTTTTCCTTCCTGCATATTCCGTATCCGCTCTTTAAACGAAACCCCGTCGAAAACAGCGTAGATGCAACTGTCGGCTACCAAAACCTCATTGAATCCTTTGATACCTTTCGGGAAAGCTTCGCCGCCTTGCTGGGAAAAGACCGGTTCGCCGTTCGGTCCGAAAAGCACGGTGTGGAAACCTGTCTTCAGGTTGAAAATCTCAACCGTCTCGCCCAATTGCGTCACTAAAGCCAATACCTGGTTTTTCGGGTTGTAACTCATAAACGTACGCCATGCCTGTGCCAATGCCGGCAAACTTTCCCGCAGGCTTTCGTCTTCGGTCGGGATGCTTCCTATGCTCTTTTGGATTCTACCTTTGGCATCCAGTACATGATAGCGGTAACTCCCGGTATAATCTGTCACCAAAAATCCGGAATCAGTCTTGCAAAAGTCGAGGGTTCGCAGCAGGCGTTTGTCTAAAGGAATCTCTTCCATCCGTTCCGCTTTTTTATCGGCAACAGACACTTTCCAGCGGGTAATTTGTGCCCGGTTGGAATCGAGCACCCAAATGGAATCCGGCGAACAGATCCGCATCCTTTCAGCCGAAAGTATCTCGTCCGGTCCTTCACCGCGCTTGCCGAAAGGCGTAATCGGTTGCCAGTCAGGAAACGTAAACGCATATAAGAAATGGCTATCGTTATGCAGATCCAGCAGGATCACCAAACTATCTTTTATATCGATCCGGTAGGGATAACGGAAAAACACGGAGTCGTTCCCGATTTCCTGCACACAAGATTTGTTGTATGTCTCCGGGAATTGATCGTATCTCGGATATATATGTTTTGATGAATCCTGGCAAGCTGCGAATCCGATAGCCATCCAAAAAAGGAAGAAAGAAAATTTCCAAGTTTTCATATTGATTTGTGATTTTTCGGATACAAAAGTAGGCATTCACATCCGAAAAGAAAAATATTAATCCTGATAAGTTGCGGAAAAAGTTGTTTGAACCGTTTGTTTTTCACATCTTGGTTCTATAACTACATCTTCATAAATAAGTAAGGATTCGTCATAATTAAAGATTTCAACGGAACATATTCTACCGTAACGATATCTTGCAAAGATATCTAATCCCATATCTTTATCCTTTTATCGTTACATTTTATATTTTTGACAGATGTCGAAAATCTTTACTATATCTGTCAAAAAGCTTTATTACATATATGAAAAAGCTTTACGACTACTGTCGAAAAATTAAAAAGTCTTGAGTTTTCATATTATAATAAATCAAACAACTGCTTTACAGAAAATATACTATATTTGTAGTAGTGAAACGGCTGTTTCGGAAACGGCCATTTCGGAACTTGGAATGAAAGGAATGAGTCTATGAAATTTTTTGATAGAACAAATGAAATCGCATCTCTGCGTGAAATTCGCGGAATGGCAAAAAATAACGCACAATTTACGGTTGTGACGGGACGGCGCCGCATCGGCAAGACTTTCCTTGTGTGGAAAGCATACGAGGACGAACCGATTCTCTATTTTTTTGTTGCTCGCAAAGCTGAAGGTGACTTGTGCGAAGACTATCGGCTTGAGATCGAAAACAAATTGGGAATCCCGACGATGGGACGGGCGGAACATTTTGCCGATGTGTTTGAGTTCCTGATGAAACTTTCCATAGAACGACCTATCACACTGTTCATTGATGAGTTTCAGGAATTCTTCCGCGTGAATAAGTCTGTTTACAGCGACATGCAGCGTATCTGGGATATGTACAGTTCGAAAGCCCGAATAAACCTGGTTGTTTGCGGTTCTATTTACTCCATGATGACGAAGATATTCAAAGACAAAAAGGAACCGCTGTATAACAGGCAGACACGTTTTATGACGGTACGCCCGTTTACACCAGCTGTTCTAAAGGAAATTCTGATGGAGTATCATCCCGGTTACACGGCAGAGGACTTATTGGCTTTGTATTCTTTTACAGGAGGCGTGGCAAAGTATGTGCAGTTGCTTATAGATGCCGGAGCGACTACCAAAGAAAAAATGTTGGATCAGATCGTAAAGGCCGATTCCATTTTTCTGGGAGAAGGCAAATCCATACTTATTGAGGAGTTTGGCAAAGATTATGGGATTTATTTTTCCATACTCTCGGCTATAGCAAGGGGAAAGACCTCGCGTTCGGAAATAGAAAACGTGGTTGGCAAGGAAATCGGTGGTTATCTGACCAAGCTGGAAAACGAGTACGAGGTTATCGCCAAGAAACAGCCTCTGTTTGCGAGAAATTCCACTAAGAATGTTCGCTATACAATAGAAGACAATTTCTTTACGTTTTGGTTTCGCTTTATCTACAAGTACAGTTATATGCTGGAAATAGAGAACTACGAGAGCTTGAAGACGATTATAAACCGAGACTACGAAACATTCAGTGGCGTGATGCTTGAACGCTATTTCAGACGCGTGTTGATTGAGCGTCAGGCTTATACACGGATTGGCGGATGGTGGGACCGCAAAGGTGAAAATGAAATTGACATTGTGGCCGAGAATGAACTGAACGATGAAGCCACGTTCTTCGAAGTAAAACGTAAAGCTGCAAACATAGATAAGGATATGTTGGAGCAAAAGGCGGCAACTTTCCTGCGTGCTACTGGCGAGTTCAAAGGATATAGTATATCTTACCAAGGATTGTCAATGGATGATATGTAGTAGAAAAGACATCCTTGTTGCGGGAAAAATGAGGTTTTTATGTACATTTGCACCCGAATTTTAAACACAAAAGAATATGTCAGTAGCAAAGAGAGACGATGATATGCGCAAGGTAACGACGCACCGTCTGTTTGAGATGAAGCAGCGTGGCGAGAAAATCTCCATGCTGACCGCATACGATTATTCCATGGCTACCCTGATTGATCAGGCTGGAATGGATGTTATTCTGGTAGGTGATTCGGCTTCGAATGTAATGGCCGGTAATACGACAACCTTACCAATCACCTTGGATCAGATGATTTATCATGGCCGGTCGGTGACGAAAGCCGTGAAGCGTGCCTTGGTAGTAGTCGATCTGCCTTTTGGTTCTTATCAGGGAAATTCGAAAGAGGCGCTGGCTTCGGCTATCCGGGTGATGAAGGAAACTCATGCCGACTGTATCAAGCTGGAAGGCGGATCGGAAGTTCGCGAATCGATCGAACGCATCTTGTGTGCCGGCATTCCGGTGATGGGACATCTGGGACTGACACCGCAGTCAATCAATAAGTTTGGTACTTATACCGTGCGTGCCCGCGAAGAAGCTGAAGCCCAGAAATTGGTGGAAGATGCTCATCTGCTGGAAGAAATTGGTTGTTTCGCCTTGGTGTTGGAGAAAATCCCGGCTGCTTTGGCTGCCCGTGTGGCGAAAGAAATCCGTATTCCGGTAATTGGTATCGGTGCCGGTGGTGATGTGGACGGACAAGTATTGGTGATGCATGATATGCTGGGAATCAACCAGGGCTTTTCTCCTCGTTTCCTGCGCCGTTATGCTAATTTGGCAGAAGACATCACGCATGCCGTTCAGCAATACATTGAGGATGTGAAGCGTTGTGACTTCCCGAACGAAAAGGAACAATATTAATACAAGGAATACATGCGGTCTCAGTTATTGATCGGCGCGGCCTCGTCGGGTAGCGGAAAGACTACCTTTACGCTGGGATTATTGCGGGCACTGGCTCGCAAAGGCCTCGTTGTACAGCCATTTAAGTGCGGGCCGGATTATATTGATACCCGTCATCATCAGATGGCTGCCGGACGTGCGTCTGTCAATCTGGATCGTTTTATGATGTCGGAAAAGCATATAGAAGAGGTGTATCGCCGATATGCTTTTCCGGCTGATATTGCCATAACCGAAGGCGTGATGGGCTTGTTCGACGGTTACGACGGCATGCAGGGAAGCAGTGCTGAGGTGGCTTCCGCACTGGATATTCCCGTTGTGCTGATTGTCAATGCCAAGAGTACGGCTTATTCGGTCGCTCCGCTGTTGTATGGCTTCAAGCATTTCTATCCGAAAGTGCGGGTCATCGGGGCTGTTTTTAACTTCGTGGCTTCCGAGAATCATTATTATTACCTGAAGCAGGCTTGTGCCGATGCCGGAGTCGAGGCATTGGGCTATTTGCCGAAGCAGGAAGATATCACGATCCCAAGCCGGCATTTGGGTTTGTCGCTGGATTCGGATTTCTGCTTCGAGGCGTTTGCCGACCGGATTGCTGATCTGGTAGACAAGCATGTGTGTGTGGATCGGTTGCTGGAGCTGGCTTCGGCTCCGGTGTCAGCTCATACGGAGGAAACCGGAACCTGCCTTTCGCATCGCCCGTCCGGTACCATGCGGATCAGCGTGGCACGCGATGCCGCCTTCAACTTTGTCTATGCCGAGAACATCGCTTATCTCGAGCAGCTGGGAAACGTCACTTATTTCAGTCCGCTGACTGATAAAACCTTTCCGCCAACCGACTTCCTTTATTTGCCGGGTGGATATCCGGAATTACACCTGAAGACTTTGTCGGAGAATCAATCCATGCGCGATGCCGTCCGCGCTTATCTGGAGAAAGGCGGACATGCGTTGGCCGAATGCGGCGGCATGATGTACCTCTGCCGTTCCATTATCGGACAAGACGGCAATACTTATCCGATGGCTGGTGTATTAGACCAGACCGCCACCATGCAACAGATGAAACTGCGACTGGGCTATCGCACCTTGCAATGGGGCGAATACCGGTTGGCTGGCCATGAGTTTCATTATTCGTCTATCGTGCCGGCCGAGAACACCTTGCCTTCGTGTGCGACGGCCTTTTCTGCCTTGGGGCGACAGGTCGATACGCCGCTGTATCACTACCGGAACTTACTGGCCGGATATACACATTTATACTGGGCCGACCCGGCATCAAACGCCTGGTTGCATCACTTCCTGGAAAAATAAGGGTAAGGAATAGCTTTATCCTTCTGGAATTATCCGTATCTTTAGCCTAAAATTGGACGAAGATGAAAAAACAACTTGTTTTCAACCGGCCTGTATGGATTTTCCTGTTGTTTCTGGTAGGAAGTTTTCTGTTTGTCGACCTGAATTTCCGGTATTGGTTTCATTTCATGGAACAGTTCATGCTGTTTCAGACAACCTCGGTCTACTGGAAAGAGCTGGCTGCTCAGCTGGGAGGCTGGAATGAATATATCGCCGAATATCTGACCCAGGCATTTTCCTTTGCTGCCGGTCCGGCAATCCTTGTCACTACCTTGTCTGGTTTGATTGCTCTTTTGTTTTATAAGTATCAGCAAGCCTGTTGCGGAAAGGCTTCGATGGGCTTATCCATCCTGCCGCTTTTCCTGTTCTGGCTTTTTCCTTCCGAGACCATCGTCCCGATGCTGGTCCTTGTGTGGGCATTGGCGGGAACCGTGGTTTGCCAGTCAATATCAAATCGGAAAATCCGGATGCTTGTCGGCGTGCTGCTTGTCCCGCAGTTGTATTATGTGGCGGTGCCGGCTCCGTTTCTGTATGCCGTCTTGCTGTTGCTGCACGAATGGATGCGGGCAGATCAGCGCAAGCCTTATCTATATACCGGTGTTTTGCTGGCGTGGACTTTCCTGTTGCCCTTGCTGGTGATGCGGCTTTGGCTGGTCGTTCCGATGCGCGAAGTCTGGATGGGCAAATATATGTATCATCCCGAATATCCGGTGCCGCAGTCTTTCTGGCTGATATTCCTTTCGTTCCCGGTGCTGACACTCGTCGGTCGGCTGTGTGCGAAATGGCAGGAACGGTTGCGCCCGGCGAAGTGGCTGGCTGCCGAATGCATCTTCTGGGCCGGATTGATGGCGGCGTTGATTGCGCTGCGGAAAGACCCGATGCAACAAGCTTATCAGTATGATTATTATGCCCGCAACGGTGCCTTGGACAAGATTGTCGCTCATGCCGAAAAGGAAGGCGTGCACGATTTCGATGCCTTGGTTTATGTCAACCTGGCCTTGTCATATACCGGGCGACAGACCACCGATCTGATGAAGTTTCCTCAAGTAGGAGAGACCGGCTTTATCCCGCACGATCCGCGGACAAGGCTGGGATTGATTCAGGCCAGCGAAGTAGCCTGGCAAGTCGGGCAGGTGAATGCCGCCCAGCGTTTTGCCTTCGTCGGCGTGTTGAGCTCGCAGCGTTGTGTGCAGCCCCGGCTGATGAAACGCCTCGTCGAGACTTATCTGGTGAATGGCGAATACCGGGCTGCCGAGAAATATATCCGGATACTCGAACAGACACCGCGCTATAAGGCTTGGGCTGCCGAACAGCGGCAATACCTGGGCGAGAAAGAAAGTCAGTCGGCCGGATGGATTCAGGCGAAGCGGGCTTTCCTGCCGGTCACCGACAATCCTTTCGACCTGACGAAGACGCTGCCCAGCGCTTTAGCCTTCCTGATTGATGATCATCCCGACAATCAGGCGGCTTTTGATTATGGCATGTGCTATCTGCTGGTTTATAAGAATCTGCCGGCCTTTATGCACTATATGCCTTTATACAAGGAGCGGCATCAGTCGTTCCCTAAGTTATATCAGGAAGCTATCTGCCTTTATTATGCGTCGAAAGGAAAGATGGCAGAAGCAGCCAAAGATTATCCCATTGACAGTGAGGTGACGAACCGAATGCAGCAGTTCCTGAAGACGGCCCGTTCCTTGTCGGCTGCCAATCTGAAGCAGTTATATGGGGATACTTACTATTATTATACGGAGTTTATGCCAACACCCAAACAATAAGGAATATGGAAACAGACTATATCAATCAGCATAAAAGGGATCTGGTGTACGCGCTGTTCTGCTGTCTGTTGCTGACAGCTTGTTCGTGGGGCACGCAGCGGCCCGAGAAGGCTTCTTCTCAGGCAGAAGAACCGGAGATCTTTCCGGATTATCGGGATGTGACTGTTCCGGTCAATATTTCTCCCCTGAATTTCCGTCTGACGCGGGAAGCCGATCATCAGTACGTCCTGATCACCGGTGAGAAAGGCGGACGCCTTGAGTGTGATGGCAAACGCAGTCTTCGCTTCGATCCGGATGCCTGGAGAAAGCTGCTCGAAGAGAATGCCGGCAGCAGCCTGACGCTCACGTGTTCTTCGCGGGAAGCTGGTGGCTGGAAAACCTGGAAATCGTTTCAGATCCATGTCGACGAACGCCCGATCGACAGCCATCTGGTCTATCGGCTGATTGAACCGGGCTATGAGAAATGGCATATCGTGGGCATTTATCAGCGTGATCTGGAATCGTTTGACGAGAAAACGATTATCCGGAATGATATGACGGGTTATAATTGCATCAACTGCCATTCTTTCTGTATGAATGATCCGAACCGGATGATGCTGCACATGCGTGCCGTGCATGACGGCACTTATATCATCCGCGGGAAAGAGATCGAGCGGCTGAAGACCAAGACGAAGCAGACCATCAGTAACCTGACTTATCCTTACTGGCATCCTTCGGGAAAATACATCACGACGTCGGTCAACGATATCAAGCAGTTCTTCCATGCTGTCAAGGAGAAGAAGATGGAAGTGTTCGACCTGGAGTCGGATGTCGTTGTCTATGATGTGGAACAGCATAAGATCCTTTCGGCAGCTTCCCTGATAACGAAGGATGCCTTCGAGACGTTCCCGGCTTTTTCGCCGGATGGTAAGTGGCTGTATTTCTGTTCGGCTCCGGCCCGCGAAATGCCTGCAGATTACGACAAGGTGCGCTATCATATCTGCCGGGTGGCTTTTGATGCCGGGAAAGGAGCGTTGCAGCTGCCGGTGGATACGCTGGTCCGTGCCGACAGCCTCAGTTATACTTTCCCGCGGATCTCGCCCGACGGCCGGTTCCTGATGTACACCGAAACGGCTTATGGGCAATTCCCGGTCTGGCATAAGGATGCCGAAATCCGGATGCTGGAACTCGAGACGCGCCAACCGGTTGATATGACTTTGCTGAACAGCGCGGATACGGAGAGTTATCATTCGTGGAGCAGCCAGAGCGACTGGGTGGTTTTCAGCAGCCGCCGCGACAATGGCTTGTACACGTTGCCTTATATTTGCCGTATCCAGGCAGACGGCCGTCCGGCCAAACCTTTCCTGTTGCCGCAGGAAGATCCGGAGAAGTATGATTATCAGCTTTATTCTTATAACTTGCCGGAGCTGGTGACAGGCGAAGTGACCATCAGCCCGTATGCCATCCAGCAACGGGCGCACGAAGGACCGACAACGCAGGTCGCATTTGAATGACAGAAAGAATGACAACGTAGTTTTGATTAAAACAGATAAATAACATGACGAAAGTACAAGAAATGCTGGCTGCTTTGCCAGACGAAAGGAAGGCATGCTTCGTTCCGGTTTTCGGATCCGTAGAACGTTTTTATACCATTGTGTATCTCATTGCCAAGAATGAACACCTGACGGAACAGGAAAAGCCGGATCGCTATGAAGACCGGTTGCAGGTGATCCGGCAGATCCGCCGGAAAGTGGAACAGCTGGTGGATTCGTTTGGACTGCCGGGCGAAGATACGGTGGCCGATATTGCCAGCGATTACTTTGAAGACTATGTGCAGTATCGCGAACCGGAGTTCGGGATCACCAACGAGGACTTTGTCGATGTGATCCGGAAGATTTCACAGCTGGCCTGACGTGTACACATCATTTAGGAGGAACCATTGCGCATGGAAGAAAAGAACAGACATATTACACGGAAAGTGGTTTGGGGCTATCTGTTGTTGTTGCTGATCGCCGTCGGTGCTGTGGGATATGTTTATTCAATCATCCAGCAGCTGGCCGTTGAGGATGCGCCCGACACCGCGACGCGCGACAAGACTTATCTGGTCACCAACACCCTTACTTTGCTATACGAGAGCGAGGCGATGGGGCATATCGTCGGGAAGTCGGACAACGAGCTTTATCTCTTCAATCGGACGCTGAACAAGGCCGACAAGAACCTGGATTCGCTGCGCCTCATGCTTACTGACACCGTCCAGCAACTGAAGGTCGATACCATCAAGTACTTGCTGAAACGGAAGCGCTGGAACACCCTCAAGTTGCAGGAAACCCTGAACGAGTGGAATGCCGGGCGGATTTATATGGAGAAAATCCAGCAGGTGATCGAAGTCCAGGATTCGGTGGTGCGGATACAGAAGCCGGATACCATCTCGCAGCCGGTTGTCCGCGAGATCGTGGAGGTGAAACAGGATACGGTGGTGGTGACCAAGAAGAAGAAAAAGGGCTTTTTCCGCCGGCTGGCCGAGGCTTTCTCGCCGAAGGAAGAAGTAGATACCAGTTTTGTCAAGAATACAACCCGCCAGCTGGTGACAGATACGGCGCAGATCGTCTATAACCCGTCGGATACCATTATTCAGGTGTTGCGGAACTTGCAGGACACGGTGGCCGACCGCCGCGAGCAGCTGGCCAATACCTTGCTTCAGCGGGCCAACAACCTGCGCTACAACAACTCGGTGCTGACCAGTCGTATTAACCAGATGTTGCGCGACATCGAGGAAGAAGCCGTCCAGCAGTCAATCGATCGGATGGAGCACAAGCAGTCTCTGCTGAAAGAGACAACGCGGCTGATAGGCGGCATTGGTCTGGTGGCCATCGTGGTGGCGATTGTCTTTCTGGTCATCATCATCCGGGATATTTCGCGCAGTCATTATTACAGGCAGCAGCTCGAGAAAGCCAAGCAGTATGCCGAGGACTTGCTGCGCAGCCGTGAGAACCTGATACTGACCATCAGCCATGATATCCGGGCTCCGCTTTCTTCGATCATCGGTTTCATTGACCTGCTGCTGAAGCGTAACCCCGACGAGCGCCAGCGTTATTACCTGGATAATATGACGGGCTCTTCCAAGCATATCCTGTCGCTGGTGAATGATTTGCTGGATTTCCACCGGCTCGAGGCAGGACAGATCGAGATCCATCCGGTGCCGTTTTCGGTCTTGTCGCTGATCCAGGAGATTTATGTGAGCTTTAATCCGCTGGCCGAAGCCAAAGGGCTGCGGCTGAACCTGGATGTGAAGCCTCCTTATATGGAATTGACTTACCTGGGTGATACCAACCGGTTGAGGCAGGTGATCAATAACCTGCTCTCGAACGCCGTCAAGTTCACACCCGAAGGAACTGTTACGCTGCGGGCGGCCATTACGAAGCTGCATGATAAGCAGTACGAACTGGATGTAACGGTGTCGGATGCCGGTCCCGGCATTCCGGAGACCGAACAGGAACGGATCTTCGGTGATTTCACCCGTCTGCAAGGAAGCGAGAAGGTGGAAGGCTTCGGATTGGGCTTGTCGATTACCCGCCGTTTGGTGGAACTGCTGAAAGGAACACTGAAGGTGCACAGTGTGGTGGGCCAGGGAAGTGATTTCATCCTGACGATCCCGCTGCCGCTCTCGGAAGTGAGCCTGAATCCGGTGGTTGTGGAAGAAGCCGAAGAGGAGGCCGCCGATCCGGAACCGCTTTCGCTGGCAGGTGAGCGGACTGTCTATTGTCTGCTGGTCGACGACGATGCCATACAGCTGGCTCTGACCGAAGAGCTGCTGAAACGAAGTCGGGTAGAAGTGGTGGGTGTTTCCAATCCGCATGCCGTATTGGATATCTTGAAGAACACCTCGTTTGATGCCATCATCACTGATATCCAGATGCCGGGCATGGATGGTTATCATCTGCTGAAGATGATTCGCGAGTCGGGCATTCAGGGCACCGATCAGGTGCCGATCATTGCGTTGTCGGCAAGTGTGGCCAACGAACACAGCCATTATATCGAGGCTGGTTTTACCGGCTTCTTGAATAAACCGTTCACGGCCGTCCAGTTGATCGAATTGCTCAACCAGCTGCTGACGGTTCATCTGGAACCGGTTGTCAAGATTGACTTCTCTACACTGACGGCCTTTGCCGGCGAAGACGAAGAAGCATCGGCTTCTATCCTGAAGACGTTTACTGAAGAGACGGGCAAGAGCATCGAACTGCTTCGGAAAGCACTCGCGGAAGAAGACCGCCAGGAAGCTTCGCGCCTTTCTCATAAGCTGATTCCGCTGCTGACGATGCTGGGCGCAAACAACCTGGTGCAGAAATTACGCATCCTCGAAAAGAACGACGACGAGCTGACAGAAGAAGGCTGGAAGAAACTTTTGGCAGAAGTAATTGACAATGTTTCCGACATTGTGCGGCAGGCTGTGGAAAAATGTGGCTGATGTGTGGAAGTGGGGCGTGGAATTATTCCACACTTTCCACGGTCAAATTCCACATTTTCCACAAAAAATGGGGATAAAAACGGGAATAATACAAATAAAAGCCGTTTTTTTCATGTTTTTTGGGCCAAAAAACGGATTTTGGAGCCTTGAAAAGAAGTTTGGCACGACTTTGGTATATATCTTAGTGACATACATAATAAGTGTTTCTACATTTATCCGTTTTTATAGGTTAAGTCTTACTCAATAAGGTAAAAAGAGTAGTAAGTTAAAGTGTTTTTTTGATTAAGTCTGCTAATAAGAGGCACCTCGTGAGAGCAAGCCTCTTTTTTACTGAAATCTAACTAGAGAAGAGTTCCCGAATTAAGGCCTTTCAGGGTTTTGGTTCGGGAACTTGCTTTTTAGCCGTTTCCTTCCTGCAAGGGCTCGCCCGGATGAAACACCATCAGAAAATTAATTAATTGTGTGAAGAGATTTGTTACTCTTTCTGTATATATTATAGTTTAAACAATATACTTGGTGATTAAAGTATATTATTTACCTTTGTCCGTTCAAGTGGAGACCAGCTTAAGCGGGTAACAGAGATCGTGGAAAAATACCATATCATGCCTGATATGGATGCAAGAACATTCACTTTGTCACAGATGAATGAAGTACTTGGGCTTATGGCTCATGGGAAACTAAACGGAAAGATTATCCTTCCAATGTAATGGAAGTATATATTAAGGAGATGTAAGATATGAACATGTATGAAATAACTTTCAGTCCGACTGGCGGAACAAAAAAGGTGGCTGGTGTTCTGGCCACCGAATTAGGTCAAAACATTACAGCTATTGACTTGTCAAATGGTAGTGTTGATTTTTATCAATTCTCATTGACTCATGAAGATATCGCTATAATTGTCGTTCCATCCTATAGTGGTCGAGTTCCTTCCATCGCTGCCGAGCGCATGGCAAAGATTCAGGGCAATGGAGCAAAAGCAATTATCGTTTGCGTATATGGGAATCGTGCATACGAAGATACCTTGGTTGAACTTCAAGATATTGTGCAACAGGCTGGATTTTCGGTCGTATCGGCCATAGCAGCCATAGCAGAACACTCAATAGCTCATAAATATGCCACGAACAGGCCAGACAAGGATGATTATGAACATCTAAGAGCGTTTGCCGGCAAGATTGGGAAGAAGCTGGCGGAAAATGATTTCTCTATTCCGGCAATACCTGGTAACAGACCTTACCGAAAAGCTGCAGGTGCCGGCATAGTACCTAAAGCTACAAAGGCATGTACCCAATGCGGTCTCTGTGCTTCCAGATGTCCTGTTGGTGCCATCGACAAGAACAATCCGGCAAAAGTGGATAAGAAGGCTTGTATATCATGTATGCGTTGTGTCTCAATATGTCCGCATCAGGCAAGAAAGGTGAACGGATTGCTTCTTGTAATCGTAAACATGATGCTGAAGAAGGCATGTAGTGTACGAAAAGAATGTGAGCTGTATATCTGAAGTATCGCTTTGAGTGGGCATACTAATAAAAACAAACCGGCTTCCCGGAAGCAGCTGGTCAAGTTGGCCAGACTTCGGGGAAGCCGGAATCATTACAGGGCAGGGTTTACACGCCGCCGCCTTCTG
>OGEZ01000320.1_pt1 | contig 47657 bp, 41 predicted proteins | sample 1570831 | NCBI WGS metagenome assembly OGEZ01 (sample SAMEA2582059, study PRJEB24529) | metagenome | biome: Human gut stool | place: China | collected 2011
CTGTACTGGCCAATACAAAATGTTGATTTTGTGATAGGCGGTGATGATTTGCGGGAAACACTGGCTGACTACTGCAAACGCATGGAGTTAGAGAATTTGTTAGCGCAATGGGATTGTCAGCAAAATTATCCGCTGACTCCTCAAACCATCTCTCACGGAAGCAAGCAGAAAGTCTGGTGGCAGTGTGCCAAGGGACACCATTGGCAGGCTGCTGTATATACCCGCACCGCTGGAACTGATTGTCCTTACTGTGCGGGAAAGTTCCCGCTGCCCGGGGAAACCGATTTGGCTACCCTCTATCCCAGCTTAGCGGCTCAGTGGCACCCCACAAAAAATGCTCCGCTGACACCACAGCAGGTCCTGCCTGGCAGTCACCGGATGGTATGGTGGCAATGCGAAAAGAGGCATGAATGGCGCGCACAGGTCAAGTCCCGGGTAGCTGGTTGCGGCTGTCCAGTGTGCGCCAATCGGAAAATTCACCCCAATGAAAATGATCTGGCTACACAGTATCCCGAACTTGCGGCCCAGTGGCATCCCACCAAAAACGGCTTGCTGGACATTCATACCATTGCGCCGGGCTCTCGGCGGAAGGCATGGTGGCGCTGTGATAAAGGCCATGTATGGCAGGCAACCATAGCCTCCCGGACCTCGGGAGGCAGCGGTTGCCCGGTGTGCAGCGGAAAAAAAGTGATTCCCGGAGAAAACGATTTGGGCAGCCAATTCCCAGAGCTGGCTGCCCAGTGGCTCACAGAAAAAAACAGACCTCTGACGACCCGGCAGGTCACTCCTTACTCCAACCAAAAGGTGTGGTGGCAGTGCGAGCTGGGACATAAATACCAGGCAGCAGTAGCGGCCCGCACCATGAACGGCAGCGGCTGTCCCTACTGCGCGGGGAAAAAGGTCCTGGCGGGCTTTAACGACCTGGCCGCGCTGTTTCCGGATTTGGCCGCTCAGTGGCATCCCACCCTGAACGGAACCTTGACACCGGAGATGGTAACGGCCGGTTCTCACCACAAGGTGTGGTGGGAGTGTCCGCTGGGCCATGTATGGAAGGCGGTGATTTACTCTCGTACGGGGCCAAAGCACTGCAGTTGCCCGGTGTGCGCGGGAAAGGTTCGAACACAGCGCCGCAGGGTTTCTGCTAAAGAAGCGCTGTCCAAAAACAACACGGAAGAAACATGGAGGGAAACAAAATGAAACAACGAATGCGTTATTGGTTGAGCATATTGCTCGTGTGTGCAATGGTGCTCAGTCTTCTGCCAGTGAGCGCACTGGCGGATGGTCCAGACTCCTCAACCTCGACTCAGGAGACCTCAACTACAACTTCTACCGAGTCCGCAGGGGACCTTGTGCCGGCCGCTGATCCGGAAACCGAGCCGTCTTCTGGCCCAGCCAATGGTCCGGAACCTGCTCCTGAGACAGTGACTACTCCTATTTATGTGTCTGAAACTGGAAATGACATAACCGGAACAGGTAAAGAGAGCGCCCCCTACGCCACACTGGCAAAGGCGGTAAAGGCAGTAGATGATGGCAAGATTGAGAGTGCAGTCATTTATGTCATGTCCGATCTTATAATGACTGAAAGCGCTCAGTACTGGTCTGGAGATATCACAATCACCAGTGATCCTAAAAGCCTTAAGGACGCGGAAAAATCTACCTTTACCATTTCCCGTGCGGAAACTGGTTTTAAAGCGACAGGAGACCTGCAGCGCGGCGGTTATAACGGTCCAATGTTGGAGGTCGGCAATGATGCGGATCTGACGCTGGAAAATATTGTTTTGGACGATGGCGGATACGCTGCCTATTCGGAGAATTCCGCAACTGTTTCAGGAAAAACTCCCTATTTTGTCCAGGTAGAGAGCGGCGGAAACGGCTATACGACGATTGACGGACAACAGGTTTCCAATCATCAAATCGTACAGGATGCCATCATTACTTCGTTCAGTGAGTACACTACCATCACACTTGGCGAAGGGACGGTATTGCAGAATTACGGCGGCATGAGCGCAGTACGCGCCAGCAACGCCACGCTGATTATGGAAGCCGGCAGCAAGATTTGTGATACCAACGGTATGACCCGTATCAAAGGCGCGGAAGGCAGCCTTGGCCCCAAAGGTGCAGTTTGGGTGCAGAACGGTGAATTCATTATGAACGAAGGCGCGGAGATTTCGGGTATCGATGGCCGCGCGGTCTATGCCGAAGCAGGTCAGGTAGAGATCGGCGGTACCATTTCCAACCTGACCTACAATGCTAACTTCCAGAACGCCTTCCAGGGCCTGGCTGTTCATCTGCGCGCCGGCGCGAATGGAGAGGTTTCCGGTGAGGTTTATAACTTGATTTATCCGGATAACGCAAACGTATCAAGTGCGCTGCATGTTGTCAATCAAGGTATGTTGACGGTTTCCGGATCTTTGCATGATATTTCTTTGCAAAGCATTGTTGGGGGCAACAGTGCGCAATGCTTCGGTTGCGTAATAAACGGAGAAGAAGTAGGTACAAAGGTCGAAATATCTGGAGAAATTTACAACATTACAGCAGCATCTCAAAAACATCATTATGTATTATCTTTGAGTGGTGCAGCAGAAGGAACGCTATTAAGTGCAGGTGAAATTCGCGATATTACCGGAAATGTAGTATACCTTTGTGATACGAGCGGTCAACCGGGTGAGGGTGATTCAATTCCCGGAAAATTTACAATGCAATCTAGTAGCGAAATTTCGCAGATTCAAGGAAAAGTTATCTATGCTGAAGTCTGGCGTGATAGTGAAACCATGCCGAGCCCTAGCAATCCTATTGAGCCAAAAAATCGCGATCATGTTACAGTAATCATTGATGGAAAAATTCATAATATTGAATGCAAGGATCATCTGATACACTTTAATGCAGATGTAAATGCATTCGGTGAGTTTGCCAAGACCCCTGGTGAATTTGGGGATATTACAATTGGAGAAAATGCCGAAATTTATGACAATGAAGTTTCTGCAGTCTTTGGAGGCCAGGGCGGAACTTTTTATGTAGACGGTAAGATTTATGAGAATGCCGGAAATATTTACACTGGGTACTCCAATTGTGGTGGTGCATTGATTTATTTGCAGGATCAAGCAGAGATTTATAATAACAATGTTAAAACCGGAACAGTATTCTCACTTGGAAATGCAAGACTAATTATGGACGAAGGTAGTAGCATTCATGACAATTACGGAAGCGGAACAGCTTCTGTTATTCATGTGGGTTCAAGTGGCCAGTTTATTTTAAATGGTGGAAAGATCTATAATAATACTACGACCGCTGAGTATGGCGGACTAATTTCTTATTTTCCAAATACAAGTTACTCCAATATATATGATTCCCGAGTTTGGTTTGAACGCGGAGAAATTTATGATAACACATCCGCAGGAGGCTATGACTTTATAATTGCTGGGAGTGGTGCACCGAGCTTTATTGCTGAAGACAGCGAGAGGACTTTGCATATTCCTGACAATATAATAACAGAAGATATCGACATCTATTATCAGCAGATCACCCACCAGGATAGCAGCACTAAAGAAACCGTAGTCGATTACTATGGTAAGTCCATGACTGTTGAGCCCGGAACCAAGTTGGGCCTTGTCAGCACCAAAGATATAACAGAGAATGAAACAGTGACTTCGTCTAGCCTGACCGCATTGAAGCAGTATGCCACCTCTTTTGGCCTTGCTGCTCCTTTCACCACCTTCTGGGCCTATAGCGAAGTTGGAACACCAGTCAGCATCAAAATGGACCCGGCACAAGAAGGACAAACAACTACCCCAACATTTGATCCGACGAAACCGGTATATGTGCTGATCAATAAGACAAATTCTGAGGGCTATCCTGCTACGGACACCGATGTTATTATTCAGGCAGCCACAGTGGATACCGACGGAACGATTCATTTTGATGTGAAAGCTGGCGGCAACGGCGCGGCGATTGCGCTTGCCCAACCTGATATCATTAGCGGTGCGCTTACCCTCAGCACTACAGTGACCGAAATCAAGGAAGGTCTTAGTTCCTACACGATCCCTTATCAGGTGACCTTTGATCTCGGTAAAGCTGGTATCTCTGTTGATGCCATTCGGTCTGCAACGGTCACATTCTATTCTACCAACGGGGATTGGAATCGACATACTATGGAACTCACCAAGGACGCTCTCTCAGGAACATGGAGTGCAGTCCTTAGCGCCCAGGATTTCCAGGCTGGCCAGACAATTACTACCAGTGCGAAAATAGAAATTAAAACAGATACTGGAAACAAGACGTTCTATTCCAACGCTGTGGGGACTAAAATGACGGCTGTTGTTACTCCTGATCCGGAACCTGATCCCGGTACCGGCACCGACACCCGCGACGACTACACCCTGCACTACGTGACCAACGGCGGCAAGCACCTATCCTCCGAGACCAAGAGTTCCTCCTGGACCAAGGACTATGAGGACCTGCCCACTCCCATCCGCGACGGCTATACCTTCGAGGGCTGGTACTGGGATCTTCGCCTCACCGAGCCTGTCACCGGCGACGTAAAGGTCAACAAGACCACCGTTACCCTCTACGCCAAGTGGAGCAGCGGCAACTACGCCCCCGACGACACTGGTGTGTCCAAGTGGCTGGAGACCGACAAGCACAATGCCTTCCTCAGCGGCTATCCTGACGGCTCCTTCCTGGCCGACAAGAATATGACCCGCGCCGAGGTTGCCCAGATGTTCTACTCCCTGCTGCTGGATAAAGACGTAAAGATCACCAAGTCCTTCTCCGACGTGCCCACCGACGCGTGGTACGCTAAGGCCGTGAACACCCTGTCCAGCCTGGGTATGCTGGGCGGCTATCCCGACGGCACCTTCCGTCCTGATGCTCCCATCACCCGCGCTGAGTTTGCGGCTATCGCACTGGCCTTTGCCTACGATCCTGCCAGCGCCATCTGTTCTTACACGGACGTGAACACCAGCGCCTGGTACTACACCTATGTGGCTCAGGCTACCACCTACGGCTGGATCAGCGGCTACCCCGACGGCAGCTTCCGTCCCAACAACTCCATCACCCGCGCTGAGGTAGCGGTCATCGTCAACAACATGTTGGGCCGCAACGCGGATGAGAGCTACATTGACCGCAATGCGGACGAACTGGTCAGCTTCGTGGATCTGTCTAAGAACCACTGGGCCTACTACACCATCATGGAGGCCACCAACTCCCACGATTATACCAGCGCCTCCTCTGGCGAGACCTGGACCTGCGTGAAGTAAAATACTATAGAGAAAGCGGCGCCCTGGACGGCTATACTCCAGGGCGCTGTCTTTTTTCTGGGATGGGAAATCGCACTTTGATCCGTGCGATCTTTTTTGGACACCAACATCCCGACGGCCGCCAGCACCGCGATGCGCTCTGCCTGCGCTTGTTCCGCCCATTGACCCAGCAACTCGTACCGACTTTCCCGTGTGCAAAAGACGTACAGGCTTTCTCGCATGGGCAGACCTTCTTTGATACGGAATATTGATTTTGAGATTAGGATACCAATTCCGGCCGATCAAGCTGGCGCTGATGCTCGATCCCAGAGGTCATAAGATAAATTTGAGTGGTCTCAATACTGGAATGCCCCAGTACATCGGCCAGCTTTACAATATCCTTGCAGGCTGTGTAGAAAATAGTGGCGAACAAATGCCGCAGATTGTGGGGGAACACTTTTGTTGGCGCTACATCTGTGTGTTCACACAGACTCTTCAGTTCCGCCCAGATTTGGCGGCGGGTCAGTTCTTTTCCGCTTTTGGTGCGAAAGATTGCGCCGGAAGCGGTTTTTTGTTTTTTTGCATACTGGAGCAGCTTGCGGCACAGTTTGGATGAGAGCAGAACGACCCGGATTTTCCCTTTCAGCGCAATTTCTGCCTTTCCGTTTCGTGCTGCCTCCACGGTAATATATTTGACCTCACTCACCCGAACGCCGGTGGCCCCGATGGCCTCAATCAGCAGCGACAGCCGTTCCCGTCTCAGCTCCTTTGCGCTGGCAAGCAGACGGTCATATTCGGACCTGGTCAGCTCTCGGTTGGTATCCCGAAACAGGCGGCGCTGGATTTTCAGGAATTTTACCTTGCAGTCATCCCAGCCCAGAAATTTAAATATTCCGCTCAAAGCAGAGAGCATGGAGTTAATAGTAACAGGGCCATAGCCCTGTTCCAGCAGGTGTGCTTTCCAATCTGCAGCTACTTCCTTAGTAACCTCTCTATCACCTAGCCATTGTGCGAAGGTGTTTATATCGTACAGATATTTTTTAATGGTTCCAGCACTGTGCTCCTCTTTACATAAAAACTGCCTATAAGCTGTAAGTTATTTTAGTGTCAGACGATATTTTCCACAAAAACAAATCCTCCGTATAGCAAAAGTAATACCAGTACTGTACCATGTATTTCTTTTGCTATGCGGAGGAGATTACATTGAGATATCATAATTTCACAGACGCTTACCTGTAAAATTGTTTGCTGGCCACATTAACAATGTATCCCTCTGTGCTTCCACTGTCATAACCATCCTCGTATGGAACGGTGACCTTCCGGTGGAAACGGGATGGTGCGCCACAGAGTTTTGTTCTGTGACGCACCTGAATCCGTTCCGAGTTCGAAGTGCAGGATGGATGCTAAAAACCAATGGAGCGGCGGGGAGTCTTTCCGGACTGCAGCAGGCGACAGGCCGCCTGTTCAAGATCCGAGATCGTCAGAGTATCCGCGCCTTCTTCCGAGAGCGTGCGCAGGGCCATCTCCTCCACCGCCCCCTGAAAGAGACGTCGAGCCTCGCGGCCGTTACCAAAGCAGTCCTCCTTCTGCTTGCGCAGCTTCTGAAAGAAGTCCAGGCAGGCCGCTTTTCCCATCTCCGGCAAGGCAAACCCATCCTGCCGCGCCAGGTGTCCCAAAATCTTCCACAGGGTCTCGTCGTCATAGCCGGGAAAATCCAGCACCTGGGCCACCCGGCTGGACAGGCCGGGGTTGGAGGAGAGCAGCCGCTCCATCTCTCCGGGGTAAGTGGCAAAGATTACCAGCGTTTCGGGGTGCAGTTCCATGTGGCGCACCAGGGCATTTACCGCCTCCACCACATAGGCATCATCGTCCCGGCTGCTGAGCAGGGCCCCCGCCTCGTCAATAAACAGCACGCCGCCCCTGGCCTTTTCAAACAGGGCCGCCACCTTGGGGGAGGTCTGGCCCAGATAGGTGCCCACCAGCTGCTCCCGGCCCGCCTCCACAAACCGGCCGGTACCCACCCCCTCCTCCCGGAGGATCTGGGCAAGCAGCCGGGCGGTGACGCTCTTGCCGGTGCCCGGCGGGCCAGAAAAGGCCAGGTTGCGGCAGGCCGGGGCCATGGGCTGCCCCGCCAAAGCCCGCCGCTGTTCCAAAGCCAGGCGGGCACACAGCCGCTTCACCGCCTCCTTTACCTCGTGCAGCCCCACCATAGCCGCCAGCTGCTCCCGGCCCCGACTCTCCAGTGCTAAGGGTGGGAAGATCAGATCCTGGGTGGTAACTGGCAACGGCCGGCTCTTCTGCACCGCCCACAGTGCCGCCCGCTCCAGGTCGGTCTCCTCAAAGGCCGCTCCCCGGTAGCGGCGCAGGGCGGCCACCACCTGGCGTGAGTCAAAGTCCGGGGCAGGAGGCCCCAGCAGCTCGGTCACATAGCCCATCAGGCAGCGCTGCCAGTAGTCCTGATTTGGCAAGCCCACCTGGCAAACCTGGTATCCGTAGGAAAAGCGCAGCTCCTCCACCAGCTCCCGGTCCACCTGCTGGGGATGCAGGGCCACAAAGACACAGTTTGGGTGCTCCTCCAGCCCCGGATCCTGGGGGGCCGGCAAGGTCTCTATGAGTCGCCGGGACAGCACCGGCCCGTCCGGAGCGGTCACCAGCAGGGCAGCGGCGGCGTCCAGTTTCACCGAAATCTCTCTGTCCCGGCGGCTCTCATCCCCCAGAGTGGGGTCCAGCAGGCTGGGAGAGGCCACCAGCATGGCCCGCTTCAGGTCCGGGCCCTCGTTTCCCTCCAGCCACGCCAGGGCGTCCGGCAGCTCCGGCTCTGCGGGCTGCGCCTTTTTTACCATTCCCAACAGCAGAGCGGTGAGGTACATAGCGGCCTGGCGGGCGCAGTAGTCGTCCTGGGTAAGCAGGATCACGCCCAGGCCGCCCCGCCGCTGGGAAAGCAGAGTCTTGGGGTCGATCCCCGCAAACTGGGGAGCGGCACAAAACTGTCTCAGCAGGCTGCGGGGGCTGCGCTCCTTGGAGGGCAGGGGCGTATAGGCCAGCTTGTCCCGGGGCACGCCGGGCAGGGAACACAGCCGGGCGGGGAGACAGGTAGGGATTGGCCGGGGATTGGGGCGGGGCACCCCCTCTCGGGCGGTCTGGATCTGGTTCATACAGCCTCCTTTTCCCCGTCATCGGGGTCGTCGGGATCCTGGAGGGACCGGAACAGCTCGTCCCCCTCCTCCTCTGGATCTAAGTAGTACGTGTCCGTCAAAGCAACAAATTCCGGGGTCTCCCACTGGCCGATCACATGGGCAATGGCCTCGCTCTCCTGGAAGCAGTTGACCAGATACTCCAGATGGGGCTTGCCCTCCAGAGCGGTCCGGCACACATAGGATACCGCCTCCACCGCGTCCACCGCCTGCTGGAGGGCGTCCAGCCGTGGGATGGACAGCTTCAGGGCCAACTGCTCCCGGACGGCCATCCAGTCTCCGGCCTGAGCCAGCGGGACACAGTCCTCCAAAAACTGCCTGGCGGGGAGGTCGTCGGTCTGGGCGGCGGCGTCAAACAGAGCCTGGACATTTTCCTTTTTTTCGTCCTCCAGCAGGGGCTGCAGGGCCGCCTGCGCCACCAGCTCGGTGGCAGCCAGTTCCAGGGCCTCCATGCACAGGGTCTTCGTTCGCCGCACCAGAGCGCTGACCAGGTTCCAGGCCTGGTTAAAGTCCATCCGGGACAAGGCGCTCACCGCCATCTCTCCCCGGTTCAGGGCATCCTCCAGCAGTCCGGAGGCCACCATGGTCTGATACTGGGCGCAGTACTGGTAAAAGCCCCGGGCCACCTCACCGGACTGGAGGTACTGGGCCACCAGGGGAAGGTCAACCTGCTCCCCCGTCTCCTCCAGGCATGTGAGCATCACCGACAGGTCCTCCCAGGCCCGGGCGGTGACCAGGGCAGTGCCCTGAGCGCCATCGGCGCGGCACAGGTAGAAGTGGTCCCGGTGGTCCTTGAGGTAGGAGAGGATCACCGGATGGACCCCCTTCTTCTTAGCGTAGGGCAGCCAGGCGGCGTAGTCAGGCCGGATGTGGACCATGCGCAGCCGGTCGGCGGTGACCGGGTCCAGCTCGCTGGCTGCCCGGTTATACTCGGTGGGGTTGCCCGCCAGCACCAGCATCCAGCCGTCGGGGATGGCGTGGGGGCCGAAGGACTTGTCCTGAAGGAGCTGGAGCAGGATGGGCCGCAGGGACTCGCTGGCGCAGTTGAACTCGTCCAGGAAGAGAACGCCCTCCGTCTTTCCGGTGTCCTCCATGGTGCGGTAGACCTGGGCCACGATCTCGCTCATGGTGTACTCGGTCATGGACACCCGGCGGCCCTCCACCGTGCCGTCCACCAGCCGGGGCAGGCCGATAGCCGACTGGCGGGTGTGGTGGGTAATGGAGTAGGAGAGAAAAGCCAGGCCCTGTTCCCGGGCCACCTGGCGCACCACCTCCGTCTTGCCCACTCCCGCCGGGCCCATGAGGCACAGGGGCCTGGCCCGGCGGCGCTCCACCCGGTAGCGGCCCTGGCGGTCCCGGGCAAAGTAGATCCGGGCGGCCTGGGCGATGGTGTCTTTCGCTTGAGTAATGGTAACAGTCTCCACAGTCTGTAGTTTCATTCTGACGCCTCCTCGACAGTAAATTCATCGGAATCCAAATATAAGGTAGTCAGCCAGGACGGCCGGGGCGGTTGGGAAACCCATCCATTTCGCTCCTCCCCAGGGATAAGAAAGGCCGTGGGGTAATCCGGCGGCGTGTCGGGGTAGTGCCCCCAGCCATCGGACAGGTACAGCAGTCCCTGGACCCGGGAGAGCTTTCCCTCCTCCCGCAGCTGCTCCACCCGACGAAAAACCGGGCGAAAGTCGGTGCCCCCAAACCCACGTGGTTCAAACACCTCCTCCAGCGTGTCCATCTGGTCGGCCGACTCCAGCCATACCTCCTGCTGGATCCGGGTATCACACTGGAGCAGCAGCACCTGAAAGCGCCTGGCCCCGGCGGAGACGTCCCGCAGCAGGTTCAGGGTTTCCCGGAGAAAGCGTCGTACCACCTCCTCCTGGCAGGAGCCGGAGGTATCCATGGCGATGACCAGCTGGTCAGGGGCTGGGGGCTCACTGAGCTCGGGGGGCTCGATGAGGGGGATATCTCCATAGAACTCCAACCCCAGGCAGTACCAGCGGGAGTCCAGACCGTCCGGGTCGGTGAGCAGCCGCTCCCGGGGACAGGCAAAGCGGCGTAGAAAGTCCCGGTAGGTGATCTGGTTCTCCTCCGCGGGACAGAAGGCCTCCCGCAGAACGCCGGGCAGCACGCCCCACCCGCTTCCCGGGCTCTGGTCCACCAGGCTCTTCATCACCGCCTGCCAGTCCGGGGCCAGCTGCCCAGCGGCCAGACCAAGGCCAAGGCTGGACCAGCTTTCTTTCCCGCTCTCTCCGCCTTTCCCTCCGGCTCCGGCCCCAGCCGCCACCGCAGGGTTCCATAGGTCGTGATCGTCCAGCATGCAGGAAGCCCGCTTGTTCAGCGCTTTGCCCATTAAGTCCCAGTCCTCCCGGATAGCCCGGTACATCTGGGGCATGGGTCGGTTGAAGTTGGGTTCGTCCTCCAGAAGCCGGGTCCAGGGAAAGATGGGAAGCCCGTCCTCATCTCTCTCCTCTGGCACCTTCAGCCAGGGAAGCAGCCGGTCCATGATGGCCTGCACCCGGCAGTCGGCCAGGGCGTCAAAGTGGGGGAGGCGCTTGACCCCCCGCCGCTGGGGCAAATGCCCCAGCAGGCAGTGAAGCAGCACATGGACCAGCTGCCGGGCGGGCAGGTTGCGGTCCGCCTTAAAGTCGGCAATCAGCTGCTGGGGACAGTAGAAGAGGGCAGCGCCGTCGGTGGAGGGAGGGATGGGCTTCTCAATAGGCTGATCCCGAAAAAGGTACAGGGGCAGCATCAGGGCCGGGATCTCCTGGGCCAGCCGCCGCCGGGTCAGCTCCAGGATCTGGGCCGCTGTCTGCTTGGCCGAGACCGAAGTTTGTTTCATGGGGATACCTCCTTACATGTCATACGGGCCAGCAGAGCGGCCCGCTTGGCCCGGTCCTCCGCCGAGGCCTCCGTCCCGGTGGGGATCTCATTCAGCAGCCGATTGAGGTTTTCCCCCTCCAGCGCTCCGCCCGGCTCCAGCGCCGCCCGGAATGCCTCCACGCTTCCCTTCCACCGCAGCCACCGTGCCAGGGAACTGGGCCGGTTGGCCGGGGGCTCCCCTATCACGGGGCAGTGCTGGAGGATCCAGGTAATTTCCTGGAACCTCTTGGGAGCAAACGGGAGGTCATTCCGGTCCAGCACCGGCCGGGGGCGGTGGCCCAGACGCTCCTCCCACCGCTCCAGCACCTCCTTCCAACTCCACTCCCCTTCCGATTGGGCGTCCAACACAGTACGAAAGGTTTCGTTGAGCACGATCTGCGCCCTGCGCCCCAGCGCCTCCCGAATGGGGCGGAGCAAATCGGGGGCGTCAGGCTGTGATTCCAGCGCCGCCATCACCAGCCAGTCCGCTGTCCGGTCATCCTCCGCCAGTTCAGGCTGCTGTGCCAGGATGGCGGACGCCACCGGCAGGAAGTTTTTGTCCGCGGCCAGCTGGGGCCACTTTTGGATGACCGTTTGGAAGTCCTCCGCCGTCACCCTCCCCTCCCGGCCCATCCGCAGGGCCAGAGGCCAGTTTTCCGCTCCCACGGCGTGTTCCAGCTTCAGCTCCTGCGGGATTGGCAGGGGATCAAAGGGACTGTACTGGTCAGGCATCCACTTGTCGGCAATGGTCTGCAGGCAGAAGTCCAGCATAATATCCCCCATACCGCCTCTCGCCCACTCATCCAGCAGCTCCCCGGGGTAGAAGGGCGTAACCCCCGGCCAATTCAGCAACACCTCCAGGCATTTCATACTCCCACCCCAGACGGCACCCACCAGCGGGGAGGTGAGCGGCTGGTTTCCTATGTCCACCTGTGCGCCCCGCTCCAGCAGGGCGGTCAGGTGCTCCCAGCGGCCCCCGCGAGCCGCTTCAAAGGCCAGCTGCTGAAGCTTCTCCCACGCCAGCGGTCCGTGATCCACCGCCCGGGTGAAGGCCTGACAGGTGGCATCCAGCGCCGCCTGACACACGGAGAGGGGCATGGGCTCGTCCAGCCGCTTCAGCAGGGCATAGAACCGCGGGTAGTTCTTGGCCTCCAGCGCCTCCAGAAAGGGCTTCTCGACCACCTCGTCCCGAAAGGTCTCCTGAAGGACCTGTTCCATATGCTCCCGATATTCTTTTGTCATTTCCGTCATGATCCCATCTCCTTTCTCGTGTTCCCCGCCTGACGGGGCCTATCTTACCATCCCCCCTCATTCAAATTTTCCGAGAGAGGGAAAAAATCACCTGGCTTTTGCCAGCAGGATAGCCCGCTTGGCCCGGTCCTCCGGGGACGGCCCCCAGATGCACTCCCGCAGGAGACATCCCAGGTCCTCCCCTTCCAGCGCTCCGCCCGGCTCCAGGGCCTCGCGCACTTGCCGCACCGTACAGCACTGCACCAGCTGCCGGGCCAGGAAGCTGGCGCCGCCCTTGGGGACGGCCCCCCGGATCTGGCAGTGCCGCACAAGCACCGGCCAGGTCTCCCGGAATTCCAGCCCGCACACCGGGACATTGCGCAGCAAGGCGGGGGCGGGGCGCTCTCCCAGCCGCTCTTTCCACCGCTCCAGCAGCATGCGCCAATTCAGATGCCATTCCTCCGAATCCTTCTGATACTGAAAAAAGAACCGCTCCATGATTGGCTCCAGCGCCACCCGCTCCCTGCGCCGCAGCCGACGCAGCCAAGGCTCCAACTCCGGCGACGGCCCCTCCTGGGGCAGCAGGGCGGCCATCACCAGCACCGAGGTGCACCTTCTGCGCCGCAGCAGCTGGGGCCAGGCTGTAAGCAGCTGAGACAGCAGCCCATGAAACTCCCGGCGGGCCAGAATGCCGCCATATTCGTCCAGAACCCTTTGGGCCTCGGGCAGCTCCACCCCCCTGGTCTCTATGATCCGCAGGGCCAGAGTGGGATTTTGCTGCTCCAGGGCATGGCACAGCTCCAGCCCCGGCACCAGGGGCAGCGGGCCGCCCCGAGCCAGGCGGTCTGGCATCCACGCCCGGGCCACCGCCCTCAGGCAGCGGTCCAGTTTTTCATCTCCTTTGTTTCCCTGGGCCCACAGCTCCAGCAGCCGGGGCGACCAGACGGGCTCCGCCTCCGGCGCCTGGAGCAGCCGCCGCACACATCGCAGGCTCCTGTTTTCCACCGCAGCCGCCAGGGCGTCGGCCGGGACAGCGCCAAGTTCCATCCCCTCCGGTTCGCATATAATGTGCTTCACATCGCTTCCCGCTGCCCGCAGTCGCTCCAGCACCAGCATCAAATGGTCCGGCCGGTCCAGTTCCACGGCCCACACCAGCAGGTGCGCCAGCTGCCCCTGATCCAGCTGACTTTGTTTCATCAGGGCTTGAAAGGCCCGCAGGGAGCACCCCAGGGCGTTTTTGCCCACCTGCCCGCAGGCCCAATCATTCCAATATACCCAATCAAAGGGCAGCGGATCGTCCATCTCCCGCAGCATGGCACAGAGCGTCCGGGACTGTCTTTTCTGTATCACTTCGGCCAGCTCTTGGATTCCGGGCACTTTTGGCCCCGCCAGTACATCTACCGTCTCCAGACTCTGGAACCAGGAATCAAAGGACAGATCGTCTGTGATCTCCATCGCTCCCCCTCCTTTCCTGTTCATGGTAGCACTGTCTCCTGCTCAAATTTTCCGAGCAGAAAAATCCCCGCTCAGATAATTTGAGCGGGGGAGCAGAGTATGATAGGGCCACCAAATACAAAGGAGGAACCAGTGATGGTAACTATGCCCTATGTGGTAGATGCCAAGGACGGCCGGGGGGCCGACATTTTCTCCCGCCTGCTTCAGGACCGGGTAATTTTGCTGACGGGGGAGATTTGCGACGAGAGCGCCGCAGTGGCGGTGGCCCAGCTGCTGTATCTGGAGGCCCAGGACCCGGAGGGGGAGATCTCTTTGTACATCAACAGTCCCGGCGGCTCGGTGACGGCGGGTCTGGCCATTTTAGATACCATGGCCCACGTGCGCTGTCCGGTCTCCACCACGGCGGTGGGGCTGGCCGCCTCCATGGGGGCGGTGCTGCTGGCAGCGGGGGAGAAGGGCCGCCGCCGTCTGCTGCCCCATGCGGAGGTAATGATCCACCAGCCCCTGGGAGGGGCGGGAGGCCAGGCCACCGACGTACTCATCCAGGCCAAGCGGCTGGAGCGGGTGAAGGAGCGGCTGCTGGACCTGATGGTCTCTTTCACCGGCCAGAGCCGGGAGAAGCTGGCTGCCGACATGGAGCGGGACTGCTTTCTGAACGCCCAGGAAGCGGTGGCCTACGGCCTGGCCGATCAGGTGCTGTAAGGAGGGGAGCCCATGGACTGCCTCACCCCCACCCTTGCCCTGTCCCCGGTCCCCCTGTGGATCCCCTTTCTGTGCGGCTTTCTGCTGGCGGCGGTGCTGGGCCTTGTACTCCAGGCGATCCTGCTGATGGTCTGTCTCCGCGCCGACCTGCAGCGTCTGCTGGAGGAGCTGTCGGAAGAGGAGGATGAAAGTCGCTGACAAAAGCCCTAAAAACGACAAAGAGCCGGACCCGACGGGTCCGGCTCTTGCCGCATATTCTTAAAATCCAATGGCCGGGGCGTCCCGGTGGAGGGTCCGGTCTTCCGCCAGCAGGTCGGCGGCGGCCGCCTGGATGTCCTCCGGCAGGACCTGGACGGCCTGCTGGGCCGTGATGGACGGTTTGGTCAGCCGGGCAGCCATGTGGACCTTCACCCGGTCCGCCAGATTCCGGGCCTCCCGGCAGTTACCGAAGTCTGGCCGCTCCCTCAGGCGGCCGAACAGCTCCTCCGCCACCGCCGCCCCCTCCGCAGGCACCTCATACCCCTTGTCCCGGAGCATGGTGCAGAACACCTCCGCCAGCTCCTGGGGCTGAAAGGAGTCAAAGTGGATCTTAAAGGCCACCCGGCTGCGGATGCCCGGGTTGCACTGGAGAAAGCGGAGCATCCGGTCTTTCCGGGGGTCCTCATCCCCGCCGTAGCCGGCGAAGACCACCAGCCGGTCGCTGGCGTGGTTCTCCAGTTCCACGCACAGCTGGGCCAGGGCCTCCTGGGTAAAGCAGTCGGAGTCCTGTCCCTCGGTGAGGCTGTACGCCTCGTCCAGAATGATAATGCCGTACTGGTCAAACAGAGCCTTCACCCGGCCAGTGGTGTGCCCCACATACTTGGCCTTTAGCTCGGCGGCGTTGAGACAGATGGACTCCCGGTTCTCCAGCAGACCCAGCCGGGCCATCTCCTGCCCCAGCCGCAGGGCCCAGGTGGTCTTGCCAGTCCCCGGCGCCCCCAGAAAGGCGAAGGTACAGTGGATGGGGTCGGCGGGCAGGCCCAGCTGCCGTCGCTTTTTCTGAAAGGCCAGGGTGTCCACTACCTGCCGCAGCTGCCGCTCCACCTCCTTCTGGCCCACCAGGGTGGGGCCGTCGGTCTGGGTTGCTGTCTTGCTGGCGGCAAAGCGGCTTAAGTAGGCAAAGTCCCGCTGGGTAAGCGGGCCGGAGCCCCGGCGGCGCAGCAGGGCGTTGGATACCGCCTTGGACAGGGTGCGGTTGTCCACATTGCCCCGGTAGTCCTCCACCAGGTGAAGCACCGCCCGGGCCGTCTTACCCCGGGCCAGGCGGCTGCCCTGCTCCTGGGCCAGCTGGCAGAGCACCTGCTGCTTGTAGGGGCTGTCTGCGGCGGGACTGTCCACCGCAATCACCTCTGTCTCCAGCTCAAAGGCCAGGTCCTCCACGCCGTAACCCGCCTCGGCCTCCAGCTCGTCCATCTGACACCCATCAATCTGGCAAGCCCGCTCCCACCACAGCAGGATCACAAAGGCCCGCAGATTCAGCATCCCCTGGAGGGTGTGGACAAAGGCCGCCGCGTGGCCTCCCTGCCAGCGCAGCAGCAGCGGGGCGGCGGCGCTGCGCAGCCACCAGGGAGTCTTCCGCCCCGCTTCCTGGGGCAAAAGCCCCAGATTCCCCATGCTGTATCCATCGCTTCGATCACTGAAGGCGCGTACCGCCTCATAGCCGCTGACGCAGGGCAGCTCCCGGCTGAAGTCGAAGTCTGCGTCACCCTCCGATGCGGGGCTCTGCCAGTCTCCGGCCTGCTCATCCTCCTGGGTGTCCTCCTCGTCCCCGTCTCCCCAGTCTGACAGCTCCCATTTGGAGCAGCCTAACCGGTGGTAGGTACCGATGTACTGGGCTGCCAGTTCCAGCTGCTCCCGGTCTCTTCCGTGGAGCAGATAGACCTGTTTTTCTTCCTGCAGAGCCCGGGCCACCCCGGCCAGGTGGGGCTGGCTCTTCAGCTCTGCCAAGATGCTATCCCGGGTAATGCCCTCCTCCAGGCGGTAGGGCATGGAGGAGGCCATCTCCCCCTGGGTGCCCACGGGCAGGGTTCGGATCTGTGGGATCAAAAAGCGATATTCTTTCGGTTTTGGTGCTGTCTTTCCAGCCATAACCGGACCTCCTTTGCATCATGCTTGAGGCCAGTATAGCCGGGGGGACGGCTCAAATTTTATGAGCGGCTGTATTTTTCCCCGTTGCGGGTCAAAATGGCTCCGATCTTCTCCCGCAGCCACTCCGGCTCCAGCACCTCCACCTGGTCGGCGTATTGCAGGGCAAACAGCCGCACCCCCTCCGGGGCAATGGACATGGTCACCTCGGTGGTGCCGTCCTCTCCCGGCTTGGTGTACTGGGGAACCGGGCCGAAGAAGTCCACCAGGGTGTTGAGCAGAGTGACGGCACAGCGCATGCGCACAAACTCCGCCTTCCCCGGGTACATTACCGGGCAGCGGTCCCGGTACTGCACCGGGTCAAAGTCGGAGGGCGTGGTAAACGAGTCGGGCAGCAATTCCGCCTTTACGATCCGGTCCACCCGCAGGTTCATCATGCCCCGGTGGCGGCAGACCAGATAGTAATTTCCGTTGGACCACATGAGGGCATAGGGGGAGACATTCATCACCCCGTTTTTCTCCCGCCGGGCCAGCTTGGGCTGCCAGCGCTTGTCCTGGAGGACCAGGCGGTACTCCCCGTAGGTCAGGCGCACCTTTTTCTTCTCCCGGATGGCCTGGTCCAGCAGGTTGATGATGCGAAACTGTTCTTCGCTGCCCCGCTTGAAGGCGTAGCGGCTGGGCACATACCGGGTGTGCCGGGGGCGCAGGCGGTCCAGGACGGCAAGAAACTTCTGGGTCTGATCCTGGGAGATGTAGGGGTAGACCTGCACCAGGTCGGCGAAGATCCGCCACTCCCCCTGGGTGAGGGCATTGGCCAGGTAATAGTACCGGGGTGCGTTGTTCCGGGTTTCCTCTTCGCCCTTTTTCTTGGCCTGCCGCTCCTCCCACTTCTCGTAGGGAAGATACCGGTATCCTCCCGTGGGCCGCTTCACCCGGGCCACGCAGCGCAGGCGGAAGGGGAAGGTGTTTAGGTCAAAGGGCACCTCGTCCTTGAGCAGCTTGTCCACAGCTGAATAGGAAGGGGCCTGGAAGGGCCGGGCGGTAACCTCCAAGGCGGCGTCAGGCTGGAGCACCGCCCCCTCCGACGTCTCCAGCACCACATGGAGGGCATCCCCCTGGGTGTAGGTTCCGGTACACACCGGCTCCCCTGTCTGGGCAAGGGTTTCGGGGGAGAACAGCTCCAGCAGTCCCGCCCCCTGGGTGAGCAGCCGGTTCACCGTGGCCCGGGAGGGGGCCTGCTCCATCTGCTGCAGATACTTGCAGATCTCCCCCACACTCAACGGGTGCTCCTGGGAAGCATACTGCCGAAGGACCATCCAAATGGCCTCCAAGCTATGATAGGCGTTGCTGTATGCTTTTCGCTCTTTTTTCTCTGCCATGGGAAACCTCCTGTCTGCCGGCGGCCCCGGCCCATGGTAGCTTTATGATAGCACGGCGGCAACTGCTGCGGCAAGGCTGCCGCTCCCGAGTTCGGACGAAAAATTCGTAGAAAAGGTTTCCTTTTGCAAATTTCAGTCCCGCGCACATCTCCTTGCTTGAGTTGCTTCCGTGGGCTCACACACAGCATACCACGATATCAGTCCGTTTTGTCGGAAGAAGGCTGCTTGAACCAAGCTTACACGGAAAGCTGGAGGGAATCTCCCGTGCCAGTTTTTTCATTCCTGGCTCACAGATAATCAGGTTCATCGGCCTATAAGGGCTTAGTAATATAGAACTCCTCCATGGTATCCAGGCACAGACAGCCCAAGCAGCCGCCAAAACCACAGCCGCAATCTATGGCAATCTGGGTGCCCCAACGCACAATCGTATCCGTGGTGGGCTCTCCCAGCTGCTGCCAAAGCAGACGGGTGGGGGTGTGCCCGTGCACCAGATATTGGTCTGGGTAATACTGCTTATTCAGTCCCGGACGACAGAAGAGAAAGTCCTCCAGGTTATAGTCTTGCAGATCCTTTTTCAAAGAAAAATGGTCCAGTCCGGCATGGACCAGCAGGAAGGCGCGGCCGCCCGCCTCCACCTGGGCGTAGAGTTCCATTTCCTTGATGTACTCCAAAATTTCTTCCCGCTCTTCCCGGGACAGTCCGCATACGGCCAGAAAGGTGGGTTCACCCCCGTTGTTTATCCACCCCTGAAGGGAACACAGCTGGGCCGGTTCCAGAGCGGCCAGACTCTCCTCAGTGATGTCGTCCAGCAGCCACCCCAGACAGGCGGAAGCCATCAGTTCGTGGTTACCTAAAAGTGGAACCACATTGGGGCGGACCATCATATCTTGCAGGATCTTGATCCCATCCGGCCCCCGGTCAATTACATCGCCCAGGACATACAGAGTGTCCTGGGCTTGAAAGGAAATTTTCTCCAGCAATCCGTGGTATTTTCCATAGTCGCCGTGGATGTCGGAACAGACATAGATCATTTATCCTCCTTGGTGCTATTTTGCATTTCCTTGTCCAGCGCTTCTCTTTTCTCCAGCGCAAGAACCAGTCTCATGCCCCGGGCTAATATCCAAGCGGAGGCATTTGTGAAGAACTGCTCAAAGTCTTTCTCATTGCCAGGAAGATGCGAACCGAAAAAGTGCCCATCCCACAACTCCTTGGGCAGGCCATATCCTCCGCCCGCCTTTTGATTGACAAAGTCCTGGAGGAAATTTTTCTCCACAAAATGATCCCAGTTTTTTTCTCCTTTTTGCCCTAGCCACACCTCACTTTCTTCCAGTAGTTTCCCCCATTCCTTGCTATTCCCAAAGCCCATGTAATAGCAATAAATCGCCAAGAGGGTTAAATCCCAATAGTCATCACTTAGGGAGTACCTTCTCCTATTAAAATCAGATATTACCGGAACAGGAATAAAATTTCCAATTGTGTACACCGTGCTCAAGAAATGCGTGATATAGGGCGGAAATTCCATTGGATGGTTAATAAGGTGATCCAAAGAAACACTTCGCTTTATTCCGGTTTTTTCTTGGATAAAGTTATTCACCGTAGTTTGCCAGGAATTCATTGTGTCGCCCCGGTAGCATGCTCCATTACAGCGGATCACATACTCAAATTCGCAGGGATCTTTGGATTTTGCTTCAATCTTGCCGTCAGGGAAAATTGTGTTCTGGTAAATTAAATTGGCAAAAAACGAAGCGTCGTAGTCGTAATCATAGCCGGAACTGCGGGGAGCCCACTTTTTTCCGATGGCTGTTTTGACCACTATGTTGTCAGAATGGTTGTATCTTTCCGCATCACGAATAAAACTGTCATATTTCTCTTTGTTTCTGCCTTTGACTACATTATTTTGAACTTTTTTAAATACATACTCTCCCACATGGAACATGGCCAGTGTTCTATGTTCCAGTTGTTCTGATAGGGCTCGACGCGACTCTTTCTCGTCCTTATCTGTGCAATTGCTCATTCAAGCTTCCCCCTGACTATTTTTGATTCGCCCTCTTATCTGAATTCCGGACCCATGCCATCCAGCAGTTCCGTTTCTAAGGTCAGCAGCTCTTCATCCCGGCCCTCAACTTCCAGAAGTACCTGGGCAGCGGGCATCACCCTATGCCGCACCTCATAGGATTTCCTCCAGAAAAGCAGCCGGAAGCCCAAGCTATCCCAGTCTACTTCCTTTTCTATGTTCAGCCTGTCCTCCTCCAGAATAATGAGCCAACGGTTGGGGCGGAAAAGGGCGGCGGTTGCCCGCTGGTCGAGCCTGTAATCTCTGTTGAAGGCGCGAAGGAGTCCCCGCAGCTCTTCCGGCCTGGCCACCGCCAACTGGGCCTCCAGTTTCAGTGTCAGCGGCGCGTTTTCCTGCAAATGAGTTGTAAGGTGCTTAAACCGCATCAGGATTCCTCCTTTTATCCTGACAGACAACGAGACGCAGAAGCGGGAGCTCATCCCGCTTCCGCCGCCGTCTCAAGGTCACCAAAGTCCTGCCGGAATACCAGCTCCAGCGTCCGGCACAGCTCCTCTTGAAAGACCAGATCCCGTGACCATTTGCGCTCCTCCTGGGACAGTCGCTCCCTGGCAGCAGCAAAATAGGCATCGCGCCGTCGGCACCAGCTTTTATCCGGGAGGCAATCCGGCCGAACCAGCAGCAGTCCCATCCGCATCTGTTCATAGAGTTCGGGGGATTCTTCCATGAAGTCAAAGGCAGCCTCAAAGAAGAGAAGGTTTGGGTTCAGCTGTTTCCACCGCCGTACAACACCGGGCTGCTCATACTCCCGGGTAAAATAGACGGTTTCTGCCAGAATACGCTCCATCTTCTCCAACAGCTCTTGCTCCCCCTGCAGAAGCGCACAGGCTGTCCGCCAAATCTCCAACAGACGTCGGCTGGTATAAGACACCGGCCATGCTTCCGGTGCGTCTGGGGGTACCTGGTTGAACCGCTCCGTTTCCTCGTACTCGGAGAGAAACTGCCGCAGCTGCTCATATACCAGTCTGATGGCCAACTGTCTCGCGCGTTCCTTCATTGCATACCTCCTGTCTTGATGTGCGTTCCTTGCTTGTGTCGCTTGAACTTCCATATCTATAAATACCACATCAAGACACGATAATTATCCGCATCTCTAAAGATGAGAAATAATTTCCTCGTAATATGTTTGCAGCAGATCCAGCACCTGCTTCTTTACCTCCTCGGGCTCCACCACCCGGACCCGGTCCATGTACTGCCAGGCAAACTGCACCGCGGCGCTGGGCAGGCACTGAATCTGAACCTCAATCTGCTCATCGGTCTCGGTTCCTGAAATGGGCTCCCAGTTGTCCCCAAAGATATCCCGGAGAAAGGTAAGGCTGGACTGGAACTTGCCGGGAATTTTTTTAATCACAAACCGAATCCATCTGGGGGTATTTTCAGGCCCCTCATAAAACATATAGGAGTGCGTGGCCAAATACTTCTCCGCCGATACCATGTCTACCGCTCCAGCCTGAAAATCCCGCTGTTCATTCTCAGCCCGCTCCTGCTTATGAACTTGGATATCGGTCATAAGGTCAATGCGAAAATGCGCCGGATGATGTTTTTGAGGAAAGAATCCAATGAGATAATAGTGTCCTAAGGCCGCCATCACCCGAAGGGGAGACACCCCGCTGATTGTGTAATTGGGGTGGAGGGCCTTGTCTGAGCCGTAGCCGTTAAACTGAAACGAAAGAACATATTCTGTCTTCCCCCGTCCCCGGTTTTTCCGGATGGTCTCATGGATTTTTTGAATATTCTCCTGCAGTTGGATGGGGATATCAGTTCGGTAATAATACTGATACTGGTAGCGGTCATTTTTAGGGGAGCATTTGCAACAGATCTCATCCGGCCCCGGGTAAAACTCCATTAAGTCGGCCAAGATTGCCTTGACGGAGTCCCGGGTGGTATGGATGCTGTATTCATTTCTCAACCGGTTTACCAGCTCCGCTATGGAAATGGGTTTGTCCGGCCTGGTGTCCGTTTTTAAGATCTCCAATACAGCCAATGTTGTGCGGCGGGTACCAGTTCGGCTGCGTTTTTCTTTTTCCATCGTATGACCACCTTTTCCGTCCAAAATAATTAGTGAAATTGATATTATTATAGCATAGAGAAGTGGACATCCATATCCTGCAAATATCACCGGCTTCCGAGGAACCGACGGAAATACTGAATCTGCTGCAGCCGCAAAGGGGTGCGGTGTCAATGTACGGAAGAACCTCGCTGTGTCCCCTGAGCAGTACCAGCCGACGGTGCAGAAGGGGGGAGTGTCGGGTAAAATTTCTAAAAATTCAGCGCCACCCGTTTTGGAATGCCGATTGTGTGCTGACGAAGGAGGATTACCAGCGTCTTCTGAACACGGCTCACCAGTTAGGGCGGGAGTAGCTGAGCCTGCTGGCAGAGACCATCGGAGCCAGGGGTATCCCGGTCAGCAAAATACAGTATATCACCGTGAAAGCTGTTCAGCGGGACAAGACGGAGATTGCGTTCAAAGGGAAGATCCGCACAATCCACCTCCCTGGAAAGCTACTCAAGTGTGAAAAAACAAAACCCGCCTCCGGCGCGATCTTTCACACCAAAAGCGGGAAGGTATTTCTCCATAATCTGCGGCATCTGTATGCTACAGTTTTCTGTGGTCCCTGTCGGAGCATTGCAAAACCAGCCGACCTATTTGCATCGAAACCATGCGTATCTACCTGGCTGTTTCCCGGCATCAAAGGAACAGTTCACATTCCTTCCGCTCAGAGCAAGCCTTCTTCAGCATCAGGCTGGCCGCAGAGAGCATGACAGGATTGACCTTGCGGGCACCATGGGGACATACTACGATACAGCGCATACAGGAGATACACGCTTTTTCATCCACCTTTTTGGGATTTTCTTTGTCGATGGCCTGTACAGGACACGCTGCTGCACAGGCGCCGCAGTTGGTGCACTCTTTTGTCGCTTTGGGTACCATACTGACTCCGCCGGCTTTTTTGTAAGGACGATTGCCGGGGATCGTAGGTTCTGAAGCGTCTGCCTCGGAAAGCTTATGCTGAATCTGCTTGGCAAAATCGGAAAGCTGTGCTATGTCCTGTGCATCAGGGCGACCGGCGGCAAACTGACGGGCGATAGAATGCTCCGCAATGGCGGCAACGGCTGCAATCACCTGAAAACCAGCCTGCTTTGCGGCGTCTTCCAGTTCTACCAGCGTGTCCTCATAGGCACGGTTGCCATAGACACAAACCAGGATGGCCCGGGCACCGTTGCCATGCACTACACCCAGCCGCTCTGCCGCCACAGCAGGCACACGGCCACCGTAGGACGGCACAGAAATGACCGCTGCATCCTCTTTTGTCAGAGAAACGGTATTCAAATCCTGTTTGCTGTCTGTCAGATCAACGGTGGTTACGTCTCCCTCCAGTGCGCCGGTTAAACAGTCCGCCACCTTTTTCGTTCCTCCCGTAGGACTGAACACGATGTTATAAAGTTTCATCTGAACATCCTCCTTCTGCTCGGCAATGCGCCAGAAAATCATGTAATGTATGTTCTCAGGAAGCTTTGCATCTTCCCGCTCTCACAGCTGGATCATAACTTTACCATTGAGCTGGCCCTTAGCCACAAGCTGCAATGCCTCATTGGCCTGATCCAGAGAAAAGACACGAGCGTCAACGGCAGGCTTGACCTGCTTCTTCTCCACGATCTCGGTGATTTTTTGCAGCTGTGCTCCATTGGAACGGACAAACACAAACCGATATTCCTTGCCCTGCTTTTGAGCCGCCTTGTCAAATTTACTGCCCGCCAGAGTGAACATCTGTCTTTTCAGGCCGCCAAACTGATGCCGCAGGGCAAACGCTTTGTTGGGGCCGGTTCGCAGGCTCACCAACCGCCCGCCTTTTTTCAGCACTGCCAATTCATGGTCAAACTCATCAGGACCCAGGGTATCGATGACATGGTCCACATCAGACAATACTTCCCAATAGTTTTCTGTCTTGTAATCGAGATACCGGTCAACTCCCATGGCCAAAAAGCGCTCTTTCGCCCGCGCGTTTCCGGTTACAATCACTCGCAGTCCCAGCGCCTTGGCGATAGGAACCGCCATCTGACCAAAGCTTCCGGAGCCCCCAGGAATCAAAACGCTTTCCCCCGGCTTTGCCTCCAATTCCTCTACCATGGCTTGATACGCCGTCAAACCGGTCAGCGGAATGGCAGCAGCAGTATTGAAATCATACCCCTCCGGTATTTTGGCAATTGCGTCCTGTTCTACCGCTGCATATTCTGCAAAGGCGCCGATTTTGCGAATTGGCAGGCGGGTATAGACCCGGTCTCCCTTTTGAAAACCTTTCACCTTGTCGCCTACCTGCTCCACAATACCGGAGCATTCATTCCCCAATGTAAGCGGCATGGGGTAGTCCTGAATCAGTTTTACGCTGCCTGTCAGAATCAGCAGTTCCACCGGATTGACTGCCGCTGCCTTTACCTGAATCAGGACTTCAGAGTCTGAAATCTGGGGTTTCGGGATGTCATTCAAGGTTGTGTTGATATTTTTAGAGTAGCGTTTGATCTGGACCGCTTTCATGGAAAACCTCTTTCTGGATACAATCTCTCTTGCTTTTTTTCACAAGAACCGATAAAATATTAGATGTAACAAATTGAATTACATCTTTCGTTAGTTTAGCACCTATCAGATGTAAAGTCAATAGTTACATCAAGCTATAACGTGTTTATTCTTGAAAGGATATCGAGTATCTATGCAGATCAGTATGAAATGTTCCGTTGCGGTTCACTGCCTGATTTTTATCCATGAAGCGAAAGGAATTGCGAAAGTAACCAGTAATCTTCTGGCCGAAAGCACAGGAAGCAATCCTGTCGTGATCCGCAACATTCTCAGCGCTTTGAAAAAGGCAGGGCTTATTACGGTGCCTCGCGGAACCGGCGGCGCGGAGCTTTGCGCCGACCCGTCCCAGATTACCTTGTACCAAATTTATTCTGCACTGGAGCCGAATGGCGTGACCTCCATCATTGGAATTCACCCCTGCGATGGCCGCCCTTGTCCGGTCGCACAAAATATCCGCAATGTGCTGAAAACTCCTTATCATAAGATTGAGGACGCAGTCAAAAAAGCGATGGAAGAAGTTACGCTGCAATCCATGATTGATGATTTTCACAGCATGGCTCAGCAAAGTTCTGCTGACGAAAGGAACTTACAATAAAAAACAGCCACGGCAAACACCATGGCTGTTTCATCATTGAATGAGATCTATATTATTTTGTGAGAAGAAAATAATATTGGGCACTTAACAGACGTTGGATAATCTCTGTTGTTCCGTCCCAAAAATCAAATAAAATCTCACCTTATTTGCCGTCGTTGTCCACCTGATATAGGTAGGCAGCGGCGGTAATTTTCTTTTTCTGCTTGGCCTGAGATCTGCGTTCCAACCAGATCATGTGAAGCACCACTCTCACTAGCCCGAGTGCTGTATATTTTATCAGCAGGCCTTGAAAATATTTCAAATCACGTAGAAACTCCCCTCTGGGCATCCTCCAGAGGGGAGTTTCGGCTGTAGACTTCTTCAGTTGCAGCCAAGGATAGAATAGAAAAGGAATGTAGGAAGTTGTGACTTTTAAAGGCAGAAAATCTTACAGCATAGACTTGCAGGCATCCACAATGGCCTCTACGGTGATCCCGTTCTTGGCCAGCAGACGCTGATAGGGGGCGGACTCACCGAAGCAGTCGGGAATACCAATGCGCTTGACCTTGCCGCAGCCCAGCTCCGCAGCCACTTCACACACGGCGCTGCCCAGGCCGTTGATCACATTGTGATCCTCCACGGTGACCACACCTTTGCACTCCTTCAGCGCCTTGGTCACCGCCTCAGTATCCAAGGGCTTGATGGTATGCATATCCAGCACGGTGGCCTGGATCCCCTCCTCGGCCAGCTTGTCGCAGGCCTGCAGGGCCAGGGACATGATCTCGCCCGTAGCAATAATGGCCACGTCCTTGCCGCTGCGCAGCTCCTTTGCCTTGCCGATGACAAACTCCTCGTCCTCATCGTAGATATCGGGCACCGCGTCACGGGTAAAGCGGAGGTAGACGGGACCGTAGTGCTTTGCGGCCTCCCGCACCAGCTTCTTGGTGGAAGTATAGTCGCAGCCCATGATGACGGTCATGTTAGGGATGGTGCGGAGAATGCCCATATCCTCAATGCCCTGGTGGCTGGCTCCGTCGTTGGCGGGGGTGAAGCCGCCGTGGGAGCAGGCGATTTTCACGTTCAGCTTGGGATAGCACACCTCCTGGCGGATCTGCTCCACCATACGCATGCTGCCGAACACGGCATAAGTCGTCACAAAGGGGATCTTGCCGCAGGTGGCCAGACCGGCGGCTACGCCGGCGGCATTCTGCTCGGCAATGCCCACATTCACCTGCTGCCCGGGCAGTTCCTTGGCAAAGGGAATGGTCTTACAGGACTTACCGATGTCGCAGTCCACCACATAGATATCCTTATTCTCCTTGCCCAGAGCCAGGATCTCCTCTCCGTAGGCGTCCCGGGTGGGATGGCTGGTATTCTTTACCTGCACCATTTAAAATCCCTCCTCAATATCCTTCATGGCCTGTGCATACTGTTCATCGTTGGGGGCCATACCGTGCCACTGGACCACGTTCTCCATGAAGGAGACGCCCTTGCCCTTGACGGTGTGGGCCACAATGCACTTGGGCTTGCCGGACTGGTCGGCCCGAACCGCCTCCAGGGCGTCCAGGATCTCGTTCATGTTGTGGCCGTCGATCTCCCAGGTCTGGCAGCCGAAGGCGGTAAACTTGGCCACCAGGTCACCGTTGGGCATGACCTCGGCACAGGTGCCGTCGTTCTGCAGGCGGTTGCGGTCCAGGAAGATGACCAGGTTGTCCAGGTTATACTTGGCGGCAGTCTCCACGGCCTCCCAGATCTGGCCCTCGTCGCTCTCGCCGTCCCCCACCATGCTGAACACACGGTAACTCTTTCCGTCCCGCTTGGCAGCCAGCGCCATGCCAACCGCCACGCTCAGGCCCTGGCCCAGAGAGCCGGTGGAAATATCCACGCCGGGGCAGCGCTTCATATCGGGGTGGCCCTGGAGGATGGAGCCCTCCTTGCGCAGGGTGGCCAGCACCTCCTTGGGGAAGTAGCCCTTCAGGGCCAGGCAGGTGTACAGCACCGGGCACACATGGCCCTTGGAGAGAACAAAGCGGTCACGGTCCTCCCACTTGGGGTTCTGTGGGTCGATGTTCAGCTCGTCAAAATACAGGGCGGTCATCATGTCCGCCGCCGACAGAGAGCCGCCGGGATGGCCGGACTGGGCGGCGTGGATCATGGTCAAAATTTCTTTGCGTACTTCCTTGGCCTGAGCCTCCAGGCGAAGGACTTTCTCCTGATCTGCCATTTGTGATTCCTCCTCACTTGCAGTTCATCAGTTCTTTGATCTTATCAAAGCCGGATGCACCGATCTTGAACAGAGGCACATCCACAGGCTCATGCTTGAGCAGGCTCATGGAAATCTGAGCAAAGGCGATGCAGTCCACTTCCTTGGACAGCTTATACAGGGCCTCGCACACCATCTCGTCGTGCTTATCCCGGTCGCCGGCGCACAGCACGTCAAAGGCGCCGTCCACCACCACGGGAACAATCTCAATCTCCTTGCCCATCTCGGCAGCTTTTTCTTCGATTTCCCAGGAAATGGCCCCGGGGCTGGTGGGGATGGTGCCCATCACGCCGATGCGCTTGCCGCTCTTGGCGGCCATCTCGGCCACGGGCTCCTCGATGTTGATCATGGGGATGTTCAGCAGGGGACGGATCATCTTGGTGGCGTGATTGACCGAGGTGCAGGTGCAGATGACGCCGTCGGCGCCGGAGGCTTCGGCGGCCTTGGCGTAGTTGAGCATCCGAGACGCAATGGTGGGGGTCATGCCGCTGTACTTGCGGGTATCCACCAGCAGGCTGTCGTCCATGATGTTGTACACTTCAATGTCCGGGTTGGCCTCGGCAAAGGGCTTGCCGAAGGGATTGAAGATGATGTCCATGAAGTTGTTGACGGTGTTAATGGTGTAAAGAAGCTTACCCATTTCTTATTCCTCCTCGTTGGAAGCTGCAGCCACCGTCTCAGCCTTGGGCTCAGCCTGGGCAGCGGGCTTCTTCTTGATGATCATACGGATGATAATGAATACGATGATAGCCAGGAACAGCAGGGAGATGGGCCGGGTGACGAAGATGGACAGGCTGCCGTCGCTGACGATGAGGGAGCGGCGGAAGTTCTCGTCAATCATGTTGCCCAGGATGATACCCAGGACGATGGGAGCGGGGGAGTACTGCATCTTGTCCAGAATATAGCCCACCACACCAAACACCAGGCAAACCACGATGTCAAAGGCGCGGTTATTGATGGCGTAAGCACCCACAATGGACAGGGCGGCCACGATGGGCATGAGGTAGATCTTGGGAACCTTCAGGATCTTGGTCATGGGCTTGGCCAGGATCATACCGGCGATCCACAGGGCCACCACGCCCAGGAACAGCAGAGCGGCGACGTAATAGATAAAGGTGGGGTTATCCCGCATGATCATGGGGCCGGGACGAATGTTGTGGATCATAAGGGCGCCCAGCAGCACGGCGGCCGGGGGAGAGCCGGGGACAGCCAGGGTCAGCATGGGAATCATGGCGCCGCCGATGGCCGCGTTGTTACCAACCTCAGGAGCGATGGCACCTTCATAAGAGCCGGTGCCGAACCTTTCGGGTTCCTTACTGGTCTTCTTGGCGGCACCGTAGGCCACCCAGGCTGCCACGTCCTCGCCTACGCCGGGCAGAGCGCCGATGCCAAGGCCGATGAGAGCGGACTGAACCACCAGGCGGAGCTTGCCGTAGACCAGGCGCATAACGGAGATCTTTTCCTTGTTCTTGTCCTTGAGCTCGTTGACGGTCATATCCTCGTCATCGTGCTTGGCAAAGGCCTTGATGACCTCAGGGATGGCGTAGAAGCCGATCATGGCAGGCACCATCTCGATGCCGCCCATGAGGGCGTTGTTGCCGAAGTCAAACCGGGAGGCGCCCTGGAGGGTATCCATACCGATCTGGGCCACCAGCAGGCCGATCAGGCCGCCGATCCAGCCCTTCAGGGGGATATCGCTGGTGACGATGGAGCCGCAGATCAGCACGCCGAACAGCGCCAGCATAAAGTACTCAGGGCTGGTGAACTTCAGGGCAATGCTGGTCAGGGGAGGGGCGATGAGCGCCAGGGCCAGGATGCCGATGAAGGTACCGATGATAGAGGCCAGACGGGTCACCTTAATGGCGGTCTCCGCCTTGCCCTGCAGGGCCAGGGGGTGACCTTCCAGGGCGGTGGCCGCGGCGGAGGCAGTGCCGGGGATGTTCAGCAGGATGGCCGACATGGAGCCGCCGTAGATGGCGCCCACGTACACGCCCAGCAGAATGGCAAAGGTGTAATCCAGGGGGAACTTATAGGTCAGGCCGGTGAGCAGGGCAATGCCCATGGTGGCCGACAGACCGGGCAGGGCGCCGATGATGACACCCAGCAGAGTGGACATCAGCAGGATGAGGAGCACCATGGGGTCCATCAGCTCCACAAACTGCTGCGCCAGCATAACTAAACCGTTCATCTGTCTCCTCCTTTCTTAGGGCAGGGGAATCAGGGCCAGCATACCGAAGCCATACGCGATGGCGCCGGCAGCCAGAGCGGATGCCACAAAATACTTCAGGATAGGAACCAGCTTCTTCTCGCCGAAGACCACCATCATAATAAAAAGCATCAGGAAGGTGGCGATCATGAAGGGGAAGGCCTGGAAGCGGGGGAAGAAGTCCAGATACTCCCGGCACAGAGGCATAAACGCGAAGATATATGCACACAGGATCACAGTGACAATGACTGCTACCCGAAGTTCTTCGTTCTTTAAAAGTGCGCGGATGTTATCCAGCTTGATAAAGTCAAACCGGGCGCCCTCTCTGCGGGCAAAGTGGAACAGGCACAGGGCACAAATCAGAATAAACGCTGCAATAATAAAGGGAACCAAGCCAACAGACTGATACCAGGTCTCGATACTTGTTTTGATGTCGTCGCCTTTGACATCCGCGAAGTCACGTCCGAAGGGGTTAAACAGCAGTTTCACGCTTTCGATCATGGCTGCGATGGAGATAATCATCAGGATGACGCTAAATACCAAATCTGCCCGCCGTAAGGTTGATTTTTTCATCTTAAATCTCCTTTACTGGTGGGAAGCACCCCTTAGGGGGGTGCTTCCCGTTGGCTGATCGATCGTTACACACCGGGCTGGGGAATACCAAAGTCCTCCGGGCTGTAGGTGGTCTGACCCATGTCATACAGCACCCAGCACAGCTTGCTCTCCAGCTCCGCGGCAAAGGCGGAGGCCTCGTCGCCGGTCAGATCGTAGATCTCACAGACCTGCTCCTCAGCAAACTGCTGGATCTTGTCGCTCTTCATGGCCTCGTGGAACACTTCCTCCAGATACTCCACAACGGCGGCGTCAGTGTCGGCGGGCACCATGAAGCCCAGGAACTGGTTCAGGGGCAAATAAGCCTCCAGCTCAGGAACCACCTTGGTCACAGCTTCCAGATTACCGTACTCAGGGAACTCCCAGTCCTCCTTGTCCATCACGCACAGGGGGATCAGATCACCGGAACGGACATACTCCACAACCTCGCCGGCGGAGGCAACCACGCAGTCGGCCTCGTTGGACACGCAGCCCTTGATGGCAGTGCTGGAGCCGTCATAGGCCACCCACTTGAAGGGGACGTTGCCGTAGGAGTCAAACAGCTTGGCCAGGGCGAACCACAGGCCGCCGGTGGTTCCGGCAATGGACACGGACTCAGGCTCGGCCTTCAAGGCAGCCACCACGTCCTCCAGGGTCTTCAGGTCGGAATTCTTGTTGATGCACAGCACACCGGGAGAGCCGGCGGCAATGAAGAACTTCCAGTCCTTGCTGGTCAGCTCGGAGTTGGTCATAACAGGGATGGTGAGGGGGGTCTCAGAGGTACCGCACAGGGTGTAGCCGTCGTGAGCGGCATCCCACACGTACTGTACGCCGATGGAGCCGGCGGAACCGCCGGTCATGTTGGAGGATACAATGGTCTGGCCCATGATAGAGCCCATGGAGTCCATCAGCGCACGGTTCCACACGTCCGTGCCGCCGCCGGCGCCGAAGGGGATGATGTTGTTGATGGAGCGCACAGGGTACTCAATCCCACTGGACTGATCTCCGCCGCCGGAACCGGAGGCGGAATTGCCGCCGCCAGAGCTGCCGCAGGCTGCCAAGGACAGGGTCATGGCTGCCGCCAGGGCAAAGGATACGAGTTTCTTCATCTTCATTTTTCTTCCTCCTAATCTTCCATTCGGTTTTATCTCAATGCTCAGGCATCGAAACTTTTTATGGGACGTCCTACGTTTAGCTCGAAAAAACAAACCCCTCAACTCTATTTATTTTTGAATCAAGGGGTTTGTTTCTTCACTCACTGATTTTGTGCTTTACATCTTTTCTCCAGGAAGAGAGGCTTCGTTCAATGACCTCTTCCACCCGGCTCTCGTCGCGCTGGATGATGCAGTCCACCATCTCCTGATGGTGCTCATCGGCAGAGGCAAACAGCTCTTCGGTGCGAATGTTCTTTTCAATGGACCGCTCGAACAAATCGTACACACCCAGCACCATCCGCTCCAGGAAGCGATTTCGGGTACACTTGGCCAGATACTGATGGAATCTGTAATCCAGCTTCGCCGCAGCGCCGATCTCGCCATTGTTGAACTTGAGGCGCATCTGGTTGATGTACTCCTGCAGCTTCTGGATGTCCTCCTCGGTACTTTTCCGGATGGCCATGTGGAGCACATCCTCATCCAGCGTCTGACGGAACTCGATCAGTTCTTCTGCGCTGCTGCCTTCCAGCAATACGCTATAAGCTACACTGTCAATAAAGCTGGGCTTGATCTCACTGCAGATATAGGTCCCATCGCCCCGGCGGATTTCCACAATCCCGATGGCCGATAGGATTTTCATGGCCTCGCGAAGGGAATTGCGGCTGACATTGAGCTCCTTCATCAGCTCAAATTCACTGGGCAGCCGGTCTCCGCTGCGGAAACGTCCGGCAGAGATGGCATTTCGAATCTGGTGCAGCACATTCTCTACCACAGTACCATTGCTGGCCGGCTGCATCATCTGTACGGAATCATAAGTAGACACCAAACAAGTCACTCCTTGTACGTCATACATCCTACGTTTCGGAGTATATCACGTTTCCTCCCTCTGTCAAGCACCTTTCGCTTTTTTCGTGATTATTTACGCTTTTGCTGCTTCTAATTTGTGCGTAATTACTATTTGCCGTCTCCATTTTATCCTGTTTCAGATGAAAATAATAAGAAACACTCCACTTTCTATTGACAGATCCATCAAAATGCGGTACAAGTTTTTCTTACCAGTACAGCATAATCACCGCGCATCCTCTATGATCCCGGACGTCTTTTCCCCTTTCGGAAAGGAGGTTTTTTTATTCGTCCAACACGTAGGACGTCCTATATATAGTCAATTTATTTTAGGAGGTAACTTCTTATGATCCGTCACATTGTATTCTTTTCCATGAAGTCCAAGGCTCTTGATCAGGATGGCCTGACCAATGCCCATACCATGGCAGAGCACTTTCGCCGCATTAGCAAGGAAATTCCCGGCGTGTGCAGTGTAGAGCTTGGCCTCAACTACAACAGCGAGGAGCGCTTTTATGAGATGGCCCTTAACCAGGTCTTTGAAAGCAAGCAGGCTCTGGAGGACTATACCAACGATCCCCGCCACATTGAAGTACGAGACTTTGTCCGTCAGGTGATCGATCACCGCATTGTGGTGGATTACGATATGGATTGTCCCGCCTGAGGAGCTTCTATTATGTCAAAAAACAACATTTTATCTGGATGTGGAATTCATCACATCGCTCTGCGGGCCTCAGATTTGGAGCGTTCCATCCGTTTCTACACCCACGCTCTGGGATTCCAGGTCATAGCCCGCTGGCTGGAGGGACCGGAAACCATTGCCATGCTGGATACGGGAAACGGGTCCATTCTGGAGATCTTTCACGGCGGAGACGCAGGGGATCACAACTGGGATAAAACAGCGGGGGCCATGTTTCATCTGGCCTTTGGGGTTGACGATGTGGAGATGGCTTTCCGCCGGGCATTAGAGCACGGCGCTGCATGCAAAATTTCTCCTCAGGATGTAGACCTTCCTGCCCAGCCTCAGGTACTTCACGTACACAACGCCTTTGTCTACGGCCCGGATGGAGAGGTACTGGAATTCTTCCGGTTGCGGGAATGAAATTTGCAGATATCTGCTTAAGCAGCATATAAAAGCCTTTCCGGTATGGCGTCTCTACCTCTTCCTGTAAAAAGCCAGGAAATGGGGGAGAGGCACCCTTTAAAATGAAAAGCGCCTGCCGCACTCTGTTTTCTGTAGAGAATACGGCAGGCGTTTTTTGTGCTGCTTTGCTCCAGGGGTTCCGCTCCGTTCAAATCTCCCATGGGACAATAGACTAAATTTTAAAAAATGCTTAAATATAAACGAGCACTTAATTTATGCAGCAGCTCATAGATTTTTTGTCAACAGGTCATTTCTTGAGATTACCCGGTACGGAAAGCCGAATCATTTGCGCGCTTGCCCGCAAAACCGGGTCTTCTATATCATCAAATGACACCGCAAGAAAAGGCCCGGTCTTTTCCGACCGGGCCTTGACTGCATGGTTTTATAGCTGTTTTAGATTCCTATGTACTCAGTTTTCTGTGTTCTGAGCCGCAGCCCGCTCTTTCAAGGCCAGCTGAATCTCTTCCATTTTCTCCTTGGTCAAAGGATAAAACTTCATGGCAACCACATTAGCAAGATTGCCGATAATCATCGGAACGCAGAACAACAGCATGATCGTCCAATAGAATTTGTCGCTGATATAGGTGTCCGTGGGCAATGCCTGATTTCCCACGCCGATGAAAGAAAGGGCAAATCCCACCAGCATAGTGCCAAATGCGGAAATAAATTTGTCAACGAAAGTAAAGACGGTTCCTACAATGCCGGGCACAAATTTTCCGGAACGGTAAGTTTCATAATCTGTACAGTCTGCAATCATGGGGGAAGTCATGTAGTTGATCGTTTTCACCAGCAGGTTTTGTACCGCATAGATTGTCAAGAAAATCACAGTGGTTTCGGGACGTGCCCCCACAACCAGCATGACGCACAACAGAATAACGCTCACCGCCGAATAGCAGACGAAGGGTTTTCTCAGCCCCTTGCTCTTGGAAAAGTTGATCAGTACCACCGACAGGAGTATAGTGGGTGCCATAGTCAGCATCTGGAAAGTACCATTCAGCGCATTGTTCAGCAGCAAATTAGAAAAGATGTATACGGAAACAGTGGAAATCGTCAGCGTTGCAATCTTATCGCTGGCACCGGAAATAATGAGCATCTGGATTGCCCGGTTCCCCTTGATAACACTCCACATATCTCTGTAGGAGACCTTCTGATAGGTGGACGTTCCGAAATTCTCATGAACGTCACAGTGTCTCAGTCCAAAAATAGCCAGAGTCGTGGCAACGCCCATCACCAGCACAAATACCCAGATGATACTCTTCCAAAATGCCGGATCCAGCATTTTCAGGTCATATTTGGGCGCCATAACGGTTGTCATGATAAACGGCAGAACCGCGCCTGAAATTCCCACCGTAACAGTCTGGAACTGTGAAAACAGCGGTCTCATCTTGGGATCCTTGGTCAGGATAGCCTGCGCCGCACGGGTGGAACAGGTCTGGCAGGTATACCCCACAATATAGATCGCATACAGGATCGCGGTGTAGGCGTATTTTACAGGGGCACTCCAGTGCACAGGAGTGTAGAACAGCAGCACCATGGGGATACACATCAGAAAAAAGCTGGCCGCTATGTAAGGACGGAATTTTCCAAATCTACCGTCTGTCTTATCGATCATAAGTCCAATGATAGGATCCGTAATCGCATCCCAAATTCGCATAGCGGTTGCAATGATTCCCACTACAGCTGCCGCAAGCCCCAGGACATTTTGGGTGAAGAACATATAATATCCCATTAAGAGCAGGGCGGCGTTGCTGGAAACACTGTTGAATGTAAACAGGAAAATTTCAAATTTCCGAGTTTTTCTCAGCGTATTCAAGTTTTATTCCTCCTAACACTATACTTTTCTTCGGTTATTCCGCCTGAAAAGAAACCTGTTTCCTGTCTGTGATTGTAATGGGAGAATCATATACAGGGAGATTTCTGAAGAAATCAACCTCACCGCATTTTTCCCATCGCTCACCCGGGATCTCATAAACGCGTCCAGTCATAAGATCGATGAGCACCGGCGATTCAAAATGGCTGCCCACAAACTTGAAATCCCAAAAATCCCAGGAGTTTTCATGCACAGGGATCGCGCCGTCTCTCCAGATCGTGTACACACGATTCCCCGTCTCTTTGCTCTGATACCCGTACACGGAAACGCTGTGGTCTGTGCTGATCCAGAAACAATCGTTGTCCTCTTCATCAATCGTGTGAAGCCGGAACAGATCCTTGATTCTCTCCAGCGTACAGTCGAAAATCGCCGTGACTGTCTGTACCGCGTAATATGCCGGCTTGGGCCGCAGCACTCGGTTTTCTGCATCTGTTTCCAGAAGTCCCTTTGAATTTTTCTTCTGAATCGGTCCATTGCCCACATACTGAAGATCTGCAATACTGAAAACGCTGCACTGAATATCATTTCCCAGATTTTCAAGCATTCGCCGAAGGATCCACTTTGCCTGAACAGTTTCTGACCAGTCATGTTCCGCCAATGCACCGCCTGCACTGCGTTCAGAAGGCGCCCCATTTTCTCCCTGACGAAGACGCAGATTGGGCGTATATTTTTCAACCAGTTCCCGCAGCCTGTATACTGCAAGTTTATTTGCATCCGGGTTGTATACATAGTCGTGGTAGGTAAGGTTATCAAACAGCCCGCTTGCATTTTGTTCCGACAGATATTTCAGGAACCGTTCCACAAATCTCAAATTGATGTGCCCCAGTGCCAAGGCGGAAATTCTTGCTTCCGGTTGAATCTTTTTAATGACCTCAGCCGTCCGGATATTGAACTCGGCGGTCATCTCCGGAGTATTCATCTTGTTATCTCCGAAGTTCGGCTCATTCCATACTTCCCAGTCAAATACCTTGTCCGCATAGCGTAGGACCATCTGCTCCACCCACTTCAGATAAGCATCAAATCCTTCGTCTGAGACTGGCATTCCGGCCCCGAGATTCACCCCGCCGGCCCCATGGTAAATAGAATTTCCGTACCCGGTTTGTAACCACGGCTTTAACCCTCTGCCCACAGCATCCTCTACGATATGGTCCAGCCATGCCCAGTCATATACGCCTTTTTCTTTCTCCGTTTTGGCCCATCCGCCCTGAAGCCGGAGATACTTGATCCCTAATGGACACAGATATTCCTTGTACTGATCATAATCAGCAAAATCTCTGTCCAATGTCTCACATCCAAGAAGCCAGTTGGACTCCCCAATCTCATCCGTAGTTCTTGGGATGATCCTGCCGGCATATCTCATGCCTGAAAATGCCTGCTTTTCTGATATCATATAGTATTTCTCCTCCCCGGAGCACCAGCTGCACCGTGCTTTTCACATTAAAATTACATGCCTTCAGAGGCCTCAAGCAGTCCCCGAAGATATCCAATCGCATACAGTCTGCCTAGCGCGGAATATCCTGACGTCTCTGTCTCTCCAGCCATGGTAGGCACATGATCAACTCGGATCGGCACATGAATTCCATTCTTTTGATAAAGGGCGATCATGCGCTGCATATTGATGTCCCCGTTGTCATGGAATGTTTCCCGGAAGTGCTCTTTGGTGCCCGTAACATTTCTGAAGTGGATGAAGAAAATCTGATTTTTCATTTCCTCCACCACCTGCTCCAGCTGCTCTCCCATGATGTAATAGCAGGCTTGGCACATTGTAATGCCAAGGAACTGACTGTTTCCTATCGAAATAGCCTTTTTTATATTTTCATGGCTGGTCATGATGCGGCTCACACCTCCCAGCCTGGATATCGGCGGATCATCGGGATGCAGTGCAAGCCGGATATGATATTTCTCCGCGTATGGAATCACAGCCTTTATGAAATAGGTGTAATTGTCCCAAAGTTCCTTTTCTGTGATGCGTTCCTTTCCCGGCACATATCCATCAAGGTCAAATCCTGTGACCAGTGCATCTCCCCGCTCCGGAATATTCAGCGAGGTACGATGCCATCCCACATGAGCCATGAAATTGAAGCAAAGCGTGCGGATATCAAACTCATCCATGAAGGACAGCATTTTGATGACTTTTTCGATCGACTCATCTCTGTGACTGTCCCCTGTCTTGATGTGATCATGCAGATTGTTGGGCAGGGGCTCCACCACGGTTGGCCTAATTCCAAATTCATCAAAGCGCCGGATGACTTCCTGCCAATGTGCTCGTTGGCAGATATCAAATTCCTTTTCTTCCGGCAGCCGGATCGTTCCATATTGGATCCCACACTGTTTGGCATAATCCCAGGTGATATCCTTCGTGGATCTCAGATAATCTGTAAGAATCATAGTCTGTACTTTTCTCCGTCAGATTCCGCTGTGTGCCAGGAAGCCTCCGTCCACCGGGACGGTGATTCCGGTCACAAAACCGGCACTTTCATCATCCAGCAGCCACATCACGCTTCCCAGAAGCTCTTTAGGATGTCCAAACCGCTCCAAAGGTGTATGGTTCACAATGTTCTGTCCCCGGTTACTCAGTGTTCCTTCCTGCGTATAAAGGATTTTTCGGCTTCTGTCGTTTACGAAGAATCCCGGCGCCACCGCATTGACGCGAATTCCGGCAGGAGCGAGATAGACCGCCAGCCACTGGGTGAAGTTCACAACAGCCGCTTTGCTCATGGCATATGCGGGGACACGTGTCAGCGGACGAGTGCTGTTCATGGACGCAAAGTTGAGAATACAGCCTGTTCCTTCTGCCGCCATCTGTTTTGCAAAGGCTCTGGTGGGAATGACCGTGCCCAATGTGTTGGTCATGAGAACACGTTCAAAGACCTTCATATCCAGCTGGAAAAAGCCTTTTCCACCCTCGTCCTCCAGCTCAGAAGGCGAGAATTTTGTATTTTCCGTAATCGCGTCATTGTTGTTTCCGCCGGCACCGTTGATCAGGAAGCGACAGGGACCGTAAACCGTTTTAATCTCTTCCGCTAGCGCCTCAATGGCCTTTTCATCCGTTACGTCAGCGGTATAGACTGCGCATTTTCCACCGATGGCTCGAATCTGATCTGCGGTCTTCTGAAGCTTCTCCTCTGTACGCCCCACAAGGACCGCTACGGCACCCTCTTCCGCCAGCCGAACAGCGATTTCAGAGCACAGGACTCCTCCAGCCCCGGTTATGACTGCCACCTGATCCGCAAATTTTTTATTCATACTGATTTCTGTCCTTTCGCTTATAATGCCGATTGAATATCGTTCGGGTCTGTGCCTGCTGCAAGCGCATATTCTTCCGTCCAGTCAATATCACGGAATTCTGCTGCGGCTTCATTGGTCTGGATATATTCTACCAGCAGATCCAGCATCTCCTTGGTCCATACGTTTTTGTCGATCTGCGCCGTAGTGAATTTGTTCTGCGCAATCATTTCAAACCCGAACATATCCTTGACTTTTGTCTTGACCGCGCCGTCCACCACTTCCGGTACAAGGTGAGCGGGAATAAAGAGCACACCGGACTCCGTACCGAACACAATGTCTCCAGGCAAGCAGATCGCATTTCCAATTCTGGTGGGCGTATTAAATCCAGTCATAAGAAATTCCCGGATCGGTGTGGGATCGATTCCTCTGTAGTAAACCTGTACGCCAGGCACCTGCTTCATCTGCTCTACATCCCGGATACCGCCCCAAATAACACCGCCGCCGGTCTTTGTCTGGTTTGCAATTGCAGTCGTCAGGTTTCCACCCAGAAACGTTCCCTTGTAGATCTTATCATACATATCGATGACGCAAACGTCTCCTTCAACCAGACTGTCAACCACCCACTGGTTATAAGTTCCTGCCCTGCCTTCACTCTTTCCGATCTCTGCAACACACTCATTCAGGTCAGGCCGCGTGGGACAGTACGATGCAGTTACCGCTCGTCCTACCAGCTTTCTTCCGTCCTCGTGAAGGATTCTGAGCCTGCCTTCAAACTGATTGATATAGCCCTTTACAAAGATCGGCTTCCACACTTCTTCCAAGGTCAAATGCTGGAGAGCCGAAAGAAAATGGTCCGGCACCCTGGGGCGTCCATCGGGAAACCGCTCTCCCTTCCACAGTGAAGTCATCTGGATAATATCTTCCCGCACATTAAAATTCATGTCTCAAGCTCCTTTTTCCATTCATCTCATTCTGCGCGCAAATATCTTTTTTTTACATTGTTGTAGCAGACATCCTGAACCAGCTGTTTTAGCTGTTCAGGAGAAGCCAAGAACTCTCCGCATTCTACTTTCTTTCCCAGCCAGCCGCAGAATGCTCTCCGGAAATATTCGTGTCTCACGAAGGATAGCAGACTTCTTGAATCTGTGGTCATTCCCAGAAATGTGGACAATACACTGAACGAGGCTACGGTTTCAAAAACCTGGTGCATTCCGAAAAGATGATCGCACCACCACCATGCCGTACCAAGCTGTACTTTTCCGGCAGTTCCTGCCTCGGTATACGAGCCCGACAAGACTGCCATCAATGCGTTATCTGCCGGGTTTAGCGGAAACAGGATGACAGACGGAAGTCCGGAAGGATTCTGCTCCATATCGTCCAACATTCTCGTAAGAGATTCTGCGCTGCAGCAGTTGCCGATCCCGGCAAATCCCCCGGCAGGCCCTGCTGCTTTCAAAAGTCTCGTGCTGGTTCGACGCTGCGCGCCTATATGAAGCTGCATCGTCCACTTGCGGGAGGCATATTCCTGTGCAAGAAATCTCAACAAAAACGAAGAGAGCTTTCTCCGGTCATTCTCGTCTAACAGCCGCCCTTGGAGAAATTCATCAAACCGTTTTCCATTGTTTCCATCATCTGAATCATAGAAAAATCCATTATCCAGTGCATGATCGGAAAAACGGCAACCAGCCGCGTCGAACTCACTCACTCGTTCTCTCAGAGTATCCAGATAACTTTCGAGTGAGATAATCCGTTTTCCAGTAATGTTTTCCAACATGTGAATGGTCCCGGCCGAAAGATTTACTATGCTATCTCCCCGCAGAGAAGGGGTAAAATTCGGGGTGCTGTTCAGCACTTTCGGATCATCCGTAATTTCCATGCAGGGAGATGCATACTCAACATTAAACTTGGAAAGAATCCCCAAAGCATCATACCCCGCGGTTTGGAGAATCCTGCCGGTTTCTTGCCAAAGCCAATCCGGATCTGTAATGCCCGGACGCAGATCGATCTGGAAGATTCTTTTCATCTCCAAAATGGACCAGTCATAAAGGGGATTTCCCATTAACCCAGGAAGGATACCCATCCATACGTCAAATTTTTCTTTATCCCCTGCATTACCTGTGATGTATGATTCGTCAACCCCACAGATCCGCATTGCCCGGTGTTTATACGGGTCACATTTAATCCAAAGATCCGCGATATTATTGTATTTTCTACCTGCAGCCAAATCCTGCACGTTCAGATGGTTATGAAAATCAATAATGGGCAGATTTTCGGCACACTCATGAAAAAGCCACTGGGAGGTTTGGTTATTTAGCAAAAAATTTTCCTTCATATCGCTCTTCCTTTATGTGTTTTGTTTGTACAAAGCATACTCCCTTCTGCACTGCATATCACTGTCATATTCGATAAATACTTGCACTATTCGGCTGACTTAAATTGACATCATCTGGATGAACCGCTATAATTTCAGACGAATAACAACCGTAAGGAAGGTATGTCTGTGAAGCTGAGATACATTCCCGAGCAGATTGCCATACAACTCAATAACGTGAATTATGTGAATGTACAGCGCCCGCAGGGATACCAGAAGATGGCTCTTTCCGGGCGTAAGCAGCATTCTTTTCTGTATACCGTTTCCGGGACACTGAAATACTCCTTTACAGAGATCGAGCAAACGGAAATCTTGGCAGGAAGCGGGAAGTTAGTATTTATCCCGGCAGGAATAAAACACAAAAGTACATACTGCGACAAAACGAATGAAGTTTATATCATACGGTTTGATATTTCTGCCGGAAATCTTCCAAAGTACCTGATGGTTCCAGCTCTCATCCAGTCAGAGCCGGCTGAAAAAATATTTGCTTCCATTCATCACGATATCGAATCAGGTGTTGCAGACAATCCTATGTATTTTTTATATCGGATTTATGAGTTGCTCTATCGCCTGTCCCAAAGTGCGGATACACTACCTATAAAATACAGAAAATTGCAGAAAGCTCTGAAAGAGATCCATCTGTTCTACAAAGAAAACTATAAGGTAAAATATTATGCCGACCTTTGCGGATTGAGTGAATCGGCCTTCCGTCATCTTTTCAAGTCATACACTGGAATGTCTCCTATTGAGTACAGAAATCAGATTCGGTTGCAGGAAGCAAGGAATCTGATCCAAAACGGCGAGTTTTCCGTGGAGGAAGCGGCATTGGATACCGGCTTCTCAAATCTGTCCTTTTTCTGCCGCTCCTATAAGGCCCTTTTCGGACGCAGTCCGGGAAAAGATCGTATTACATAGTATTTTTATCCATCTTCTGGACAAATTGATTTTCTTCCACCCTCTTGGCCGGACAGGTGGGAGAGCCGGCGTGCTGCGCAACCAAAAGCGCCTTGACGAACTGGGAGAAATCGCACCGCAAAACAAAACCGCCTGCCGCACTCTGTTTTTTGTACAGAATGCAGCAGACGGTTTCAAATCAACACTTGGGCAGGGGAGGGGAGAGGACCGGCACATACCTCACCTGCTTTGTACTAAATTTTGACCTCCAAAACGGCCAAATTTAGTACAAAGTCTTTCTGCGCTCCGATCCGAACCCTTCCGATTCGGAAAAAGGAAAAAGCCTTGAAATCGTTTGATTTCAAGGCTTTTTATGGTTGCGGGGGGCGGACTTGAACCACCGACCTCCGGGTTATGAGCCCGACGAGCTACCAACTGCTCTACCCCGCGATATGGTGCCGGAGACCGGGGTCGAACCGGCACGGGATTGCTCCCACGGGATTTTAAGTCCCGGGCGTCTGCCAATTCCGCCACTCCGGCATAAGGGACGTGGCGCCGATCTCGTTTAAGTGCTCAATTAGAATACCATATCTCCAGGCCGGTGTCAAGAGGGATTTTTACGTTTTCTGGCCGTCCTGCTCCAGCACCCGCAGTGCGCCTGTGGACGAATCGATGATCAGGCCGTGGATGGCCACATCCCGAGGCATGAGGGGATGGGCTCGGAGCATCGCCACACTGTCCCGTACCGCCTGCTCCTCTCCGGAAAAACCGGTAAACCAGGCGTCCAGGTCTACCTCTCCCGCCTCATCGATCTCCGAGAGAATCTCCGGCGCAATACCCCGGGCCAGAAGGTGCTGCCGGATCACCTCGGGACGCATGCCGCACACGCCGCAGTCGGTGTGGCCGATCACCAGGATCTCCTCCACGCCCAGCTCCAGCACCGCCACCAGCAGGCTGCGCACCACGCCGCCGTAGGGCGCTAGCACCACGCCCCCGGCATTTTTGATCATCTTGACCTCCCCGTTTCTCAGCCCCAGGGCAGCAGGCAGCAGGTGGGTGAGTCGGGTATCCATACAGGTGAGGATGGCCAGCTTCCGGTCGGGATATTTGGTGGTCTGGTAGGGGAGGTAGTCCTTTCGGGCCACAAATTCCCGGTTAAAGTCTAAAATTTCACTGAGCATGGAAAGGCTCCTTTCTATGGATATATGGGAACACCGCCTCCGGATGGAGACGGTGTTCCGATGTAGGGGGGACTGGGATTACAGGACGATAACGCCCAAAAGGAGACCGGAGATGAGGCAGCAGATGCTCACGCCCCAGATCCAGAAGAAGCTGTTTTTGATGTGGTCCTTGATCTCCACACCGGCCAGGCCAACGCCCAGGAAGGTGGCAGGCACCACGGGGCTGATGAAGGTGGCGCAGTTGCGGCAGACCACCATGGCGATGGCAGTATGAGCGGGATCCACACCGAAGGCATCGCCCACGCTGATGAGCACGGGCAGCAGGCCGTAGAAGTAGGAGTCGGTGCAGAACAGCAGGGTGAGGGGCACGGACAGCACGCCGATGATGATGGGCAGGAAGCGGCCCATAGAGGTGGGGATGAAGGAGGCCAGGACATTGGCCATGTGGTTCATGATGCCGCTCTGCTCCAGCACGCCCAGGAACACACCGGCGGCCAGAATGGTGGAGGCCATCATCAGACCGGCGGAAGAGTGGGACTTGATGATCTTATTCTGCATCTTGGCGCCGGGGTAGTTGACAAACAGGGCGATGACGCAGCCGATCATAAAGGTACAGTAGGAGGGGATCTTGACAAACACCAGGGCCAGAATGACCACCAGGGTCAGAATCAGGTTGACCCAGAAGAACTGGGGACGGGCCAGCTCGTTTTTCTGCTCCTGGCTGACGCCGGTATCGTCGCTGTCGCCGTAGTCAATAACCAGAGTGCTGTTGACACCGGCGCCCCGGCGCTTTTCAATGTTGCCCCAGACAAAAGCGGTCACAAGAGCGATGACGATACCAACCGCCTGCATGGGCATCAGCTGGATCCACAGGTCATTGGCCTCAATGCCCAGCACAGAGGCGGAGCGCATGGTGGGGCCGCCCCAGGGCAGCAGGTTCATAACGCCCATGGCGGTCACGCAGATGAGCAGCAGAGTGGTGGGGCGCATCTTCAGGCGCTTGTACACGGGAAGCATGGCGGGGATGGTGATCAGGAAGGTGGAGGCTCCGCCGCCGTCCAGGTGGCCGATCATGGCGATGATGCAGGTCATCACGGCCACGCCTACCACATTGGTGCCTACCTTCTTCATCAGGGCATTGATGATCCGGTCAAACAGGCCCACATCATTCATGATGCCGAAGAACAGCACCGAGAAGATGAACAGGGCAGCCGTGGAGTGGACGTCAGCCACACCGGCAGAGATAAAATCGCCCATCTCTTTGATGGTAAAGGTTCCGGTAAGTACCAGAATCGCGGTAGTCACGGTGGATACGCCTACAAAGGCCAGAGCCGGTACGGTGACATTCCGCAGCAGCAGGACGATGATGGCGATGACGGTAGCAAAGCCCAACAGCGCCAGCATGGTTTCATTCATTGTAACTTCCTCCTCATTTTTCTTTCTTCTCCCGCTTGGTTTTGGTGATTTTTATTATAGGGAGGAAAGCTTACACCATCCACGCATTCTGCTTACAGTGCTGTAAGGCTGGCCTTACAGTTTGTTAAGAAAGGGTCAAAAAATGGGCTGGGGAGGTCCCCAGCCCATAAAAACATCTTTTAAAGTGTGGTTGAGCCGACTGCCTGCTCCCCCAGGAGCCGGTGTGCCTCCTCCAGAATGGCCTGCGCCGATACCGGCTTTTCCAGCCAGCCCTGAATGAGTCCCCGGGTTTTGGCCTCCAGCACCTCCCGGGTGGGACGCTCCACCAGCAGGAGCTTCATCAGCCGGGGGTACTTACCCTGGAAAGACAGGCAGAAGTCCAGAGCCCGCTCCTCCTCCAGGCCGCCGTCTGCCGCCAGCACGTCTACTGCGCCCCGCTCCAGCACAGCGGCGGCCTCGTCCCAGTCCCGGGCCGTTTCCACCGGAACATCCATGACCCGAAAACTGTCGGAGAGCATTTGGAGCACCTTGGCGCTGCTCCCTACCAGCAGGATGGTTGGCTGCTCCCCGTCCAGAGCGGGGGAGGGGACGCTCTCCGCCTGGGCCACCGGCAGCAGGATGTGGAAGACGCTGCCCTGGCCCACCTGGCTCTCAGCGGTGATACTGCCCTTGTGGGAGCGGATGATCTGGTCGGCCAGAGACAGACCCAGTCCGGTGCCCTGGCCCGCCTTTTTGGTGGTAAAGAAGGGGTCGAAGATCTGGGCGAGGGTGGCGCTGCTCATGCCGCAGCCGTCGTCCCGGATATCCAGGCACAAATACCGCTCCCACAGCCGGGAAGGGGGTGTCAGGCCCCGCTCCTCCAGTTCCTCCTTGCCCAAGGCCCGTCCGGTGATGGCGATATGTCCCTCTTTTTGTCCAATGGCATGGACGGCGTTGACCACTATATTGAGCAGCACCTGGCTCAGCTGAGTCTCATTGCCCAGGAACGCCGCCCCGCCAAAGTCCAGGTCGATGTCCAGCTCCACGTTGTCCGGACAGATGGAGCGCACCATCTTCATCACCCGGCCAAAGGCCTCTCCGGCGTCCAGGCGCTTGTAGACAGTCTCCACATTCTTTCGGCTCAGGGCGGACAGCTGCTGGATGATCTCCTTACAGTGTCCGGCGGCCTGGGCGATCTCCTGGGCGCTGTCGTAAAGCTCGGAGTCCTCGGGCAGGTCCAATAGCATCAGCTCCGCGTGGCCCAGGATGGGGGTGAGGAGGTTGTTGAACTCATGGGCGATGCCTCCGGTCATGGTGCCCATGATTTGAAGGCGCTGCTGGTGGGCGATGGCCTGTTCGCTGCGGTGCAGCTCCTCCAGGGCCTGATTGATCTCCCGCAGGTCGGAAATCTCCGCTTGGCTGCGCTGCCGGTCCAGCATCAGCTTGCCCAAATAGAGGACCATGGCGGTGACGCACACCGTCAAAGCCAGAAATACCAGGGCCAGGCGGATAAAGCCCTGGGCCACCGGGGCGTACATGTCGCTGTAATCCATCACCGCGCTGACCACCAGAAAGTCGTCCCCCACATGCACCGGCGACCAGGCGGCCACCTTGCGCACCATGGGCAGGTCGGGGTCCATCCACCAGTAGGACTCGTACTCCATGACCCCCTGGCCCCCCTGGTTCTGGGCCTCCACCAGCTGGTTGAGGCTGGTGAGGTCCACACCGGGGTAGAGCTCCTCCCGGCCGGAGATGACATTGATACCCAACTGGCTCTCCTCCGGGTGCATGAGGATCACGCCGTCGGAGTTTTTCACCAGCACATAGCCGTTGGTGCCCACATGGAGCTGGGCGATCTGCTTTTCGTAGTAGTTCCCCAGGTCTATCAGCAGGCACAGCCGCCCGCCCTGGGACAGCTGGCCTCCCAGCATCAGGCACAACGTTTTATCCTCCATCTGCACCTGGGCCACCTGCTGGCCCTCCTGGGTGGTGGAACCAAACACCTGGGCTACCTGGCTGTCCCGGATGCGGAAGGTGATCTGGCCATCCTTCCCCAGCACTACCACATCATATACCGCTCCCTCATGGCTGTCGGCATAGGTCTTCAGCTGCTCTCTGGCTCCCGCGGCCAGGTCGGGGGCATCCAGCTTCTCCGCCGCAAGGGAGAGGCTCTCCAAATCCGCCTGGGCCTCCTGGATATACTGCTCCAGGTTTTCACTGATGGCCTGGGTGGTAAGCAGCATCTGTTCCTTCTGCTTGTCGATGATACTGTTTTTGTATTGCAGCCAGGTGGCCACGCCTAAGTACAGTAGTCCGGCCAGAAACAGCACCAGTACCACCGCGGTACCCAGCATCACCGGCCGCATCTCCGGGCGGCTGCGCTTCTTCTCTCTCATAGCGGCTTCCTTTCTCCAGGGAATTGACTTGTTTCCCCCCTGATATTATAATAATTCCAGAAAAAATCACAGGGCGTTTGTGCAGTTTGCTCAGGTGCCTGGAAGGGGGACAGGACATGGCGGATCAGGTGCTCATTGTGGACGACGACCCGGCCATCTGCAAACTGCTGGAAAAGGTGATGCGCAGCAACGACATGGATTCCCAGGCGGTGGGCAGCGGAGAACAGGCCCTCCAGGCCCTGGAGACACGCACCTTTGACATCATTCTGCTGGACGTAAATCTGGGGGACATGGAGGGCTTTGAGGTGCTGCGCCGGCTGCGGGAGCGGGGGATCAAGACCCCGGTCATCATCATCAGCGGCCGCAACGAGGACTACGACTCCCTCTACGGCCTGTCCCTGGGGGCAGACGACTATGTCACAAAGCCCTTCCGCCCGGTGGTACTGGGAGCCAAGGTGAAGGCTCTGCTGCGGCGCAGCCGGGAATTTTCCTCTGCCGCTTCCCAGCAGCTGCGCTGCGGCCCCTTCCGCTATGACGGCGCCACCATGCGCTTTTTCAAAGGGGAGGAGGTATTGGACCTGTCCTCCCGGGAGGGCGCCCTGCTGCTTTTGTTCCTCCAGCACCCCAACCAGGTATTTACCAAGGACATGCTCTACGAGCGGGTGTGGGGCACGGCGGTGGCGGTGGATGACAACGCCATCATGGTCTACATCAACCGCCTGCGGGGCAAGA
>OGEZ01000321.1_pt1 | contig 47533 bp, 23 predicted proteins | sample 1570831 | NCBI WGS metagenome assembly OGEZ01 (sample SAMEA2582059, study PRJEB24529) | metagenome | biome: Human gut stool | place: China | collected 2011
CGTGTAGTATTTCTTGTACATGAAACGCTCGGAGATATTCCACACGAAATGGCGGAGCGGAATGTTTGAAATGTCTTTGGTCAGCCGTCCTCTTATCGGCTTGGGCTTGTAACTGTGAAGCCGCATCCAGTTGTTGACCTCTCCGCAGATGTGGTTAACGGTCTCCTTGTCAGCAATACGGGGCATGATGAAATGGATGTATTCCATAACCATAGCGATGCGCTCTTCATTTTCCCGTTGCTCCCTGTCCTCATAGTCGGCACGGTTTTTCTCGTGAAGTTCCGGGGATATGGCAATCTCTGCCGGTCTTATATCCGGGGTTGCTTCTCCACCTGTCGGTATTGATGCCGGGGGTACAAGCTTGTGTGCATCTTGGGGCTGTTCTTCCTGAACCTCTGTAATTTCGGCAGGTGTCTTTTTCTTGCCGAACTTGATTCGATAGATTTCGTATGTGTCGAAGATGACTGTCTGGAAAGAGAAATAGAACAGCCAGCCTAACAGGTTGCTGCATACAAAAACTATCAGCCTTACAAAGTTGTCCTGATTGAATTTCTCAGCGACAATCAGTGTCGCTATGGAAGATATTAGGAGGATGGCAAAGCCGACAAATCCTAAAATGATATGTTTGTCTTTTACGGACGGTTCCATGTTTCTTGTCTTATTCGGTTGTTATTTGTTGCTGTTTTCGCAAATTTAATAGTCTTCTTCCAATTATTACTCATTATCGTCGGTTAGCGGTTTCTTTTTCAATGTTTTTCACCAAATGCCCGAAATCATACTCAATAATCATACTTTAAGTACCAACCAAAATAAAAGGAGCGGTTAAAGCTCCAAACAATAACCGCTCCCTCTGAATATCCCGGATTTTGAACCGCCTTACGCTTCCTTGCGTTTCAGGGTTATCTTGTCCACGACCTCGCACATCTGCTGTGCCGCCATCTTGGAATAAATCTGCGTGGTGGTAATGTTCTTGTGTCCCAGATAGGCTTGTATGACAGCCATGTCAGTACCCATTTCCACATGCAGGCTTCCGAATGAATGCCGGGTGCAGTGAAAGGTTATCTTCTTAGTAATGCCTGCCGCCAAGAGCCATCGTTTGAGTGGTCCTTGCAGCATCTTGTCCTTGAAACCGTCAAAGATAAGCCCCTCGTGCCGTTCCCCAAGCAGTCCGTAGGCTTCATCGCTGATGGGGTTGTGTACAATCTGTTTGGTCTTCTGCATACGGGTGGTCACGAACATCTTGCCGTTAGTGTACGGCTGTATCTGCTGCCAAGTGAGCTGCTTGATGTCGCTCTTCCTTAGTCCGGTCAGACAACCGAAAAGGAACGCCCTTTTCAATACTTCTTCCTCACAAGGCGTTTCGGCAAGCCGTATCAGTTCCTCTTGGCTCAGATGTTCCCTCATGGTGGGAATGCACTCGATGCGGTCTAAGAATCCGTTGGGGTTTTCCTTTATCTTCCTGTCACGGTAGGCAGTATGAAGTACCGCACGGAAAGCCGACCAGTAGCCTGCCGCAGAATTGATATGCAGTTTTTGGCTGGTGTGTATGGACTGTGGGGCATTAAGAAGATATTCCATGAACTTGCGGCACAAATCCACGTCCACCTCCTCAAAGGTGCATTTGCCGTTCACGAACCGCTCAAAGTGTTTGTAGACGTGCTGCCACTTGATATTCTTCCTGTCTGCCAACCCCTTGAAGTAGGCGAGGAAATCCCCTTTCATCTTGGCTTTGTCAAAGAAGCCGTTGTTCTCATTGAAGATGGCTTCATAACGTCGGTTACGGAGTATCTCCGCCTTTTTCATCATGCGTGCGTTGAAGTCACGCTCCTGCTGGTTGGCAGGTTTGGCGAAGATGTAAATCCCCAGAGCTTCACGTGTTATCACTTTCATGGTGATGTTGTCACGGTAGCCGGGATAATAGTCCAGACACAACGAATACTGTGTTCCGTTCTTAATCTTGCGCTTGCGCAAGGTAACTGTCTTGCATTTGCTCATATTGATAGTGTTTTAAGTTGTACGTTTTCGGGGGTGTCCCCGTGTTTACGGTGGCAAAGGAACAACGTGAAACAACCGTGAATACCTCCACGGTAATCATTTTGAAATAATTTTCCGGCAATGTCGGTTGTTCACGGTTGTTTCTCCCTTTCAGCCATGACACGCTCCACATCGGAGCGCAAAAGCAGGTTTTTAACGCCTACCTTTACCTTTTCGATGTGCTTCACCTTGACGATATGGCTGATGTTGGCGGAGGAAAGCCCGTAAATCTGCCGGACTTGCTCCACGGTGTAGTAGCGTTCATCGTTCACGAGGTCTGTCCTGCGTAGTTCGTCCAGATGGGACTTGGAGTAATAGGTACGCCCGTATTCTCTTTTGGTGGGTATCTTGTGGCGATAGGCATATGCCCGGAGTGCGGAGGGCTTCATGCCGAACAGTTCTTCCGCTTCTTCTGTCAGGAGCCAGTCAGTGATATTGCTTGTATCTACAGCCACACCGAAGAACTCGTCAACATGCTTCTTGCTGTAATAGTTCTTCCCAGCGATGCGGCAGATGGGGATGCGGTTGCGCTTGGCGGTGGTATAGAGCCACGACTGCCTGACCTTGAAGAGCGACATTACCTCCTCGCCCGAATAAAAGTCCATCACTTCGTTTGTTTCCTTTCCCCTCTTTTCTTTTTTGGCAAGTGGGGACGATGAAGCGGACTTTTTCTGTGTGGAGGTGCAGCCGGGCAGGATGCGGTGGTAGGGGTTGCCCTCCAGCATCCGCTCGATGTCTGCCTTGCGGATGAATGCCATGCGGTTGCTGATGCGTGAGGCTTTCAGCTTGCCTAGGGCTACAAGTTTATAAACATACTGCCGGGAACAGCCCATGAGTATGGCTGCTTTGGAAAAGGTGAAATACTCCTGATGCTGTATCTCCATCAAGGGGCGGGCGACTTTGAAGAGGTTGTTCTTTTGTTCCGTTCTGGCTCGTTTGGCTTCCGCCTGACAAGCCTCGCTGCAATATCTCTGCACCCCGCTCCGGGTTACAAATGACTTGCCGCAAAAATTGCATTTTCTGGTTGCTTTCATGCTGCTTTATTGTTTACGTGTTCATTCCTTCAATCGTGTATCTCTGAAATGATGAACGGAGGTAAACGGTAGCCAATGGTTGTCGCCTTTTTGCACGATGTGACTATCGCTGCATATCGGGGCGGTTGTTGTCGCTTGTCGTAAACGGTTGTAAACCCTTGTAAAATGTCTACACGGTGTGACAAAAAACAAGCTCCGCAAATTCTCCACGTCAGAAATACGTCTCAAAAATATGTGGAAATTTGGGAAGCATCAAAAAGCAGCCGAAAAGTGTTAATTTTTAGAATATGCTGATAGATAAAGATTTACGCTTAGATATTTCTGATTGTTTTTGGTTGTTATACGCTTCTAAATACACATTGGGTAAATGTACAATCATAATTCCAATCATTTATCACGAATTTATCGAATTTCTCAACTGTTACATTCTTTAAATTAACTTTTCCAGAACTATTAACAGTATTTCCGTAATATCTAACTCTTGTATTATCTGACCTTACATTACCAACAACTTCTAAATAATTACCATTTATAGTTTCAAAATAGTTATTTCTTATATCTATATCTCCTGTATTTGAGTCAATTTTTATAGGAGTTTTTTCATCCTCAAATATACAGTTCTCTATTATAAGAGGTCCATTAAGAGATTCTATTTCAATAGAAATTCCACTATTTTGTTCTATGTTACTGTCTCTTATAACAGTATTTAGCAATGTTGATATTCTAGTTGCGCTGGATGTAGCTACTAAAAATTGATAATTATAATAAGCGACAACTCTTTCTATTACTAAATTAGCATATAAAGGTCCTGTTCCATCAGTATAAGTACTATCATCATGTAGATAAAAAACTTTCCCAAAATCAACACATTCTATATCAGCAATTTGTCCAACTCTTGTAGGAGCACCTGTAGCTTGATATTCTAAGAATACTGCATTAGAATCAGAAGAGTGACTAGAACCTTTTAAATATAAATTATTAATATAAAAATTTGCATTTTTCCATCTTGTACTATAAGAACCTCTACCTAACATTTTAAATGCAGAACAACCGTCAACATATATTTCTGATACATTATTTTCGTCTACATCGTATCCAGATGTAAAAGTCCTATTATTTTTATATACTCCAAATATTTTTAAATCTCTTTCTGTTTCTACAGTTGAAGCAATCCTATATCTTCCAATAACTCTAATACCACATCCTTTATGATATTGAGTTAATTCTACAGCTCTTTTAAAATATGTAGCACTATCTACTTCACTAGTATATGGGTCTTTTTCATTTACAGCACCTACCCATCTAACATCAATATATTCTATACTAAAATCTTTTATAATAGTATCATTCAATATATTGTATGTATCTACACCAGCTATAGATGTCTTATTACCATTAATAGTACCATTTTTAAAACTACCACCTTGAAAATCAAATACACAATTATCTGGCATATTAATTTCAGCACCATTTAAATCATAATCGTACTGAACAATATATCTTGTATTTGGCTTATTTACCATAGATTGAGTGAGTACATTTTTCCCGGAAGACATATTTCTTCTAAGATATACTCTACCAAGACCACTAAAATTTCCAGAATTATGATCTTTATTAGCAAATTTGATAACTTTTTCATCAGAAATAGATTCTTCTGTCAAATCTTCATCGTCGGGATAGTTAGTGTAGTTATATGTCACACTTCCTTCTCCAATAGGTTCTACATATAGCTTACCTGTTTTAGGGTCAATTTTTGCTTCAACAGTTTCTTTTGAAGTTTTTTGTTCAGCTACTATTCCACCTGTTTTAGTAGATGAAGCTACTGGGATTTTTATATAAATCTTTCCTGTAGAAGGATCTATTTTTGCCTCCTCTTCGTAATCAGGTGTTTTTTGTTCAGCTTTAATTCCACCAATCTTTTCAGATGTGGCAATTTCTACATTAGCTTTCCCGGTAGGAACATACAATTTCCCGGTTTTTGGATCTATTTTTACTTCTTCAGTTTCATTATCAGTTTTTTCTGATGCAGTAATACCTCCAAGTGTTTTATCAGTAGCTATTTTTAATTTGAATTGATCTTCAAATTCACCTTCACTTCCATTGAAATCACCCCGCATCACAGCAATTTCGTATGCAGACAGACCATCATACCCGTACGAAGAAGTAGACGTGTTGAAGCGCAATGTAACTTCTCCGCTGCTTGCGGTAGGTACACCTTCTTCTTCCTGCTCGTATTCGGTGATAGCAAACAGACAGTCGCGGCGGCTGCGCATAATGCAGCGGTCGTTGTAGCGCGCATCGTGCGGTTTGAATGGAGGATATGGAGTGCGTCGGTAGTCCGGCGCATTACACGGAGATAAAGGCTCACGACGCGGTGTAAGGTTGCCTTGATTTTTTACGTAAATGGCTTCGATGGAATAAGCTCCTTCTTCAAGGCCTTGCGGTAACTCTATGTATAAAGTTCCGCTTTGGGCAGTGGCATTCACCAAGTATTTTTCGCGCGGCCCTATCAGGAAACACTTTACCAATGCACGGGTAAAGTCTTCCCGTACGCTGGATGTTCCTTTGTATATCGTCCATTCAATATGAATAAGTCTGTCTTTGTAAATGGTAAGCATAGTCTGTCTTATTATGAATTTTGTTGTGCGGTGGGCGAAATACCCATCAGCACCAATGCCTGATTGAACATGCTGTCGGCGTGTTCGTCTTTGTAAGTAAGTAACGTCAGGCCGGCTATGTAGTACACAAGTGCCTGAACAAGCCGGTCGCTGACAGATACTTTCTCTTCGCCATCTTCGTTTATGATAGATGGCTCGGTCATGATTCCTACCTGTATGCTATCGTTTCTATCCTTTGCCTTGTATAGTTCGAGAGTCCGTTTAGGGTAGGGGACCATAGCCAGTTTCGGGCGTTCAGGAGTTCCTGTTGCGTATGGGTCTTTCAATATGGAATACTCCGGATCGTCCCAGTAGATAGGTTCTGAAAGAAACATTACCCACGATGCAAAGCGGGCATAGCACAAGCGCATGAAGTTATCGGGAAGTACAACGTGGCCTACCAGATCTTCGTCTATGCTAACCGATGTGTCAGCTTTATCAATAACCACATCGGGAGTAAGCATGCCTGGGTCTGCGTTTCCGTTGACATAGCGAAGCGCGTCGATGATTTTTGAACGGATGATAAGCGACATGTCCATGTTGTCTTGGGAGCCAATCATTTCGCTGTCGTTAGGTCCGATTTCATCAATGCAGATCTTCACTTCTTCCACAATGTCGTCCACACTCTTGTACATGTCCTTACAGTTTCAGGTTCGGGAAATTAACGTGATATTTCTCTTTCAGCGCATCAATCTGATCTGGATTACCGATTACTTCTCCTTTTGAAACGAAGTAGTCAATAACGTCGTTCATTGTTTTAACGTTTTCAACGTCTTGCATTTCTTTCTCTTTGTTTTCGGTTTTCTGTTCAGGTGCTTTCTTGCCGCCTTTACTTCCTCTTGCAGGCTTACTTTCAATTTCCGGTTTAGAAGGTTTGTCGTCAATTTCGTAAGTGGCAGCAAGCTTGTAGCTCTTACCGAAACGCGGGTCTTTCTCCAGCGCATCTTGCACAAACGGGTTAGTGGTGATCAACGAAGCCTTTCTTCTGTTCATGTAATTACCGTTGCGGAATTCAGCATGAATCGTAACGCCACAGTAAACAATGGTTATCCGGCAGGCATCCATATTCACCAACTCGTATATTTTCTTTTTCTTCATGTTTAGTCTTTTTTCTGTGAATGAAAAATGGCGGGGAAACGAGGATTATCCTTTCCTCCCCGCCAATATTATAGAAACGGAATGAATGTTATACGTTGATTTCGCCGCGGTACGGTCCCCATTCTGATCCGGTTCCGTCGTACACATACAAACCTACTGCATGAGTTCCGTCGGCCCTTGTCAGATATACCACCTGACCGTCTGTCGGTTCAGAAACTTCACTGAATGCTGCAACGCTTGTAACGATTGCATCGAGAGCAGAAAGTTTATATCCTGCAACTAAAGACTCGGGACCTACAATCATGGACTGATATCCGGTCAGCATCAAGCAGTCATCTTGAATATAATACTGTGACTTGGCTTCGCGAACTTCGCCGCCTGCTCCTTTTTCGTGGTCAACGCTGACAGTCTTTCCCTTTTGGTAGTAGTAGCGTTTGGCATCCTTCATCGGGAAGATAACAGCGCACTCTTCATAGCCAAGTTCGTCAAGCGCATGTTCCACCTTAAAGTTGATAGTTCCGAATGTGCTTGCAAAAGCGGAAATGTCAATACCAATTTCTTGTTTTTTGGTAAAGGTGATTTCCTTGTGTTTGGTAAAGTCAATGTTCAGCAGCTTTTCGATGAATTTGGTACCGCAATAGGCGTCCACTTCATTTACAGTGCTGTACTTCCCGAAGAACATGCGGGTGATACCGATAAGGTCAGCATATTGAAGAGTAGGGCCGATCTGATAACCCAAACGAATCTGTCGCAAAACTCCTTTCTGGGTGTACTGGTATTCGTTTCCGGTCTTTTTGTTGTACTTGGTACGTTTGCTCGGAGCACTGATAAGCATAGAACGCGTACACTTCTTACGAAAGTTAGAAAGAATCCAGTCTTTCAGATCCTGAACGTTCCAGTTTGCCTTCTTATTGATGCGTTCAAAGAATTCTGTCCATGTGATAGCACAAACCTTTTTCTGCAAGTAGCATGCCTCTTTTACTGGATATGCAGCATCTGGTGCAACTTCCACTTCGCTTTCGCTCATAGCTGGAGCCATGATATGAAGCGTTGTACCTGCTTCAATGTCGGGTACGTACATATTACCATCATTTAACGGCCCGTTGATTGCTGAAACAGTTACGCCGGAAGAATCAATACTATCTACAATAAGGACAAGGGGAGTGCCGTCGGCAACGCCTTTTTCATCATAGCCTGTTACTCCGTCAACAAGAATAGTTGCGTTTTCCACAAAAAGCTTTTGGTCGTTCTTGTACAAAGGAAGAACAACGCTTTCATTTTTATCTGTAGAGTTGGTCAGCTTGGACTTGACTTCACAGTCCATAATGGCTTCACCTATAACGTAGTGATCAGGCTCTTTTGTTTTTACAGGAACTTGTTTAGCCATACGGATGAAGTCGGTGTGCATCGGATATTTGAATGCCTGAAACTTGCTCACGTAATCTTCAATCTTGTTTTCCGCAAGTTCAGCTTGTGTAATTGCCGAACCGGTACCGGCACCTCCTTGCTGGTCAATACCTTTTCCGGGTTCGTCAAGAGTAGCACCTTGAAGCGGTGTTCCTGCATTCGGGTCTGTATCACTTCCACTTTCACCTAAATCTAATGCCATAGCCATACCGCCACCTGAAAAAATAGCAAACAACATCAGCAACAGTTTGCCTAAAAACGCTTTGTCAATTTTCAAATCTTTCATAAATCATTCTTTATTTAATTAATACTAAGTCTTTTAGATGTCGGCCACAAACGGATTGTTCTTTTTCATCCATTTTACTTCTTCTTCGTAGGCCTGCTTCATTTTTTGTTTTTTGGTTTCTTCGTCTTCTTTCTTTTCCCACGGCATAAACGATGCTATGTCGCGAATAGTCCAGTCCCAGTCTCCGTTAAACCTCATACCGCGGTCGTCCAAATAGATGTCAGCCATCAGTTTACTTCCTTCTGAATCTTTTGGTTGATCAGGGTTTTCGTTGATGTAGTCGTATGAAATCTTATTGTCTTCTAGCCACTTTTTCAACGCATCGGTTACCGGACGTGTGGTGTAGATGATAACAGTCCATCCTTTTTCTTTCAAGATCTGAGTTGCCGAGTCTGCACCCTTGATCATGTCGCCAAAGACATCTTCGCCTTGATAACCGCTGGAGTAGTCACTCAGCACTCCGTCGAAGTCTATGCAGATTGTCTTACCTTTCTTTTTCATATCAAGCCAAGAATGGGTTTTTAACGTCATTTTCCTGTTTTCTCTCTCGTGTCGGGCGTTGCGAACCACCTACACGTTCTCTTTTCTTGTTCAGGTCAACCAGTTTATCATCAATCTTGGTACCCAAACCTTCGGCAATTCCTTCTGCTTTGGCATCCTGTACGGCTGTATCGAAGTTCATGCCTTTTGCCATCAGCTCAAACATGGAAGGATCAATCTTACCAACAATCAGGTCGTCCATCACCTGATACATTTGGCCGATTACTTTTTCAGCCTGTTCGTCTGTCAGATTCATTTCGGCAGCTTTGGCACGGATTGCTTCTATGCTTGCCGGCATGTTCTCCGACATTTGCTTTTCAATTTCATCCTGTTTGGCCCGTTTTTCAAGATAAGTATTGTGCGCATCGGCCAGCTTTTGCGAATACTCAGGATCGTCCTGCAATGCCTGAAGATCAAGTCCTTTGTTGGCTACCATCCAGACAACCGGGTCAAAGTCGTCCTGCTTACCGGCGGCAACAATCATTTCGGCAAATACAGGGCTTTTCATCATGCGTTCGCGCATGTTATTTGAGTTTGTTTCAAAGCTTTCGTAATTGTCCATCAGTTCGTTGGCGGCACCATAGTACGCTTCTTCGTCGTCAACATTCACATTTGGATAACGGCTTTGAAAACGTTCTCTAAACGTATCTTTTTTTGATTTTTCGGTTTTTTCCATCATGTACACGAAATTAAGTTCTCCACAAAGAAAAAGGATATACTAATCTGGTACTGATATTTTAATAATTATATTTACTATAAACGGTTTACTTATTATTAAAACGAACAATCTATTTTGTATATTCGCAGAATAATAGATAAATGATGTTTTATGGTTGAGAACGAATTGATTACATGCAGGAATAAAGAGCTTTACGAAGCTTACCGGAACGCATTCAGAAAACCGGAAGTACGTTCGCACCAGCAGGCAATAATAGAGGCTACTGTCTCGCATTCATCGCGATACTGGATCAGCACACTACAGGCTTGCAGGTATATTATCAAGCTAAAGAAGGGTCTTCCTATAAAAAGCGTAAACGAGCTGAAAAAGAAGATGATACTTTCTATTTACGAGGTTTATAAGATACTGGAGAAGAAGCCGGAATTTAAAGGGTGTTCCACTTATTTTATAACGTCGTTTGCCATACAGAAAGACGCTCCTGAGTTCTACATTTCTTATCATCGGGCACTGGCAATTATTTCAAAGATGAACAGAGAGAGAAAGCATAATGAACAGTAATTTTAAAAGACTTATTCCATCTCTCTTTATTACAATTATTTGCGTCACTTCCCAACTACTTTTCAGACATTCGATTTCTCATATCAATTCTGATATAATATCATATCTGTTATACATTTTTTCTCATACTAATATATTCCATTTTGCTGTAAACATTATAGGACTGTATCAGTTTAAACCGAGGGTGAAGACGTGTGTCATTGCATACATATCTTCGGTACTGGCCGGAATGATACCGTTTGCACAGATGGATTTGCCCACATGCGGGCTTTCCGGGTTCCTGATGGCTTGCTATGCACGCCGCTACTACAGCCACAAACTCAGCTTTCGGTTTCTGTTGATAGCCAATCTGGCGATGGCCTTTATCCCGGTGTTCAACTGGAAGATACATCTCATTTCGTTTTTTATTGCGTATTTCATTTATGGCACGTTACACTATATCTCCATACACAGAAGAAGCTAAGGCTATCCTGAAAGAGAACGAACTTCGACTGAAGAAGATTTTCGGGACGCACGACCAGTATAGCGGACGTGGCATATTTGGGCATGTTCATAAGGTCACAATCGAAGGATATCCGATACGGGTGCAATGGCTGACGGATGAAGTATATCATAACGAGCTGTATCAGGAGGTTATCAGCGCAGGTTCGATTGAGGCATACGTAAAGTCATTCAACGAGGAGTATGGAGTAAGCATTACGGAAGAGGACGTAATCAACGAACTATTTATTGCCCGCGTTTCCCGTGACCCGGCGTTTGCCTTTTGCACGATATTCGAGATCAAATCGAAGAAGGAGGGGCAGATGGTTCCTTTTATCCTGAACTATGCACAGCTTATCGTGTTGGAGGAGCTGGAGAAAATGCGCATTGCCGGCGTGCCGATACGTATCATTCTGCTGAAAGCCCGTCAGTGGGGAGGATCTACATTGGTTCAGCTCTACATTGCCTGGGTTCAGTTGTTTGTGAAAGAAGGATGGTATTCGGTCATTGTGGCGCAGACAAAGGACACGGCCAAACGTATCAAGGCTATGTACAAGAAGGTGCTGGACCGCATACCCGGCTTTATGTTCGGTGTGGATAAGCTGGAGTTCCGGCCTTACGAGAAGTCTGCATCGGACTATATTATTGCGGACGGTTCGGGAAAGACGGTGCGAAACAACGTGACCACCGTCGCATCGTACGAGAACTTCGAGAGCACCCGAGGACAGGACTATGCCATGGCGCACTTTTCGGAAGTTGCCTACTGGAAGACTACGGATGGAAAATCGGCCGAGCAGGTAATCACCAACATCGACTCGAACATTCTGGAAGAAGCACTGACCATCGAAGTTTCCGAATCAACGGCCAACGGTATGAGTGGTTACTTCTACGATGAATATCAGCTTGCCAAAGAAGGGAAATCGTCAAGACGGGCCATATTCATACCGTTCTTCTACATTGAAAACGACATGTTGCAGTTCGAATCGGCTCGCGAACGTAGAGAGTTTGCGGAGTGGCTGGTGAAGAACAAAGACGTACAGGTGGCACCGTCCGAGACGGAAGAGTCCGGCCAATACTTGTACGGCCTTTGGTTGAAAGGAGCAACGCTGGAGCATATCAAGTGGTACATTGCCAAGCGGAAATCTTTCCACGACCACGCCAGCATGGCATCCGAAGCACCGAGCGACGACGTGGAATGTTTCAAGTTCTCAGGAAACCGCGTCTTCAACTTGTATCTGATAGAGACACTTCGCGAGAAGTACGTGCGTCATTACGTGTTCCGCGGCGACATATCGCAATCGGAAAAGACAAAGAAAATATCGCTGGTGCCCGACGAGGAGAACGGAAACCTTCGCATTTGGAAGCACCCCGACAAGCTGAACACGCTGAATCAGTACCTTGTCATTGTCGATGCCGGCGGACGAAGTGCTCAGTCCGACCCGTCCTGCATTACGGTGCTCAACCGCTTTCCGCTTATATTTGGCGGTAAGCTGGAAGTCGTGGCCCGTTGGCACGGACACATTCGTTACGACTTTCTGGCATACAAGGCCGTCAAGATAGCCCGATACTACAAGAATGCCAAACTGGTGTTCGAGAGCAACACTTTCGACAAGAAGAAAGCCGAGGCAAGCGAATTTGTGGAGCAGGGCGACCATATCCGCGGTATCCTGAAAAAGGTGGAGGACATCTACAAGAACCTGTACATGCGCCCCGCCACCGACCCCGAAGATATCCGCAACGGCATCCTGACAAAAATAGGCTATCAGACCAACAAGAAGACCAAGCAGGACATGGTGGACAACTTCATCGTGGAGTTCGAGGACGACCGCTTTATCGACCCCGACGACCGCATGTACAAGGAGGCGGCCATCTACGAGCAGCGGCCGAACGGAAGTTACGGAAACATTGCCGGGCGCGGCAACCACGACGACATTCTAATGACCGACATGATCGGTGCCATCGTTTCCAGCGAAATGCCCATGCCGTCGCTCGTGAAAGAGGAGCACATACATACGCAAGGAGACGGCTATACGCCGAACGAATCGAGCTTATAACCGCCTCTATACGCATTTGTTTTGTAAGTAAACTTCTTAATTTCTTTATTTTTCGTAACTACTTGATAATCAGAATGCAACACTTTCGTTTTACCAAGTGGCTACTTTGGAGTGTCCAAGTGGCTACTTTGGTCGCACCAAAGTATTAACTTGAAGGCACCAAAGTATTAACTTGGTGGGGCGTGTATTGGTATGTATGTTGTTTTTACCATTGCTTACTTCTTGCTACTTCGTTCATGGCTTCCTTTAATACGAACATCTGTTCTTCCAACTCTTCGCTGCCATTCTCCTTGAATGCTTCGAACATCCTGTTCAGTTCCTTGTCCATCGCGTGAAACTCCTGATACTTCCGGAAACGGTCGCTTTTCACAAGTTCGTCCATAAGAACCCTGTACTTGGCAAACTCTTCCATGTTCGGATTGAGCCTTGACAGTTCTTTCCGATAGCCGTTGAACTCTTGGTGCACTTTGTCGAACTCTTCTTTGTTCTCGAAGTATTCGTTGTTGATGCGCTTCTGTGTGCTCCGTTCGTCGGCGTTCTTTAGGAAGCGGTTGGCGATAACAACGTTTCTCCAGTCCTGCATGTCTTCGTTGAAAGGCATCATGGCGGTTTTCTTCACCTGATCAATCGTAGTGGCGACACCTCCCAAATAGCTCTTGAATAGGTATTCGATTGCGGCTGGATTGATGTCAATATCTCCTTTGACGTACTTATTTCCTCCTCTTATATTATTAAGACCTTTTAATTCGTTTAGTCTTTCTGCCAGCTCGATCAGTTCCGGCGATGTCGATTTGTACGCCTTCGTCCAGTTCGGCATGTCCTTGTTGAAAGCATTGTCTCTATAAATAGGAATGCCAGTCCACGACTTGTTGTTATACACCTCGACAAGAGGTTTTACGTAGCTGGGGACAAACGCATTCAGGCCGCCCGATCCTTCGAGGAAGTCGATAGGTAGAATTTGAGAAATCTGCCCGGCCACCTTCACCGGCTTGTACTTCTCTTTTCCGGTGAGGAACGAGCAGGTCATTTCGCCAAGGCCGTACAGTGCGCGAAGCTCGATAGGCAGGGGGATAGTAAGCCAGCTACCGCCGACGTACAGACAGATGTTGTTCCGACGCACGTATTCGGGCAGGTTGTAGTAGTTGGAATCGTCGTCGTCTCCGCCAAGTGCCGAACACAGCACTTCGTTGATAAGCGGTGCAAGACTTCCGAGCACCAGGTACGATGAAGCCATTGCCGTAAACTTGACCGGATTGCGACGCGCCATCCGTCCGAAGTTGGTAAGACCTTGCACACCGGCATTCCAGAAGATATACAATCCTCTGGCCATTTGCGAAGCCCACGCCTGCAGCGCATTGATGCGGTTTCCTTTCTCCCATTTACCAGCCGCTTTTGCACCGGCACCCTTTCGGTTGAAGTTGACCGAAATCTCCTTGGCATCGTTGATTGAGCGGGAAACACTGCGGCCCATCTCTCTCGACGTGCGGTAAGCGGCGAAGCGGGAAGCATCTTCCGCCCAGCGCCCGAAGGTGTCCATCGCATTGCCCAGCACATCGACAGCCTTCATCGGTGAAAGCGTTTTCCGGTTTGCTCGTTTTATCTCCTTTTGGATGATACCTTTGTAATCCTCCACGCTGTTGATGAACGTGTAGCCGGTTTCGCCGCCATTGCGGATGAAGTCGTAGAACATCCGGTCGGTTGGGTTCGACATGTCCAGTCGGTTTGCCTTGTATCTTGCCACAAGTCCGGCCATTTCCTTTACACTCTTTGCCCAGTTGCGGTTGAACTTGGCCGCATACAGCGGACCTTCTTTCACCCAGACGGACGTGTTCGAATAGATACCGTCTCGCACCATGTTGGCCACCACGAAAGCCGGGTTGCGCTGCGTAAAGTTGGCAGCCATGAAGCGGTTGGCCGATTCGACGAACTTAATGAACGGGTTTTCGGTCGCATTTGGGTTGGTAAGCCCGTTGATAGCCTGTGCAGCGCGCGGGTTTCCGTTGATTGTTATCACATAAGGCTTTCCGGCACGTTTCACAACTACCTGATGTTCTTTCAAGTCTTTTGGCAAGATCTTATAAGGGATATTAACCATGTCGGACGCACGCTTCACGTTCGAGCCTTCTTGTTTCGACTTCTCCTCCATGCGCTTGTTGAATGCTTCCATAATGCGTTCAACCTGTTCCGGCGTTGCGTCTTTGGCAATTTCGGGGAATACGGCCACCCATTCCTTCACAGTGTTTCCGTTCTTATCCTCTCTTTCCACTTCCTGCACCCACAGGTTGCTGACGCTGGCCAAGTCCGTGCGGTGGTTTTGCACCATCGTCAGGAAACGTTGCTTCACTAAATTACGGTTACCCTGCACAATGCCGCTTTCGGCCACGTTGGCAATATTGGCAATCGGATCATCAGCTTTCGATTTACGACCTTTTGCCTTTCGCACCGGCGCGTTGAACGAGGAATGTTCGGTTGTAAGGTAGTCATACACTTCGTCGGCCGTTTTCTCTTCCCATCCGCGAAGAGGAACATAAAATTCGTACATGTCGCTGATGGACTGATACATTTCTTTGGTCATAAGGCCGCTTTCCACCTGCTTTTTTAGTATAGCATCGGTGGCAGCATGAATGCGGTCGTACAATGCTTCGGTATCGTATTCCTCTTCAAACTCGTTTACAATGCGGTATGCTTCTTCGGTTCTTTCCTCCATATTGTCATATTCATTAAGAATATCTGTCATACCGCTGTAATCTTTCAGTTCGGCACCAAACGTTATCGCAATTTCATCAAGTTTACGTTGCTTTTCTTCCCACGTACCAGTCGACTCGACCACAGATTTCTTCTCCTCGTTCCACCGGTCCATGTTCTCCTGCATAGTTTCCTTGTCTCCCGACAATGCTTCTCTTACGGCCATTTCACGGTTTCGCTCAATGCCGTGCTTCAGCATTAGGTAGTCGGTTATTTCTCCGTAGGCTGCACCTTGCTTTTTCAGGTTGTTTACTTCCTGCAGTATAGGCTTCAACACCAAGTTGCGGAAAGCATCCATTTCCGCCAAGCTGATAGAAGACATTGCGTTTTCGGCGATATACGCATTCTCGTAGTCAAGAATGCGGCTGTTTGTCGCTTTAGCAATCGCATCCTGTGCTTCTTTCAGCCCCAGCATACTATCCTGCCATGCTTCCGTAAACTTGAATGCAGCCGTTTTCAGCGTACGTTCGTACTGTTCGCGTGCCGATCCTACTTCTTTGTTGACGATGTTCAGTTCTTGGTCGTCGTAGATGTCGGTTTCGGTTTCTCCTCCTTCGATTTTTCTTCTTTCATCCAGAAGGTCATTTCCCCGTCCTCCGAATACACTTCTTTCAGTGTTCTTTCCGCTTGTATTGCCGGTACTTCCGGAATTTCGTCCAGATTCAGTATTTCCTTTTCCATTTTTGATAAAGTTTATAAGTTTAGTAAATGTTTCTGCAATATCGCTTTCACCCGCAAAGGTAGAAGAAAGAAGTTTCTTTGCACCAAATTCCTTAATCTTTCTCTCAAAAAGATAGGAAACGGCTTCTTCCGACCAACGGCTGCGGTCGTAATAGCTGGTTATCTCTTTATAAATATCCGGATATCGGTTTTTGATATAGTCAAGGCAGGAATTCTTCAGCCGTTCGTCAAGTCCCAATTGTCGGCTTGCGTAGTGGGCAGTCTCATGCCAAAGAGTTAACTCCAGTTCTTCCGTATCTCCGTACATGTGGTCGGGGAACAAAAATATGGCACCGTTTCGGTTGCTATATCCGCCCGTGCATCGTTTGTTTTTGAGTTTTTCTTTCAATTCTATTTTGGTGAATCGACTATACGGAAGGCGGTCTATATCTCCTTCGTTGTTTATTAAGTGAATGTTAGGGCCATTTGGTACGTATATGTGCCAGTCTTCCAGCAGGTCTTCCACGGAAGAAGTCCTGAACAGTACATCGTTTTCAGCCGCCACATTCGGAGCTAATTTTGATTCAGCATAATTCCCCACCTTCAACTCATTTTGCTTTGCCACATCAGCAGCCGTATCAAACACATTGCGATAATGGCCGGGGTGTGCCAGATTCTCATAGCTTCTCCACAGAATGTATCGAAGTTCGTTGTCCGTCAGTTCCGGAATATTGATACCAGCCTTTGACAGCATCTTCAGGAAGAATGCCTTGATCTTGTTGAACCATCCGCTGTTGACAGCGTTTTCAAAATCAGTATTTTCAGCCAGCGATGCAAGATATTCCTCAGTTGCAGTGCGGTAATTCCCGTTATACTTCTTTGCCAGCTTATTGATACGTTCTCTTATCTCAGCGGACGCATTGTTATACACGTTGTCAAGGAAGGTATCGAAGTTGTCGCCAAACAGTCGGCGGAGGCCGTAATGGGCAACCGCTTCATGCAGGATAGTCTGTTCAATATCGAATGAACTCACGTGGTTGGGAAGCACAATCGTTATTTTTCCGGTGCTTGGAGAATAAAATCCTTTTGCCTTTGCTTTGTCTCCTTTCAGCGTGGAAGCATCCGTCACGATTTCCACATTGTCAAGTCCCAACTTCTCAACCATCCGATTGGCTGCATTCTCCATTCTTCTGCGTTCGCGTGCGGCATATTCTTCCTGCTGCTTTCTGCTTGTGCGTGGCGCACCTGCTATTCTGGATGCAGGATCGTTTGCGAGAGAAACAGATGCGTCGGTTTGGAGGCCTTGGCCTTCACGAAAGCGTGAGTGTTCGGTTATCTCCAAGTCTTTGTCATTGAAGATAACGTAGTTCCTGGCACCGTCCGCCCGTCCTCCAGTAGTAGCTTCGGCAGGGTATTTGATGCCAGTAAAACCAGCACGTGAAAGAAACTCGCTTAAAGCCTTGTCACTGCCTAAATGCGATCCGTTTGATAATATGGCGTACACCCGTTTAAATTCATTACCTTTCACAACGGGACGCATAATCTTATCGGCCATTTCATCATCAAACTCCTGTTTGGCGGCATCCTCTATCATCTTTGCCTGATTGTCAGATATTGGCTGTTCCCAGTCTAAATAATTCTCTCCCGTATCTTCTGGTATTTCCACCGTGTAGAGATTGCGTTTCCCCTTCAGGTCTTTCAGCTTATTTTTCAAATCGGACATCTCGGCATTAAACTTATCAATGTCTGCCTGTGCATTATTGATGTCATCCCAGAAACTATCAATAAGGTGCTTGTGATGCTCCGGTTCCAGTTGTTGATTGGAAATATTGATAAGGCTTTGGTAAAACTCCATGTCCTTTTCATTTCCAGCGCGTTCGGCAGACTTATATTCTTTTTGGCTGTCACGCAGGTTCTTACGTATAGATTTTGCGTATTTCTCGTAATCCTCATTCTTTCGGATGTCAGCCTTGCGTGTTTTGATGAATTCTTTCTGAGATTCTATGTGCTGTGCCAATCTGTTTATTTGCTTGGTGTAATCGCGCCCAGTCAGATTTTCCGCATAGCTTCGTGCTATTCCGTTCACTTCCGTCACATAAGTTCCCCAGCCGTAAGCCTGCGCTCCCTCGCCGCTTCCAATGAAGTTGTGGTCGAAACGGTCAAAATCTGCCGGACTTCCGTGATAGACTTCTCGGAAAAGTACATTATCATCATTGTCTAAAATTCTATTTAAAGGAACATTGTATAAACGCCCATTATTAGTGCGAATACCAATTTTATTATTTTCTATAGACTCTATGGTTCCTGAAACTATAGTTCCGTCATAAAAGCGAGCATTTACCTCACTTCCTTCCTTTAGAGCAGTCTTTTCATCAGTTTTTTGGGGAATGCGTTTTCTATTGACCTTTGTGTCGATGTAGTCTTTATATTCCAGCCCTGCATCAGCCAAATTATCCCTTATTTCCTTTTGATTCTTTAAAGAAGAATGGTCATAAATACGCTGTAGTGTACCATTATCAGAAAGTTCTTTGATGTATGAAACATATCTTTTGATAAATTCATCAATACGAGCATCATATCTGTTGGCGTAAAACTCTTCATCTTTTTCTTTCCATTCTGATAAGTTTTTATAAGGAGTCAAAATCAATTCTTCTTGCTCGAATAAGTTATCAATGAATTCTTTATATCCTACAAACTTATCTTTAGATCCAACTTGTACTTCTTCCTGTTCGGTCTCTTTGGGTTCATTTGGCGAAAAATTTGGCTGATTTTCATTTGCTAATTCTTGATTACTGTTTCTTTCTTCTAATATCTGTTTCGCTTCATCGGAAAGATAACTGTAATTAATATTATCAGCAATGTTTTGTAGCGTATTATTGCTTGTATTAGGATTGCGTACTACAGCTTTAAGAACATCAAAAGACGGATCTACAGACATGACATCAAGTACATTTGTATCTTTTGTAGCATTAGCAAACTCCATTCTCTTTTTTTCACCCATTAAAGCGTCAGGAACAATACCAGCTTTTTTCAAAGCGTCCTTGCATGTCTTAGCTATAAAGTCATTCATCTTATAGCTGGGAGATGATTTGTCTTTCTCTTTCCTTAAGTTGTCCATGCTTCGAAAATATGTAGTAGATATTTGCTTAAAATTGTTTTGGCCATCTACATATTCACGAAGAAGTGTTTCAGCATTTGTTATAGATGCTTTTTCTTCACTTTCATAAGCTTCTTTAAGAATTTTGGGTAATTGTTGTGGGTCAGTAACGTTACTTTTCACGGACTTATATTCCCCAAACGGCTTTCCTTTCCGTGTCGAACTATCAATCCACTTCTTAAACTCTTCCTTGCTAACCTCCGTGATAGGACCTACTTTCCATCCTTCGGAATAGTTGGACAGGTAAGCATCGCGGGCTTCTTCCAGACTGTTGAAGCCATACATCACCTTGCTTTCATCGAATGCGCCGGTCTTCTGGTCGATTGCATCAACAACATATACATTACCGGACGTGGGTGTATCGGAAAGGAAAATGTCTATATGATCACCATCTACAGCCTTTGTTCCGCGAATGTAGCCGTAATCGTTCTGCATGGTTACACTCCACTCCTTTCCGCTGGCATCCTTACCGCTTCGAGTGCTACCTTTTGGGTTCTCAATTGTGATGTTAAGTCCGTCTATTGTAACGTGACCTTTTTTATAATTCCCGGCCTCTTTCTGTTCTTCTGTAGGAGCGGGGTTAACGTCTTTTCTGGCCTCTTGAATAGCCTCACTTGTAGCATTTATCTTGCGAAGTCCCTCAAACTCGCTTTCCAGCTCGTTTTTCTCATTGTTCAGGGTGATTTGCTCGGCTTCTGAGAAAATATCCGTCTTCCCTTCAAGTTCAGAAAGACGATATTCTATTTCGTCCAACCTCTCGATTATCTGATTCATCCGTCTTTCGTTGGCGGATTCAGGCGATTCAGACAGAGAAGTTTCTACTTGTTCTGATTCATCAGTTGTTTCAGTTCTTCCTCCAGTGTCGGACGGCCCTCCTTCATTCTGATCTCGTTCTCCACCCTCAAGGTTTCCTGCGATTCCTGTTCTCCCTTCTTCGCTGCCTGTATTGTCACTGCCCACAGCATCATTTCCTTCTTGTTCATTCGTTTGTATGTTAAAGATTCTACGTATTGCTTCACCTTGTTCTACAGGTGATGCGGTGTCAGAGAATAGATCGGCACCGGCTCCTTGAACAAGGTCATAATAAGAATTAAATTCGTCAGTTATTCGCTTCATGGTGTAGCCTTTGAAGCGCACCGCGAGCTCCAACGCAAAGTTATCAAAAACTTGCATAGGAGCAACACCGTCAATCATATTAATTTGGCGCTTCCACTGCTCGATAGCATTCCTTGCAGACTCGTAGTTTGTTGCTTTGGCGAAGTCTGGAAACTGCATGGCTGCATAAAACGCCTGAATAGCATTTTGAATGTCTTTTTTAATGCGACTTTCTTCCGGTGATTGTTCGTCTCGCACAAACGTACTAAGTATTGCCTTTTGTGCTTTAGCAGGAATAGCGCGAAACATTTGCGGCAACAGATCGGGGCCTCCTTCAAAGAGTGAAGTCTGAAGAATAGCAATCAAGTCTTGTTTAGCTTCCGAATTCAAATTCCCGTTTGCGTCGAATGCGCTTTGATACTGTGTGTCGGATATACTTCCTTGTTGGCGTAGGAACTTCAATGCCTGCACTCCATTCTCAGAAACAAGGTCGGACAACGATACATCTTCTTCCTGTGAGCTGAGAAGAATTCGGTTGAACGATTGTAATGAATCACCCAGCTTGGTTGCAGTTTGCGTTGGCTTTATTCGCTCAATTCCTCCGCTCTCGGTGTCCTGTGCGGTCATTTGCCCTAAACGGATTGCTTCATTATCTGTAACGTCGGCAACACGTACAATAACAGGGCTTTGAATAGAGTTAATCTGTTCAGCAGTAAGGCCAAAATCTTCTGCATGCTGGTTCAGATACTCTCTATAGGCAGCATCCGCGCCTGGTATCTGATACATGATACGTAAAGCTGCAGATCGGTTATTACCCTGTATGACTTCTCCGCGCGAATTAACAACCGGGGAACCGGTGTAAGCTGTTACTCCACCGGTGATTTCTTCCGGACGAATGTCTCTTGCCATCCGGTCGGCTGCCATCACGCTTGCATTATCAACGCGATCCTTCGGTTGTGCTTCGTCTATGAAGAATAAACTGTTACGTACTCCTCCTATATGCGAAGGTTGCAGATAGGTTGCATCAACAATCGCAAACTTAGCCTTTGCCGTGTCGTTTTGAGAGAATCGAACATCCGTTTCTCTACCTTGCTGCATAGGTATCTGTTCCTGCCTGTCAACACGCTGACCATTCACCATTCTATACCCTCTTTGACGAGCATCCGAAGCCTTATCGTTAACAACGTCAGGAACAGCATTATCTAAGCTTTGAGAAGTTTCCTCCTGTGCCTGACTTGCAACTTCCGGAACAACTTGATCTTGCTGGACAGGAGTAACAATGCTCTGATAATAGTCAGTCAATTCCTTCAATTCGTTTCTCAACTTGCGAATCTGGTCGCGAATCTCAGTCCGTTTACCACCTACTGCACTGTCAAGCTTCTTCTGAACAGCTTCTAATTGCTTCTGTTTTGCTGAAATGTCGGCCTGCAAGTCTTCTGCTGCAACTTCTGGAGACTCTATAAGGCTGGTGTATTCGTACCTCTGTTGAGGGGTCATAGCATTGTAATCAATCTCTTCCGTTTTCCCTTTCTTTGGAAGAGTCGCAACAAAGTTAGCAAGACGTTGTTCGGGTGTGTCTTCAACAGCCGATTTTGACACATTGCTTTCTCCGTCCGACGGACGAGTTTCATTTTCCGCTTTATTTTCTGACAAATTGCTACTATCACCAGTGTTTATTGAAGTGTTCCCTTGATTATCCAGCGCGCTATAATAGTCATTCTGCAGCATCATAGCTGTGCTGTAGCTTATAGTCTGTTGTGCTGCTCCGTTTTTAGGAACAGTTTGCCCTGTTTCTGCATCGAAAGTGGCTGGAACTATATCTACATATCCATCTTCACTTACGTTGGTCACAACATACGTCACGTCTCCGTTATGGAGGACAACGCCAGGTGCCGGTTGCTGTGTCTTTGGATGGTTTTCAAGGAAGTTACGAAATGCAGCCTCTTTTTCTTCAAGATAGCTTCTGTTATAGTTGTCGATAAATTCGTCATAATCCGTTGTCTCCTGACCTTCTACATATTGAGACAATGCCATTTCTCGACTACCATCTTCATACACAACTGTAGCATTACCGCCTTCACCGGGAATAACATATACAGGGCGGTCCTTATATGTTCCGGTTGTAATGCTTCTCGTACCGTCTTCATTTTGATAGGCGTATGGCTGAATTGATTGGTCGAACGCATCAACAGCTTCTACTGCATCCTGCATCTGTGAATCTTCCGCTCCCTTAAGCTGCATCAGGCTGTTCAGATACGTACGTGCAAGCTGTTCAGTCTCGCCTTCGAGGCCAGATAATAGGTTATCTACTTCGCCGGCAGACGCATCGTCCTCTACATATCTGTTAATGGTGTCGTACAACGATGGATCAACCTGCTCAAGTGCCGCACCTGCTTGCTGGGAAGCCTTGTATCTTTCATGATAGGTCGATGGATCAGCAGTGGCACCTTCTGCATACGAAGCGTCTGTTTCCTGTTCGGTGGCCGTCTGTTCCTGTTCTACCTTTTCAGCTTGTTGTGCTGCAACCAAGTCCCTTGCGGCAAATACACGTTCTTTTTTCTCCTGATCGGTCAGGTTATTGTCAGCCAGCGTAGCCTTGATGTAATCGCGAGCGTTATTATTATTACCCGACCTAATAGCTTCTTGTAATTCAGCAAACCTATTTTTCTCTTCTTCTGACAGTTTGCTTGTAAATGCCTGTAACCTTCTTCTTGCAGCTATGTTTTCTCGCGCAAGTCCACCAAGGCCTATAGCTGAGAACGCCAACTGCATAGTAGCAACTCCGAGGAATGTGTCTATATTGTTATCAACATTCTCAAGCTCTGCCGGGCTCATTTCTCCGATAAAAGTATTTGCAATGTTGTCGTAAATTTCTTCGCCCCATTCTTCGAGTGTTCCTCCTATTTGAGCTCTATTCTTGGCATCTTGAACTAATGGATTTTTTCGAATTTTATTTATTTCTTGATAAATACGATTGTTAGACCAATTACTTAATAAAGGAATACTGTTTTTTGCGGATTTTTTTGCGGATTTATTTGCAAATTTTCCACTTGCTTTAAATGGATTGAAAATCATCTCAGAATGGTTGGTAATCCATGTAGTGAGCGCACTTGTCCCAAGCGCTTCACTAAGACTAACATCTCCAGTCTTTTCTACATTAATATTCCCAAGTTCATCAAATCCGTATTCATAATTCCCAATAAGCCTATCCAGTGTACCAGCACCAACACGTCCGATACTTGACGTAGCAGTAATTCCGGCAGCGGCAGTAGCATCTCCGATCAATCTACCAGCAGCACGGGTAATTCTACGATTTATAGCCTTACCGCCAATTTTTTTCATTCCGTATTTAAGAAGAGACTTTGCTATCGTTGAGCCGGAAGCACTAATAGGATTAATAACAAATTCCAGCATGAATGGAAGCGATTCCCCAAAAGCACCTCCTGCCTTATATCCACGTCCAAGGTCTTGAGCGTAATATGCATTTACAATCATGTTTACAGCAGATGCTTCCAGTAATTTTTCCTCAACAGGAGTAAGTTCTTTACCGCTTTCGCTCTTTTTAAGCGCATCAAGCAAATACTTGCTATCTGCCATGTCTACAAGCCCAAGCGTCCATATATCGGCATCAAAAGTATTGTCTCGGAATCCTCGTAACATGCCTGCTACAAAGTTTGTTTTCCCTTTTTTCCCTGCTTCCTCAATCACTTCATTTGCTTGTTCTATAAGTCTTTCCGAAGCACTGATTGCGCCTGATTCCTGTCTGTCTTTATCGCTTTGTTGTATATACGTCCTGCTGCCCATAAGAGCATTCATAGCATTGTTTCCACTTCCTGAATATTTTTTCAGTTTTTCTCTATTTTCTTTTCTTAGATTATCTACATCGTCTTTCAATGACGACAATTGCTCAGCCGCACTTTTTTTGCCCAACTTCCTATATTCCTCCGATATCCCAAACTTGTACCGGTTCATCATCTCTTCATTGTAGGCTTCATAGTAAGGCTTCATTTCCTGTTCAATTTTACCGCCGTATTCTTTCTCAAACAGTTCGTTTATCTGCTTGTTTGCATTGTCAACTTCTTGCTTGTTTGCATACTTCTTACCTGCTATTTGCTTATATGCATCTGATTGCATAAATTCCTGCATATAGTCTTTCTGCAAATCTTCTTGTTTCTTCACAAGTTCCTTCTGCAATTCAAGCCCTCGGTTTGTCAACGAGAAACGAGCTGAATAATTATCAAGTATATCAGACTGTTCTTTAACAGGTTTAGCCTTAAACTGCCTGTCTATTGCAGCTTCTTCATCCATTCTACCAGTATCATACCTGTCCATTATACCTGTACGGGATAAAGATGTAGCATCTGCTTTTTGAGTGATTGGTTCAATAGCAGGAGTAGCGATAGCTGGTTTCCCAGCATCTTGACTTTTCTTATTTTTGTTGATTCCGACAAGTTCGGACAACGTAGGTTGATTATTCTCTTTTTCTTGTTGATTAATAAGTTCAACCATCCTTCGTTGAGCATCATTACCCATGCTCGCGTCGTATTCGTCGATAACCTGCTGGGCGACTGATACAGGTGTATCAGTTTTAACACCAAGTTTGTTTAAGAATTCATCATAGCTACCTTCATAGCCACCAGTTTCCATTATCTTGTCGTAATAAACCCTTCTTAGTTTATCATTTCCATCAAGACTTTTAGTAAACTGATCATAATTATTTCCATAGTTAGTGTACTTCTTAAGATACTCGTACACAGCTTTTCTATTCTCTGTAGAATTATCCATATTTGCCTATTTTCTCGCAAATAGACAAATAAATAACTTTCGTTTTTGATGTTTTGATTATTTTGTTCTTCTTAATGTGTAGATAATCACTGTTGTACACTACAATGAACGGTGCGAAACAATACTTGTGTTGAAAAATATGTAAATATTATTCTTTGTTTACATAGTCAATAACAGCCCTGTTAGCATCATCAACCTTCTTCATATTGAAGTCTATGTAGATAGATGTTATCGAAGATCCTATTTCATGGCCAAGGCCGGCTGATATCACTTCTTTCGGTATGTCCAAGCTTGCGGCAATAGTCGCCCAAGTGTGCCGCGCCCAGTAAGACGATATATCGGGGAAGAGAGGCTGACGTATCTTCTTCCCGCCAAGGCCCTTTCGTTCCATCGGCCCAATGTCCTTCAGGGCATCGCCCATACGGTGCAGGAAGTCTTTGTAATTCTTATAATCATCAAGAACGTTAAGAAGGTAATTCTTCCCCCTATACTTGTCTATTATAGCTTGTGCCTCCGGTTGTATCAATACTGAATAAAGCTTCCCAGTCTTCGAGCGCTTATATTCAAGCCTGCCATCTACTACATCATAGTCCTTTGCGTGGAATAAGTCTATCGCATTGATGCCTATCATGTAGAACATGAGCATAAAGATATCCCTGTACCGAATCTGATATTCCTCACACGGATAATCTCTGAGAGTTCTCAACTGTTCGACAGTCAACGACCTTTTACGCGTTTCCTCCTTCTTTATCTTGAATTTCCTGAAAGGGTATAGGGTGGTATATTCTTCATCTATGCAATAATTGAACACAGCACGAATGTTGCGCATGTGAACGGAACAAGCATTAGTCTTCATGCCGGAGTCTATCATCCATCGTTCAAACTTAGTCAGCCAAGCACGATCAATGTCTTCAAATTTGCAATCAGAGTCAAATTTCTGTATTTTATTTTTAGTCTGAATGTAAATGTCTACTGTCCTTGCATTTAATTTTGTTTTTGCAAATTCATCAATATAATCAACAAATACCTTATCAATTGGCATTTTACCCTTTACAATCTCCTTTAATTTATCCCTCAGATACGCATCACTAACAACACGATTATTCTCAGATACTTCTATAATCAATCGTTCTGCTTTCTGGATAATATCTTTAAGGTGATTGTTTTTTCTTTGATAATTGATTTCTTTCTTGTTGTACTGACCATCTTGCCAATTTTCTGGTACCGATTTGTATGGAGTGCTTACGCGAATGACATTCTTATTTTTAAGTATTAGCACAATAGAATACATTCCATTTGAATTTACTCTGCGAAGATCAATAGCCAATTTTACGTTTACATTCATTCCCATAGCATCCTAAATTTGACAACGATTTGACAACAATTAATGTCCTTTATTGTCCCCAAATGTACTTTATTGCGGAATATTAAGCAAGAAATAACAAAAAAATCAGAGATTCACATTTCGTAAACCTCTGATTTTCAGTTCGTCGGGGTAGCGGGATTCGAACCCACGACCCCCTGCTCCCAAAGCAGGTGCGCTAACCGGACTGCGCTACACCCCGAATGCTTTATTTCTTAAAAGCGAATGCAAAGGTAGTATTTTTAGTGATATGTGCCAAATGTTTTGGTAATTTTCTGATTGTTTTTTTGTAATCCTTTGATTTTCTGTAGATAAAAAATGCGGGTTAGAACTCCAGAGTGAAGCTGCAGCCTTGCCCGGTGACGGACTGTACGGTGATGTTGCCTCCGTGGCGGTTCATAATCTGCTTGCACAGGCTAAGCCCGATGCCGGAGCCGTTGGGTTTGGTGCTGAAGAAGGGAACGAATATCTTGTCTTGTACGTCGGGCAGGATGCCGTCACCGTTGTCGCTGACTGTTATCAGGCATTGCCAGGCAAAGCCGGGGACGACCTTGATGTCTATCCGCGGATGCTGCTTTTTGCCACATGCTTCCATGGCGTTTTTTATCAGATTGATTAATACCTGTTCGATCTGTGCGCGGTCTATCTGGATGATGCGGTCCTGTTGGGGAAGTTCGATGTGGATGTATTCCTCGGGATAGAGCTTGTGCAGGTCAAGCAGCAGTTCGCGTACGGAAACGGGGCGGCGGACAGGCGAGGGGAGGCGTGTCAGTTTGCGGTAGTTCTTGACAAATTCGAGCAAGCCTTTGCTGCGGCGATGAATGGTCTGCATACCCTGTTTCATGATGGGATAGTTCTTTTCATTCATCTCGCGTTCGCTCAGGGTTTCCGACAGGGATATGATGGGGGTGATGGAGTTCATGATCTCGTGGGTCAGTACCCGGATCAGTTTCTGCCAGGCATCCATCTCGTTGCGTTCCAGAATGCGGGTGCGGAAGTTCTTCATTGCTTCCGACAGTTCCAGGGTCATGGTCTCCATGGAGCGGTTGCGGTAGGGAGACCGGAACGACAGCATCATGTCGTCGAACCGCAGGCTTTCGGCCAGGTGGCGCATCATGCGTATCTGTATCAGCTGCATCCGGTAGAGGTGGATGGCAAGCGCCAACAGGAAGAGGAAAGCCATCAGTGCGCTGAACCACAATCGTTTCTGTATCAGCAGATAGATAACGACGGACAGCAGGCAGATGCCGATGATGTGCAGAATGACAACGAGGGAATAACGTTTCATAGGCCTAATTTTTCCAGTTTACGATACAGGGCAAAGCGGGTGATACCCAGGTATTCGGCAGCCCGGCTGACGTTGCCTTCGCTCAGGCGCATGGCACGTTCGATGGCTTGCCGTTCCAGCTGTTCCAGGTTGAGGACTTCCTGTTCTTCCTTGCGGGGGCGGGGAGTGGTGGCCTGGAAGACGAAGTTCTCGGGGCGCAGCAGCGAGCCGTCGCCCAGGATGACGGCACGCTCCATGGTGTGCTGCAGTTCGCGTACGTTGCCCGGCCAGGCGTACTTCAGCAGTTTGTTCTTGGCTTCGCGCGTCAGGCCACGCATCTCCTTTTGGTATTTGCGGGCGTAGCGTTGCAGAAAGTAGTCGGCCAGCAACAGGATGTCTTCTCCACGTTCGCGCAGGGGAGGGATGTGCAGCTCGATGGTGTTGATGCGGTAGAGCAGGTCCTGGCGGAAGCGTTCTTCTTCTATCATGCGGCGGATGTCGGCATTGGTGGCACAGATCAGTCGTACGTCGATCGGTATGGCTTGCGTGCTGCCCAAGCGGCTGATCTGCCGTTTCTCGATGGCGGTGAGCAGCTTGGCCTGCATGGGCAGGGACAGGTTGCCTATTTCGTCCAAAAAGAGCGTACCGCCCGTGGCTACTTCCATGCGGCCTGCCTTGGCCTTGCGGGCATCGGTGAAGGCCCCCTTTTCGTAGCCGAACAGTTCGCTTTCGAACAGCTGTTCGGGGATGCTTCCCAGGTCGATGGTGACGAACGGACGTCCGCAGCGGGGCGAGTTGCGGTAGAGCAGGCGGGCAATGACGTCCTTCCCCGTTCCGTTCTCGCCCAGGATGAGGATGTTGGCGTCCGTGTCGCGAAGCTTGTCCACCGTGTCGAAGACCGCGTGCATGGCCGGCGACTCACCGATGATGCGCTCGTCGGTATTCCCGTCGCTCAGTGCTTCGACCTGTTCCTTCAGCAGGCTGACCTCGCGTCGGGAGCGGCGTAGCTTGATGCCCGACGAGAGGGTGGCCAGCAGCTTTTCCTTCTCCCAGGGTTTGGGGATGAAGTCGGTGGCTCCTGCCTTGATGGCACGTACTGCCTTGTCGGTGTCCGAGTAGGCGGTCATGAAGATGACAACTGCCTGGGGGTCGATTTGCAGAATCTGTTTCAGACAGTCGAAGCCTTCCTGTCCGCTCACCACATCGCGACTGAAGTTCATGTCGAGCAGGATGATGTCGGGGTGGAAGGTGGTGATGAAGTGCTCCAGCCGGTCGGGGCCGGTGATGACCTTTATCTTCTCGGCATAGGGCTCCAGCAACAGGTTCAGGGCGAAGAGCACGTCTTCGTTATCGTCTACAATCAGTATTTTACCTAAGTTTTCCATAAGCATGTCTGTTCGTAAATGGTGATGGCACAGCTGTGTGCTGCTGCAAAGATAGTGATAATATCCTTGTGCTGTGCGTGCGGTTCCGCACTATTTTTGTGCGATAGTGCACGCGGATAAGAATTTCTTGATATTCGTAATGTGCAGATAGATAGGGTGATACACGTTTGGCACAGCTTTTGATACTCTTTTCGTAAATAAATGGAAGAATTATGCTTAAACGTATCATACTGACAATAGGAACGGCCTGCGCCCTCTGCACCGCCGCGCAAGCACAGGAGACGATGGAACTGAACCTGCAACAGACCATCCGCCACGCCCAGCAGCAGTCGCCCGATGCCCGGAGCGCCCGCCACAGCTTCCGCTCCTCGTACTGGAACTACCGCTACTACCGCGCCAACTACCTGCCCAACCTGACGCTGACCTCCAGCCCTTACCTGGACCGCGCCATCAACAAGGTGACGATGGGCGACGGCAGCGTGAAGTTTGTCGAACAGAATCTGCTGAGCACCAACCTCACCCTGAGCCTGACGCAGAACGTGCCCTGGACGGGCGGCACCTTCTTTGTGGAAACGTCCGCCCAGCGCATCGACCTGTTCAGCGACGACAGCCATTCCTACCAGACCTCGCCCGTCAACATCGGCTACTCGCAGTCGCTCTTCGGCTATAACTCGCTGAAGTGGAACCGCCGCATCGAACCCCTGCGCTACCGCGAGGCCCGCAAGCGCTACGCCGAGACGCTGGAGCTGGTGGCCGCCACCGCCACGCAGAAGTTCTTCGCCCTGGCCACCGCACAGAGCAACTACGAGATAGCCAGCACCAACTACGCCAACGCCGACACCTTATATATATATGCGCGCGGCCGATACGACATCGGCACCATCAGCGAGAACGAAATGCTGCAGCTCGAACTGAACAAGCTGACCGAGGAAACCAACCGCATGAACGCACGCATCGAGGTGGACAACGCCATGCAGGAACTCCGCTCCTACCTGGGCATCCAGCAGGACGTGGAGCTGAAGGTCAGCATCGACGACTTCGTGCCCGACCTGAACGTAGACCTTCACGAGGCCCTGATGCTGGCCACGCAGAACAGCCCCGACATAGACAACATGCAGCGCCGCCGCCTGGAGAGCGAGAGCGCCGTGGCCCAGGCACGGGCCAACGCCGGACTGAAGGCCGACATCTACCTGCGTTTCGGACTGACGCAGACCTCCGACCGCTGGAAGGAAGCCTGGCAGAACCCCATGGACCAGCAGTACGTCAGCCTGGGCATCTCGCTGCCCATCCTCGACTGGGGGCGCGGGAAGGGCCAGGTACGGGTGGCAAAGAGCAACCGTGACTTGGTGCAGACCCAGGTGGAGCAGGACAAGACCGACTTCGACCTGAACATCCGCAAGCTGGTGAAGCAGTTCAACCTGCAGGCGCAGCGCGTCCACATAGCCGCCCGCACCGACACCACCGCCCGGCGCCGTGCCGACGTGGCACGAAGGCTCTACCTGCTGGGCCAGTCCACCGTGCTCGACCTCAACGCCTCCATCACCGAGAAAGACTCCGCCCGGCGCGCCTACATCACCGCCCTCTACGACTACTGGAGCCTCTACTACACCCTGCGCAGCCTGACGCTCTACGACTTCGAGCACGGCCGCCCGCTGGAAGAAGACCTGGAGGCCCTGCTCCGATAGCCCACCGCCCGCGCCGGAAGCCTCATCGGACCCCGCCGATTGTAAACTATTATAACCAAGAATAAGACAAAATGCAAATCCTTGAATATGAAGTAGATAGATGTTAACCCCCTCACCATACGACTGAGGCACCCTCAGTATAGGACCGAGGTACCCTAAGTATACGACTGAGACCCCCTCGGTCGTATACCGTGGCAGTCAGCCTGCCTTACCTGTAAATAAAAATATAAATACACAATACGTTTATGGACATCAAACTCGAAAAGAAACCCTGGTACATCCGCTACCGCTACTACCTGGCCGGAGGCATCGTCTTCCTGGCCTTCCTGGTCTACGTCATCATCCTTTCCGCCGGGCCCCGCAAGCTGCGCATCGACCCCGAAAGCCTCCAGATGGCCGAAGTGAAGAACGACAAGTTCATGGAGTATGTCGATGTCGAAGGACTCGTGCAGCCCATCCTCACCATCAAGGTCAACGCCCGCGAGGCGGGCAGCGTGAGCCGCATCGTTGGCGAAGAGGGCAACATGATGAAACAGGGCGACACCATCCTTGTACTGGAGAACCTCGACCTGTTTCGCACCATCGAAGACCAGCGCGACGAGTGGGAGAAACAGCTCATCACCTACCGCGAGAAAGAGATTGAGATGGAGCAGCAGAGCCTCACCCTCCAGCAGCAGGCCCTGCAGACCGACTACGAGCTGGAGAAACTGCGCAAGAGCTTCGAGCTGGAGAAAGAGGAGTATCGCATGGGCATCAAGAGCAAGGCCCAGCTTCAAGTGTCCGAAGACGAGTACCGCTACAAGGAGAAGACCGCCCGCCTGCAACGCCAGAGCCTGCGCCACGACTCGGCCGTCTCCGTCATCCGCCGCGACCTGCTGCTGAACGACCGCGAACGCGAGCGCAAGAAGTACGAGCGTTCGTGCCGGCGCCTCGACGACCTCGTGGTGTGCGCCCCCGTCGGCGGACAGCTCAGCTTCGTCAGCGTCACCCCCGGCCAGCAGGTGCAGTCCGGTGCGAGCATAGCCGAAATCAAGGTGCTCGACCAGTTCAAGGTACACACCTCGCTCAGCGAGTACTACATCGACCGCATCACCACCGGCCTGCCCGCCACCATCCTCTACCAGGGCCGCCGCTACCCGCTGAAGATCACCAAGGTGGTGCCCGAGGTGAAGGACCGCATGTTCGATGTCGACCTCGTCTTCACCGCCGACATGCCGGACAACGTCCGCGTGGGCAAGAGCTTCCGTGTGCAGATCGAGCTCGGCCAGCCTGAGGATGCCCTCGTCATCCCCCGCGGCAATTTCTACCAGGCCACGGGCGGCCAGTGGATATACAAACTGAACAAGGACAAGACACGCGCCGTGCGTGTGCCCCTCACCATCGGCCGCCAGAACCCGCAGCAATACGAGGTGACCGACGGCCTCCAGCCCGGTGACTGGGTAATTACGACCGGATATGATAACTTCGGGGATGCGGAGGAGCTGGTGTTGTAGGGGCCTCATTCCCGGAAGGGGATATCTGGAAAAGGTATCTGAAGCTCTCCTCCTTTTGGAAGGTTGTTCTCCCCCGATAACGGGGGAGTTAAGAGGGGGTGAGTACCTGGTAGGTGAAAACATAAGGCATAAGCTTCATAGCAAATAGCGATGACCTACCACCCCGCCCGTTGGGCACCCCTCCTTCCCGAAGGAGGGGAGCCGGATAGCATCACTCAGTTCTGATGTATCTTTGGAAAAGAGATGAATAGAATACAAACAGGTATAAATTAATAAGAAACCACTAATAACAACAACCTAAAAAGAAAGCCGTAGCCCATCCTCCCCTCTCCCTGGGAGAGGGGTCGGGGGTGAGGCCGTGAATGCTTATGATACTACATTACTTGACATTAGCCATCAGAAACCTGCTGAAATATCGCACGCAAAACGTTATTTCCATCATCGGACTGGCCGTGGGCCTGTTCAGCTTCTGCGTCTGCTTGTATTGCAGCCGTTACATCGAGTCAACCAATCACTGCTTCGACAACTATAAGCGGATTGTGCAGATAAACATGTACGACCCCGGTACGGGAAACTATTTCTCCGGCACGCCCGCTCCCCTTTGCGAGGACATGCGCACCTGGGCAAAAGAGGTGGAAGCCCTTTCGTTCGTCACCTATCCCCGTCAATATACCTTCGATGTCGAGGTGAAGCCTGGCAAGACCTTGCCCTACGAGCTGCGGCGGATGGAAACGGACAGCCTTTATGCCCGTATCTTCACCCCCCGCATCCTGGCCGGAAGCTGGCAGACGGCCAGCCATACGCCCAACGCACTGGTGATGAGCCGCGCGACGGCTGTCCGCATCTTCGGCAGCGAGTCCGAGGCCATCGGCAAGACTTGCACCCTGAACCGGAGGCTCTTTACGTCGCCGTCGGGCACTCCTGCCGACGGAGGCATTGTCTATACCGTGCAGGCCGTCATGGACGATACACCGCAGAACAACTCCCTCTACTTCATGGAAACGATGGATATGCTGGTGCTGAACGACAGCAACGGCCTTCTGCAGAGCGAACAGCGCCACGAGATGACGGGCGGTAATACGTATGCCCTGCTGGCACCCCATGCCGACATCCGGCAACTGAAAGGGGAGATTGCGCAGCGTGGCTTCGGCTGGAATTTGTATGGCAGGGATTACGAGGTACAGGTGTTCCCCATCGGCCAGTTTCCCGACGAACGCAAGCAACTGTCCATCATCAGTTGGATTACCGGCAGCATGGGCATGCTCATCCTGCTGGTGGGGCTGCTCAACTTCTTCCACTTCCTTATCGGCTCGTATTTCAACCGCACGAAAGAGTTCAGTGTGATGAAGGTGAACGGATGCAGCGGCAGCCGGCTCTTTGCCCTGTTGTTCATCCAGTCGCTGCTGGTGGTGCTGGCGGCCTCGCTGCTGGTGCTTTGGGGCATCGAGGTGACCGACGGACGGATGGACTATTCGCTGTTTTCCATGTCGATGGTCTTCAGTAAGTCGCTGCTCATGTGCCATGCCGCTCAGTACATCGGACTGCTGGTACTGCTTTGTGCAGGTATTTGCCTGGTAGCCACGCTGCGTATCCGCCGCATATCGGTGCAGGACGGCCTCAACGGAGGCCGCCGTCGGCGTCGGAGTCATCGAGGACGCAACTTCATGCTGGGTGTGCAGTTCTTTGTCTGCTGGCTATTCGTGGCCTTGTCCGCTGCCCTCTATCTGCAGTCTGAAAAGACAAGCGGCACCCTGCTGCATACCCTCTCCATGCAGGAGAAAGCTTCCATCCTTAGCATTCCACTGGACTATTCGTTCCTGAACAATGCCGACAAGCAAAGCCTGGTGGACCGTTTCAAGAGTCATGCTGCCGTGCAGGATGTCTTGCTGGCGGATATCAACTATCTGTACGGTTCGTCGGGCAACCTGATGATGACCGAGAAAGACAATCCTGACTCGTGGCTGGAAGTCAACGTCATGGCGGTGCCCCGGAATTTCTTCTCCTTCATGAATATCTCCTTAGAGCAGGGCCATGGCTTGGAGGCATCCACCGACCTGGTGGCGGACCGCACCTTGCAGCAACGGTTGCAGAAGGACGTGATGGGGATGCCTCTGTACGACTCGCAGCGGAGCTATACCGTCAGCGGCATCTGCGAGCCTTTCCAGACCGACACTTATGTGAAGAGCCAGGGTTATGTCTTCATCCCCTACGATGCTTCGGGCTACATCGGCCATTGTTACCTGAAGTGTCGCACCGGTCAGGAGCAGGAGGTCCGGACGTGGGTGGAGCAGGTGCTGCGCGAGACTTTGCCCGAAAGCGTGCCTGTACGGGTCGGCACACTGCTCGACGACATCCACGACCGCCAACCGCTGGAATACACATTGAAGAACATTGTGCTGTTCTTTGCCATCGTCAGCATCCTCATCACCCTGCTGGGCGTATATTCCAGCATTACGCTGGACACCGAGCGTCGTCAGAAGGAGGTGGCCATCCGCAAGGTGAACGGTGCGGGCGTGCCGCAGATCATGCTGCTCTTTGCCCGCCTGTATATCGTCCTGCTGGTCGTCAGTGCGCTGCTGTCTTTCCCGCTGGTATGGTTCCTGCTGCAGCAATGGAAGCGCATGTACATCGTCTTCTTCGACCACGGCTTCCTCTTCTGGATAAGCATTTTCGTCTTGGTAGCCGTCGTCACTGCCCTGACAGTCGTCTTCCGCATCCTGCGCACGGCACGACAGAACCCGGCGGGGGTGAGGCTGTGAATGCTTATGATATTACACTACCTTAAAATCGCCTGGCGCAACCTGCTGAAATATCGCACACAGAGCGTCGTCAGCATCCTGGGACTGGCTGTGGGCTTGGCCTGTTTTGCCCTTTCTGCCTTCTGGGTGCACTACGAGATGACTTATGACAGTTTTCACCGCGATGCCGACCGTCTGTATCTGGTCGGGGTGAACGATGACAGTTTCGGAGGTTCCTCCGCAAGCTACACGCCCCAAGCGTTGGGCCGTTACCTGAAAGAACACTATTCGGAGATTGAAGATTACTGTCAGTTTGAAACAAGTATGCTTTTTGTCGTAAAAGACAACCGGATGCTGGAGCTTCCTATACTCATGCCCGACACAACTGCCCTGCGTATGCTGGACATCCGGACGCTGGACGGTGACGAGAGTTTCCTCCGTTCCGCCGGTGCGGCAGACGACCGTATCGCCATTACTGAGAAGACTGCACGCCTGCTGTTCGGCACAACGGATGTCATCGGCCAGACCGTGACCAACCTCAACAGGAACAAGGAATACACCATCGGTTCCGTAGTGAGCGACTGGGGAGCGCATACCAATTTCCCTTATGCCTTCCTGGACAGCGGAAACGGTCGGACTGGCTGGAACGACTACACCTACCGGACGCTTGTCAAGGTGAAGCCGGGTACGGATGTCTCCCAATTGTTGGAGAAGATGAATGCCCACTTCCCCGAAGAGCTGACCAAAAGCAAATACCACGAAAGTACCGGACTGACACGTTTCTATCTGGAACCGCTGACGGGCCTTCGTGCCACGGAAGGCTTTATCTTCAAAAATAATCAGACGGTGCAGTTCCGTTATATCACCTGGTTTGCCGCCGTGGGGGTACTTATCATCGTTTGTGCCTTCTTCAATTACCTGACCATCTACGCCGACCGATTCCGTACGCGCCGCAGGGAAATGGCTTTGCGGCAGATTTGCGGGGCAGGCCTGCGTTCGCTGGTAGCTCTGCTCTGCACCGACTTTCTGCTCACTGTGCTGGCAGCTCTGGTGGTGGGCATGGTGCTGGTGGAATTGCTGATGCCGGCTTTCTTGCGCTATTCTCTTATTCAGGACACCGATTTCTCGGTCTATCGTTCGGCGATGCTCTACATCACGTGTGTCTCGGCAGCCATGATGGCCGTTGTCGTCCTGTCGGTGTGGTTGTTCCAGAAGCGGTCGTTGCACGGCAACATCCACACGGGCAACACCCTTTCGGGTACGGCCTGGCGCAAGGGGAGTGTTGTCCTTCAGCTGACGGTCTGCCTTGCCTTCATCTTCTGTACGGTGGTCATGCAGATGCAACTGCACCATTTGCGTAGTGTGGATACAGGTCTGGATTATCGCGGACGTGCCGCCGTCAGCATCTGGATGAATGTGGACATGAACGTATGGGCCGAGAAAATCAAGGCTCTGCCCATGGTGACGGAAGTGGTACGTCCGGCCTATTGGCCGCTGCTGGGCGAGGGGGCTTATTCGTCGTATCAGATAGATGGATACACGGGCATGGAAGGCCGGCTGGAGCAACCCTTGACTTTCGACGAAGTGCTGGCGGGCGAAGAGTTCTTCCGCTTTTACGACATGCAGCTGCTGGCCGGTGAATGGGTATCGGCCAAGTCGGAGTATCGGCAGGTGAACATCATGGAGAGTACGGCCCGCCGCTTGGGTTGGAGTCCCGAAGAGGCTGTGGGCAAGCAACTGTTCTTCGCCAACCGCAAAGTGGAGCCTATGACCGTCATCGGCGTAGTGAAGGACTGTGCCTACAAGTCGCCCACCGCTGAACTGCCCAACACGGTATTTGTCAATACCGACCAGGTGGGGTGGATGCATGCCCGTTGCTTCGTCCTCTTCAAATACCGTCCGGGTACGTGGGACGAATGCCGCCGTCGCATCGAGGAGATGCAGCGAGCCGAACTGCCCGACCGCAAGCTCTTCCTTTATAGCGAAGAAGAATGTTACAACAACTATCTGAAGTCGGAAGACGCCCTGTCGTCGCTGCTCGGTTTCTCGTCGGTGGTGTGCATCCTCATCTCCATCTTCGGTATCTACTCGCTGGTTACGCTGGCCTGTGAACGTCGCCGTAAGGAGATTGCCATCCGCAAGGTGAACGGAGCTACGGTGAGGGACATCCTCACCCTGTTCTTCCGCGAATATGTCCTGCTGTTAGTGGTTTCCTCGCTGATTGCCTTCCCTACGGCTTGGTGGGTAATGCGGCGTTGGATAGAGAATTACAACCGTCAGGTGGAGATTGGTTTCTTACCATTTCTGCTTGTCTTTGTCGGCATTGCTGCCTGTGTGGCTGTCTGCATTGGCCACCGCATCTGGAAGACGGCGAACGAGAATCCGGCAGAGGTGGTGAAGAGGGAATAGAAGCCTCCCCCCGGCCCCTCTCCCAAGGAGAGGGGAGTAGAGGGTGAATACAAATAGGAATGAATGGATAATGAATAAATAATAGAACAAATAACAATAACCTAAAAAGAAAGCCGTAGCCCAGCCTTCCCTCTCCTTGGGAGAGGGATCGGGGGTGAGGCCGCAAACGCTTATGATATTACACTACCTTAAAATCGCCTGGCGCAACCTGCTGAAGTATCGCACGCAGACCGCCGTCAATGTGGTGGGGATAGCCGTTGGCTTTGCCTGCTTCGCCTTTGCTAACCTGTGGATGCACTATGAAGCATCGTTCGACAGCCGTTACGAAGCGGCAGACCGTATGTACCTGCTCTATACCGAATCTGTTATCGAGGCCGGAGGACTGTCGCCCAATGTGTCTTATCCCGTCTCCACATTGTTGAAGGAGGAGTTCCCCGAAGTGGAGGCAGCTTGTGCCTTTACCCGCTATCCGAATTGGGAGCTGGGCTTGGAGGGACAGCCTGCACTGGAATTGCCCAGCATGCAGTTGGACTCCTGCTTTATGGACCTTTTTGGCATCCGTATCTTGGCAGGTACCCCCGATTTCCTTTATACGGACGGACAGGTAGCCCTGACGGAGCGGACGGCGCAACGGTTATTCGGCACGACGGACGTGCTTGGCCGTAAAGTTGAGTATAACGATCAGGAAGTCACTGTCTGTGCCATTGTCAATGACCTGCCGCACAGCAATTTTTCGTTCGGATTTATCTGCGAGGGAGCTTACTTCCGCAAATGGCAGAACGAGTGGTATAATGCAGGTTTCGAGGTGGTGGTACGTCTTGCCCCGGGTGTGTCACCCAAGGCTCTGGAAGAGAAGTTCCGTGCTTATGCCGAGCAGACAGACGATCGCTACCGCAAGATTACCGGCCGCCTTCGACTGATGCCTCTTTCCGAAGTCCGTCAGGCTTCGTTCAACGAGGAACGGCTTGTCAGCTTCTCCTACCTTGTGCTGTTTGCCGCGGCGGGCGGGCTGATCATCCTCTGTTCGCTGTTCAATCACTTGGCTTTGTTTCTCTCGCGTATGGATATTCGTCGTCGTGAGCTGGCCTTGCGGCGCGTGTGCGGCTCTTCCGGTAGGGGGCTCTTCGCAATGCTCACCACCGAATATTCCCTGCTCGTCCTGCTTTCAGGTTTCTTAGGCTTTGTGCTGGTCGAGTTGTTGCAACCGTCTTTCCAGCGACTTTCGGGTGTGGAGGGCAACGTGTATGGTGAGTCGCTGCTCTATTTCCTGATGGTGCTGGCACTCTCCCTGGTATTGTTGCTGCCCTTTGTTTTCCGCTATTCTTCCCTGCGGCCTGAACGCCGTCAGTCAGGCCGCCGTCTCAAGGTGATGGTGAGCCTGCAGCTCTTCATCAGTCTGCTAGCCATCTTCTGTACGGTGGTGCTGATGAAACAGCTGAACTATCTGCAACATACTGACTTGGGCTGGGAGCGACGTAACATCGCTGCCTTTACCTTTCTCTATCCAGACAATTCGGAAGAGGAGATTGTAAATCGGGTCCGGCAGATGCCTTTTGTCAGCCGGGTGCTCACTGGTTATTACGGTCTTCTGCCCGAAGGAGCCAGAGGTGCCACTTCCATCGACTGGGAAGGGAAACCGGAGGATCTCAAAATGGAGGGCACACGCATGACTTGCCTGGACGATACGCTTGCCGCTTTCTACGGCATCCGCCTGGCCGCAGGTGACTTTATCCGTCAGGACGCCGGTGAAGGGCAGGTCATGCTGAATGAGTCGGCCGTACGGGCTATGGGCATATCCAATCCGATAGGGATGTCCCTTACTTGTAGTAGCAACAAGCAGAAAGCCACGGTCGTCGGCGTGGTACGCGACTTCCACATCACAGCACCTACCATTCCTGTCCAACCCACCCTTTACGTGAGACGGTTTGACTGGACAAGCGGAGGTCACATCTTGCTGAAGTATCACGAAGGCGCCTGGTCTGAACTCCGTCATCGGGTGGACAGCCTCTTTGCGAAGGACTATCCCGAAGTGCATTACCAGCTGGTAAACGTCATGGACGAATATAATGCTTACCTCAAGGCCGAAAGCTTGTTGCTGCACCTGCTGACTTTCGTTTCCATTGTCTGCATCCTGGTATCTGCGTTCGGCATCTTCTCCATGATTACCCTGAGTTGTGAACGTCGCCGCAAGGAGGTAGCCATCCGTAAGGTGAACGGGGCACGGGTAGGGGATATTCTCGGTCTCTTTGCCCGCGAATACCTGTCGTTGCTCGCCGTTGCTGCTGTGGTGGCCTTCCCCGTGGGCTATGTGCTGATGAAGCACTGGCTGGAGAGTTATGTGGAACAAACGCCTCTCAGTTGGTGGCTCTATGCCGTCATCTTCTTTGGCATGGCGCTGTTGGTGGCTCTGTGCATCGGCTGGCGCGTATGGCGGGCGGCGAATGAGAATCCGGCGGAGGTGGTGAAGAGAGAATGAATTAGTTAACGAGTGAACAAGTTGAGGAGGATGGAGAAGAACAAAGCTGATATAAGCTCTGTCCTCGTAGTCTGAAGCCTTGTTCCCTTGTCAACTAAAAAAGGAATAAAGAACAGATAACAATAACCTAAAACGAAAGCCGTAGCCCAGCCTCCCCTCTTTTGGGGAGAGGGGTCGTGGGTGAGGCTGTGAATGCCTATGAGACTGCTTATCCTATCCATCAACGCCCTGCTGAAGTTCAGGGCTTACACGGCGCTCAATGTAGTGGGGCTGGCCGTCAGCCTGGCCTGCGTGCTGACCATTGCGCGCTACATCCATCAGGAGAACACGGTGAACCGGTGTTTCCCCGACTATGAACGTATCTGTCTGGTGAAGAGAATTGTGAGCAACGGTGAATGCTCATTAAGTGGTTACCGCTCGGGGCTGGAAGAAGACCCGGCGGTGGAGGAGTTTACGGCCTATACTCCGGTGAGCGACCTGACGCTGGTCTTCGGCAAGCGGCAGGTGCAGAGTCGGGTGTTCTCCATTGACAGCACCTTCTTCAAGTTGTTTCCTTACAAGGTACTGACGGGCAGTAACCGCATCCGCCGTCCGGGCGATGTGGTCATCACCCGCGCCTTCTGGGAAGAGGTACTACAGGGCAGGCCGGTGGTGGGAGGCAGCTTCACCAACGGGCAGGGACGGAAGTTCACCATCATCGGCGTGGTGGACGACTCTGCCACCAAGACTTCCTGGCAGCCCCAGTTGTTCATGTCCGATGAGATAGACGACTTTCTATTCTATAGCCCCTGCTACGCCCTGCGCATGGTGCCCGGCTACGACCTGAAGGCACTGAACCAAAAGCACGGTAAGGAGGTGCCACGCGACAAGTGGGGCACTTACCAGACCATGCACTATGAATACCTGCCCCTGTCGGAACTCTACTTCGATGCCGATCTCGAAAGAGATAATTCCCTATACTGCTTTGGCAATCCGGGCTACATCAGTGTGCTGACGGCGGTCGCCTTTCTGATGGGGCTCATCGGGCTGCTGAACTTTGTCAACATCTACACCGTCATTATGTCGCGCCGCTCGCGCGAGTTCGGCATTAAGAAGGTGTTCGGGGCAGGCAAGGCAGCTATCTTCGTACAGATTTATGTGGAGAATATGTTGCTGGCGGGCTTTGCACTGTTGCTGTGCTGGACCATTCTGGAGGTGACCCGCTACCTGTTCTACAACGAACTCTATATCCCTGTGGTCTCCGACGTGCGCTTCGACCTGTTAGTCTCGGCCATCGTACTCTGGGTGCTGCCGCTGCTCACCACCGTCTATCCCTACCTGAAGTTTACCCGCAGCCTGCCCGTCAACTCCATCCGCGCCATCACGACCTCGCGCGTGTCCGTACGTTCGCGCATGGTGTTCCTGGGTGTACAGTATGTGCTGACCATTTTCATCATCAGCGTCTCGCTGTTCTTCGTCAAGCAACTGGACTTCATGCTGCATGCCGACCTGGGCTTCCGCGCGCACGATATCATCAACGCTACCATGTATCAAAGCTCGTTGAGCTTGTACAAGGACAGTAAGGAAAATATGCTGGACGAAGGTAAACGGCAACGAGCCAACCGCGAATTGGTGAACCGACGTATGGCCGGAACTACACTTTTCGAGCATTGGTGTCGCAGCACAGACTTTCTACTTGATGGAGGGCGACTGAAGAACTTTGCCCTTGAACGGGCTGAAAATGGGTTTCATCAGGCGTTGGTCGTCAACATGAGCCAGCGCGAGATGGACATGTACGGGCTGCAACTGGTGGAAGGCCGCCTGTGGAACGACTCTGTAGACGAGGCATGGACCCGGAACAGCTTTAAGGTCATCATCAACGAGACGGCCAAGCGGGTGCTGGGCATCAAGGACATCACCCGGGAAAAACTGCAACCGGAGAGCACGCATTTTGCCTCAAGCTGGATGCCCGACCATTACAATCCGCCCTGCGAGATTGTGGGCGTCATCAAGGATTTCAACGTGCGCCATCTGTCAAAAGCCACCATGCCCATGGTAATATACTACAGTCCTGAAATAAAACGGGGATTATTTGCTGTGACCGCCGCCTACCGCCACGAAGACCGGGCGCGCGTCATCGACTTCCTGTCCGGCCTGTACGAGGAAGCTACCGGCCGCACCGACTTTAAGTACACGCTGATAGAAGACGTCCTGGCCAAGATGTACGAGGACGACCGCCGCGTGGTGCGCATTTACACGCTCTTCGCCGGTGTGGCCATTCTCATCTCGCTGCTGGGCCTGCTGGCCATTGCGCTGTTCGACATCAGCCAGCGTCGCCGTGAGATAGGCCTGCGCAAGGTGAACGGTGCCCTGGCGCGTGACATCTACCCGCTGCTGCTCCGCAAGTATCTGGCGGTGCTGGGCGTGTCGGCGTTGGTGTCCGTGCCGCTGTCGTGGCTGGCCATTACCCTCTACTTGCAAGGCTTCGCCCACAAGGCGCCGCTGACGCCCGGACTCTTCGTCGTGGCCGTCCTCGTCACCGCCCTGCTGTCGCTGCTCACCGTGATGTGGCAGGTGCACCGCGCGGCGCACGTCAATCCGGCGGAGGTGATAAAGCGCGAGTAGAAACCGGACTGGCATTTTTCCTGCCGGGAAGAGGCCGATGACTTGCTGCAAAGCGGATGCAGTGGCTCTGCAAAGGCGATGCAGTAACGCTGCAAAGGCGATGCAGTGACGCTGCAACGAGGGTGCAGTAACACTGCAGCGAGGGCGCAGCGACAAAACAGCCAGCCTTCGCTTCGGACAATGCCTGGGGATGGAAAGACTTCTGCGGCTTGAATGTATTGCCAAGGCCGGGAGAAAAAAGAAATGAGAAATAAAGAATGAATGGAAATTATAATAGAAAGAATGTGATGATACTGAATGTAACACTGAAAATGATTCTTAGGAGCTGGTGGCGGAACAAGGTGTTCTTCCTAGTCTCCGTGGCCAGTCTGGCCTTGGGGTTGGCATGTACCAACCTGCTGATGACTTATTTCGTACATGAACACGGGTTAGAGGGGAGCAACCCCGATCGCGACCGCATCGTCTTCCTGCGGCAGGACGACCCGATGAACGAGGGAAAGCGTGTGGCTTATGCCGCTGCCGACATTCCCCAACGCCTGAAGGACAGCTATGCCGAGGTGGAGGATTATTTGCGGCTGGGTAAGTTGGATATGCTTTCCTGCAAGGTAGACGGCCAGAAGGTGGACGGCAGCCTGATACTGCTCTCGGCTGACACGACGTTGACCCGCTTCTTCAACTACCGCACGGCTCAGGGCAGTCTGGAGCAGGTGCTCCACCGTCCGGATCAGGTAGCCCTGAGTGCTGCCTGTGCCCGCAGGCTCTTCGGAGGCGGCGAAACCTTCGGACGGCACATCGAAGTGCAGTCCGAAAGCCGTGGCAGGCAGACGTACCAAGTGGCGGCGGTGCTCGAAGAACGCGGGCAGTCGCTTCTTCAGTTTGACATGCTGACCGCCCAGACTTCCGATTACTGGGGTGGCCCGACGCTGCTGAAGCTTTCGCCGGGGGCGGATGCCGTCCGCCTGACCGATAAGATAAACGCCGATCAGGTTCCTACCCTGATGCCCGGTCAGACGAAGTATCACCTCGATCCGTTGGAAGCCGTCTGCTTCACCACGCCCGACGACGCTTCGCAACAGACGCTTGACTACATCAGCCAGACACCCGTGCAGACGCTTTACATCAGTCTGCTGGCAGCGGTGCTGATACTGGTCATCGCCTGCTGCAACTATACCAACATGAGCCTTTCGCGCCTGCTGCAACAGTTGCGCATGATTCACGTGGAGAAGCTGATGGGCGGTACGCTGCGCAGCATCCGCCTGCAACTCTTCAGCGACGCTTTCCTGACGGTCGTGTTGGCCTTCATCCTTTCTATGCTGTTGGTGAACGACTGTCTGGCGGTGTTCAACGGCCTGCTGGGTTCGCGGCTCACGATGGGATTCTTCTTCAGCAGCCGGATGTTGCCGTGGCTGTTGTTGTTCGTGTTGGTCATGTCGGTCGTGCCGGCGTGGTATATCAGTCGCCGCCTGTCGCGTCTGTCGTTCAGCCAATACCGCACGCTCTACGGCGGACGGCGCAAGCAACGTTTCGTAGCTGTGCTGGTGACGGTGCAGTTTGCTATCTCCATCGGCCTGTTGCTGGCCACCCTGACGGCTCGTCGTCAGATGAGGCTGACTGAACGGCAGGCCGACCGCTACGCGGACTGCATCGAAATAGGCGACGGATTCGGCGCCCCGCTGGCTCCGCTGAAGGCCGAATTGGAGAAGCGCGTGCAGGGCATCGAGTCGGTGACGCTCTCCAACGGGCCGGTGCTGAACGCCTGGATACGCCAGCTGACGGTGAAACGCCCCGACGGTAGCGAGGTGCATACCAATCTGCTGGCATTGGAAGGCGATACGTCCCTGTTGCATACGCTGCGCATGGAGCAGCTGAACGGCGAGCGGCCTGCCCGCCTGCTGGAGCAGATGGCGCGCCCCGTACTGGTGAACGAGAGCTTTGTCCGCCAGTTGGTGCCGGCGGGCACAGACCCTGTCGGACGTTCGTTGCGCGAGTTCGATGCAGAGGCCGATGACAGTCTGGCTGTAGTGGCGGGTGTGGTACGCGACTTTTCCGTCAATTCATTGGAAGAGGCCGTGACGCCGCTTGTGGTCAGCCTGCTGTCCGAAAGCGGTTTGCAGAAGGCTGCCTGCCTTCAAATCCGCCTGCACCCCGAAAGTCGTACAGAGGCTTTGCAACAAATCGAATCCGTATGGGACGAAATGAATTCCGGACAGCCGTTCCGTTATACGGACATGCACCGGGAATTCATGGAGCGGAACGAGAAAGTACTCTCGCTGTCGCACCTGCTGACATTCTACGCCCTCATCGGCCTGCTGCTGACGGGTTTCGGCCTGTTCGGCATCGCCTGGTATGCCACCCGCCAGCGGATACGCGAAATCAGCATCCGCAAGGTGCACGGCGCCACGCGCGGACAAATCATCTGGCTGCTCAACAAGCCTTTCTGCCTCTATGCCGTAGTGGCCTACGTGCTGGCCATGCCCGTCGCCTGGTGGCTGATGCAGCGCTGGTTAGAGCAGTTTGCCTATCGTGCCCCGCTTTCGGTCGGCATCTTTGTATGGCCACTGGTTGTCGTATGGGGCGTATCGGCCCTCATCGTCTGCCTGCAAGGCTGGATGCTGAGCCGGGTGAAGGCGGTGGAGGCGATGAAGAATGAGTAGCCTCACCCCCGGCCCCTCTCCCAGGGAGAGGGAGGAGGGGGATGAATACAAAATAGAAATAAATTAGGAATGAATAATAGATAGCAATAACTTAAAAAGAAAGCCGTAGCCCAGCCTCCCCTCTCCTTGGGAGAGGGGTCGGGGGTGAGGCCTTTAATCAGCTTATGAAAGCATTATTACTATCCATCCGTACCATCCTGCGCTTCAGGACCTACACCGCCATCAATGTGCTGGGACTGGCCCTGAGCCTGGGTTGTGTCTTTGTGCTGGTGCGCTATATCCATCAGGAGCGTACCGTCAATCATTTTGTGCCCGAGGCCGACCGGACCTTCCTGACAGTTGTTTTCAAGGAAGGAGAACCGAGAGGGTCATTGGGCGAGAGCGGGGACCGGAACAACGACCCCAATTACCGCAATCCGCTGGATCATCCGGCAGTGGAGGCGTTCAGCCGGTTTATGATGTTTGGCGATGACTTTGTGACGAAGGACGACTATCGTTATGCGGTAAACACCATGGTGGTGGACAGCCTGTTCTTCGACCTGATACCTTACGGCTGCAAGGAAGGCAGCCTGCAACTGAAACCCGACGAAGCCCTGCTGACGCCACAGGCCGCCCTGCGGATATTCGGGACCGAGCATGCAGTGGGCAAGGAGCTGGTTACGTCGTCGGGCAAACCCGTCCGTGTGGCAGGCATCCTGAAGGAGCCGTCCACGAAGTCCTCTTTCCAGTTCGATGTCGTCTTGTCCGTGTACCTGATGAAGGACTGGAGTCGGGTGGCCTACGAAGTGGTACGCCTGCACCGCCCGGAGGACGGGGACGAGATAAACCGGGCCAACCGCACGCCCATGCAACTGATATGCTATGGACAACAGGCCGTCTATTACCAGCTCGTCCCGCTCAAGGACTTTTACCTGAGCAGGGAGGTATCTGCTTATGCCGACTCGGTAACACAGGGCCGTTCGGACGTGCTCCGACTGCTCGGACTGGTGGCGGGGCTGATTCTGCTGGTAGGCTTGCTCAACTACATGAACCTCTATTCGGTCGTGATGCTGAAGCGGGGCCGCGAACTGGGCATGAAGAAGGTATTAGGAGCCGGCAAAGGGCAAATCTTCCTCCAGCTCTATGCGGAGAATGTCTGCCTGAACGCGGCGGTCGTCTTTCTGGCCTGGTTGCTGGTAGAGGTGACGCGGCGGTTGGTGGACGCGTGGTTCGACATTCCCGTACAGGGCGACCTGCGTTTCGACCTGCTGCTGTCCGCGGCTGTGCTGTTCCTGCTGCCGCTTTTCACCATGCTGCCGCCTTACTGGCGCTATGCGCATGCCGCCCCTATGCGTTCGCTCAGTCAGGTGGGGGTAGGTGGTAAGGCAACCCGTTCGCGCACGGTGTTCCTCTTCCTGCAATATGTCATCGCCTTTTGCCTGACAGTGGCCGCCATTTATCTGAGCCGCCACTTGCAGTACCTGCTGCATACGGACGTGGGCTATCGCACGGAGGACATCATTCAGTGCCAGTTCTGGAAAGAGAATCCGGCGGCTACAAACGACTGGGAAATCAGACAACAGGAGCGGAAGAAGAAAGATGCTGCCTTTGCCCTGCTGGAAAAACGCATCGGGGAGTCACCCTTGTTTACAGGAATGACTTATGGCATCCCGCCCTACAATCTGCAACCGGATACCCGCTTCCGTACGGACGACGGACAGGAAGTGGAGGTTTGCCATCTCTGGGCCTCGCGCGAATACATGGATTTCTTCGGTTTCCGGCTGCTGGAAGGCCGGGGATGGAAAGGAGAGGAGGACAAATATGCCTACAAGCTGATAGCTAACCGGGCTTTCCTCCAGGCCCTGCACATCCGGGACTGGCGAACGGAGAAGGTCACGCCGAACCAACGCTTCTGGTACCGTTCGGGTGACGACTGGAATAAGATTCCCTCCTACGACATCATAGGTGTGGTGGACGACTTCCGCACCGGCCATTTGTCGGGCGGAAACCAGCCGATTGTCTTCATTTATCAGAACGACTGGCGCGACTTCACGTTCCTCTCCATCGCCCCCGGCAAGCGGAAGGAAGCCATCGCCTTCTTCAGCGACCTCTACCAGGAGGCTGTGGGTCGGGGCGACTTTGAGTATTCGTTCATTACGGACGAGATAGCCCGCCTGCACGAGGAAGACCGGAAGGTGACGCGCATCGTCA
>OGEZ01000327.1_pt1 | contig 47118 bp, 30 predicted proteins | sample 1570831 | NCBI WGS metagenome assembly OGEZ01 (sample SAMEA2582059, study PRJEB24529) | metagenome | biome: Human gut stool | place: China | collected 2011
TGCCGGTTCTATTGTTTAACTTTTAATCTTTCGGTAAAAATTTACCGAAGTATTGTAAATAAATAAGCGATGGATAATAACTTAAAACAAGAATTACGGGAACGCTTTAATCCTGATGGATCTCTTCTTCGTCGCCAACAACTTCGAATGTTAGAACTGTTGGAGGCTGTTGATTTGGTATGCAAGAAATATGATATTCCATATTGGTTAAGTTCTGGAACATTAATTGGGGCAGTACGGCATCAGGGGTTTATTCCTTGGGATGATGATTTGGATATTGAAATGCTACGAGAGGATTACCTCCGTCTTATGAAAGTGTTGCCGGAAGAACTTCCTGATAAGTTTGTTTTGCAAACTCACGAAACTGATCCGAATTATATTTCTAATTATGCTAAGGTGCGTGATATGAATTCCTATTTGGAAGAAACCAATGCCTATGATCGCATTTGGAAGTATCAGGGAGTTTATATTGATATCTTTTCTCTGGAAAGGATTCCTTTTTCGTTAGCCTGGATTGCCGGACATATGCAAGGTCAAATATATAATCAGTTGAATAACCAATCTCTTAAACAGGAAACGATGTTGCGTAGGATTCGGTTGATATATCGATTTAATTCAAAGATCGGTTTCCCTATTTTAAGATTCTTGGCAAAATTTATCCCAGGAAAGAAATTACGGCATTCTTTTGGAACGGCTTATTTTAAACCACGTTACTTGGAAGATATATTTCCTTTGTCGGAAATGGAATTTGAAGGGAAAAAGTTTCCTGTTCCACATAATACGGATGCTTTGTTACGAAAAATTTATGGTGATTATATGAAATTACCAGACTTGGATGCTATTCATCCACATTATTCTAAATTAGAAATCTATAAATAGAAGGATATACAATGAAACCTGCATTAGTAGATGTTGCCGTACTGATTTTGTTCTTCAACCGGCCAGAGCCGTTGAAGGCCGTATTCAGTCAGGTGAAAAAAGCGCGTCCGTCAAAGTTGTTTTTATATCAGGACGGACCAAGAAACGAGAAAGATATGCCTGGTATTTTAGCTTGCCGGGAAGTTGTGAAGGATATAGACTGGGAATGTGAAGTTCAACAACTTTATCAGGAAAAGAATTACGGTTGTGATCCCTCGGAATATATGTCCCAAAAATGGGCCTTTTCTCATGTTGATAAATGTATTGTTCTGGAAGATGATGATATTCCCTCTTTGTCATTTTTCCCGTTTTGTAAAGAAATGTTGGACAAGTATGAACACGATACGCGTATCAGTATGATTACAGGTGTTAATTATGATGAAGTCACGGAGAATATGCCCTATGATTACTTTTTTGCAACAACGTTCTCTATTTCTGGTTGGGCTAGCTGGAAACGAGTGTTGGATCAGTGGGATGAACACTATACATTTTTGGATGATTCATTTAACTTGCATCAATTGGATGCTTATATAAAAGAACGTAAATATCAGGATAGATTTATCGATTTTTGTCGTTATCATCGTTCGACAGGAAAGGCTTATTATGAAACGATTTTCCATGCGGCTATTTTCTTTAATTCCGGATTGAGTATTGTTCCTGCCAAAAATATGATTAATAATTTGGGCGCTACAGAAGGTTCAACGCATTTTGGAAATTCGAATGACGTTTTACCTAAAGCAATCCGCCGTATTTTCACCATGCAACGCCATGAATTAGAATTTCCGTTGAGGCATCCTCGTTATATGATCGAAAATGTTGAATATAAAGATCGTATGTTCCGGATTATGGCCTGGGGGCATCCTTGGATCAAGATAGGACGTTCGTTTGAAGAGCTTTATTTGAATCTGCGTCATGGAAACTTCCGGTTTATTTTTAAGTCCATTCGCAACAGGATTGATAAATGGTTAGGAAGGGAGAAATATAATTGATTTTTCGCTTGTTTTTCCAAAGTCAGAGCTTCTTCTTCTTGATGATGTTAGATAATCTGTTCAAATTATAGATCTATTTATGATCGCGTTGTGCAATTTAATCAAATAAAATAGGTAGTTTATGATTGTCGTGATTAATTTCATCAAATAAAATGTATACATTATGATCGTGTTGATCAACTTGATCAAATTATACACCATTTTATTGATTATTTTGACTAAATTCATCAAATAATCAGTCAATATCGTGAAGTTTTTGCATGTTATGTACAAAAATAAAATCTATCTTTGTAAGAAAATCATCGTGACATGGAAGAAATCTTACGGAAAATAACGATCGACGAGGTGTATATCTCTCCGCTCAAGCGCAGACGCGTGCGGCGGGAAGGCGGGAGCGAGATTATGGAAGAAGTTCCTCACGCCATCCGTCCGTCAGGCTCTATGATTATGGATGCCGTCGTACAGATCCTTTTTTTCAGACGTGTTTTCCAAATCAATAATATCGCCCATATCTTAGGGGTCGATCCGGTAAAACTGGCTGGAGCCATGCAAATCCTGACAGGAATGCCGATGCAAGATTTCCTGAACATCTTCCGCCTGTATCTGGTGCAGGAGTACTTAGCGTGTACAGACCTGAGTTTGTCGCAAATAGCCGAGTGTTGCGATTTCTCCAGCCAGTCGTCGTTGTCTCATGTATTCACGAAGGAGATCGGGTGTTCGCCGGCGGCCTATCGCCGTAGCCATCGGCATAGGGATTTCCGGTTTTGGTATGAGTGGTAATGTCTTAGCAGAAGGAAAATGAAAAAGAAAGTATCAGTAGTCATGTGTACCTATAATGGTGCCAAATATATACGTGAACAATTAGATTCGATTATAAATCAGACTTATCCAATCTTTGAAGTTATTATACAGGATGATTGTTCTACGGATGACACGGTGGATATTATTAGAGAGTATGCAGAGACTCATTCTAATATACGTTTATTTCAGAATGAAAAATCGTTAGGAATAAACCGGAATTTCTTTTCTGCAATGAATAGAGCGAAAGGAGATTGTATTGCCATATCAGATCAGGATGATATTTGGGTAACTGATAAGATAGAAGTTCAAGTGAATGCGATAGGCGATGCATGGCTTTCTTCTGGTTTTTCCAAACCATTTACTTCTGATAGAGATATTAAAATTCATTTTGATTCTCGTATGCCTAATTATACTTTGGGAAGGATGGTTTATGTAGGCATGACCCCCGGACATACCTTATTGATTAAAAAAGAACTGTTAGAGTATATTCCAGATTTGGATAGGTGGATAGATTTATATACCTATGATAAACACCTGCAAATAGTTGCAGCCTGCTATGATAAGGTCCAGTTTTGTAATAAGGTATTGGTACATAATAGACGTCATATTTCTGCGGCTACCTATGGACCTGCCGAGAATTATCAGCGAACATTTAGTAATATTTTTCAATCAATAAGACGAACATATTCTTTATATAAAGAAGTAAGGCCGTTTATGAGAGAGTATTTTTCTAATACTTATAAGTTTTTGGCTGCTATTCCAAATCAGTCAGTGAATAAAGAAAAAGTTATGAAGATGGTTTATTTCCAAAGTCAGCAATCATTGTGGGCTTATTTAAGATTGACCATCATTTGTATCCAGTTGCGAGATGAAATCTTTCATGCCAAAGAGAAAAATCCTATTGTTGCTGTTTTAAGAGCTATTTATTTCCCTATATCATGCAGTGATTACTTTAGATACAAATCAAGTAAATACAAAAAATGAAAATCCTCCTACTAAATACTTCTGCTCGGACTGGTGGTGCTGCTGTAGCTGCCAATCGTCTGAGAAAGGCTTTACAGAAGAAAGGAATAGACGTTTCGATGTTGGTACGCGACAAAGAAATAGCGGGTGCTTCCATTTCTTCGGTGAGTACTACTGGGTGGAAGCGGAAAATGAACTTATTCCGTTTTTATTGGGAACGGCTGATTATCTTTTTGTGTAATCATCTGGATAAAAAAGAACTGTTTCGGGTGTCGATTGCCAATACAGGTACGGATATCAGTCATCATCCGCTGATAAGACAGGCTGATATTATTCATTTGCATTGGATTAATCAAGGATTTTTGTCGCTATCAGATCTTCAGAAATTATTCCAGTTAGGTAAACCGATCGTGTGGACAATGCATGATATGTGGCCTTGTACGGGGATTTGCCATCATGCGCGGGAATGTTCTGCTTATCATGAGCGGTGTGGGGCTTGTTTTTATTTGCATAGTACACAACATACAGATTTGTCTACTCGTGTGTTTTTACAGAAAAACAAGGTTTATCACTCGGTTCCCATCACATTTGTAGGATGTAGCCGATGGCTGACAGAACGAGCCGCCCAAAGTGCTTTGTTGAAGGACAAACAAGTTATAAATATTCCTAATCCTTTGGATCTTTCTCTTTTTACCCCTAAGGACATATCAGTTAGTAGAAAGTTGTTACATTTACCAGAAGATAAACATTTGATTTTATTCGGAGCCTTGAATGTAACGGATTCTAGGAAGGGAGTAGATTATCTGATTCAGGCATTGAGATTATTGTCTCGGAATGATATGGAATTGGTGGTATTCGGTCAGGTCAAACGGGAAATAAAGGAATTGGTTCCTGTTCCTATTCATTCGCTGGGATATTTGTCTGATGACAATCAGATTGTAGCATTATATAATGCCGTTGATTTGTTCGTGACTTCTTCATTGGACGAGAATCTCCCCAACACCATCATGGAGGCAATGGCTTGTGGAACTCCCTGCGTCGGGTTTCAGACAGGAGGGATACCGGAGATGATTGATCATCTGAAGAACGGGTATGTGGCCCGTTATCAAGATGCAGAAGATTTGGCTCAGGGAATTACGTGGGTTTTGGATCATCCTCATCCACAACAGTTGGCTGAGGCCTGTGTGGAGAAAGTAAAAACTCATTATTCGGAAGAGGTTATTGCCGGAAAATATATAGCTTTGTATCAGAAGCTGATGGATAAAGAAGAAAAATAAAATTCATATTTGTCAGAATCCATCCATGTTGTATAAAATTTTAAGTTCATTTCATTAATTCATGAATCAGTCTGTCAAATTCACGATTATAACAATCACTTATAATGCGGCGCAATGGTTGGAACGAACCATTTTGAGTATCTTGAGCCAGTCGTATGGAAATATTGAATATGTGATTATCGACGGGGCATCGACTGACGAAACAGTGGATATAATCCGTCAATATGCACCCGGTGTTTCTTTTTGGCTCAGTGAGCCAGACAAAGGTTTGTATGATGCCATGAATAAGGGGCTGCAGCATGCTACCGGCGATTATGTCTGGTTTATCAATGCCGGCGATACGCTGCCCCATGCTGACATTATGCAGCGGATTGTTCAGAAGATTGAGAAGCGGAAACATTTGCCGGATGTTATCTATGGAGAGACGGCTATTGTAGATGCACAAGGGAAGATGTTGGGGATGCGTCGCCTGCGTCCACCCAAAAAGCTTTCGTGGAAGAGTTTTCGTATGGGAATGCTGGTTTGCCACCAGTCTTTTATTGTCCGGCGGGAAATAGCTCCTTTGTATGATTTGAATTATCGGTTGAGTGCAGATTACGACTGGTGTATCCGTTGTTTGAAGGAGGCGAAGTATGTATGTAATACGAATCAAATTCTCTCCAACTTTTTGGAAGCCGGGATGAGTACGCAACAAAGAAAAGCTTCTTTGAAGGAACGTTATGCCATCATGTGCAAATATTATGGTAAATTTGCCACCACGGTTTTACATGGATGGTTTGCTGTCCGTTTTTATACGGCCAAGCTGTTCAAAGGAAGGGTATAGAAGTTTGATGTTCTGAATTAATGAGAATTGAAAAGAATCCTCGTTGGAATCGAAAACGAAACTCTCGGGTTTTGAAATAGGAATTAATAACGAATGACGATATGCAGAAACTATTAAAAAATTGGGTTAAGCACATCGTGGCTATTCTGATCTTGCTGGTGGCTACGGTGGTTTATTTTTCTCCGTCGGTAATCGATGGGAAAGTACTTCGGCAAGGAGATAATATCAAGGCTACAGGTATGGGTGCTAGCCAGATGAAACAATATGAAGAAACAGCACAGCCGGGAGAATTCAGTGCCTGGTCGGATGCCATGTTCGGTGGTATGCCTTATGTGGCTACGTATGGAAATCCGGCTCCCGATCTGCCTCAATACAGATTTGTCGATAAACTTTTTAAATCCTTGAGCTATGAAGATGCCTCCATGGTTTTTGTGGGACTGGTTTGTTTCTACCTGCTGATGTGTGTGATGGGAGCCAGTTGGTGGTTGGCCTTGGCGGGTGCGTTTGCCTTTGCTTTGGCTTCCTATAATCTGATTATTATTGAAGCCGGACATATCGTAAAGGGGTATGTAATTGGTTACATGCCGGTAACGTTGGCTGGTATGGCGCTTCTCTTCAAACGGAAACATTTGTGGGGAGCGATTCTCTTCCTCTTGGGTGTTGCCTTATCAATCAGTAACAACCATATTCAGATTACATATTATTTGTTTATCCTCTGTCTGTTTATCTACATCGGATATCTGGTTTGGAAAATCAAGGAAAAAGACTGGACTGAGTTAGGAAAGGTAACCGGAATTATGGTAGTATGTGCGGTACTGGCTGTACTTCCGGGTGTAAAGGGTTTGTATAGTAACTGGGAACTCGGACAACAGTCTATTCGTGGAACTTCAGAACTGACTCCTAAGCCTAATGCAGATGGAACAGTCGAGAAGAAATCTACTGGCTTGGATAAGGATTATGCGTTTGCCTGGAGCTATGGTAAGATGGAATTGCTGACAACCCTGATTCCGAATGCCTACGGTGGCGGTTCAGGTGGTATGTTAGGACAGGATTCTGAATTTTACAAGATGGCGAAAGCCGGAGGCATGAAGGTCGGAAAAGATATACAGGCACCTACGTATTGGGGAGACAAGAGCTTTACTTCGGGTCCGGTTTACTTCGGAGCCGTGGTCTGCTTCCTCTTTGTTCTGGGTATGTTTGTGGTTCGGAATCCGATGAAATGGTGGTTGTTTGCCGGATGTGCTTTTATGACCTTACTGGCACTCGGACGGAATCTGGACTGGTTTAACGACTTTATGTTCCATTATTTGCCCATGTATAATAAGTTCCGTACGGTCGAGATGGCTTTGGTTATTCCAGGATTGGTTGCTCCAATTATCGGAATTTGGGGACTGAAAGAAATTCTGCAGGAAAAGGTTGCTTATGAACAGGTGAAGAAAGGACTGATTGGAGCTCTGGTCATTACCGGCGGTCTTTCTCTGATTGTCTGGTTGATGCCGTCGTTGTTGCTTGATTTCCGTTCGGCTTACGATGCCCAGTATCAATTACCAGAACAATTCTACAATGCCCTCTTGATGGACCGTGCGACGTTGGCTTCTGATGATGCGTTGCGTTCTTTGCTGTTTGTTCTGTTGAGTGCCGCTCTGGTAGCTTGGTTTATGGTGGCCAAGAACAAGAAAACAGTTGCTACGTGGGTGGGTATCGGTATGACCGTCTTGATTTTCGTAGATTTATGGACAGTCGACAAGCGGTATTTGAATGACAAGAATTTCTTCCCGAAGAAAGATATTCAGGCCACTTATCAGGAATCGGTATCCGATCAGGAAATCTTGAAAGATAAAGATAATTTCCGGGTATTGAATCTGAACAATACTTTCCTCGAGACCAATACCTCGTATTACCATCATTCGATTGGTGGATATCATGCTGCCAAGTTGAGAAGATACCAGGAATTGATCGACTATCGTTTGCAGAAGGAAATCAACTCCATCATCGCTTCGTTCCAGACTGCCAAAAGTGCGGCTGACTTCTGGACCGTTTTCCAGGCTTGTCCGACTTTGAATATGCTGAATACGCGCTATGTCGTTTATAATCCGGGACAACCACCTTTGGTGAATCCTTCGGCCGATGGAAACGCCTGGTTTGTAAAGGATATCAAAATCGTAGCCAATGCAGATGAGGAAATGGCAGCTTTAGATGTGATTGATCCGAAACAGACGGCCGTGGTTGATCAGCGTTTCGCTGCCCAGGTGGAAGGATTTACTCCGCAGGCTGATTCGACAGCAACCATTCAGTTGCAATCTTACCGGCCAAACAAGCTGGTTTACCAGTCGAAAGCTGCTACCGACCAGCTGGCAGTCTTCTCGGAAATCTATTACCAGCCGGGATGGAAGGCTACGGTTGACGGGAAACCGGTTGAGCATTTACGTGCCGACTGGATCTTACGTGCGATGCGTGTACCGGCCGGAGAGCATGAAATCGTATTTGAATTCAAGCCCGAAGGTTATATAATCGCAGCCAATGTAGAAGCCTACAGCAGCTTCCTGATTTTAGTATTGCTGATCGTCGCTGTGGGTTATTCGTTATATACTTCTTATAAGAAAACGAAAGAAGAATGATGAATCAGATCCGATAAGGATAGTCTTATAATAAAGTGCTAAGGGCGGTACTTTTTACCTGGAGAGAGGTAAAAAGTATCGCCTTTTTTATTTATTGGAATTGTGTCAAAATATTCTTTTTTAAACGCTTTGTTTAATAAAATCTCCTTATATTTGCTCGTTCAATTACTAAAACACATGTTTAACGCCCGACTTACATATGTAATTCTTTTTCTTTCTGTATTTCTAATCGGTTTGCCTGCAGAGGCGTTACAGGCACAACACCGCAAGACGAGCGATCTTCCATTTAAAGAATTAATGCAACAGGCCCAGCAGAAGGATACACCTGCAGATTGGCAACGGGTGATTGAAAATGCCCGTAACCGCAGGGATACAGCTGACTTGGGTTTGGCTTATATATCCTATTATCAGTCATATGCCAATCGGATTCCTTCGGGAAACTTGGTGAGGGAGACGGATTCGATCTTTTCTTTTTTCTCAAAGGCCAGGCAATATGACTACTATTTCATTTTGTACAATCTTTGTATCACACGCTGGTTTTCCAATCGGGAATATGATCAGGTAGAAAAGGCCATTACACGTATGTTCGAGAAAGCGCGTGAGTTTGGCCAGCCGATCGGTATGGCGATGGCTTTTCGGGTGCAGGGGCAAACCTATTATAAACTCCGGTTTTACGATAGAGCCTTTACTGCCTTTGAGAAGGGATTGCAGACCTGTCCTTCGTATAAAGAAAGTCTGAATGCTTTTTCGACAGTACAGAGTTTATGTGAGTGGCAGATGATGACTTGCCTGAAACAGGAAGCTTGGCAAGCACTGGAGGAACTCTCAGACTATTATGCAGAGATGGTCGATTATTGGTCAGCGCAAGGATGGAAAGACAACAGTGGTCATTTTATGGCAACCCGTTATGCCTTTCAGGCTATTTCCCGGCTGAAAGCAGGAGATATGAGTACTGCACAAACTTATTTACAACTGGCGGAAGCTTGTATTTTGCCTCATTTCCCAGCCCGTGCGTATGAGCATTTTTATGAAGCCCGTATTTTATATAACAAGCAGACAGGAGAATATGGGAAAGCTCTTTCGGATGTCAATATTCTGCTGGATGCCCATCAGGGTTATTTTCCTTTTTATCTGGATGATATATTGGCAAAAGCCGAAATTTTAGCATTAGGAGGACATGAGGAAGAAAGTGTATCATTTTATGAAAAATATATAGCCGCAGCAGATTCGATCGCTCATGAAGAAATTTCCTACCAGCTGGAAGAATTAAAAGTCCGTTATGAGGTTGAAAAGGGCCAGTTGGAGAACCAACAAAAGACTCGTTTGCTGGGACTTTCCTGGGTAATTCTTTTCTTGATAACTCTTGCTTTGATTATTTATATCACTTACGCTTATAAGTTAAGAGCCAATAAACGCCTGTTGGTTGCCCGTTTGCAGGAATATGATAAATGGGCCAAGACTCCTCAGTTATGGTTCTTAGCAGCGAATAAAGAAGTTCAAGAGAAGCGGGAAGAGAAAACTTCGGCCATTTCCAAAGATTCTGATTCGGATGTGATTGAACGGTTGAAGAAATACATGATGGACGAGCGTCCTTTCTTGAATCCGGCTCTGCAGCGGAAAGATATGGCACAGTATTTACAAATAAATGAAAGAGTATTGGCATCTCTCATCCGGGAAACATTTGATCAGAGTGTGCTGGAATACATTACTTCTTATCGGTTGGAATATGCCTGTCATTTATTGTCTGCCAATGAATCTCTCCCTCTTAAAGATATTGCCCAACAGTGTGGATTCGGAACACTACGGACTTTCCAGCGTTTGTTTCATGATCGCTATGGAATGCCTCCGTCCCAATATCGGGGATTTATCCGTGATAGGAAATAATTGTTTGTTTTATAGCTATTTATTTGATAATAGCTGAAATTGTCGCCTGCCAGGACCAAAATTGTCGCTATTAATTTAAATTTGTTTATCAATAACCAACCTAATTTTGCATCTCGATAACAACAACAAAACTAATTAGGGATGAATAAACATTTTACTTGGTTCATTTTTTACGTATGCTGCATTTGTGGATTATTGTTGACAGGATGTAGCGATGATGAAAGTGGTGGGGGAACGCTTGTACCTTCAGGCGAGGATTCTTTTGTAGGAGATAGTCGGATTGTCCGGCTGACAGAGGAGACAGAAGATTTCCGTAGTAATACGTTTAAGTGTGATATTCTGGCAGAGAACGGAACGATTATCACGCGTAGAGGAGATCATGTCCGTTTGGGACAAGAATCTACTTTGACATTTGAAACCGGACTGAAGCCGGGTATTTACCGTTTACTGTGTTTAAAGACGCCGGAAGTGGAAGACGGCGATACAACTTGGGTGGAATTTGGTTTGGGTTGCCGAGTTGAAATAACAGCTGCCGATTCAGCCAGAATACTGGATGTATATAGTAAGGCTATGAAGCTGTGTGGAAGCGGTACGGAAGAGGATCCGTTTATCATTTCCAGCTATGATCATTTCAAACGGCTTCGCGATGTGGCAAACGATCAGGTAAAAAATAATCTGCTTTTCTCGAATACACATTTCTTGCAGACGAACGACATTGATATGGATAGAGCTTCCTGGGACAGCGACCATGAAGCCGGTTGGTTACCGATTGGCAATTTGAGCAACAATCCTTTCCGGGGCATTTATGATGGTGACGGGCATAAAGTGAAAAACTTATGGTCGTTTCGTGGCAATTCGGCCGGTATCGGTCTTTTTGGGTTTGTAGAAAACTCTACTTTTAAGAATGTCAAGATGGAGAATACCCGGGTGGAAGGAAGCTTTGCAGTCGGAACTTTGTTGGGTAGTGCTGTATCCGCCGGAACACATCGGGGTAATTCGGGCCTGTTTTGTTGTGCAACGGACAATGGATATGTAAAAGGATGTAATGGTAGTGTTGGTGTTGGAGGCCTTGCCGGCGTTGTTGATCTTTACGGAGTTTTGGTTGTTGATAGTTGTATGAATAATAGTACAGCCATATCCGGTAGTTATGGTGTCGGTGGAATCTTGGGGGCTTCTTCTTTTTACTCTCAAACGTATGTTCAGCAGAGTAAAAATAAGGCAGATGTAACGTCTGAATATTCTTGCGCCGGTGGGATTGTAGGTTCTGCCGATACAATTATGGTGATAGGTTGTGCCAACGACGGAAAAATAACAGGTGCGACAGCCTATCAAATAGGAGATGAGGAAAACGGTGGCTATGGTGCTGGAGGAATTGTTGGTGGTGCCGGAATGTCTTTCCTTTATGCCTGTGACAATACAGGTGATATTGAAGGTTCTATCGGTGTAGGTGGAATCATTGGTAGTACACGTATCGGTTCTGAAGAGTTATTATTCAATAATGCGTTGGTGAAGTCGAGTTCCAATTCGGGGAAAATATCCGGTTATACGGCTGTGGGCGGTATTTGCGGGGAAGCCCAGTTCGGTTGTTATGCCGTGTATAATGCTGGAGAAATCTTATCCACGGGGCAAAATTCGTATATAGGAGGTATTGTGGGTAATACCTCTATCAGTGTCGTGCATAATGCGATGAACGTAGGGCGTGTCACAAGTAAAAACGCCGAGTGTGCCGGTGGTATTATTGGAAAAACAACTTGGGGAGCGATTTTTGCGAATCAGAATTATGGCGATATGGATGTAACAGCCAATTATGCCGGTGGAGTTGTCGGATTGGCCGGAAATTATACCATGGTCAATTATTGTGCCAATATGGGATATTTGTCTAATAAGGGAACTGGCCCGACAGGAGGTATTATCGGAGATATTGGCGATACGCGTGAATGGTCTACTGAAAATATAGTCAGCTGTGTTTTCGGTTCTATCGATTGTGTGCTGGGTATTTTGGGACCAGTGATCAGTGTTACAGGTGCTGCCGTTGAAGAATCGGCTAAGTTGCTTGAAAAGTGTGTACATGTATTACACATAGTAGAAGTAGGAGCAGATTTTTTTATGATTGCTGCAGAAAGTGTATATTGGAAAGTGGGTTTGTATGAAATGCTGACGGAAGAGGAAACGGAACTGCTGGAAGCTTCTTTAAATGAAACGGCAAGTAATCAAATTACTAAAGTAAGTCAGGAAATGGAGGCTATCCGTGGTTCGTATGCCTTGGAAACAGGTCTGCTATCCAGTAATTTGAAATCAGAGGTAGTTAATGACATCAACCAAAACGTGGCAAAGGTACTTACTTTTTATGAAGCTTCAGACGAAAATACAGAATTGATAAACTATAATCTCAATCATAAAAGAGAAGAACGGTACGAGGAACTTGAGCATGCTGCAAAAACAAAGGAAATTGTACAAAAGGTAATAGGAGGTGTTTGTATTTTGACTGCCTCTGTGGCCTCTGCAGCATCACTTGTTCTTACCGCAGGTGGAAGTGCGCCTGCTGTGGCGGCCATTGTTGGAGTATTTGGATCACTTGCTACTTTCGTTGGTGGTGTCAACGGTATTGTGGAAGGAGCGACCGATTTTAAAAATAATGCGGTAATTGTTTCTCAGTGTGTCAATATGGGGAAAATCAGTGGAAATGATGATTCATATATAGGTGGTATTGCTGGAAGCATTCAGCAACATGTTGAGTTAAATGATTGTCTGAATATGGGTCCAAGTACTAATTCCGATGCATACCTTTGGGGAGGCATTACCTCTAATTGTGGTTACAGAAGTAAAATAAATCGTTCTTTGAATGTAGGAAAGAACTGGTCGCATCCAATCGCTTATTATCTGGGCTTGATAGCAGATAATTATTACTATGCAACAGATGATTATGTGATGGAGAATCATGGTTCTGGTTTGACGTTGGATGAGTTGAATGATCCTGACAGCTATGATAATTGGGATATCAATAGTGAGAATTCTATTTGGCAGGTGACCAAGGAAAAAGGGTTCTTTCCGCTTCCTGCCCGTTCGGAAATGGAGGATCCGGCAGAATAATATGTACTAAAAATTACGAATGAAAAACTAGATTTAATGAATATGAGGAAAAGAATTTATATTTTTAGCTTGTTGCTGGCATGGGCTACTTTCTCATGGACGGGTTGTAATGATGACGATATTTACAATTCGAATGAGATGGGTTCAACCCTCGAAGAAGTTGGCGATTATAAACTGAGTACGTTCTTCTTGGAGAAAGGTATTTGGGAAATTCCTGATTCCGTTACTCAGATTCGTGTCCAACTCCAGTCGCATACGGATGATACGCTGTTTGAATTCGATGCTTCTGTTCAGCACGATTCTCCGTCTTACAGCCTGTTTATACCGAAAGGTGAGTTACTCCCGGATAGTGACTATGACTTGACGGCCTATTTCCTGAATGGAAAACAGTTGGGCACGAAGTTGAAAGTAACTGTGCGTGATGAGATGCTTTATGCCATTATCGCTTCCTCAGTTGTTTTCACCCTGGAAGGAGATGGAACGGAAGAGAATCCGTACCAGATTGGTTCGCAAGATGATTTCTCTATGTTTGAATATGGGCTTTATCGTGATTCTATCAGTCATGGTGCCGGATTATATTTTATCCAAACGGCTGATTTTACCGCACCGCCCCGGAGTGAAGTTTATGAGGGACGTTTGTATGCCGGAGAAGTCTTTGCCGGTAATTATGACGGGCAGGGACACACGGTCAAAATCTCTTTTATTGGTTCTGGAAATACAGAAAAGGATGTTGAAATCGGTCTGTTCAAGCAACTGACAAATGGAGCAACGATACAAAATCTGTCATTGGATGTAGATCTGCAGAATGTAGCTAATTACGGAGGCGCGTTAGCCGGAAAAACTTCAGGGACAGTTTCTATCTCTAATATCGAAGTTAGCGGTACGATCAAAGCTACGGGTTCTTACATTGGTGGATTTATCGGCCATGCAGAAGGAGCATTGATAGCCAATTCCTGTTGTTTCCATGCGAATGTGAGTGGAAATGGATATGTAGGTGGATTGTTAGGTCGTCTGGAAACTAACGGAGAGCTGAAGGTAAACGGTTTTACCAACTTTGAAACAGGGAATACGAATCCTTCTTTGTTTACGGTAAGTGGAGAGAATAAAGTAGGAGGTATGGTTGGTAGTATCTCTGAAGCTAAATGCGACATACAGAATGTTACTTTGCAACATCAGATTTCTGAGGAAGAGAAAGATTTGAATATCATCCATTCGAATGTGACTTGTGGCGGATTAGCCGGTGAAGCGGCTTTTAAGTCATCTACGGTCAGCAACATCTCCATTATGGCTCCGGTTAAAGGAGAAGGAAGTTCGATCGGCGGATTGTTTGGTTATTGTAAGGGAATGGAAGGAATGTCTACGTTTTCTTCTATAAAAGTTACTTCCTATGTGAGCGGTGCTCAACGTGTTGGTGGATTTATCGGAAGATTTGATCCAAATGGTCTCATTAAATTCACTGGTATGCCACGTGCTAACCGAATTGCCCAGGTTGATAACGGATACCTGGAGGTGGAAGGGAGTGAACGAGTTGGTGGCTTGTTCGGCGAAGTAACCGGTGATTTTCTTACGGATGCTGTTTTTCTGGTAAATGTAAATGTCAACTGTTCTTCCAATTATGCCGGTGGAGTAGTCGGACTGCTGGTTAAAGGAACGGTTGATTGTACGGACTTTTATCTGGATCCGAATATGCGTGTTACTGGTCCGGATGCTGTGGGCGGTATCGTTGGTTATGCTTCTGAGGCTACCGTTCGTGGTCCCATAACGAAAGATATTGACTTTTCTTCTATTCCGGAACCGAATGATGATCTGAGCTGTTATGCCGGAATTATTTCTTCTGGTGGAACAAGTGGCAATACCGGAACGTCAATGGGTGGTATTGTGGGTTATGCCGAGAATTCTACGTTGGAAGGACTGTATATGACCGGTCAGGTATTTGGAAATGCACGTGTCGGTGGAATCGTAGGACACATGCGCCTGTCAGAGAAGGGTAGAATTAAGAATTGTATGAATAACTCAACGGCTATAATAGGGGCTGGTGAAGAAACCGGTGGTATTGCCGGACGGATTGAACTGTGTGAAGGTACATTTGGCCGCTTAATCAATTATGCGGTGGTCAGCGGAGAAAATAATACCGGAGGTATTTTCGGGCGGGTTGAATACCAAACTTCCAATGCGGTAACTTTGGAATATCTGGTCAATACGGATTCCATAACGGGTGGTAAAAGTACGGCAGGAGGTTGTATCGGACTTATCTATGATTCAGAACGTCGGGGAGATCACCGGGTTCGTTATTCGGCTAACTATGGTCCGGTTACAGCCAGCAGTGGTGAAGTCGGAGGTATTGTTGGGAATGGTAAATCGTCTCGTATGATTATCGAACGTTCTGCCAACCACGGGGAAATTACCGGTGGAGCAGATGTAAGCCGTGTCGGTGGTATTGCCGGAAGTATGGGGCAGGATCCCGGAGGAATTACGTTGGGTGAGAATATGGAACTGGCTTATTGCTGTAACCGGGGAGTGATTTCTTCGAGTAATACAAAGTCTTTTGTAGGCGGATTATTAGGCTATCAGGAAGAAGGTAATCAGAGTGATGCCACCCATTGGATGACGCATGATTGCTATAATAGTGGGAATGTTACAAGCCATCAGGATGAAGATAATGGTGGTATCATTGGCTGTGTCGATCATTATGCGGAGATCCGGTATTGCATTAATGTGGGGGAAGTGGCAGATGGCAATGCCATTGTCGGCACACATAAAGATGCCTGTATCTGGTATCACCATGATTTGTATTATCTGGAAGGCAGTGGAAAAGGCTGGAATGCTGATTCCTTTACAGATGATGGGGCTAAAAAGGAATCCACCTTCAATAACTTTGATTTCGATAATATATGGGTGATTGATTCAGATAAAAGTAAAAACGAAGGTTATCCGTATCTGAAAGATTGTCCGTTCCAGTTTATCTACTGGGATAAATAAAAGAGGATTATAACCACTCAATGAATAAACGGGCTGAAAAGGTATTCTTTTACCTTCATCAGCCCGTTTTTATTATCTATTGTCAAATAGGATTAGAGTTTTACACGGAAAGGTCCGCTGACAGAGTTGAAGAGCAAATCTCCATTTTCCATGTATTGGATGATGGCGTAAGCTCCGTTTCCACGATTGTTTTTCCCGAATACAACGCGATGCTGGGTAGCTCCGCTATTCCAGTCAAGGCCTTTAACATCCCAACCGTCGTTAGCATCATAACCATTAACAAATACCAGATTAGAAGAAGTACTAACAGCCGGAATCATACTAGTTGAAGAGACATCGCCCCGTGTCCAGACAGATTCCCAGCTGTTCTTTTCCGTATTCCATTGGAAGCGTTCTACGCCTGTGGGTTGTTCCAGGATCGGTCCGATGGATAATACACCTACCAGCTTGTCGTTAACGACAGCATCTGCAGCGATATTGTTTACAACGAAAGCCCCATAACCGGCGGTAACGACCGACTGTTCCGATTGAATCCATTCGGTTGTTTCCGGTAATCCGCAGTTCGCTTCTATTTCTCCGGCCAGTCTGGGGTTTTCCGGATCAACAGCAACGGCGTCTTCCGGAATTTCATCACGCCAGAACGCGGCCAGTTTCATCCGTTTGGCTCCGTCAGTAATGACTACCAGCTTATCTTCATCATCGCCGAAGCCCATCAACGTCGGTGTAGAACCTGAGCCAAAGCCCATTTTGATGGAAGGAGCTTCCGGTCCGCCGTTGTAAGTTGCTTGCCAGGCTCCGTCTGCTTCGTCGGTTGATAATTTACTGCCGTTCCAGACGATCTTCTGCATGATGCCTTCTCCGTTGGCTGTCGTACTGCTACTTACTACATAGATACCGTTGTTTTCATCGACGGCAACCGAATTGGAAATTTTCTGGCCTTCGGGTAATACATAGAAGTCTTTAATTGCTGAAAGATCACGGCTGATGATCAGGATTCCTTGTGATACAACAGCTACCAGATTCCCGTCGTAAGTCATAACCAGTCCTACCATCGTCTGGATGTTCGAGTTATAATCCTGCAAATTGATCTGTTTGTCAAGGACGATACCTTGTGTCGGATCTGAGGCATCTTTCAACTTATAGCGTACTACCCTGGTAATGGCATTACTGTAAGCATAATTGTCTTTGTCGCAGATGACATAATTTCCACTTGACAAAACTAATTGTGGATACTCTCCCAAGAAAGGAGTGATGGCATTCCGCACTTCATCCACCGAATTATAGTCGGCAACTACTTTTCTCAGTTCTTCTTCCGTCTTTGTCTTCACGCCCGGTAGTGCTGCTTCACTGACGCGTGTAAAAGAACCGTCGCCTACATACACATACGCTACACGGTCGCTACTCATGTTCCACATATAGTTAGGATCCGTTGAAGAAAGTGTCATCAGATTGATAGGACCGCTCCAATCTCCTTCGCAATCATTAATGTCAACTTGGAATGTTCCGGATTTTACACTGTAAGGAAATCCATCCGTCTGTGCTGAGTTGAAATGAGTGACGCTGTAATGTTCGGTTGCCAAGTAGGGGTTGGGAGCAGGTGTATTCGCCTCCGAAATAGGAGGTATTTCTGTTCCTGAGTTGTTGTCGTCACCTGGGACATCATCATCCGAACAGGCTACCATACCCATACATGTGATTCCTACTACGAACCAAGCTTTCCAACCGAATGGCTGGAGGAAATTTTTCATTTTCATACATTAATAAATTAGTAATACTTATATATTGAATTTTGTGTTAAGAGTACGGATGAATGGTGTGGAAGTGATGTGGATGACTTAGTTTCCACTAACAAAGTTAAGGAATATTATCCATAAATGGAAAGGACCAGAATCGGGCTTTCTGGCTGATTCATTGGGAATAACAGACTGATTCCGGTGAAATGGACGGTTTTGATCAGGTATTGATGTATTGATATAGAAATTATCGCTCCTTCATACTGAAAATTGTCGCCTGTCAAGACCGAAATTGTCGCCTCTGAATACAAAATTATCGCTTGGAACGGTAAGCTTAACAACATTATTTTTAGCTTCTGGGAGATATAAAAAAGAAGCTCGACCCTTGAGAACACAAAGGCCGAGCTGTATGGAATTTATCTGATCTATTTCCGGTCAGGGGATGATTGGGCTTAATACCGATAATGATCTGCCTTGTACGGTCCTTCAACCGGTACACCGATGTAATCGGCTTGTTTCTGGGTCAGTTTAGACAGTTTCACGCCGATACGTTCCAGATGCAGGCGGGCTACTTCTTCATCCAGGTATTTCGGCAAGCGATATACGCCGATTTCGTAAGGCTTCTGCCAGAGATCCATCTGTGCCAGTACCTGGTTGGTGAATGAATTACTCATCACGAAAGAAGCATGTCCGGTAGCACATCCCAAGTTAACCAGACGGCCTTCTGCCAGCAGGAAGATGGAATGTCCGTCGGGGAATGTATATTTGTCAACCTGCGGCTTGATGTTGAGGCGTTTGATGCCGGGGAAATTCACCAGCTTGTCTACCTGTATTTCGTTATCGAAGTGACCGATGTTGCAGACAATCGCCTGGTCTTTCATCTGCTGCATGTGCTCGATGGTGATGATGTCGCAGTTACCGGTGGTTGTCACAAAGATGTTTCCTTCCTTCACGGCTTCTTCCATCGTAGTGACTTCAAAGCCTTCCATAGCTGCCTGCAGGGCACAGATCGGGTCGATTTCCGTTACCAGTACGCGGGCTCCGTATGAACGCATGGAGTGTGAACAGCCTTTTCCCACATCACCGTAACCGGCTACAACAACTACTTTTCCGGCAATCATCACGTCGGTTGCCCGTTTGATACCGTCGGCCAGCGATTCCCGGCAGCCGTACAGGTTATCGAATTTTGACTTCGTAACCGAGTCGTTTACGTTGATGGCCGGAACCAACAGTTCGCCCCGTTCCATCATCTGGTACAGGCGGTGAACACCGGTTGTCGTCTCTTCCGAAACACCTTTCATTTCCGCTACCGTATGGTGCCAGCGCTGCGGGTCTTCTTTGAGGATGCGGTTCAACGTATCGAGGATGCACTGTTCTTCGTGATTACTTCCCTTACGCTGGATGGTCGTCGGGTCGTTTTCAGCACGATAACCCATGTGTACCAACAGAGAAGCATCACCGCCATCGTCTACAATCAGATGCGGACCTTTACCGCCGGGGAAACGCAATGCCATTTCTGTACACCACCAGTATTCTTCCAATGATTCACCTTTCCAGGCAAAAACCGGTACACCGTCGGCAGCGATAGCGGCAGCGGCATGATCCTGTGTCGAGAAGATGTTACAGCTGGCCCAACGGACATCGGCACCCAAGGCTACCAGTGTCTCAATCAGAACGGCTGTCTGGATTGTCATGTGTAAAGAACCTGTGATCCGTGCTCCTTTCAATGGCTTCGAATCACCATATTTTTTACGGAGAGCCATCAGACCGGGCATTTCGTGTTCGGAAATCTCAATTTCCTTCCGTCCGAATTCCGCCAGGCTCATATCTGCTACCTTGTAAGGCAGATCTGTAGGAAATAATTGTGACATAATTGATACGTATAAATATTTTTCGCAAAGGTACGATAAAAATAAGACTACTAAAAATCTTATTTAATAGCTGAAGGCTTTTTCCTTCACATAGGCTTTATAGTCTTTGATCATACCCGGGAAACCTTCTTCTGCACGGGGCAAATACCGGAATCCTGAAATCTGTTGTTCTTCTTTCAAATCTATGACGAACTGATGCGGAAACTTGTCTCCCTGCCGGGTTTTCCAGTAGGTCGATTCCTGCAGGTCGTAGATCTTGTCTGCCGTGAAGTTGCCGTACTGCGTACTTTCGCTGCTGGCATAGGCTATGTTCCAGTCTTGTCGCGGCAGCGGTTTCCCGTTCTCATCCAACAGATAGAGTTCGGCGATTGCGGCTTCGTCCTGACCATTTTGGGCGTTCAGTGCTTCCAGACAGAAGTAGCGGCCTTTGACAGGCTGGTTGAAACGGACTTCCTGCCAGCCGTTTCCGGGAGTCAGTGAACCCGTAGCGACAGGTCTTTCTTGTTTGAGATTCAGATTTTCTCCTTCTTTCCGGTGAGTCATGGGCGCTTCTGCCCGTAACATATCCAGTATAGGTTGCTTTAATCCTCTGACTGTGTTTTGTTTCGGACCTAACAGATCCAGAATGATGATTTCGTTTTTCCCTTTTTTGAGCCAGCAGCCCGGCATGAATAAGGTTTGCTGAGGACCGATTTCCCAAAAGCGACCGATCGACTTTCCATTTACCCAAACGATACCTTTTCCCCATGTCTGCATGTCGAGGAATACATCTCCTGTCTGCTCCAGATCAAAGGTTGCCCGATAATAAGCCGGACCGTCGTATTTGTTTCCTTTCGCATACGATTTGTCTTGTACAAATGCATAATCTACGGGGAAGCTATAAACTTTCCAGTTTTTCAGTTTCTGCGATCCGCTTTCGTTAACCAACTCAACCTTGTTGGTGATTCCTTTCCGGTCGTGGATGGCCACATCGAAATTGACACGTCCCATGGCTTCGACCAGAATATCCAATTGTGTACCTTGAGCAAGGGCAGGGAGCAAGAGGGTATTTTCTCCTCTTCGTCTGTCTAACCGGCCGATCAGTTTTCCGTCTGCGAATACTTGTGCCCAGTCGTGCACTTCGTCAATCAACAGGGTTGTTCCTTCGGCTACCGCCGGCAGCTGAGTCCGGTACAGGATCGTTCCCCAACCTTGGTCAAACTGTTCCATCGGCTGGATATTCTCTGATTCCTGGAATTTCGGGAGGTTATCGAATAGCGGAGTAACTTCGTTGACTTCAAATTCCGGAATTTCTATAACCGGATAAGCTTCGGGTACTTCCGGAATGACTTGTCCTGAATCGGCATATTGCAATAACAGATTGCGTAGTTTGTGATATTTGGGTGTTGCCCAGCCAGCCTCACTGATAGGCGCATCGTAATCGTAGGAACTGCACATGGCCGAGTAGGCCGGACTGTTCGCTCCTCCCCAATGTCCGAAGGTCGTTCCTCCATGAGCCATGTAGAGGGAGAAGGAGATATGTCGGTCTAACATATCCTTTATTCCATCAACCATTACGGTCGCGTCGCGCGTTTCGTGCTTACGTCCCCAGTGGTCAAACCAGCCACTCCAGAACTCACTACACATCAGCGGGGCATCCGGACGGGCTTCTTTCAGCTTCTTGAATTGTTCGTCGATATTGGCTCCTGTTCCGAAGTTGATGGTCCAGACCAGATCATCCAGGCCATTCAGATGGAAGGTCGAACTCCAGTCGCATTGGAACAACGGAACGTCGGTAAAACCAGCCTTTTTAACGATATCGCGGATGTTGGCAATATAGGCTTTGTCGGTTGCATAGGCTCCGTATTCATTTTCTACTTGTACCATGATGATGTTTCCCCCTCGTGATACTTGCAGATCCGCTAATTGCTTGCCTATTTCATGCATGAATAATTGGGTCCGTTCCAAGAAGTAAGGATCGTTGGTACGGAGTTTGATATCTTTTTTCTTGAGCAACCACCAGGGTAATCCGCCCATTTCCCATTCCGAGCAGACATAAGGTCCGGGGCGTAGCATGATGTACATGCCGTGTTTTTGGGCCAACCGGCAAAAACGGGCAATATCATTCTGTCCTTCAAAATTGAATTCTCCGGGTTTCTGTTCGTGGATATTCCAGAAGGCATAAATACAGATGGTGTTCATGCCAAGAGCCTTGCACATTTGGATACGATGTTCCCAATAATCGGCAGGAATTCGGGTATAGTGTATTTCTGCCGCTTTGATGACAAAAGGCTTTCCGTCGAGCAGGAAAGTACCTTTCCCGATTGAAAAGTTGTGTTTCTCTCCGTCCTTTGAGGTTGAACAGCCTGTTAGCAGCATGCAGACTGTCAGCCAGAAGGTCAAAATCAAGTTTACGTGTTTCATAAGGTAAGAATTAATAATACATAGATTTACAGGGAACAAAGGTACAACAAAAAAGTAAAATCGCCATCACACGTTAATTCCCGTATGATGGCGATTGAATATATAAGGTTTTTAAATTATGCGAACAACGAAAGCAGATACGAAATGACCGGTACCAGAATGGCGGTCATGATGCCCATCAGACCGATGGCCAGTCCGCTTAATGCGCCTTCTACGGCTCCCAACTGGATGGCTGCTGCCGTACCGACTCCGTGCGACGAAGCACCCAGGGCCAGTCCTTTGGCTATGCGACTTTCTATACCTAATACTTTCATAACGGCCGGACCGACAATGCTTCCGAAGATTCCAACGGCTACGACAATGACGGCTGTCAGCGAGGGAATGCCGCCGTTCTTCTCAGAAATACCCATGGCGATCGGTGTCGTGACCGACTTGGGTTGCAGGGTAGCAATCAGCGACTGGTCGGCACCCATCAGTTTTCCGATGACAATCACGCTGATAATTCCGACAATCGCTCCGACAAAGACCGAAGTCAGGATTGATACGACGTTCCCCTTCAGGTATTTCATCTGTTCGAACAAGACGTAACCCAGGGCAACGACTGAAGGTCCCAGCATGAAATGGATCAGATGACTGCCTTGCTGGAATGAAGCATATTCAATATCCAGGAGCTCGAGAATGACGATGATCACGAAAATCGACGTGAGTAACGGATGAAGTACGCTCAGATGCGTTTTCTTATACAAGATGGTGGCGGCGATGTATGTACCGACCACCAACGCTAAATCGAATATCTCAGAATGAACCAACGAATGCATATCGGCTTACTTTTTTCGTTTTTCGAAATTCTGCTGCACAAGGGCAACCGAGGCAATGACCAGTATCGTACTGATCACACACGAGATCAGGATGACCGCCCAATAATGCGAAATCACACCGATAGAAGTCATCAGGCCCACACCGGCAGGCAGGAAGAATAAACCCATATTGTCTGTCAGTAACTTGGATATCTTATTGACATGACAAGGCTTTACAACTTTAAATGCCAGAGCTAAAAATAACAGAACCATCCCGATTACGCTGCCCGGAATAAAACCGTGGATGCACTGACTGATACACTCTCCTACAAAGTAGAAGAACAAAATGTAAAATACTTGCAATAACATAATCTTTTTGCCTAAACTAAACGCCTATTTACACACATTTTGATAACCGCTGCAAAGGTACGATGCTTTCTAGTAAATATGTTCTACAACATGTTTTATTAACAGAATATTTAACATTGAATCGCTGCCTGTCTTTTCCTGAAAACACGCCGGCTTTTCATCAATTTACGCCGGCTTTTGATAAAAACACGCCGGCTTTTTCTGAAAAAGACAGGATGTCTTAAAACGAAGGTAAGAGGTATGTCAAAATACAAAGAATGAAACACAGAGCCACAAAGCCACAGAGGAATTTTATTGAATATGAATAAATGAGAAACTCTGTACCTCTGTGGCTCTGTGTTTAAACTTATTTTGATACAGTCCCATCTTTTTTTCAAAACTCCCGACAATCGGACAGACTTTATTTCCATACTTATCTTTCACCTTCCTTGTATCTGCCTGATAGTCTAATAAATGAGGTGATTCAAGCCTTTTCTGTGTCCGATTTTTCCCGGACATCTGTATCGGATTGCTACTTGGTTGGAACATAACCGACAGGAAAAATGAACCACCAACAAGCTTTTCCCTGTTATCAACTTATTCAAAAAATAGAACATCTCATTCTAATAAATAGAACAATCATCAGCTAAGATGAAATTCATATATCCTGCAAAAACAAACAGATAACGAAAAAATAGAAACATTTAGATATAAAAAAAAGAATATATTTTTCTACAAATTGACCTTGTGAGGCTTTGCGAATTGTTGTTCCTTTGCAACCGGAAAAAAGTGTATAAATCAGAAAAAAATATAGCATGAAGTATTTGAAATTTTTACGAACGTATGTATGTCTGCTGTTGGGCTTTGCTGCCTTTACAGCATGTACCTCGGATGAGGAAGAAGCCTTGATCCCCGAAGGAAAAGGCTATGTGAAGTTAAGCTTAAATGCAGATGCCGGTTTCCAGACTAAGGCGGTGGATGAATCGGAGTATACGAAGTTGGATAATTATACGGTTCAGATACTGAAAGATGGTAAAATTGTTCCAGGATGTGAGTGGAAGTATTCGGAAATGCCGGCATTTACTGAATTGCAAAATGGTACTTATACCTTATCAGCTTTTGTTGGAGATAGTACGAAAGCTACTTATATAGATGATCTCTGTTTCTTAGGATCTGAATCTTTTGTATTAAAGAACGATTCAGCTCAGGTTTCTGTAGATTGTAAGCCTAATTCAGCTCGAATCAATGTTGTGTTCGGCGAAGAGATGGAGAAATATTTTTCAAGTTATGAAGTCAAAATCACTACAGTCGCTCAATCTAAAACAGGTACTCCTTTTACCTGGGATAAAGATACAACTGGTCCAGTTTATTTTAAGGTAAATAAGAACGAGACAGTAAATTTTGTTGTGAAGCTGACAAAAACAGATGGAACAAAAGTAGATGATAAGACTTATTCTTATTCATTAAGCCCGGGTAATGCTAAAAAGATTACATTGACTCCGAATGTTACATCTGGAAGTTTTGAGCTTACAATCATAATCGATGAAACGGTTGTTGATCATATTGTAGATATTGAAGTTCCCTCCGATTGGGTTTAATGAATAATTATTAAAGAAATTAGAGATGAAAACAATTAATAAATGGGCGCTGGGTATAGCTCTTATGGCTGGATTGGCGTCATGCGAGATGAAAGATGAATTATTGGGTGATTCCGTTCTTTCTGGTGATACCGGTTTTTTGGCATTGAATGTGGCTACCGCTAATGCATCAACAAAAGGTACAACAGACCAGGTAGATGAATTTCCTGTAACTATTACAGGTAAAGATGTTGAATATACCAAAACATATGGTTCTTATGCGGAGTTAAAAAAAGAAGAGAGTATTGAATTACCTGTTGGTACTTTTACTATAGAAGCTCATTCTCCGGTTGAATTTGAAGATGAAATGTCTGAACCCTATTATGGCGGAACAAAAGATATTACAATTACCAAAGGAGTAACATCTGAAGAGAATGTTCAATGCAAAATACAGAATGTAAAAATAACCATGAGTTATACCGCTGCTTTTTTGGAAACGTATGAGTCGTGGACGATTACTGTTAATGATAGAAAAGGACATGTGAGAATTTATACTCAAGCAGATGGTAATGAACCTGCTTCTGTTTATTGGAAATTGGGTGATACGGTAGAAACTATTTATATTGAGGGAAAAGCTGTCAATAAAACGACAAAAGAAGAAGTTTCTATTTATGGTACAGCGAAAAAAACAAATTTACCGGGCTATGAGGATGATGATGATACAGCTTTTGTGGGTGGTGATGAATTGAAGATTGAAGCGAACCCCGTTCAGGTAGAAGGTTCAACACCAGGTGTTGAAAAAGAAGGTATTGAAATTAATGTGTCTGGTTTTGATTCTGAAACTAATGAAGAAATCCTTATAGATGTGGAGCAAGGAACTAATACTCCGGGTGAAGGCGGAGAAGAAGGTGATGGCGATGGAGAAGAAACTCCTGATCCACAACCTGGGGAAGATTCTGATATTGAAATTTCTGATAATGGAACAGGTTATTTAACTAATGGTGTGACAGTTGTTGGTTCAGAGTATCCAGGTGATTTAAAAATTTCGATGAATGTGCCGAATGGTATTAAGAGTGTTTATGTGAAAGTTGAATCAGATAATAAATTCTTTACTAATGCAGCAGCATTAATGGGGTTAACTTCTGGTGAAGGGATAGATTTGACTAGTGATGAGGCTAGTGAGTTATCAGAATTATTCCCATTACCAAATACAGGGGATTTAAAGTATGATTTTACAATGACAAGTTCATTGTTTGGTATGTTGCAAAAATATCCCGGAAAACATGACTTTACTTTGAAAGTTGTTGATTCAAAGGGGAACATTAAATCAGCTGTGTTAACTATTAATATTTAAAAGAAATGTACATAAGAAAGATATATGCTATACTAACAGTCGGTCTTTTAGCTTTCTCTGCTTGTCAGAATGAAGAGGAAGTTTTAAAAGATTCAGGAGTAGGCTATTTGAGATTAGAAGTTGGAGCTGATAAGACGACTATCACTAAAGCGGAAGAAGTCTATAATCCGAAACAGATTGCAGTTAAGATTATTGACGAGACGGGTAAAACGGTAAAAGAAACAGATGACTATACAACATGGACGGGTGCAATCGCTTTGACTCCGGGTAAATATAAGATATCTGCTTCATCAGCTGGTTTTGACGGAACTACTGCAGCATGGGATAAACCTTATTATGCTGGATTAGACAGTGTGACGATTGTGAAAGGTGAATCGGTTTCTAAAACAGTGACTTGTACTTTGGCAAATGTGTTGGTTACAGTCGAGTTTGATAGTGAATTTAAAAAAGCATTCAAAAGTGCGACTGTCGTTGTAACAGATACGGTAACAGCCAGTAACAAGGTGACTTTTACGATGAATGAAACAACCGAAAAAGGAAAAGCTTATTTCCCTGTTACAGGGTTGTTTGCAGATTTGGCTGTAACGAATCAAAAAGATAAGATCTTTAGTAAAAAAGATACGGTAGAAGATGTAAAGGCTCGCGAAAATGTTATTTTGCGTTATAAATTGGGCGAATCTTCGACCGGTTCTACCAACATTGATATAACATTGGATGGTACAACAAAAACATATATTTACACGATTGGTGTACCTTTAACAGCTACTTCAACGATTGTCGCTTCAGGAGCAAATGCGTGGAGTAAATTTGCTTATTTGAATGCAGAAGTACCCTCTTTTGCCGGTGTTTTTGATCAGTCTAAATTGTCATTTGAGTATAAGAAAGCTGACGATTCAGAATGGACTGAAGTAGAAGGAGACATGAATATTATAGAGAAAGGTAAATCCTTTTCTATGAAACTTGTAGATTTAACACCTAATACAACATATCAATATCGTTTGGTTTATGATCGAAATAATGAAAATATAGAAAGTGATATTGTCGATTTTATAACGGAATCAGCGGTCCAGTTACAAAATAGTGGTTTTGAAGATTGGTATAAGTTAGGTGATGTTTGGTATGCTGCTTCACAGGGAAATGTGACAAATGGCACTTATGATTGGGATACTAGTAATCCTGGTTCAGGAAGTTATGGTTTTAATCCTACTTCACAATCCACGACAGTTAAACATGGAGGAAATTCTTCTGCTAAACTGACAACTGAATATGCAGTTATAAAACTTGCAGCTGCTAGTTTATATTACGGAAGATTTAAACAATTAACAGGAGGTCTTATCCCAAAAGGTGCAAAAATTGATTTTGGTCGAGAATTTGGATCACGGCCGGTTTTGTTTAAAGGATATTTCCAGTATGCTCCTGTAAAAATAGATAATTACAATAATCCACCAGCCGGAACGGTGCAAAAAGGAGATATGGATATTTGTTCAATCTATATAGCCTTGTCTAAAAAATCATATACAATAGATAATACTGACACATCAACTTTTATAGATTTTGAAGGTGACAGTAATATTATAGCTTATGGAGAACTTCCTGCTGATGAATGTGTAAATACAAATGGTCAGTGGAAAGAATTCAATATACCGTTAAAGTATAAAAGTTTGACAGAAGAACCTTCATATATTATTATTGTATGTAGTTCTAGCAAGTATGGAGATTATTTTACTGGTGGAGAAGGTAGTACTATGTATCTTGATGATTTCGAACTTATTTATGACGGTGAACCTACTCTGTGGAAATAAGATACTTGGTCATATAGAGCAGGGCTTTCGCCCTACTCTATATCCTTTTATCCAATGTGTTTGAAAGAAATTGAGTACTTTTGCAAGCTCAAAATGTGGAAATGAAAATAGATGACAGGTCGCTTTTAAAGACTAAGTAATATAAGGAGGTGACATTTAGAAAACAGATTATATGTATAGAAAGCTAATTATAATAATGGGGCTATGGATCGCGATGATCGGTAGCGTGATGGCACAACGTGGAAAGCGTGCCATCAAACGAATTGATCGGGATGTACAATCCCAGGTATTTATTCCGAAAGGAACATGGATGGCAGGAGGAACGGTTTCCTATTCCGAACATGATGAAAGCAATTTGAATTTCCTCGTCATTAAAGATGTGGAAGGAAAGGGTTATGATTTCAATGTCAGTCCGTATGTTGGTTATTTCTTCCGTGATAATATAGCTGCCGGCTTTCGTTTTGCATATAATCGGGATTATCTGGATTTGGGAAATTTTGATTTGAATCTTGGAGAAGATTTTAATATTAGCTTGAAAGATATTTATTATCTGGAGCATAAATATGAAGCTTCTGCTTTTTTGCGAACTTATATGCCGATAGGTCGGAGTAAAATATTCGGTTTGTTCAATGAGGCGCGTTTGACTTACGGATATGGCCGGGGTAAAAACTCAACCGGATCAGGAACAACGTACGACGGTTCCTTCCAAACAGTTCAGAACTTACAGATCGGTTTTGCTCCCGGACTGGCTGCCTTTATTACAGACTGGTCGGCAGTGGAAGTTTCTGTTGGTGTGATGGGATTTAACTTTAAGTGGATTGATCAGGAAACAAACCGGATTGAAGAAGGAACTCAGCGCGTTTCATCGGGAAACTTCAAAATCAATTTGTTTTCTATAAATATCGGAATGACATTCTATTTATAATATCGTTTGATGAATAATTTTAGGTATCAGAAAATGGCAATGAAAAATTTATTATATACGTTACTTTCAGTTAGCTTGTTATTCTCTTGTGCGATAGAAAATGACATTCCGTATCCAATTCTTGAAGCCAGTATTTCATCTATTGAGGTGGAAGGCCAGCGGGCTGGAACTGATAGCCAGGACAAGAATGCAATTATCGATAAAACTCAACGGACGGTAACGCTTTATGTCAATGATTCGGTCGACATTACACGTTTGAAGATAACCAAATTGATGTTAGACCCACGAACCGCTACAATCGGTATCGATTCAGCTGCCTGCGTGAATTTTGAGAAATTTCCGACTACAGATTTTGCATCGTTGGATAGCTTACCTCTATCTGCCAATACGCGGGTTAACTTTAGTAAACCTGTTACATTAACATTGTCGACATATCAAGATTATCTTTGGAAGATTACTGTCAATCAGATTGTTGAACGAACTGTTGATGTAGTGGGTATGACGGATTATGTGTTGGATGCAAATTCGCGAAATGTAATTATTTATGTTGGAGAAGATCAAAACTTGTCGAATATCCAGATAAATAAATTGAATTTAGGTGGTGAATACGGTCAAGTAAAACCAGATCCAACAACTGTTCATGATTTTTCTACTTCACAAACTTTTTATGCAGCTCGTCATGGAGAAGATACTTGGCAAGAATGGAGAGTATTTGTCTATAAGTCGGATGGTGGAGGTAATACCGGATCTTCTGAAACATTTGCAATGGTAACAAAAGCCACCGTTAAAGGTTCTATTCAAAGTGGTAAAACGCCGGTAGTTGAATATAAAAAGCAGAGTGATGCTAGTTGGAATACTGTTCCGGATTCTGATGTTTCTGTATCAGGAACTTCATTTACTGCAACGTTGACCGGATTAACAGCTTCAACAACCTATGTTTATCGGGTTAACGTTGATGGCACTACGGGTAATGAACAATCTTTTACAACAGCTGCTGCTGTACCTTTGGAGAATGGGAGTTTCGATAATTGGTCCTCAGAAGCTGCTACAAATGGAACTCTTTGGCAACCTTGGTCAACAACTTCGTTTTGGGATACAGGGAATAAAGGCGCAACAACGATAGCAGACAGTAACAGTACACCAACAACAGAAACTTGTAATGGTTCTGGGAAAGCGGCTTCACTGGAGACCAAATGGGTTGTGTTGAAATTGGCTGCCGGAAATATATTTACTGGATCGTATGTTCGCACCGATGGTACAAATGGCGTATTGAGTTTTGGTCGTGAGTTTAATTCATTCCCTTCTAAGCTGCGAATTAATTATAAATATACTTCTGCCACTATCGATAAAGTGGGTGATGATTCGTTGGAGAATTTGAAAGGACGTCCGGATTCTTGCCATATTTATATTGCCTTGACGGACTGGGATGCACCGTTAGAAATACGAACTCGCCCATCTGAACGTCAGTTGTTCAATAAAAATGATTCACATGTCATAGCTTATGCTGAATATATCAGTGGAAGTTCGGACGCACAATATAAACAGAAAGATTTGGTCTTGGATTACCGATATACAAACCGGACACCCAAATATATATTGATTGTAGCTTCTGCCAGCAAGTATGGAGATTATTTTACTGGCGGCGTGGGTAGTAAATTGTTAATAGACAATTTTGAGTTGATTTATGATTAATAAGAATTGCAATATAAAGATGAATCTTATGAAATACATTCATTCCCTGTATATTGGTTTACTAAGTTTATTGTTCGTTGGCTGTCAGGAAGAACAATTGAATAATATGCAAACGGGAGGTTTCCAGATTTCATTGCAGGATGTGGCTGCCGATATTACAACTAAGACGCTTCCTAAAGATCTTGAAGATCCCATCGTTAGTAATTTTCATTTGAAAATAACCAATGAAAACAATGGAATATCTGCTTATGATGGAGCTTATATATCTGATCTGATTCCTGCTTCGACAGGAGTATATTCCATAACGGCTACTCATGGCGATAATCCGCCTTTAGCCAAAGATGATCCTTATTATAAAGGTGATACGACAGGTGTGGAACTAAAAGAAGATCAAGTCGCTTCAGTTGAATTAAAATGTCGGGTTGCCAATGCTTTGGCTTCTGTTGTTTATACAAGTGAGGCTATGTTTAAAGAAGTTTTCACGGATTATGGAGTAAAAGTTGGAATAGGGAATCTTACGGTTGATTTGGAAAATGGAACAACTGAAAGTGCTTATTATCAAGCGGGATCAATACCTACATTCACCTTTGTTGGAACATTAAAAGGCAATGGAAAGGAAGTAACTAAAGTATTGGAAGATCAGAAACTGTCTGATCCCTCAATTTTTGCTGCAGGGCAACATTGTAAGATAACATTATCGTTATCAACGACAACAGCCGGAGTCAATCTGGATATTGAGAAAGTGGAAGCAACTCCAGTTACTATTACAGCAACAATTCCAATGGAGTGGTTGCCGGCCCCAAAGGTCAGTGCGACAGGATTCGACGAAAATAAGACATTGACAATCTATGAAACAGTTGCACCCGATGCGGCTTCAATCGATTTTGAAGTAGCCCAACCGCTGCAAGATCTTTCATTTACGCTTAATTTTGAAGACGAACAATTCACATCCTTAAATAAGGATTATCAATTATCAACCATGACCGACGAAGAGAAAATTGCGTTATCAGATGCAGGTATTACCCTGCCATTGATCGGTTCAAATGAACCGAAAATCGCTTTCTCTCAAGCATTCAATGCACGTTTACTTTCCAAGAATGATGGAGTGGTAAACAACACAATCACTATCAATAGTGTACAAGCAAATAATCGAGAAAACAAAGATGAAGCTCCTCTTACCTATATCATTGCTGTGCATAAGCCGAAGTTCTCTGTTTCCGTACTGCCTGGCAATATATGGACAAAAGAATTTACAGCTGAAGAAATTGTAGTTGAAGATGGTAAAGGAGATTTAGAAACTATCAAAAAGGGGTTAGTCTATCAATATCAAGATTCTGATGGGGAGTGGAAAAATTACAGTAACCAGGATAGCCGTCAACAAATCTTTGCGGAACATCCTCAACAAAGAAATTATAAAGTGAGAGCTCTATACAGAAATGTATTAACCTCTAATGAAGTGGATATAGAATTAGAAGAGCCAAAAGCATTGCCTAATGGAAATATGGATGAATGGACTTCCAGTACTCGATATAACCAACCTTATTACCAACCATGGTCTAATGAAGCATGGTGGGATAGTAATAACAATGCAACAATGCCTAAATCCTATTGGACTTATCCTAATTATAAATGTTTTCCAACCACGACTTATACGGAAGCTGGTGTATCAGAAAAAGCTGTTGTTATACGAAGTGTAGCAATAAATGGCGCAAATTCAGAAATAATGGGCGCAGGCTCTACAAGAGGTATTCTTTATATAGGTTCTACCTCTGATGATGGAACAATGACAGAAGGACGTGTATGGTCTTCTCGACCATCACATCTAACATTTATGTATCAGTACGATAGCTATGACAATGAACATTTTGGAGTATATATTGAATTATTATCAGAAGACAACACTATAATTGCCTCTGGACAATTCCTTTCTGATAAAGGAGTTAGCATATCATCTTATGAAAAAGCTGAAATTATACTTAATTATACAAATAGTTTTCTTAAAGCTTCAAAAATTAAAATACGGTTTACATCTGTTGCAGATGGAGAGTCTATTAGCACAAGAAAACAAACTATTAACATACCTGCAGGTTCTTATAAAATATATGGAGGTAGTGTTCTCACTGTTGATGACATCTCTCTCATCTATGATAAATAGCGGGTTGAAAGTCTGATATTTTGTACGTAATGACACTAAAGATAATACATAGAATATGAAACGAATTTGGTTATATACAATCTGTTTAGGTTTGGTTGGATTATTTGCCTGCCAACAGGAAGATTTACCATCGATGGGGGAGACAGGTTTCCTTTCGTTGGAGAACATGACTGTTGAGGTGGCAAATACGGAATCCATTTCCACCCGTGCTGTGGATAATGATTTGTATGTGGAAATATCCAGTCAAGATGTGACTCCTGAGGTGACCTTGAAGTATAATCCGGGGGATAATATTCCAAGTAAAATTGAATTAGGAGCAGGTCGTTATGCTTTGAAAATATATAATGATACAACGTTGTTGGATAAAACATCCGTTTTCTATAAAGATACGATATTTGATATAGAGGCAGGTAAAGTAAATTATCTTTCTGTTAAAGTTCCAATGATTAATTGGGGGGTACAATTAGATTTACCCAAAAATTTCGCAGACTGGTTTGATGAAGAAAACTATAGATTTACTGTGAAAGTAGGAGAGAAAACAGTTGAATTGAAAGATCAGGAAATAGCTTATTTCTCCCATTCTAAAGATGTAAAACTTTCTTATCAGTTAGTTGCAACCAATAACGATGGAGAACGCTTTGAAAGTGAAGAAATAATTTATGACGGAGTCTTATCTCCTGGCACTATCTACGTAATTACCTACGATTATGCTACGAAAGCTTTACGTCTGCTTGAACCTTAATTGGGCTTGAAGCAGATACCCCATAAAAATTCCTCCAACAACTTCACAACCCAAAGATGGGGTGAAGTTGTTGGAGGAGTTTTAGTTATCAGCATATTCATCCGGAAAAATGAATTATACGGGACCACGGATACATCTTCTTGATTGGGTTGCGATGGTTGTGAGTCCATAAGAGTCTGTATAAAAGGGATGAAACATCTATTCAGGAATATAGTCTTCCTTGATAAACGCATCGTACACCCGTTTCGGATGGTCGTTGGTTGAAAAACCGATATCACCAAAGGTTTGTTGACGGAATTTCTTCAGTTTCAGATTATCCATCGCATATTCACGTAAAGGTTTGTGCATGTCGCCCAGCAATGAGCTACTAACTGGTTGATCGAGCAGATTCTCTTTTGGCGTCATAATAGGGAGAAGTTTTTGTTCCAATAATCCTCGATAAGCACCGGTGTATTCACACCAACAAACTTGGTTTACTTCATACAAACGGTAGGTGTATTTAGACCAAGCCGTCTTTAGCAGAATCTCATTCTCAGAGACATCGGCAGTAGCCTCTTGCGGGTAAGCCAAATCTCTGATCTTGATGCGTTTCCTTTTGTCATCAATTTCTTCCACTTCGGTAATCCAGAAGTCGGAATGTAATAGCTGATCCAGTATGCCAGCTAACGTTTCTTTGATTTCAAACTGAATTTTCATGATATTTGCCTTCTGTCAAGGACTTTGTTTGATTACTATATAAATGATAACAAGCAAACTGTATAAAAAGTTCATAAGATCTTTAAATCTGTTGATCTGAAACAAAATGTTACTACAAAAAGAACACAATTGAGGACAAATAAAACAGGCACGGATTCTTTTTCTTCCGTGCCTGTTCCTGATGAAGCAGATTGCTTATTCGATAATATACTCAACCGGTGTCTTTACACAGCGTAAGGTACGCGTCTTGGTGGAGTTTTGTCCGGCAAACTTATACCAGTTTCCGGTTCCTGTAGCCCGTGCACTACCTTCTATCAGCCAGGTTGAGCCACTGTTTCCGTATGTACCAAATATGATAAACATCTTGGCAATGTTTCCGATATCTACACTATATTGATGCCCTAATCCACAGAGAACGAAATGGGTATCATTGTAGTTGAAGTCATAGAAATTGACCGGTCCGTACGAAGCTCCGAGGAAAGTCGCATCACGTTCCACAATATCAAATGTAAGGAGCTGACCCAAGTTGTTGTTAAATGCATTGGAGCCATAGCCCAGGTTGAAGTTATTGTTGGCCGTAAAGAAACGGTAATCATCATAATCGGGTATCTCGAAGCCATCGGGAGCCATTACAGTCGGATCAATGGTGCCGAAATTGCCGGCACTAGCCTTCATCCCTTCGTAATAGAAGCTGGAACCATCGTGGCGTAACGGTAAACCATCCGGATTGCCACCCTGATACTGATCTCCCAGAATATGGAGGAACTCATCATCGGTACAATTGGTCAGATACTCGCCCAGATCTCTTCCGGCTGCCGGGTCGTTGGCTACCAGAATCTGGTCTTCAAAGCGTTTGACATTTCCCCGCAAGTTGTATTTGCACCACCAGGTTCCGTTGACGTTGACTACCGGTAATCCCCAGTATTGGCGCGTCACGAAGAATTCTTCCGGTTCACTGCCGTCGGCATTGCAGATAATGATTTTCCCTTCTTGCGTACGGCCGTCAGCATCCGGATCATTCGGTTTCCATCCGGCTACAACCCGGTATCGGTTCCCTTCTTCCGGATAGACTTTCAACCAGGGCATATCATCTGTTTCCACCCGAATCTCTTTACCCGGCTGTGGCCTGAATACTCCCAGTTCGCCGTCAATGTAACGGTCGAAGTCGCATCGCCAGTTCTCATCAAAAGTCAAGGCTCCCGTCAGTTCTGTCGGGTTTGCCTGCTGGATCAGACTGATACGTCCGATCCGGACATCCGGTTCGTTTACCGGATATACATCCAGATGAACCCATTTCTCGCTCACACCGGGAGAAAGATGATGGGCTACGACCTGAAATGAAGCTGGATCAGCCATGGGAGTCACTTGGAAATGAGAATCAGACGAACTGATCTGAACATTGACTGCTTCCTGTTTGTGCAGGCGGAAGCTGAAGTTATTTCCCACATGACTGATGTAAATCCGATTCCCTTCGCATGTGACGTTTGCCGGTAATGATTGGAGATCTACAGAAACCCGATCGTTCACAGCGCTTTCCTCTTGATCACCGGCTTCCCACTGGTTCGTCAGGATTTCTGCTTCCAGCTTGGCGCCGGTCCCTTTGATCCGGAGTGTATAGACAAAATTCCTGACGATACGCTGAGGCAAAGACGTCTGTAATATTTGCGTAACACCGTTGATCGTTACTTTAGCCTTGACAGCCAACTGGCTGTTCTGTTGCTCATATAAATAAAACAAACCGGGAACATTACTTGTCTGGGCAGCATCGAATGTCCGGACAAGGCTTTCCTGTTGTGCATCCGGAACAGCCTGAATGTCGTCCTGCGGTAATAAATAACCTGCCTGATATACATGAGCAATCGTTACTTCATTTACGGCTACGGATTTAGAGGCAACTTCCAAGTCAATTCGGGCAATTCCACGCTGTAGATGAACTGTTGTACCCATGGCAGAAGGTGCCAAGTCCATTGTACCCGACATGATCTGCGGTGCATTTCCGGTTGCCTGGTTCTGTATCGTCAGACGAAGAAATTCCTCTTCCGGCATCTGCTCGTAGATTTGTTCCCTTACGTCGGAAGTCGTATTGGCCAGGAAATAAAGCTTTCCGGTTTCGTCTTCGGCATCAATGCGGCAGATACTGTCGGAACCGATGACCAGATCCGGAAATGAACGCACCAGCGCATTTCCGGAGAATAAATAAGCGGCCAGATGAGCGATCTTTTTCTCTGCCGGTAATTCGGTAGTCGTTCCTTGTGCTCCGAAAGAAACAGTCCGGACTTTGATACCCGGTCGGTTCAAATCAGGAGATAAGCTTGCCGTATCTTCCGAACAGGCAACACACACAAGCAGAAAAAGAAGGGCAAATAACCCCATAACATATTGTTTCATATTGAATAGACTGCAATTACGCTTTTATTTATTATGGATTGTACAAATTCGGATTTTCTCTGGATCGCAGGTATTCCCACGAATCAATCGGGAACCGGTGAATGTTGTTGACATAAAAGTGATTCATAACACTTTCTGCCCAAGGCCCGTAGGTAAACGATGAACTGTGACCATATCCCATACAATGTCCTAACTCATGAAAAGCCAGACTGCAATAGTAGGTATTGCTGTAATGATAGTTCAGGATATACTGGGCAAGTCCGTACACACCAATACCACCTAATCCGGCAACGGCACCCGGCTTGATCAGTCCCAGCTTAAAAGACGACATGCTCCGAAACTTGGTCATGATGGTACTCACCGGAACCGGTCGGTTGGCATCATCATGGAACTCACCGTTGGCAGCAACATAATCATGCATGGTCTGTTCGCACTCCGGAAGTTCCCACATATAGGCTACATTGGTAAAGTAAGCAATGTATTCCCGAATATGGACCGGACGCACACCTCTCCAGTTACCGGCCGGTTGTCCGTCGGGAGCATCCGGATCGCCTCCGTAAGAGGCAAAGGAAAGATACCAGTTGACTTTTATCTGTTCAATCATTTTCCAGTACGGATCATCAGAGACAAGCTTGAATTCTATCTGACTGTTGGTAAAAGTTTCCTGTCTGGGTATTTTTACCCGTTTGCCGGATTCTGTATAGTAGATGACATCTCTACTCATAAATGGAATCGGCAGGAGAGCATCTCCCAACATCGGTATTTCCTCATAATAAGCAAACTTGAGCCATTCCGAGCTGTATTGGCTGATCCGGGCGTAGATTGTCATTCCTTTGACCGGACGGACCGAGTAGAAACGAGTATGCAACATGGCATTCTCGTCGATACGTACCTGAAGCGGCTGATTGATCCGGAATGAACGCTGGCTTGCATCATAATAGACCTCTTTGGATTCGGAATCACTTAAGATGCTGTAATGCTCACTTTCTTCGTAAGCCCGAGCAGTCGCGAAGACCGTTCCGTCCTGATCATCATCACACGACAAGACCGTATTGACTTGTTCGTTCCTGTTGGGTTGGATATGAATCCGGAATGAATATTGCTGTTTGCTCTCTTGGTCGGTATGATGTAATTTGCTCATTTCGATCGTACCCGTACTTTCTTCTCCTACCACCGGCATAAACAGGAGTTCTTTCTTCTCCAAAAGAGATTGTATTTGGAAAGAGCCGTCACTCTGGCCGGAATATTCCTGGTTGGCCGAGAAAGACGTATAGAAACGCGTATTCGACGCATCCATCGTCAGTTCAGTGACTGCCGTGCGGACATAATCGTTGTTGTAGGAAAAGTCAAAAGAGATTTTCCCGATGATTCTTTTCAGGCTGACTTCCGATAAAGAGCTCTCTTCTTGTCCGTTGCTGTTCAAAGATACCGAAAAAGGAATCTGGGCATAGAAATATTCTGCCTCCAGTGGACGTTGCAGGTTCTCCGGGAAAGTAAGCCACGTATCATGGATAGACGAGATCGGATGTACAGTAGCCTGATCCTGGGTTTCGTCGCCCACGACAGCCAGAACCAATAACTTATAGTCTCCTACCTGTAATCCTTCAGCAAAGATTTTCCGGCTGTCAGGCAAGTACGTACTTTTAATATTCGGTACAGCTTCACCATCTTCTGTAACAATCAGGTGTTCAACCCGACTGAATTCGCCGGTTGATTTGGTAGTCTGCAAGGTCTCTCCGTCGAAAGGTTCTTCCGTCAGATGAAACACAATACCTCGGACAGCGTCTGGTTGCTTTTCCCAGCTATCCTGCTCATCGCAGGCAAAAAGAAAAGGTATTACGAGCAGGAATAAGAAATATCGTTGTAGATTCATACGTAAAAGTCTGTTCAGAAAAAAAGGAGCGATAGGCTGAAGCTGTATCTGAAACGTCAATAGAACAGTTTCAAGGTCCTATCGTTCCTTTATATTATATATAACTAATCAATGATTCTCCCTTTAATTATAGATGTATTCCACAGGTGTTTTCACACATCGGATGACACGTGTACATCTGGCTGGATAAGTAGCTGTTTTAAACCAGTTACCTTTTCCCGTAGATGTGGCATAACCTTCCATCAACCAGGTAAACCCGTCGTTGAAGTGAGATGCCCAGATGATATAAAGCGACTTGAACATGTCAGAACCGTCGCCATACGTTTGGGCTCCCGGACCGAAAAGAATCAATTCGGTAGAGTTTGCACTTTCTATTTTGACACTATGATGATGAACCGGTCCATAACTGATACCGTTGATCTCCAGGTTGGCGCGTTCATAGTTCTTGATGTTGATTCGCTTTCGGGCCTGTGTCCAGTAACCGTTTGTTGCCCCGTTACCGAAGTTAATATCCGTTGAAGAAGTTGCATGGTCCATCTTGAATTTGGTGAACTCTTCATCGCCCGGTAACTGATAACCATCAGGTGCCATTTCTGTAACTGGCAGATTCCCGATAAAGACCGCATTATTCTGGTTGAACCCTTCATAGTAAAAAGAAGTCCCGTTATGCCGGAGTTTGAGTCCATTCGGATTATCTCCTTGGTAACTGTCTCCCCAGATGGCCAGCCATTCCTCATCCGAACAAGTTGTCAGATAGTCGTACAGACTTACATCTTTGGCCGGATCATCCTGAATGGATATTTGGTCTTCAAACCTTTTTACATTTCCTTGCAGATTGTATTTGCACCACCAGGTTCCATCTACATTGACCACCGGTAAGCCGTAATTTCTCCGTCGGATCGTATATTCTTCCAATGTCTCTCCGGATTCACTGAGAATCTTCAGCTTTCCTTCCTGTACACGTCCGTCGGCTTCCGGGTCATTGGGTTTCCATCCGGCGAGCAAACGTACTTGTTCCGGTTGGCTGTCGTCGGTTACAGTCTTTAACCAGATTCCTTCAGTCTGGATCTGTTTCCCTCCGGTCAGCGTAAACCGGGCCAGTTCTCCATCCAGGTATTTGCCATAGTCGCAAAGACGATGGAGATCGAATGCAAGAGAACCTTCCATTTCTATATCATTCTTCTGCAAGGTTAAATCTATCTTGTCTTCATAGCTTTGTTCCAGTATTTTATATTTGATACCCAGCGCTGTACTCTTTTCGGTATGACCGATCGGATTCAAGCATGTGGTAATGATGAATTTATTGATGGTATCCGGCACGGCCTCTACTGTTATTCCCAGATTCGGATCTTTTAGTTGTAAGTCCACTTCACTGGGAGCGTTCAGAACCAATGTCATCCGGCTTGCTTGATAAGGCACTTGGATGGCATCAAGGCTCTCTGCCAGTATTACCCCTTCAGAAAAGGTCGATAAATCCGGATTCACCAGAATCCGTGACGACAGATCCGGGTATAGCTCCTGATCTTCTCCGTCATTCCATTCATCAATTTTTATCTCGGCTTCAATAGCCGCATTATTTCCGAATATACGAATCGTATAAACGGCATTTCGTTTGACTGCTTCGGGAAGTTGTGCCTTTAGCACACTTTCTTTTCCATCCCGTGATACGATAATAGATACAGCCAGCTGGTCATTGGCTTGCTCATGAAGATACAACAAGCCTGATTTCGAAGCGTCCAGTTGGGGCTCGAATTGTAAATTGATATCTTCGAATTCGGCGTTTGCAGCCGTTTTGATCGGATCTTGTCCGAACAGATATCCCATTTGGGCTACATGCTTGATTGAAATACTTTTGACCGTTGTCTCCGCATCTTGAAGAGCCAAGTCAATACGGGCAACGCCATGCCGTAATGATACTTGCTGAGAAGTTGAAGTTCCACTCAGATCCAGTCGTCCACTGAGGAAATCTGAGGCTGAAGAAACAGAAGGCAAGGTTGTCAGCTGCAGAAAATCTTCTTCATTCATGCCTGACTGGATGAAAGAAGGATCTGTTATCGCATCTGAATTTCCTAAGAAATAGAGTGTCCCTTTGTTACCAGGGACCTCTATAGAATATTCGTTTACATCTTGCCTCGCTAGATCTTCATATTTTTTGATAAGCTTTCCTTCGTCAAAAAGATAAGCATCCAATTCACGTATCTGATTTTCATCAGGCAATGACGCATTGGCTCCGGAAACGGAGAAATGAGCTGCCTGGATACGGAATGTATTGGAGTTACCTATGGTTTGACGAATATCATCGTGCTCGGTACATCCGCTGAAGACGAGCATGAAAATAAGTCCTAACAAGAAATATTTATTCATACGAGATCAAGTATTGTTTAAACGTTTCGGGAAACAATTGAATCCGGAGTTGCTGTTACATCTTCTCCCGGAGTCCATTCTTCTACACTGGTTGTGACATTGACGGTGATTTCAAAGTCTTCTGTGCCCGTCTTATTGACTGTCAGTGTATAGATTGTGTTTCGGCTCAATGATTCCGGTAATTGTGCCGACAATGTATTTGATTTGCCATCGGCTTCAATTTCCATGGTCAGTTTCATCTCTGCATTATTTTGTTCATACAGATAGAATAAACCTGTTTCACTTGCTGTTAACGGTTCCGGGAAATCTCTTCGGATTGTTCTTTTCTCTACATCAACCGGAGTCTCAACACCCGACTGCTTGAATACATATCCGGTGTTGGATACGTTGTCGATGCGGACACTTTTGATCTTGATTTGAGGAACATTGACCGTTAAGTCAAGACGTGCCACACCACGTTGTAAATTCACTTCGGCACTTCCCGCTTTTTGGCGTTGATAACTACCTGTCAGGATATGGTTCCCTTTCAGGCGTGTCTGATCGTCGTTCAACTTAGAAGCCAGCTGTAAGAACTCGCTTTTCAATGTTGTGCCTTCTTCCAGGCCACTGACGTCAACATGTCCTTCTGTATTGGCAATGAAATAGATGTCACCTTTATCACTGTTCATGATGTTCAGTTCGTACGTATCACCTCCACTGCTCGACAAAGGACCTAAACATTTCTTCAGCGTATCATTTTGGAACAAATAAGCTTCGATTTCAGAAATCGAACTTTCTTCTGTTGGCAAGGCTGAAGCCGTGCTTTGAAAGAAATCATCTACAATCATACGCACTTTAGTAACCGCTTCAGGTTGAACCGGATTTACTGGGTCTTCGTCTGATGTACATGACATGAAAAATACACTGCTGAGTCCTACTAATAGAATCTTTTTAGACACTCTTTGTTTCATTTTGAATGTTACTGAAATTAATAATTAAACAAATAGTTTTGATTAAGTAAAATTGTTTGACGTTTCGCTTATTAAAACCGAAATCCTCACGTATTGTTTAATCATTTGGTTTTTTTAAGAAATTTAATTGTCTCGTGTAATTCCGGTCTTGTCGACTTCAATTTTTAATGAAGCTATCTTCAATACCAAATAATTCCTTACCTTTGTAGTTCAAAAAGAGAACATCACAGTATGGAAAAGAAATTTAAAAGAACATTGATAACTACGGCATTGCCGTATGCAAATGGACCGGTTCATATCGGTCATTTGGCCGGCGTTTATGTACCTGCCGATATTTATGCCCGTTATTTGCGTTTGAAGGGTGAAGAGGTAATTATGATTGGTGGCTCGGACGAGCACGGTGTGCCTATTACCATTCGTGCGAAAAAGGAAGGCATTACGCCGCAGGATGTAGTGGACCGTTATCATAATATCATCAAGAAATCATTTGAGGATTTTGGTATTTCGTTTGATATTTATTCTCGTACAACTTCGGCTACGCATCGCCAAATGGCTTCAGATTTCTTCCGTACGTTGTATGATAAAGGCGAATTTATCGAAAAGACAAGCGAACAGTATTATGACGAAGAAGCCAAACAGTTCCTGGCAGACCGTTATATTACAGGTACTTGTCCGCATTGTGGCAATGAAAAGGCTTATGGCGACCAGTGTGAAGCCTGTGGTACGTCATTAAGTCCGACTGATTTGATCAATCCGAAGTCGGCTATCAGTGGCAGTCAGCCAGTTATGCGGGAAACGAAACACTGGTATTTGCCTCTTGATAAATGGGAACCGTTCCTTCGTCAGTGGATTCTGGAAGGCCACAAGGAATGGAAACCAAATGTCTATGGACAGTGCAAGAGCTGGTTGGATATGGGATTGCAACCGCGTGCCGTAAGCCGTGATTTGGATTGGGGTATTCCGGTGCCGGTAGAAGGAGCAGAAGGCAAAGTGCTGTATGTATGGTTTGATGCTCCGATTGGTTATATTTCCAATACAAAGGAATTGTTGCCAGACAGTTGGGAAAAATGGTGGAAAGATCCGGAAACGAAGATGGTACATTTTATCGGGAAGGATAATATCGTGTTCCACTGTATTGTATTCCCTTCTATGTTGAAAGCCGAAGGCTCTTATAACTTACCGGAAAATGTTCCTGCCAACGAGTTCCTGAATCTGGAAGGTGATAAAATATCTACTTCTCGTAACTGGGCTGTCTGGTTGAATGAGTATTTGGTGGATATGCCGGGTAAGCAGGATGTGTTGCGTTATGTGCTGACAGCCAATGCTCCTGAAACAAAAGATAATGATTTTACCTGGAAAGACTTCCAGGCACGCAATAACAATGAGTTGGTTGCTATCTTGGGTAACTTCGTGAACCGTGCTTTGGTATTGACGGGTAAGTATTTTGATAATAAGGTTCCGGCTGCCGGTGAACTGACGGATTATGATCGTCAGACACTGAAGGATTTTGCAGATGTAAAGGAAAACGTAGAACGTCTGTTGGATACTTATCATTTCCGTGATGCGCAGAAGGAAGCTATGAACCTGGCTCGTATCGGTAATAAATACCTGGCTGATACAGAACCTTGGAAGTTGGCCAAGACGGATATGGCTCGCGTGGCTACCATCATGAATATTGCTTTGCAGATTACAGCCAACCTGGCTATTGTATTCGAGCCGTTCTTGCCTTTCAGCATGGAAAAATTGAACAAGATGCTGAATGTAGAACCGTTAGGCTGGAATCGTTTGGGTTCAACCGATTTGCTGGAAGTGGGTCATGAACTGGGAAAAACAGAATTATTGTTTGAAAAGATTGAAGATGATGTCATCCAGGCTCAGATTGACAAACTGTTGGCAACCAAGAAAGCGAACGAAGAAGCTAATTATAAGGCAAAACCGATTCGGGAAAATATCGCTTTTGATGATTTCCTGAAGCTGGATATCCGTGTAGGAACGGTTTTGGAATGTACCAAAGTACCGAAAGCAGATAAGTTGTTGCAGTTCCGTATTGACGACGGATTAGAAAAACGAACCATTGTTTCGGGTATTGCACAGCATTATAAACCGGAAGAACTGGTTGGTAAGCAGGTTTGCTTCATCGCTAATTTGGCTCCGCGCAAACTGAAGGGAATTGTTTCTGAAGGAATGATTCTTTCGGCAGAAAACTTTGACGGTAAGCTGGCGGTGATTACACCGGAGAAGGAAGTGAAACCGGGTAGCGAGGTGAAATAAGAAGGAATATGGATAAAATCCAGATGGTTGACCTGCATAGACAGTATCTTCGGCTGCGTCCGGAGTTGGATCTGGCTATGCAGGAAGTAATGGATACTTGTGCATTTATTAACGGACCCCAGGTGCAGCGTTTCGCTTCGCATCTGTCGTCGTGTTTGGATGTGCCGTATGTTATTCCTTGCGGAAACGGAACGGACGCCTTGCAGATCGCTTTGATGGCTCTTGATCTAAAGCCGGGAGATGAGGTGATTGTTCCTGCCTTTACGTATGTAGCAGCTGCCGAAGTGGTTTCATTGCTGGGATTGATTCCGGTGTGGGTGGATGTTGATGAAAAGACATTCAATATCAATTCTTGGATGATTGAATCGGCCATTTCTCCCAAGACACGGGCTATTGTGGTGGTGCATTTGTTCGGGCAATGTTGTGATATGGAGAAGATCCGTCAGATAGCCGAACAGAACCATTTGTATGTGGTGGAAGATAATGCCCAGTCATTAGGAGCCGAAGTGTTGTTCTCGGACGGTACGCGTCGGAAAGCCGGTACGATAGCTCATATCGGTACGACTTCTTTCTTCCCTTCCAAGCCTTTGGCTTGTTATGGGGATGGAGGAGCCGTCATGACATCCGATGATCGTCTGGCTGAACGGATCCGGATGATTGCCAACCATGGTCAGTTGCAGAAATACCATCATAAGATTATCGGCTGTAACTCTCGTCTGGATACTTTGCAGGCGGCTGTCTTAGACGTGAAGCTTCCGCATTTGGAAGAGTTTACCGCTGCCCGTCAGCAGGTAGCCAAGCGTTATGACGAGGCTTTTGATCAGGATTCCCGCTGGCAGATTCCTTGCAAATCTCCTTATTCGACGCATGTCTATCATCAATATACCTTGCAGATTGCAGATGGAAAACGGGATGATTTGCAACAATATCTCAAGGAAAAAGGAATTCCGTCGATGGTTTATTATCCGCTTCCATTACATAAACAGGCGGCTTTCTACGGCTTTTCCCGTATAGGCTCGGTTTTGAGTGTTTCTGAAAAACTGGTCCAGTCGGTCTTGTCATTGCCTATTCATACGGAAATGACAGATGAGGAAGTGGATTATATCATTGAAACCGTTCGTAATTATGGAAAGTAATAAGAAGAAAATTCGTTTTGCCGTAGTCGGATGCGGACATATCGGAAAGCGGCATGCAGAAATGGTTGTTCGCGATCCGGGAGCAGAGTTGGTCGCATTATGTGATATACGCCCGAAGGAAGAACTGGGTATTGAAGCTTATCCGGTAGCTTTCTTCTCGGATATGACATCTTTGCTACAATCCGGTTTGGATATCGATGTGATCAATATATGCGTTCCGAATGGTCTTCATGCCGAGTTGGCGATACAGGCAATCGAGTCGGGGCATCATGTAGTGATTGAGAAACCAATGGCTTTACAAGTGCAAGATGCCGAACGGGTTTTGCAGACTTCGCTGAAATACCAGAAAGAAGTATTTTGTGTGATGCAGAACCGCTATTCTCCACCATCTGTCTGGATCAAGCAAATGATTGATTCGGGGCGGCTGGGGAAAATCTATCTCGTACAACTCAATTGCTTCTGGAATCGGGATGAACGTTATTATAAACCTGGAAGCTGGCATGGTGATGCTTGTCTGGATGGTGGTACGTTGTTCACCCAGTTCTCTCACTTTATTGATATTATGTATTGGCTTTTTGGCGATATACAGCATATTCAGGCGCGCTTTGCTGATTTCAACCATCAACAGTTAACGGATTTCGAGGATTCGGGACTGGTAACATTCGAATTTGTGAATGGCGGTATGGGTTGTTTGAACTATTCGACTGCGGTTTGGAATAAGAACATGGAAAGCAGTATGCTGATTGTGGCAGAAAACGGTAGCGTCAAGATTGGCGGTCAGTACATGAACGAGGTAGAGTATTGCCATATTAAAGACTACGAGATGCCTGAATTGGCTCCGACAAATCCGGGTAATGACTACGGACCGTATAAAGGTTCGGCGCAGAATCATAATTTCGTGATCCGTAATGTCGTGGAAGTCCTGCAGCACACCGGAGCTCAGAATACGACAACGGCGTTGGAAGGATTGAAAATTGTTGATATCATTCGCCGTATTTATGCCTTGAAATAAATAGATTTCTTATTATCCTATTGATAGACCGAGCACGGAATTCGCAGAAACATGGTTTGATGACTGTGTGAAGCGAGGTTTCTGTGCTTTCTGTTTTTATGATGTATTTTCTCGTTCTTTCTTGTTTGATCTAGAAAGAACCAAAGAGTTCAAGGTTGTATTCGTTCTTTTCTCTTGAAAGAAAAGAACCAAAAGTTCAAGGCTCACACTACGGAGGCTACGGTCTTGGTCGCTGCGCTAAAATCTCGGAAAACTCGCCTACGGCTCAAACAGCCGAGATTTTTTAACGCTCCGCTCGGTCGACCGCTTAACGCCTCCTCCGTTAGGCCGATCCATCTTTTGTTGAAATTGAGTGATTGATCATTGAAAATTATAGGATATGAAAACCCCTCCCCCCTACGGGGAGCTCCCCTAAAAACAGGGGAGCTATTTTAAGAGTAAACCAAAAACTTCCCCTGTTTTAGGGGAAGTGCCCGAAGGGCGATGGGGTTAATTCTCCATTTTCAATTTTCAATTGTTTTGCGCCTCTACTCGCTTCCCTAATTGTCAATTTTCAATTGATGAAGTCCGTGCCAAATTAATTGTCAATTGTCCATTGTCAATTTTCAATTGACTTACGGTTCTCCTAAATGACGAAAAACTAACTCTACCTGGCGTGGCGTAAACACTCGCTGCCCTTCCATGTAT
>OGEZ01000330.1_pt1 | contig 46951 bp, 55 predicted proteins | sample 1570831 | NCBI WGS metagenome assembly OGEZ01 (sample SAMEA2582059, study PRJEB24529) | metagenome | biome: Human gut stool | place: China | collected 2011
CAGATGTCTGCCTGTCTTCACGCGTGAAACTGCCGTATGCCACAAACTTCATCTGCTCGAAAGGGTCGAAAGAAAATTTCCAACTGTCCGAGACGGGCCGAATCTGATACTTGAACTGCTCGTTCTTGTCACCCATCACCTCGGTAATCGTGAAATAAACCGTGCAGAACCCGGCGAACGTCCGGTTCCCCCGGCTGTCATCCGTATCTTCAGTGGCATTGTCAGAAGATGTAAGAGAGTGGAATATACCCATACAGATGTCACCGACAGCTACTGCGCCGATTTGCCCGTCCTCCAACTTCAACGTACAGGTTTTGCTCTCAACATCCACCTTATCAATCAGTCCGCCTCCAGGTGCCCTCCATTTATCACCCAAGAATATCTCGATGCTGTTAAACCGAAATTCGGGAGCTTCAATATAGCGACGCGATGTCAGGGATTCTACTTCAGCATTACCGTTTTCATCAATCTTTGCCCCAAATCCGGTCATACCTGAAGCATAGCCGTTTTTGCCAAAAATCGCACCAGCAAGAAAAGATATGAGATAGCCTGTCTCGTCTTCTTTGTCTTTACGTATAAAGTATTTTGCGAGTTCATCAATATTAGCCTTTCCTATCAACTCCAGTATTCCTACAAGCGTACGGCCTACCCTCTCTGCCGTATTTTCGCCAGCAGACGAAGCATTACGCACTTGCAAAGCTAATTTCTTTAATATGTCAATGCTATCTGCCATCAGTCTCCAATTATTCGAAATACAGTTCTGTTAGCTTTCAAACCTCCCTCACCTTTGTATAAAGGGTATTCGTTCTTATGAGATTTAAGATATAGCACGCACTCTTTCATATAGCTGTCTGCAATGGAAACAGCATCGTTGTACGCCATCACTCTCTCTTTCGAATCCGATCTGGAAGAATATTCGTCCTCCTTATTCACAAATCCGTATCGTGTCACATTCCCGTCTCCATTCTTTACCAGCCGGGCATAAGAATAATAAGCAAGTGCTGTTTTTAAACCTGTCATCACATGCTTACCACCCTTATCTTCGTACACTCCACCATTTATAAGAAGGTCATATTTATTCGGATTTTCTTGTATATCGATAAAAAGAGCATCACCAAGAGCCGGTTTGATGTCTATATCCTCACTTTCACGTATATAGATCTCTATTTTTTCTTGTTCAATGTGCATTGACATACCACGAGCAAGTAAAGAAACTTCATCAAATGTTATTAGATACTGCCGCATTTCTCACATATTTCAAAGGTTGTACACTATAGTCATTAGAAGAATTTGCAACCTCATACCAATGCTCAAATATCTTCATAAATGAGCGTTCAATCATCCGCTGCTGTCTGCTAACAATAGAATTATAATACTCAAACGCATCTTCCAAAATATCACCAGAGAATCCAAGTTTCCCAACACGTATGCAATACCACGGTTCCTGCCCAAAGGCAGAATAAATACGTTCTACGACACTAGCATCTGTTACCGTAAATTCTTTATCATAGTTTTTTGAGCTCAAGTCAACAAATTCCGGCTTATCTTCATCCGAATTAAGAGTTACCTCAAGTAATTTTCCAGCATTCGTATCTCCCTGCAACTGCTTTATGGTATCAGAAAATCCAATATCTTCATTTTCATAATCCGGAATAGGTTTCCCTTCTTCATCGAAATTCACAGAGCTACCCTTTTTAGTGACAATCATACCACTTGGCATGAAATTACATCGTACATTCCGGTATTTGACGTTGGCCAGACCCTCGTCTGTACTCATTTCCGTAGCTACACGATCCGCACGAGATATAGGATAGACTAAATTTCCTGCTCCGCTAACCCACAACACCTGCCCTTTGTAGTTTTCAATGCCTCCTGCCGAACGGATCTGTTCATATACGACATTTTTCCGAGGATTGAACACGTCTATATAGTCAGTATGCTTTTTGTCTATTTTGATGGTCTTACCATCTCGAATTTTTCTACCAGTCCAGTCGGGATGGATTGCTATTTTACCAACATATCCATTCTCATCTTCTTCTTGAAGCCGACAATTTTCAAAAGGTATATGCTGTATCTCAACAATCTCACCGAATATGTTATAATTGACATGCAAGGCAAATCCGTCATACTTTGCAACGTCCTTACATACTAAAGTATGAATATCATCTGCTGTATCACCTCTCCGATTTACGGTATATTCGGAAAATGAAACATCACGGAACCCGTTACCTTCAATAAAATCAGCATACCGCTCGACACATTCGCTCCCCGTAGAACTCGCAGAAATGATATTATTCAATATCTGCGGGTAAAGATTGTCCTCACCGTAGCTCTGTATCCCCAATGTACTGATATATCCAGTTTCAAGCCTGTTAGTGCTTTTTTTCTTCAGGTCACTTACTTTCATGGTCCCGTGATGTTAATTAGTTACTCTTCTGCTTCCTCGGAGTTATCGATCTTGTCGGTATCCACTGTCGGTTCTTTAGCAGACTCTACTTCAATTCTAGCCTTAGCTTCCTTAATGTGTGCATCAAGGACTTTAGCCGTCACCTTCTTTCCACCAAGCTGATATGTCTTGAAGGCTTCTTTGACGGTTTTGTCAGTAGCATCTTCTACTTTCAAGGCTTCCATCAGCTCTGCAACCAGCTTATCATTAATATCAGATGACGGTGCCACTCGTTCCTTCACCCTTTCTTCCCAGTCGTTTGGATACACAGAGAACATATTGATGTTCTCGGGATGTTTAGCCAAATACTTCTCAGCGACCTCGTCAGTGAGATTGGCATTCGTATAGAACGATGAATTTCCAAACTCCGGCTGGAGAAGGATTCCGTTTTTAAGCGCATAATTTGATTTTTCTTTCATTTTTCCGTTACGTTTTAGATATAAATAAATCTCGATAGCTGCATCACGATAGCAGTCGCCACAGGATGTCTTATGGAAAGTCTTTCCAAGTGCTTCATAATAGCAGTGTTCTACTTCAGACCTTTCCGAAGAAGAGAGGGAAGCCTTGCTTCCCAACTCTTGCATTCTTTTTACCACTTCTTGTACATCCATCATTCACCAGGCGTCGTTACCAAGGTCTCCAAAGCCTGTTTGGTAGTATCATAGTCGGTCTTGAAATAGAACAAAGCTGACTTCGGGCACTTTGTCTCTTCCAAATTAACCAGCCAACCACCTTCAGTATCTTCGCTATACTTATCGTTTTCAAGCGTTGTTGCAGTCAGCCCTTGATAATAACCGTACACTTGGAATGCTGCATTCCCCGGATTCGATTCCTTCTGCAGGGCTTTGTACTTGTTCTCCAAAATAACCACGTAACTACCATTAGCCAGACCATCGATAATGTCCGAACAAACTTCAGGTCCATGGTCTAAAACCACAATCTTCAACGCATTCGTGAACGTATTGCGATAGGTACCGGTAGCCAACGAAGTTTTGGAACCAGTATAAGGCGTTTTGCCAGGTACAACAACCTTGTATCCTTTTTTCCCGGATTTCATCGCTAAGGTTTCGATGACATTCTTCTGAGTTGCATTGAAAGTAGTCAATGCAAAATCAACCTCATCCCGGTTCATAATGACGCCTTCTTGCTCATAGCCAGGAACTACAGGATCATCGCACGACGGTGCGATGTCCTTTTTCAACATTTCGTCACATACTCCCATGTTTACCTCCTTTTTTAGTAAGCCACCTGTACAAGATTGTCTTCTGCAATCACAGAGCCGAGCTTACCTTCCGAATAGATGTAATTATTTTTATCCTTCTTCTCAAACCAGATTCTCAAGTCTGAGATAGCTTCCGTACCCTCACAACCATACAAAAGGTTATCAGGAGAGCACAACACAGCTCTATGAGGGAGATTAAGTTTAGAAGTGTCGTTTTGATAGGCTTGGATGAAGCGGTCCCAAATAGAGCACTTGACAACCGGCACACCATCATATTCTCCGACCTCCAATCCGTCAAAGACAGTCTGCCAAGGCATGATTACCTTATACTTGTCCCTGATGTCACGTGACAGAGCGTCACACAAAGATTTCGTAGCAAAGATTGCATGACCATCATGCTGGAAAATTCTGCTATCTGCATTCTCCAGCATTTCATCAAAGATGGAAGTAGCAACACCGCTCTCTTTCAACTTTGACTTCTGCAAGGCGTATGATGCCTCGGAGTTCGCAGCAATCGTTGTATGCTGTCCCTCATTCTCTGTACAGATAGCAAACAGACGTTTGAAGAAACCATCGCAAGTATCGAACAACTTGGTGTCCAAACCGTCCGTAATCTGTCCGCTGCTGGAGATATTCTTTGCATCCTTGTCACCGAACCATACAAAGCGCCAAATCATCTTCATCATAGCATTGGAAAGCTTGGGCTCAACAATACCACTCATATATTGTGAAGAGGTAAGGTCTGCAATATCTGTACCTTTCTTCAGGCAATACTGCGCAATGGTATTCTCCAGATCAGTATAACACAGAGACAAAGGGATTTCCCATGAACCAAGTTCCCATTCTTTTTCAGCAGCAGCTATCTTGGCACTTTTGTAAGTAGGATTACATCCTCCACCAGACTGGCCAACGTCTTCCATTTCTCCGACGAATCCAACCTTTTTCCCATTAGTCACGTTCGGGACAAACGTCATAAAACGTGCAAGATCCTCATTTTGGAAAACGGTCAATTCCATCAACTCTCTCAGGTCCTGTACGGCCTGATTGCTCGGTGTCAATTTTTCAAAATCCAACTTAGGCATATTCTATTCCTCCTTTCTAAAATCACTTCATACCACGTTTCTCTTTCTCCTCACGCAGCTTACGCTTGATTTCGTCTTCTTCACCACCATCGCCATCTTGTTTACCAAAGGTTCTTACAGTCTGCGCACGACCAGCAACCTTATAAGTGGAGCAGTTCTTTGCCAACCAATCCACACCTCCTGCCATCTTGATAGCATTCAGTATCTTGTTGTCTTCAACTGTGCGAGCGTTCGATTTAAGACTTGCTACCTCAGTCTCAAGTTCCTCGATACGGTCCTTAAGAGCCTGTACCTCCTCATCAGTAGATTCTTCATCTTCTCTGATTTCCGTAATGACACCGTCTGTTACAACAATCGTCTTACCATCCGGCATCACATGTTCTCCGTCAGGTGAAGCTGCATCACCAACCTGTGGCTCACCTTCTTCACGTTCAACAGTCAACACATCACCTCCAGCCGTTGTCAACTCAAGTGCAACAGCAGGCACATCTTCAATTTTTGCATAGCCCAATTTGGCCAGCAAACGGCCAAGCAACGACTTGCTAACCGTCACTTCATCTTCTTTTTTTGCCATACTTCTTTTATTATTGATTACTACTTTTGCCGACTTCGGCATGATTACCTCACTCACAAAACCAAGCTGCTTAGCTGTCGCTCCACCAAACCAATTCGCCTTCTTCATCTGAGCATCAAGAGCATCCCGATCTACTCCACACCGTTCCACATACAAGGAAAGCATCCTGTTCCTTTCTGTTTCGAGACCAGATTTAATCTCGTCCAATGTATCAATGTCAAGAGCACCATCTATACCCGGACAATACGGGTCATGAATACAAATCTTTGCATGCTGATACATTTTTCTTCGTTCAAGTGGAGCAGCAAGAAGGATTATTGTCGCCATAGAACCACATCTTCCGACTACGGTTGCAGATATTTCTTTCCCAGTAGCACGAATGGCGTCATAAATGGCATATCCTTCATCTACATCTCCTCCACACGAATGAAACTCAATGTCGATATGATTATCATCTGGGTCTACCCAACTGATGAACTGTTGCACATCACTGAATGACATACCATCTGCACCAGTCAGATACCAATGTTTCATCTTATCGTCATCGGCCACAATGTCTTTGTTGATAAATAATTTAGCCATATCTCATAAATGTTTGAAACAAAGGTAATGAACGAGATATGGCTATAAGAATTTTATAAAAGAATAGCACTGACACGCCTTGTCAGTGTTTTTTCTAATGAAATAGAGTATAAGCAAAGTCTGCAATTAGAACTCAACATGGACTTGCACCGAGTAACTAATGCTCATACGATCATATAAAAAAGGGAGCTATTGATCAGCCCCCTTAAAATTGATATCGTTCGAAAACTTGTCGATTATACGATACACATTCCTGTCTGACGTTCCATATTCATCAGACAGATATTGAACAATATATGTTTTTTTATGACCTTCTTTAGACAACCTGACATACTCTTGATACATAGCCAGATATTTTATATCACCTATATCAAGAGATGCATCCTTCATTATTTGTAGGACATTCCTATTTAGCATCAACAATTCATATCCATTCATACGTCACCCAAACTTTCTACATACTTAACTCTATTTGCAACTGAAGTAAACTCTTCAACTGAGACCACTGGAGCTGGTGCCATCATAACCCCCTTTGCTACAGCCCTCGCCAACATATCTTCTCCCAACGCTTGATTGCTAGACTCCGTAACATTAATTGGTACTCCTCCACCAATTTGATTAAACGAAGATAGCAACGGTGCAAACATTGAAGTGGCAGCAGCAGTCAGTACACTCTCCCCATTACTGAGCATGGCAGGCACACTATCCGACGTTCCTGATCCAGGACCTACGACTTTACCTCCAGTTGCAAATTTAGCACTTTTTACTGTATTTACCGCGGTTGCAATGTTAGAAAGTACTGTTGCCACTGTAGTTGCTATAGCAGCAAGATTAGCAGGGAACGGAACACTCATGGCTTGAGCAGTACCGGCTGCAATTGCCTTACCTGTGTTTATAGCTATTTCTGCTAAAGCTAGGGTTTTGCTAAGCATGGCAAATGCTTTATTATCTTCACAAAGATCATCGAACACACTTGATAGCCCTCCTGCTATTGACGCAGCCGCTTCATACTTAGCCTGTTCTATTTCTATCTCTTTGTTCGCCAATTCCTGTTTTGCAGCTAAGTATTCATTCTGCATCTCAATCTTCCTAAGATTGAACGCTTCCGTGCTCTCTCCTTCCAACTGTTGTATAGAGTCCAATTCAGCTTGTTTCTGTTCAAGCTTGATACGAAGTATTTCTTCTTCATTCCCGTATGCTTGTGCTATTTCTGTTTCATAGCGCAGTTGAATAGCCTCTTTCTGCTTCTGCAATATCTCTGCATCATGCTGGGCAGAAAGGTCATCAATCCGTTTATTATACTTTGCTACGATGGCCAGTTTCATCTGCTCTGTCAGCTCTTTCTGATTTAGTTCTGAATCACGAGCCGCTACGAGCTGCTGTACCCTCAACTGATACTCTTGCTCACTTCCTTCTTTAACGGACTCAAGCTGCAGAGATATTAGTTTTTGTCTATTCTCTAGTTCTTTTTCAAGCTCTTCATCTGATAGTCTCTGCAATTCCATGCTCTTCTGTTTTTCAAGAGCGGATATCTGTTGATTGATTGCTACACGAGATTTTGAAGTTAAATCCGTTTCTGTATTCAATCGTGAACGCAGATCTTCAATCTGTCTATCATATTGCAATTCTATTTCTTGAGTTTGCTTTTCTCTGTCATCTTTGACCAATTTAAGCAACTCATCTTCTGCCTTGCGAATCTCTTCAATTTCTTTCTTCTTTGCTTCGAGAGTTTCAGCATCAAGCAATCCACTTCCAGATGTTTTAGCTATTTCTTGTGGATTATAAGATGATATTTGATTGATCGTTTCCTTCAATGCTTCTACGGAAGCCAGCTGGTTTGTGTAATCATTCCAAGATGATGCTATATCGTTGTTAATATCATTGTTTGAACGATCCAGCCCGACACCCTGTCTCCAGAAAGATGCTTCTTGAAGTTCTTTATTGTACTTTTCGTTAATTGAATATGTTTCTTGCAAATATGCCTCTTCTTGCTGCAAAGATAACTGTAATACTTGTAGCCGTTCTTCCCTTGCTTTTTTAAGTGCCTCTTCTTCTGATATACCTTGCTTAACATATCGTGATTTAATATCTTCTATTTTCTGATATTCACTAGCTATATTCTCAGATGCCACACTCCTACCAAGTTCTTTAGCTGCATTCGTTTCCCGATCTGCTATATCCTCAACACTTTCAAATAATGTTCTAACATCACGTATAAGAGTTGACAATACATCATTAACGAAAGATTTCACTTTCGATGTCATTTTTTCAAATGACCCTCCTGTCGCATCGAAAAGAAGCGATATTTCCTTGGTAAGTTCTGTTTGCGAAGCTATCATATCCTCCTCAGCTTTCCCTAGTTCACCGGTTTTCTTCTTGACAGCATCCAAATCAGTAGATATATTCTTCAATGTTCGAATATAATTTAATCCAGCGTCTTCACCTTGTCCTCCAAATATATCCGCAATAGCAGTTCCAACTTTCTGTGATGTTCCAGGGAGTTCATTCAATCTCGCAGATACTTCTTGCATGATCTGGAATGTAGTTTTATAGCCAGATTGAAGTTCTTGTTGAACCCTCTTAGATGATATGCCAATCCCATCAAGAGCATCTGCAGTAGCTGTATTCATCTCACGCAATCTGATATTTGCTTCTTTAATTGTGTCTATACCCTTATCTGAGAATATACCCATTTGGGTTGTCTGTGCTATAATAGCAATAAACTGATCTGCACTTATGCCCGCTTCTTTGAAGGATGAAGAATATTCCTTTAGAATATCAAGATAATCTCCACCAATATCAGCATTTGCAATGAAACCATCCCTGATAAGTTTCAACGCATCTGAGTTTTCAATGCCGAATTGTTTAGATAACGCATTGACTACTGTAAGCATCTCTTTGAAATCCTTACCATAGTAATCAGCAAGCGCCTGTACCTCGCTTCTATACTCTTTCAGTTGATTCCCTGAATAATCAGTGAATTGTTTCGTTAACTTTGTAGCCTCTTTAATCCCTTTGTTATAGTCGTACCACCATTTAAAGGCATATCCTGCTCCAGCTATCCCGGCAACTCCAAGGAACACCTTGTTCTTAAGCAATCCGGTAAGCGATGAAGTGAAAGATGATATTTCTGCCTTAGCATTAGACATGAATCCTTTAAAGCCATCCGAATTTTGTGATATGTTAATCAGAGAATTGGCAAAATCATTATTGATGCCAACCGCTCTTTTGATGGACTCTTCATAATTCCCCACATTTCGATAAAACCTTTGCGTTTCCTCTTCAGCTCCTTTCAGCTCATCGGTTATTGCATTGATTTTATCTTGAAGTTCTGTTCCTTTAGCACTTTGCCGCTCTGCCCGGCTCAAAGAGTCATACTCCGCTGTCAGATTGGATAACTCTGCACGTAAGGCTTTGGCTGACCCTTCTAACTCCGTTTGTTGTATTCTCTCATTCTTAATTTCCTTATTGAGTATTCTAATTGCATCCACATATTGCTGTCTTTCGGCTTTAGACTTAGCCATTTCTGCGTTATAACGTGTCATTGCTGCCTCCCGTTCCGAAGCAGATAAGTTTTCCTCTTTCAGCCGTTTTTTCAGTTCGTCAGAGAACTTCTTTTCTTCGTTCTTCAATTTATCAATCTCTGTCTGATATGCCGCAATTTTCCGAATAGCATCATCATATTTCACCTTTATCTCAAGGATTTTTTCAGTAGCATCTGCCATAATTATACCTCCAATTGTAATAGTTTACATTCACATATTCCAGTATTCTCAGCTTTTATGGATATGATCGCATAATATCTACCATATTGAGCCAAATAGACAGGAATCGTAACATCTAATTCTTTCAATTCAATATCACTAATCTCAATCTTTTCATTAATGATAACAGGTTTTCTAATTATCTTTTGATAAGACTGATAATTCTCTGCTAATATCGTACCCCAGTCTAAACCTGTAAATACCCCTCTATTGCCATCATAACGTAATAGACGCTGCTCGACATTGTTATATTGAAGCCCCGTTTCATCATCATACGTATATAATGGAATATTAGCAATACCGCCAACCATATTTGTTGGTGAGAAAGGAATTTCTATTACCTCAGCTTCGTCAGCAATGGTACTATTCTCCACAATCAAATAACCATCATAGTTTCCACGTATCGAATCATCATCTTGCCATTTATATATGTTCTTTTGAGCAAACCCATCAAGCGTATATGAAATCTGCATTGGCTTATTATCCAAATATGAAGCAACTACACGTTTAGTCCAATCATATGCATTCTCCTTTGATATCAATTTATCAATAGTAATAAAGCGAAGCACATTCTTTTCAGTTGAAGAAGCAAATACTCCCATCAGTGATGATACTATTTTAATGAAATCAATCACTTTTACATCAGGCAAATTAGGAATAACCCAGAATCTACCATTCGCACTTTTATCCATTGCTTCGTCCAAATATTCTTGCATCAAGATTTGTTCCTCAATATTCTTTATCTTTACATTTCCACTTATAGACACGACGTTATTGACATCTCCAATATTTTTAATACCAAACTTTATATATGGATATGACCATTCCGTAGAAAGCAAACTTGACTGTTCATCTGTGAAATCAAAAACTAATTTGTAAGTACCATTATTCATGTTCTCCATACTAAAAGGAGAAACCTCTAATACAGTACTTGAGTCCAGATTTGAACCAGTTCCATCAAAGTTATAATTATACACTTCAAATAAAGCTGTTGAAGGCTCTGAGGAACTTCTTACCAATACTTCAAAATTGCCAGATATCTTCGGAACGGAATTCCGAATATATGAATGATATGCAGTCACTGTATTTGAGCCAACAATACCACCGACTTGAACCATATTCCCGTAATATGATCTATCTGTTACATTTTTAAAATATAAACTAACATGTTCTGCATTATCTAAATACACTCCATTAATCTCTACAGTAATCGAACAATATTCTGAATACGCTTCACTGGGATGCCTGTTAACAATCGGAATGAACAGGTCACTTAAGATGTGTTCTTTTTCTGATGGCCAATCAAAAGCAACACCAAAATCTTCGCTTATATAGCCTAAGATTTTTTCTAATGAGACAGCAGGATGGTACCATACCTGACTTTCGTCAGACCGGAAACCATAATTTACATAAGGGAAGTTCCGATCATTCTCACCCCAATTTTTCCAAATAAGATATCTTGCTATTCCTGAATCGTTTACTTCAATTAGGTCATTCAAAGAATAATCCGCATCCACCAAATCTTGGAAAGCTGTTGAATTGCCCCATGTCATTGCCATTTCTATACTATCTGAAACAGATATAAGTACAACCTTAGCATCCGATATTATCTCTACACCATTTCGGAAATATCTACCCTGATGATATTTTCTCGAATAGTCAGTATTACATGCCGGCAGATCTGCATGTTCAATAATGCGTTGGTTCCGCACTGTCTTGGGTAGTTTTATGGTATAGCTATTGTTACTAACAATCTTGCTAAGGTCTGTGAACAGATTACTTTTGATGTTCAAAGTAATCTTGGTGTCTTCATCCAAATCAACTAATTCACCATCAATAAAAAGCATTTCGTCTCTCATAAGCTCTGTACTCTTGTTTCAGGTAAAATAATTTCAGCTACAAAATCTTGAAGAACAGCCCGGGTCTTGCTATAGGTACCTACAGAAATATTGACCGCCATCCAACGCTCCGTTCCGTTGCTATCCTTTCCTGCATACATATCAACTACTGGAGACAACGCCAATTGAAAAAGGAAGTCGTATGTATCGCTGTCAACCAACGGAGCACATACAGGCAACGTGTTCTCCTCTGTCTTGCGCTGTTTGCGTCCGCTACCACCGTGGTAACCATTCTTGTATGAATAGTCCTGCATATTGTTACGGATAAACTCACCGTCATTGCTGACAACGATTTGTGCATCACCACGTTTGAATAACCAGTAGCAGTAAAATCCATGTCGGTTGACCCAACGTAAATATATGCCATCCATACACTCATCCACCATCAATCTGACATTGGCAGCCATGTTCAGCATAGCCTGAAAAGTGAAATCGAACGTATTATCGAATACGCTTGCACCAGTACTGGTTCCAGGTAGGTTTAAAACAACCTCATTTTCGGCATCAATGCCATTCAGCATAAGATTATATACTCTGCGTTCCGATAATGCAATAGACGGCATTACATTGCCGTCAGCGATCACACTCACCTCTCCACTACCAGCCGTGTACATTCCTACTGTGAAAGGTAGATTTTTGAACCATGTCAGCACCCTGTCTCCGTTATATCTTTCCCCCACTTTCATAGCTCCCCAGATAATGAATGTATCAAATTGGAAACTTTGACCAATCTCAGAATCGGGACTGTACATATCAACTTCAACAGAGAAAAGCCGGCCAAGCTGGCTATCTTGTGCTGTAGTTTGTGAGTAATCTATCTTTCCAAATTCCGTAGCATCGAATGCCGACTGCATATAGAAGGAGATATCGAAGAAGCAAGCCGTTTTGAACATGGCCCTTTTCTCATTGTGTAATGTGCCAGTAAGTACATCCGTAACCGTTACCTCCACCCATGCCCATTCGTGCCCGTAGATGTTTATCACTACCGGATTAAAACAGAATCCTATAACATCCGGGTACTCAATAGTAGTGTCTTCAATGTTATGCGTCCTCATTGCTATTCAGATTTATGTGCGTCACGTCATCCTTGAAGATGGCAAACGCACGGTTCATGATTTCCTGTATCGTTTTCTCTACTTCTGGCGAATAAATGTCAGCTCGCCCACCCTGCCTATGTAACTCGGTACCTTCCCGTGCTATTTTCCGGGCAACAAAGTAAGCGAACGATTTTGGGTTCTCAACCTGTATGCCTTTGTCCTTCGCCCACTGCTGGATTATCTGATAGAACCCTTTCGGAACCTTACCCGGCTTTCGTCCGGTTTCCAACACACCAAACGCCTGACGACCGAACAATATACCTTGGTTGTCTTTCACATCGACACGCAAACTGGAGATAGTCTTACCACTGGCCTTTTGTCCGGCACGTATATGGTTTTCAATGATACGTTGTCTCAGGCTTTCCAGCTCTTCGCCAAGAATACCCTTTATTTCAGCTCTCGGATCATTCATAGTCAGCACATAGGTACTCCTTGGACCTCTTTAAGTGACAGCTCGATGACAATACCCGTAACATTTACATTCAGTTTGTCATAGAACACAGAGTAAGGGACTTCATCCGATACGAATTCAAACATGCCACTCTTGTTCAACTCACGAATGAACTGCACCGCATATGCCTTGCAACGTTCGATGATTTCGTCATTCTCAACACCATCAAAATCGAATTTTGTTTTGTCGGCAAAGGCTATCATGCAGTTTGGTCTATCACTAAGTTGTGTCTTCCCAATAACAAATTTTCCCGATGCTGGCAATAAGTTGATGATGGCCGGAAGTTCCATCTTATCGAGCCGAACATTAGCTGCAGCCCAATTCTCATACAGATAGGTGATACCAAGCTTCTCGGCAACCGAAGCTATTTTCCTCTCTACACTCAGCTTCATTTCTTTTTGCTCCTTTCTTGAATTACTTTTCTCAATCTACGTTCATATTTTATCTTTTCAGCATCCATCTCCATACACTTGTACACCCGAATCCATGGCACACGTTCTACCTCTTCATGATTGGTTATACCCATTCGTAAAGCGAAATAGTCTAAAATGCCAAACATGCCAAAATTCAAATCACCTACCCCAGCCTGCCTTTCCTCGTCTGTCGGGGGAACAGAAGTGGACGTAAACAGCTTCGAAATACGTTCCACCTCTTTGGCCACCCATGCAGACAATGCAATCACGTCCTCCGCAGATGTGGCAAGTACTTCCGTTTCACTCATACCGAACAAAACCCGGCAAACGACAAACAGACAATCCTTCACCTCACTCATACCTTGCAGTGACAAAAGCTCACCGATTGTCAGATCATTCAAGCTATCAGGGACCTTATGTTCTCCTACAAATTTGGGATGGGGCAATTTCTTCATACTGTCCACCACCTCGGCTGTATTGGTTGCAACCGACCCCAAAACCAAAAACTCTTTCACGTTCATATCAATTCTCCGTTAATCTGCCTTTCGGCCGTTGTACAATAGGTTTGATACGGAAGTACATTGCCATAATCAGCATATCAAGATAGTCCGGCGAATGACCCAGTATCTCTTTCATCTTCTCCTTGCTGATGATACCTTTCTTCCGCGTATCTGCGTCGATGTGTGCTTGCTTCAATACGCCCAGTTCATCTATGATGCGTTCCCTCTGTGCATCCGTACAAACAACACGCAATTTCCTGGCATTGATAAGTTCGGCCAGCTTGAAGGCACATTCGGACTTAAGGTTGTCATACTCGGGATTGATAGGCCGCGTTCCTCCGTGGAACTCTTTGATGCCATTCAGATAACTTTCCAAATAACTACCCAATCCGTCAGAGTCGGCTATCATCATACTACGAGGTATGGAGCACTCAATCATCATACGCTTAAGGTCTGTTTCGATGGACTTACCCGTGCTGTATTCCTGATCCAGCTTAATGTAGCACACATTTCCCTTCCAGTGGCCGGCGATGAAACGGTCACGGCCCTTCATCGCAAGGTCGGCAGAACCGGACGAAGTGCCTGCAGGTTTGACAAACTCATTCGTGAACAGGTCACAAATAGCATCGTACTCACAAAGCGCAGTCGGGTCATTATCATACTCCCAGTTGCCAAAATAAAGTCGTTCCTTGGTTACCCTATCCTTCGTGTTACGCAGGCTCTCGATATAGTCCTCAGTAGCCCACGGATTATCTTGTACAAGTGCCTGGATAAAAGCGTACGGTTCTCCTAGCTTACCTTCTTTCCACGGTTTGTAGAAGTCACGGTACAACCAATTCTTCTTGGGATTGCATGTGATAAGTATCTTACCAGGTATATTGTACACATCGTTCATGTGCCGGCCGATACGAGTCTTCAAAACTTCAAATGCAAGGTAATGCACCTCTCCAGCTTCCTCAATCCATCCGCCTGTATATTCTTTAGATCCCAACCGTTCATACATCGGATCCTTTACCGGATAATAGGTCAGGTCAATATAGACAATCTCGCTTCCATTGTCGAAAACTATACCGTCACTGATTGTCTTGTATGCGGTGAATCCGTGAGACTTAGCTACCTTGTTGAAAGTAACGGTTACAGACTCACGGCTATCCTTCAGATTGTTTCGGCCAACAAACCAGCGGGTGCCGGGAAGGTAGTAGGCACATTGCATCAGCCATTCACAGCCGAGCCACGACTTTCCACCTCCTCCGGCGCCACCGTACAACAAAAATTTAGTCACGTCATCACGAAGATAGTTGTACGCTAACCGCTGCTTTATGTTGACCTTGTTACTCATCCTTTAATTTATCAGCCTCAGGCGTATATGGAAGGAAATCGAATCCTCTGAACGACTTACCTTGCGTAGTATGGTCTAATTCTTGTTTATCGGCCAGGCCAAGCTTACGTGCAATGATGTTCGCATTGAAAGCTCCGACACAGGCTCCTTCGAACTGCTGGGTCTCGATTGTCTCCTCCACGCGTGCGATGACCTCAAGAAAGCCTTTATCATTTTTTACCTTACAATCCTCACGGAAGGAGCGCCACCATTGCGATGACGCACCCACGTAGATACAGAATCCGGTAAGGGAATAAGGTCGAGATGTTGGTGTCACTTCCTGCTGTACCTGCTGTTGGTTCTCCGTAACAACATTCTTACCTTTCTTCACCTTAGCCGGCACGGTTCTCTGAATAGCTTTTCTTGTTGTCCACGGGTTCTCGTCGCACCACTGGAAATACTCGCATGCCGCTTCCCACAATAAATCCGGCGTAGAAAAGAGTTTGTCTCTTCCATGCTTGCTTCTCAACATCCAAAACTTATTTCCTAACGGTGCTGCCATATCACTTCTTCATTCTGATAATTTTCCCGCAATGTGGGCACTCCATTTCGATATACTCCGTTGCCTCTTGAGAAAGACTCTCTTCAATTTTCTTTTCTTTCTCTTTGAATGCTTCCGCTTCTTGTCTGGACACTTCCTCCTTGAACTCTTGCCGAATCTCTTCTTCTGTCGGCTGATCGTAATCTGTGGATGGAGTAAAGTTCACGTCAAAACCTAGGAGCTGGTCTATTGGCTCAAAGAAGAAATCCTGCATGTCCATCGGTACATTCATGGTCCTCAGCTCACGGATAAGCTTTTCCTCATCCCACGTAGCAAACTCAGATGTCTTGTTGTCCGCAATACGATACTGACGGGCCTTCTCCTCATCCAAATCTGCCACGATACAAGGAACCTCCTTATATCCGAGGTTCATGAGCGCATAGTAGCGTGTATGGCCGCAAATTATCTCCAAATTTTTATCTACGACAATAGGCTGGTTGAATCCAAACTTCTTTATCGACTCTTCAACAGGCTTGATGGCCTTGCTGTTATTTCTCGCATTGTTCCAATACGGGATGATTTTCTCTATTGCTATATTCTGTACTTCCATAATTAAAACTCTGATGAATCTATATGATGAATAATCTTATCTATCGCCTTGCTGTACTCGTAGTTCTTGAACATCTTGGCAAAGCCGGTGATGTGTTTCAATTTTACGAGTTCCAACGGTTCCATTCCCAATTTCTTGCAGATGACAGCATCAGACTCACCGTTCTTTATCATGTTGTAGATGATGTTGGTCATACCATCAACTGAATGTTTTCCTCTGGCCCGGTTATGACGAACGGTAGATGCCATGCGGTCATTGATATCCTTGTCAATTACTACAATCGGAAGGCGCCCGCAATTACGCTGGGCGATATCCTTGTACATGCGTGCTATCAGGTTGCGATGAAAACCGTCCACGATAATGTACCTCTTCTCCTCTTCACTCCAGATCGTAACGATTGGTTGAGTATAGCCATCTTCACGAATAGAAGTGTAAAGTAGCTGCATCTCCTGCTTCGCTACCGCATTCGGATTGTAATTGTTTGCCTTCACCATATCCATTGGTACCCAAAGAACACGGTCAACGGGATTCGCCTTCTCCGGTGATATGGAGTAAAGGAACTCCTTCAAATCATTCATGAAGCCAATCTTATCACTTGCGGCCTCGTATGTTTCCTTGATTAATCTTTGCAGCTTTTCCATATTTGTACTTTGATTTATGAACCAAAATTCTGTTGTTCAGCTTCGTCTGCTCGAAATCTTCGGTAATGATACCACGGGCAAATGCACGGTAGATATCAATGCGGTCAACCTCCGACCACGAAGCGACCTTCTCAATAACCAATTTCAGGTTGTTGGTGAATATCACCTTATTTTTGTCCTCAGCGATAATGTTATCAATGAGGTACTGGAGATACTCCGGCCAATCCTTGAAGCAGTTCGGATAGTTCTTTATCTCTTCGAATGCATCAAGAAGAAGATGGTTCGTCGTTCCGATGTTAGGAATACGAGTGTACATGGCATTATAGGCCTTGGGATCTATCTCCTGCAGGTAAGGTATGTTCTGATTACTGTTCTCATGAATGAGAGAAGACACACGGGCGGAACGTAACGGTTCCTTGCTGAAAATATAGTTATAGGCCTTGTTGTACTTCAACTTATTGCTGAAAATGTAATACCAGATATCCCTGAAGGACCAGTCATAAAGCGGATAAATCACCGTTCCATGGGCACACTGCTTACCGTATGTCATCCCAGGAAGAGTTTCTTTTCCTGTCAACCCGGCACGTCTCGCCGGTGACTCCTCGATACGAACACCTCCGAGAGAGATATAATCATTCCCAAGATGATAAAAAGCAATGGCATCAAACATCTCTTTGAAACGGTCAACGCCATATACGTTTTCCTTGAAAGCAATATCCTCCTTCTCACGCATCCACTTCTGTCCCGGCTCCCAAGGAACGAACCAATCTCCACTGTTGGCATTCCAAAGGCGGAAAGGTACCTGCACCCATATCGGATCAACTTCTAGAAGAGACATGATATATCTCATGTAGTCCACGGTATAGGTGTATTCACATTCCTGGTCGAGGAACATTACTGGTATCTTCTTGATACCACGTTCACGAGCGACCTCCAATGTGACGAACAGAAGGGCCGTGCTATCCTTTCCACCAGAGAAGCACACGCCTACCGGCCTTCCAATGTCGAAAAGGGTACGTATGCGGTCTTTTGCCGCCTCATACACGTTCTTGTCCGAATAGATAATCATACGTTCGTCACAATGTAATAGTTGCCAAAGTTCTTAATCCTGCAATGAGGAAACATATCATACAGCTTACGCTTGGAATAAGAGTAATGCTTGAGCTCATGACCAGAACGCTCATAAGTGAGCGGATGATAATCCTCTTTGTAGAACATGAGGAAAAGTCTCCTTCGTCTCGGTAAGCTTCTCAAAGCATTTTCACGAATATAACTTGCAGATCCGAAAAGAGCTACAGCCGTCCTGTAGTTAACCTGAAAAGGGTTCAACCATTCGAACGGGATGTTCACCGATTTGTGCTTAGGGTGTTTATGCCGGAACTGCTCCAGCATCTTCGCACTCGGATCCACACCGATATACTCGTCATCCATCACCTTGAGCAAGTCAATCAACAGGCCAGTACCGCAGCCGATATCCATCACCGGCTTCTGGACATGACACAGCATCCTGGCGACTTGCTCATTCTCCTTGATACTTGCCTTGTCGTTGAAGAGAGAGTCGTATCTCTCCGCAATCGCATCATACTGATTTTCTGCGTTCATAAAATATAATTTGCGTTACGGACATAAAGTTACCCGATAACTTCCGTGCGGCCGTTATCGGGTAACTAAAAAGCACTGACATGTAGATGTCAGTAAGACTATAATTTTACAAATCTTTCAAAGGAAATATCTCATATAATAGTTTCTTTAGTTAAATACAATATAATATCATCTATACAGCCATACAGTTTTGGAGCTAAAGGACTATGTTCGACATTAAAATTTTTCATATTAAAATCAATCAGTTCATTATCCTTTAACCTAAAATGAAATGAATACCCTCCTTCCCATTGTGAGTATCCTCCGTACTGTGATACAAGATAGGATACATCAATAATATTATTCTTTATCTCAAAAAATATATTTTTATTAAATCGTCTAACCAAAGGCCAATATTTACCTACCATTAGCGTTATCTCTCTATTTACGTCAGACACATGAATGATTGAACTATAATCGATATCAAAGCATCTCAATAATGCCAAAAAATAGATGAAGACAGAATCCGTTGTAACATAATAATCATTCAGTGGAGGCTCTAATTGAATTTCAGACCTTTTAATCAATGACATCGCCCTGATAATTCTTTCCTTTATAATTCGTAGATTGCTTTCAGGAGAATTAGCTTTATCCATTGAACCAATGATTTGTTCTGCCAAATAGCTACTAACTATTTTATACTCCTGTAATTCATTATCCAGTAACTTATTAATTATATAATCCTTTAAATAATCTTGTAAGGAATACCTAAAAGCCTTACTATTCGAGAACTTACTTATATATCCTACAAAATCAGTTTTCTCGCCATATACATGATGATATATATTTCTTATATTATCAATGTCACAAACTGAAATTATCTTATCAAAACAGAATTTATTATCATCGCCAATAGAATCTGGGGGCAAAGTCGAAACATTATATCTATCAAAATGAGCAGAGAACACATTTAAAATCCTAAAAATATGAGCAGGATCAATTCTATCCAAGTCTTCAATAATTAAAACAACTTTCTTTTCTGGATAATTTTGTTTATACTCTTTAATGATATCACATATTAATTGAGATATAGTATCAAATTCATAAATAGACCCTTTTAGATTAGTAAAATGATTAATATAATCATCTGCAGATTGCTTCTGTGTTTTTGTAACGTTTTGTTTCCATTTATCATACTTATTCTTTATACCTTTTACCTTTTTGATTACATTACCAATATTTATATCGACCCCACATAAATTTACGTTAGGAATTATACTCAATATATCAGTAAAGATATCAGTCGCATTATTTATAAAATAGAAATAACACAGAAATGAGGGATTAAAATCGATTGTTTCAATATCAACTAATCCACTCGACAATAACCTAATTAATATGTCTCTTTTAATTAATTCAAATATATCCTTATTATCCATTACCTGATAATTAACTGGATAAATTGGAACAAATAAGTATTCATCAGAATATTTTTCTATAAACTGATTGATAAAATAACTTTTTCCGTTTCCGAATTTTGCAGATAATATACATCTACTATTAGCATCCAAATATTGCTTAAAATAATTAAGATGCAAGTCAATCGGGATCATTTCATCATCTTTTCTCATAATAATAAATTTTAGGCCAAATATAGTCATTAATCATGTAATTTCTAAATTCTCATATTCCCAAAAGCCAAGTTTTCCTTTCACATTCATAATCGGCTTATCAAACAGAACCACATCTTTCAGCACCCAGTTCCAGCACCCCATCTCGGCCCATACTGATGGATGGTTCTGCACACAGTCAGCTATCACAACGCTGCCGATAATTGCACCAAACTCCCATTTCCCTGAAATACTTTTCTCGGTAATTAATGGAAAAGCCAGTTTCATTTGTTCATCGGTTAAGTTAATCTCAAACTTCTTACCATGACAGCCGCTTGCATGAATCAGTACCCTTTGGCCAATGTACTTTTGATGGCACTTCCAAGTCCGGTTCTCAATGTCTTTTATACCGTGAGCGATTAAGCTCGCCCACGGCTGTTTGATAGATATTGCTTTCATTTCTCCCATCCTAACAATTTAATCACTTCCTCTGTAGGTATATCTTCGTTTGTTTCATATCCTCTCGCTATTCCGTAATCAACTACCATTCTTACTTCTGCATTGGTCAAACTCCGGCCATTTACGCTAAAGAATCCACTAAGATTTTTCCGCCAGGCATACTTCCTGATGCCATGCAGACTAACTGAAACTTTATGTATTGTCATTGTTCGTTCTCCTTTTTTTTGAGCCGTTCGACTTTCACGAACGGTTTGCTTTGTTCTTAAATTGCTCTTAATTTGCTCTTAAAAAGCTCTTAATCTCCTTCAAGGTTTTTCAATGTCTTAGACAAACCAACGTTCAGAATGGTCGAACATGTAGCTATCAATACCAGATCAATCACGCTAAATCTATAATACAGCTCTATCACAACCAAAGTCATTCCTGATCCATAGGCTATCAAGCCAAGTATTTCTTTGGTGATGTTTAGTATCTTTTTCATAGGTCAATATCTTTCGATTACACAACGAATCCTGTTTCATTATATGGTGACATAGCCTCGCATATCTTCACTATATACTCAACATTTTCTTCATTCAACCACTCCTTGGCCACATTCCATGCAATGCTTTTACTTGGTTTGAAATTATCAATTCGAATGCTATGGTGTGATAACCTTCCCTCTGTCGGCTTCAATCCGGCACCGTGCAGTTCACATAAACCGTCTTTGTAGAAAGTACACCAATCTCCTTCTTGTTTGGCCTGTATCATCGGTATAGACATATCAGTAACTCCCATAATGATACCTACATACCAATCCGTTGGTGCAAGTCTATCTTTATATCCTGCTTCGATAAGCCTTAGAATATCTTGTGGAGTACCCAAGCAGGGGGTATGACATTGCTGTTTACATAACTTGCATTTACACTGGACTGGTTTTCGGCCTGTTTTTCTGATGATTCGCTGCAACGGCGTTTCATGTACAAGTAAGCTCATTTCGTTTCTCCTTTCCACCTAACCCAGCAGCCACCACATGACTGCTAGGAACAGGTAATACAATTTCATTTTCATTGATTATTTCTCCTTCTTTGAACTAATACTTCTAACCTCTCCTCACACTCTGCACACTTGCTTTTCTTACTCTCCAGCTTCTTACGGAATCTTACCAGCTCCTCGTCCGCATTCTCGTCAAAGAACATGTTATTCTGACGGTTGTACTCGATGTATTCACGCATCATCCGCTCGGCCTTCGTCACCTGGGCTTTGGCGGAAATCAACTTAGAAAGGCAACTGCTAACATCCATAGACTCACCAGATCGTTTGTCATAGAAGTACAGGCTTATAGATATAATCTGTTTGGGATATTTACATTGTAATTTCGCCATCCTCCATCTGATTACCCACTCATATCTGAAATACATTTCACGGGGAAGGTTGTAGTGATAAAGACTTACTTGTTTATCTGCATATCCGTAGTACAGAGTTACTTCAACCCACTGCTCAACCTTCAGTTCCTTTTCTGCTTTGGCATAATCCTTAGCCATCTGGAACCAGTCGTCCATACTTTCCTGCTTTCCCATATCATTCAAAGTTTAAAGAGAGTTGGTTATTTGGTTCTTTATACCCGGGATTTGCAAGAAGGAAAGCCTTTCTTAAAGCATCTGAGATCCTATCACGCATAGCCTTCGTCACATGGTTCTTATCAGCTTCGTTATTAATCAGCAAGCATATTTCAAGGCTCCCGTTGATAGGTTTCTCATCGAGGAACAGGCTATACTCTGTGAATATCCGGTTTTGACGTTTCCCATCGGCCATTTCTTCATTTGTCTGGTACCGCTCAAATACGGTGTCTTGTATTGTCCGCAAACATCTTTGTCCACGGTCGCTTCGGCAGCCCTGTATTTCGTTTTCGAACATAACGGACAATGCACGTTTCTTGCGGACATTTCCTATTCTCGACCACCCATAATAGACTTTCAGTTTACTCATAACTTCATCTTCTCCCGCTTATATTTCTCAGCATACTCTTTCGTACACTTTGCTTTGGTGACGTAAATGACGGTAGTTGCATTAATCCGCAATGGATAAAGATTCCTTTCACGCTTCAACTGTCTCTGAATAAATTCGGTCAGATCGTTACCGTTCTTGCTGGTATCTGACTTGCGCTCCTTGGTTGGAGGTAATGTGTTCTTGTTTGCCATTATGCTTTCTCATTTTAATTAATTAAACTCTACCTTTACCATCTTGTCGATGTTCATCGCCAGAATCTTGATTGCAAGACGAATGTTATCCGAACTGGGAAGTACGTGATCGCCGGCAATGGACATGCACGCACGGCGGATGTTAACAAGATGCTGGTTGGGCCGTGGGATGTATGGCGACATGGTTGCTTTCTGGATGAACTGTGCCGTGGCACGCTCAAACTTCCAGATGTAGTCTATCAGAATGACGCACATGTATAGGTTGAGCAGCAAGGTGTAGTCTGTCAGATCGGGCCACTGCTTCTTCATTTCGGCATGAACAGACTGCTGCAGCTTTTCGATGTGTCCGTATGCTTCGTCGAAGAAGAAATCTACCTTGTCTTTCAGGTCTTCTTCTATCTCGTGACCTACAAGTCCCATCGTTTCGCGCTCATATTCTTTCATCTCCTGTTTGAGCGTTCGGGTCTGTTCTTTGTAGTTCAGCCTTTTCCGGGCGCATATCTGGCAAACTACATCTGCGTATTCGAATGCCGCGCGGCTGGTGACAACTGGGATATATACCAGCTTCAGGGTTGTCTCCGGTGGTACATTGTATTCCATAAGTTCGCCGGCGGATATGCTTGTTCCGACGCCGGCGTTGATAAGGGTTTGGATTTGGGATATTGTTCTCATGGTTATCATCTATTACTTTATTCAAATTACGTCTAAGACATCAAAGAGTGAAGGTGCCAAGACCTCTGCCTCTGCTGAACGGCAATAGACTGCACCATCAAGGAAGTATTGCGGGTTCAGTTCTACTCCCCAACCGATTCGCCCTTTCATAATCGCCCTGTATGGAACTGTCATCAAACCGCCGAACGGATCGAGGACTATATCGCCCGGATTGCTCATCTGCTCAATAACGCGGTCGGCAATGTCGAACTGCATCGGACAGAGGTGCATTTCTTTTCCCTTGCTCCATTGGGAACCATTCAGGGTCAGCATACGTGTGATGTCCGTCCATACTTCATCGCTCCAGCTTTGTGGTTGTAACAGCATGAAGCCGGAAGGTAGCTTACCACGCATCTCCAAAGTCTCGGCCACTCGAACAACATAGTCAAAATCCCATATTTCGTTCAGTGAATAGTTCTTGAAAACTTGGAATATCTGGTCAGGCTTCAGGGCGGCCAGTTCTTCAGGAGTAATACCCCTATTACCACTACTACGGGTGAACCCGGCTGCATCCAACTGCCAACGGGCCCGACTGTAACCTTCATGCTTGCTCCAGTGAGATCCTTTCCATTCTTTCTTGTCCTTCACCACTGGAGTATCGGCATAGGCATTTGTCCGATCGGTTTGTGGCTTTCTGAATAGCAGAAGGTATTCAGGCATACCTACGCCCATTTTGGTACCATCTTTGCATTGTTCAGTCCACCCAAGACGATACGTCTGATTGTTCTCTCTCACTACGTCGGTCACAATAGTTTTCATGCCGATATAGGCAAATCCATGTTTCTGGAAGTGGAGGATGGTATCGAGATGGAACGGATAAACCGTTTGACATCCCATTCCAGACAAGCCCATCGGGACAATTCTGTCCTTTACATGGATGGCGGCAATGCGTCCTGGCTGGAGAACTCGGTACAAGTTAGGTGTGAGATAGTCCATTTGCATGAAGAACTCTTCGTTACTCTCCGAGTGTCCAAAGTCTGCATAGTTAGGTGAGTATTCATACTGCGTTGAGAAAGGTATGGATGTCAGGATAAGCCCTACCGAATTATCCGGGTACTTTTCTATGTTCCCGAGTTCGGGAACATTGTCGTTATTCACTATACGATATCGCTTACCTTCGATTTCCACTCTTTCAACTCCCATCTTACGGGATAATTGTGCTGCCATTTCTGTATGTGATAGGCCATATTTCTTAATAATTTCAGTCATTTTCTGTACGAGTTTGTTATGGTTTGCCCATTTCTTTTCAAGAGCTTTGCGGATATTCCGCTCAGCTTCAGTATATATCAAGTCCACCCTTACGACTTCTGTTTGCAAGAACCGTTGTAGGCGGTGGATGGACTGGATGAAGTCGTTGAACTTATAGCCTATTCCCAGATAGATGGCCCAGTGGCAATAACGCTGGAAGTTGCAACCCGAACCGGCAATGACAGGCTTCGCTGCCAACTCCTGAACACGTCCGTATGAGAAATCGAGAATGTTCTTTTCCCGTTTCTCGTAGTCTTGCGATCCATAAATGGAAGTTATTCCCGGTATTGCTTTCTCGATGGCGTGCCGTTCACTCTCCAAGTCATGCCAAATTATACGGTGTGCATCAGGATCTTCCTTTCTCAACTCCATCATTTTGTCGATGCGGTCTTGCAGGCTTTCCCTTTTTTCTTTGGCCGATTGCTGGAGGCCTAACGCATCCATCTTGAACATCTGCATCTGCCCATCCTTCTCTATTTGTGCCTTGCTGTGGTCGGATGGTATCTCATGCCACCGCAAATCGAGTTCAGGAAGGATATACCCTTCATCGTCTTTAGTATTTCCTGTAATGTCAGAAGGGCGACTGACAAACAATGCCCACGATGACACCCACAACCAGAACTCTTCTTCCTTGTGCGGATGAAGTGTCAGGTTGTCAGCGTGAGTACTGTCTCGCTTAAAGAAACGTGTCTTTGCTTGTGATACGTCCATGATACCCAAGAAGTCGGCATATGCCAATAGCTCAATGTATTCGTTGGGTGAAGGAGTGGCCGTGGCGACAAACCGGTACTTAATGCGTTCCGCTCCCCGACGCACCTGCATCGGCCCGGCGTCGCCCGTGAACAGCTTCATAAACTCGCGAAATGTCTTTGTTCCTCCAAGCCCTCGGAGCACGGATGCTTCGTCCAGACTGGCCACCTCGAACAGGGACGGGTCAAGCTTTCCGTCACGGATGCTTTCATAGTTGGTCAAATAGATGCCGTCGCCAGTTATCTCTTGCGGCCTGCGAATGAACTTGGGCAACCGGCTTTCTCCCCATTCGAGGATGTTACGTGCGTCCTCCACAAACTCCTGACGTACAGAAAGCGGGCAGACTATCAATCCGCTGCCATGTCCTAACTTAGACAACGTAAGTCGTACAGCCTCCAACTGAGTTACGGTCTTGTGGAGTCCGAATGAGGCGAAACAAGCCCGTTTGCCACCCTCAACCATCCACTTCACCATCAACCTGTTATGAGGCTTCAGCCGTGAATTTATTTCATCCATGCTGACAGAAAATCCATAGTTCTCTGCCAGCTTTATCTTACTTTTAAGAAAATCTTTATAAGGTTTCATTCTGTTTCCTTTTTTAATCTTATCATCAAAAATCCTCTCCTCTCGCACTCCCTCAACAGCTCCATGTCCTCCGGGCGGATGTCGCATGATGGGGCGTGGTTGACTACCCCAAATGGTCATGATGCTCTGTTCCGGATCATCCACATATTATCTTTCATCAGATTCAATATCCTATCGTGGTAGTCGGATATCTTATTGCAGACCGAACGGCTCTGAACGACATTGAACGTTTTGAGTGAAACCTCTATTGTCTCCAGTCGCTTTCCCTCCTTTTGGGCCGAAAGAATGAGGCAGTCAGGACGTGAATAATATTTCATGGTGTATACGCAATGGTGCATTGCCTTTCCTTCGACATAGAATTGCGTGACACTTTCAAGTGGCCGTATGACGATGCCTTGTCCGCGTATCTCCATTCCGAGAAACGGACGTATGCGCTGAATGAACTCGTGTATGTCATTTTTTAGGTTTTCGATGTTCTTACGTCTGTCCTCCTCAATCATCCGACGACGGTTCTCTGCATCATGCTTCTCCTTTCTTCTCTTCAGGCGGTCATGCTCCACTTTCAGGTTCTTCGGACATACATAGTGGGCATTGTGGGTATCAAGATTAAAATAGGTCAGCAGATGAAGGTAATCTTGCCACATGCTTGCGTCTTTCACAATGTATCTGTTCCGGTTGCAGATGTTGATTGCCCATTTATACGAAATCGAATAATGGCTGAATCGGTATCGGATCAGGTCATATTGACGTGTCTTCAGCAGGGTTTCAACTAAAACATCGTTGTTCAGCAATGCTCGTACCAATGATGCCGGTGTGATGTCGTGAAATGATGTCCTCAACCCGTTCCTGCGAAGTATGGGAAGCAGCTTCACTGAAGGATATACCCATCCATTGATATTGTACATATTGTAATTGCTATACCATTCACATTTCTCCTTTTTTAATGTCATAGGCTCTTCGTACTTCCACGCATTATTGAACATGTTAAGCGGCCTTGAAATGACCAGCTCTCTATGTTCCAAGCTAAACCATTGCTGACATACTTCCGACAAAAAGTAGAATACCTCGCCATTATTATGATTCTCTCTGCGATAACGTCTTATATATATATGACGCAGTACTTGGAACTCTTCCGAAATAGTGACAATAGTCATGTAGGAAGCTTCACTCAGATTCTTCCTTGTACTAACATTTACCTTCAGCTTTAATCCACAGTGCGGGCATGTAATGTACCCTTTTTTCTGTCCAGTAGCATCTATCCATTTTCCACCGCATACTGTGCACCACATTTCATTTTTGCATCTGTAGGCAATTCGTTCAAAGCAATGCTTCTTGGCCCATTGTTCTTGAGAAGTAGTAATTAATGGAAGATGCTCGCTCAGTGACACAACCCTCTTTTCCAACTCTGTTCTCGGTTTCATGGCTTAGAACAATGACATTTGTTGAACATCCGCTTCTTTCTTTGCCCTCTTCGGCCTTTTCTTCAGCAGGGAATATTGCTCCTCAGTAAGCCGCCTAATCGCTGCATCACGGGCAGCTTTTTCATCCTCTTCGCTAAGTTTTACTTCTTTGGATGTTGCTACCCTTGCGGTATCACAGACAGAAGATACCTTGATATCATCCTCGTCATAGTAGTGAACAGCAAGGCCAAATACTTCTTCATCACTCATACATACCTGTGTACCTCGCTTTCTTGCCTCCCCAATAATATAGTCAAAGCACTCGTCAATACTCTTCCCTTCCTTTGAGTAAGCCTTAGCAAAGAGTTCATCTGTTTTAGCACGCTCATCCAAATAGTTCTTGATAACTTCTTTTGCTTCCATATCGCATTACAAATAATGGATTAAACAATAATCTGTCACCCAATATAAGGCAACATAAAAGGCGACATACGCAGCAAGAATAGCCAGTATTGTCGCCATAATCTTGATGTCTTTCATCTTTTCTCAAATTTATCACAGACTCTGCCATACCGGTTGCAAGCACATACTCTCTTTCTGAATGATCGGCAATAACATGAATTCTCAATAAACTGCGAAGCATTCCTGCACCGACGGCAAAACACATAGATTAACTTTTTTTCTTTCTCCCCCATGATGGTATTCGCTTTAGATAATCCGGCATTTCATGGTTCCTCTCAACCTTCACTTCTGTTTCTGGAAGTTTACGACGACGAATAACGGTATCCAGTTCATCGCTCCGCTCTTTCAGAAACCTGCGGAAAGCTTCACCAATAGTCATCGTATCGAAGTAGCCATAGAATTTTCCGTATCTGCCAAGCTTGAAGCGGGCCACGAATGACAGAAATTCAGTCAGCTTGATGTAGTGATACTGAGCCGCGAATAACTTGGAGAACTCTTCCAATGCTGACATATCCGCCCCCTCCTTGACCGATGACGTGAAGTCTATAGTCAGAAGCTGAGTTTTCACCCACAATGCGGACGATCCAGGAGAATACATACGGTCCAGATCACTGATGACAGGCGACTTCTCGCTGTACACTTTCTCCAGGTCATTCAGCAATAGCGGTTGCAGAGTACTTGAGAATGCTGCTGCAGCCTGGCTAAAGGTCGGGTATCTCTGCCGTACGTGTTCCAGCATCACCTCCCTGCTCGATGGCCGCATATTCGTCAACGAGCATTCTTGCTTTTGCTGCTTTATCAACTGGCCTATGGTCTTGTTTTCCATCTTTCGCTTTGATTTGTTTCTCGGTTATCCAAAGATTTGCCCGGCTGTCCCAGCGTTCCACCTTAGCGCCAGTAGCCGTCCTCCACCCCAACCCGTTGAAATGATGGTAGAATAACGTAGCCTGCTCTTCCCAGTACGGAAGTTGGCCGCGAAAGAACTCTTTCACTTCGTCGATAGTCGGAGGAATAAACTCCTGCTTTTGTCTTGACGGTTTCTTCGGTGGTGGTTCCGGCGGGAATAACTCGCCAGAGTTATTTTCCCCTATAGTCTTTGTCTTTTTCTTTGTCTTATTTAACTCGGTAACAACCTGCTCCCTGACCTGCTCCCTAACCTCGGTATCAACCTGCTCCCTGACCTCGGTAAATTTTACCAAGGTATAGGAAACATTTGGGCTTCCATTCTTCGTTTTGAAGTCAATCAGGCCAACCTGCTTTAATCTGTTACGAGCAGCCGAAAGAGTTTTCAATGACGCTATACCAAGATCGGCAAGAACCTTGCTATTGTTACGGTTAAACGTATTCGCCCACCTACAGAGGTTGTTAGTTTCTAACAGGTAGAAGTACAAAGCGGTTTCTGTGACAGTTAGCGAATATGCGTTATGTTGCAACCAAAAGTTCTTGATGTAGTCAATATAAGTCATCGCAAGTAAGTATTTACTTCATTTATGAATTGTTCCAGGGAACGACATACAACGTATCTGTTTCGGTACTTTTCTGCCTCTCTCTGCCACGTTCGCTGGTGTTCGCTCTGTACCCCTTTCGGAGTTTTCATTTCAATGCAGAGAGAGGCGTATCCTTTCTTTGGTACCAATAGTATCAAATCGGCCACTCCACGGATACAGCCTTCGTACTTCATCTGCGCCCCAGTTTTGGCATCACGCTTCCCTCCGTTCGGAACGGCGAACATCATCATGCTCAGGCTGGGGTACTGAAGCCTAAACCACTCCAAGCAGCTATGCTGAAGCTGGCTTTCGGATTGTGGGGTAGTCTGTTTTTTCATGAGGTCAATGGAAAACAAATCCAGGCAGCACAATAGTACCGCCTGACAATACATTAATTGTTATTCGGGTAATATATGAAACTCTTCGGCAAGATTTCTACTAAGTCCGGTAAGCAGTTTCTTCAAACGATTGTTTTCATCCACTAAAGTACGGTATCTGCCGGATAGGAAGAATGCTTCAATATAGGCGCTATGTACTTGGTTGAATAGATTATGTATTTTTTCTTCAAACTGCATTTTCTTATTGAAGAACAATCCGGTTCTGATTTCACCATAACTTCCGTAAGCTGACCCGTATTTTTCCTGTATATAGCTTGCAGCATACTTTAATTCGCTGTTCAGTGATTTCACTTCTTTCTCAATCAGCTTCTCTGCATACACTGTTGACTTATTCTCCTGAATGATACGTTCCATCTCATTGAAGGCGTTGATGTATGCTTCTTTGAACTTTGCAGCAACCTTTCCAGTAAAACCCATTGCTAAGAAAGTGAATCCGTCACGGGTCATAAAGTAATAGCTACTTTTTGTTTTACCTCCTTGTGGTAACTCTTTCATTTCCACCATGTACGCAAAATTGCGTTGATGGAAATCAGCACTGCAATCAAGCTTGGATATGGCACGGAGAACATCACAATGACGTTTGCCAAAGTATTCAGCAACCATGAGAGAAGAGGTTACTACATGACTATCTTTAATTGATACAAGGTTAGCCGTCTCGTGGCCGGACGCAAAGATAAGTGTACTATTGTTCGACTTAACTCTGTTTTCATTGGTTCTTGGCATAGTTTGAATGAAAATTGAGTTATGTATAAAAGGAAAGCCGTTAGCCTCCCGTTCCGCCAAGAACCGACCGATCTTGATTGCAAGAGTAGTCCAAAGGGATAACTAACGGCCATATCTTTTGATATGTAACGCCTAAGTAGATATAAGATACCCACTCTTGCAATTATATGTCAATCTATGTTCTTGGCGTTGAACAATGCAAATATACATAAAACTCCTTTTCATTGCAAACTTACTCTTTAATATTTTCCTCAAAGAACAACATTTACAAATTCCACTGACATGGAGATGTCAGTATGTTTTATATCCTTTCCTTAAATAAATCCATTGCCATATCAACTACATTTTCCTTAACGACATCATCCGTACCAGTAACACCATTAGCGATGCTCTTCTTCGTTTGTATCACCTGGTACATATATTCGTCAATGGTATCCTTCCCAAGGAAATAGTAACAGTTCACGTTATTCTTCTGACCGTTTCGATGGGCTCGGTCTTCCGCCTGCTCGCAATCGCTGAATGTCCAAGGAAACTCTATGAACGCTACACGACTGCTAGCTGTCAACGTGAGGCCCGTACCACCGGACTTGTAATTCAGAATAATCAGCCTGCAATTCGGGTCATTCTGAAAGGAATCTACAGCAGCCTGCTTTTGGGTAACATTATCCTCGCCTGTTACCGTAACAGCCTCGGGAAACAGTTCCTTCATTTCCATCACGACTTCCTTCAGATAGGCAAATACTATCAGCTTCTCTCCACCATCGATGACATCGTGAATAAACTCCGCGGCTGCCTTAATCTTTCCTCGGGCAGATATAGCTTTCAAAATACCCATCCGAACCATCACCTCACCGCGCATAGACTTTTCAATCTTCTCGTCGGAAGCATTCTTATAGACTCGCAAATAATTGATAAGGTCATTCTCAGCACGGGAATATTCATCTCTTGTCGTGATATCCATCTCGATGTACTGCCTTGTCTTGTCAGGAAGCTGCGTTAGCACTTTGGCCTTCTCCCGGCGAAAGAAACATGATGTCCACAGGCGCCAGTTTAGCTCTTTCAGATTGGAAGCTTTCTTTGGGCCATTGCAATATCTTTCCACGAAATTTTTATATCCTCCGAAGTCCTCAAGACGCCCCATAATCTTCAACTGCTGGATAAGGTCAGTATTGTCATTGACAACAGGTGTCCCGGTAAGCTCTAACACAAATTCTTTCCCTTTGCAGATACCTTCCACGAATTTGCTTTGTTGCGTCTTGGTTGACTTGCACTTGTGGCTTTCATCAATAACTACCGACTTGAACAGATTAATTCGTGGATCAAACGTAATGGAACGGAGAGTGAAGCGTGTGTCATTCTTCACGTCCAAGACAAAGAACTTTTTCAGGCTCTCATAGTTCGTGATAAATACATCGCAACACTTTGTCTCTACGAAACGGTGCCAAGAATTCTTGTTCTTATCATCAAGGATCAGTGCCTGTTTGCCGGCAAACTTTTTGAATTCACGCTGCCAGTTTATCTTCAGCGCAGCCGGACAGATCACCAAACACGGATAAGATTTTGCTATAGTCACCGTACCAATGGCCTGCAAAGTCTTACCGAGCCCTGGCTGATCTCCGAAAATGCACCGCTTATGCAATAATGCGTAAGCGATGCCCTCTTTCTGATACTCATACGGTTCCAATAGCAATCCATGTGGAACGGTCAACTTAGGCATTGGAGCAATATCCATATTATCTAATGAACGCTTTTGTTCATATCGCTGGATACTTCCACAATAACCGTGTTTCACAGCCCAATCCGCCATCGTATTAACATAATATTCGTCAGCTTTATCAACCCACCAAGCCTTCTCCTGAAACAGATATGCTTTCTTAGGATTATTTGCAACCGACGGTATTCGTTTTACAAGAATATTGAGCGTTGGATTGAAATTGAACTTTATTTTGAAGCCGTCTGTGTATTGATTGATTATAAATGGTGCCGGCATATCAAGCTACAGCTTCTTTCTTACGGTTACGACGCGGCTTCATCCGCGTACCATTAATAGTAATGTTCGCTCCTGCATCAAGCGCCTTGTTAATAAATGCTTGCGCTTCACCGAATGGTGCATCCGGAACATCGTCCGCTTTTATGTCTCCTGTTTCCGATTCATCAAACGGAAGTTCCTGCTGTACGATGGCCCATTTCTTGGCCGTCAGGTATTGTTCCACTTCGTAGTTACATGCTTCAATAGCTTGCTGCAATTCGAAAGCGTTAGTGTATTCTTCATTCTCATTATTGAACTTTGTAAATGGTGCACTCAGATTAAGTACCTTCTTGGATTTCAAGAAACGCTTGCCAATAAGCGTGACACCTTCATCTTCATCAGTACCACCTATACTGTACCCACTCACCTCAAGTACATTGTGAATTTCCTCGGGGATATCCTCTATGAAGGTCTTGTCATCTGCTTCCTTCTGTTCACAAAGGAAGGCCAAGTGAGGGACCAACGCATCCAAGGCAGCTTCAAGGTCCTTGTGAACAAGGTTCTTCCCTTCCACGGTCACCGTGTCGTCATTCTCATTTTTATAAACGGCCACTAATGTTTTGTCCTTAGTGATCTTTGCTTTAATGATATTCATTTTTACCTCCTATCTTTATATTCGTCAATAAATTCTTGGTAATATCGGTCGGCCGGAAGCGGCAATCGTATTCCAAGCTCGACAGCCGCATCAGCCTGAACCTTATTAAGAAAATCTGTCATCTGCAATGTGTTCAGCTTGGATGTACTCCCGGCAACTATCATTTCTCTCCCATTTATAAAAGCTTTCCTTTGCAAGAAACGGTTGCAATAGTAATCATGTACATCCTGTTTGTCAGTACCTGTTTCCCGTTCGATGCAGGTGAACCACATCCACATTAGTGCATTTTGAGGAATAGTCCGTGGCTCCGTGTACCGTTCTATTTTCACCCGATATCTACCATTGCGAAGTTGGCTACACATGAAGTCAAAAGACTTTTCCATATGTATCTCACCTTTTACTTTTTCAAGGATCGCTTCTTGTGCCATATTACTCTCCGAATATTTTCTTATCAGTTATCAAATCTCTGTTGGCTTCCAGGAACTCGATGAACCGTTCCACATGTACTGTGAGCAACTTCACAGTCTGCTCATGGTTGTACGTATAATATTCTGGATAGCGAGTACCGCTGATGAGAGGGGTGCGGCTCGTTCCACCTTTTAAAGCAAAAGCTGTATATTCAAATGCTTTTACGCCAGCCATCTGCCCGGAAGCAATCAAGCAATATGGATATACATGACGTTGCCAGCCATGTTCATACTTACCGAACGTATAGCTGCTGGTTGTCTTGATGTCATAAACTACATCTCTTCGCAATTCGTCAATAAACCCATATAGTTCAACTGGGCCATACCGAGTATGTAGAATGGAAGATACAAACACTTGGCTCAATGAACCTTCAAAGTAGGAAGCTTGCTCTATACACCATTGTCGGTCAAACATGAAATGATGTTCTTCCATCAATTCCGACTTCGGGAAAGAAACTTGTACCACATTCGTTTCACTGTCTCCAATGATTGTGTACGGCTCGCGTTCAGTAGGTACATGCTTTTTACGATGAATGAAGCTATCCACAATTGCGTTAAATGCAGTTCCCTTATCAGCAGCTTCACTGGCAAACGGTACGCGGTTTATACAATCAATAAGTGATTGCTTCAACTCCTCCTCCACTTCATCCGGACTTTTCTTGTATTCGCCCGTCTCATTATCTATGTTGAAAAAGCTTTCCGCTTCTTCGTCCGCCCGTAAGTACTGCTCGAACTTGTCGAGCAGTGACGGGTAGATACGGTATTTAGGCTGCTGCTTCATATTTTTTAGATAGTTTATTGAACTTCAAACCCAGCGATTTGCACTTCTCATTAAGCAGCATTCCAGCTCTCAACTTGGAATCAAAAATATGTTGCATATTACCTATCGCAGTTGTCACTTCGTTAGCACTTACAACATCTGTTACCATTTCGATATTCTCTTTGATGACATCCATCAGTGCCTCATATTCGGAAGAAAGTTCGGTTTGCTTCGCTTGATACGTAGTATATGATACTATGATTTCCGTCATGAAGCTGTTCGCCCCTGTGGGGTTACCTTGTTTATCAATTATGGTCGGTATTTCCATACGATCTGGCAGATTACACGTGTTCTTCCCATAGAACTTCTCACATGGATTGAATGATATAGTCCGCTTCTTACCGATTGCTTCCATATATCCTACTAAGTCCAGTTCCTTAATCAAGTCGCCGGCAGATGAGCCACCGATTTCAGGGCGAATCTGCTTATCCTCTCCAACCTTCTCCTCTCGCTCGTGCGCAACGAATATCACAGATTTCCCCATAATAGTCACTCTCTTCACGAAGTCGATAAACATGTTCTTCCGTACTCCATACCCCTGCAGGGACAGTGTTCCATCACTCTTACGTAACTTTGGATTGTTCTGCATGATATACACATCCATAAAGGAAAGCATCTTTCCAGCAGTATCAATCACATACGTTTCATAACTTGCTGCTTCGGGTGAAGAAAGTACTTCGTTAACATCTTCCCACTTTGAAATCTGAACAGTATCTACACGATGTGCAGCATTCACACGGTGTACACCACCGTCGAAATCTAGAAGAAGAGGGGTCGGTGCACTCAAAGCCAAAGTTGTTTTACCCATACCTGGTTGTCCATAAATCAGTGCTGACAAAGTAGTCTTAACGGTCAGCTCGTTAGGTTTTTTGATTAATCCCATAATGAAAATATTTAAAGTGGTTAATAATAGTCCAACAAAAAGCCCCGAAGCGTATTCTCCGGGGCACAGCACATGACACATTCTAATCCTTTTCCGATTTCGCGTTACCTTTCAGATAGAGTCAGCGGCTAACCGATGCCGCGCGGATAAAACCTGCGCTATCTTCGCCCTACTTTCGGATTTGTAGCGGATTTCTTGTAAAGGGTTGCAGAACATACGAGAGTCGAACTCGCATAGATGCGTCCATCTGTTTTACCTGCTTAAACTAATGTCCTCCAGTTGTCTTCCCAACTTGCCTTATCTGCGCAGATAGTGGTACCGGCAGGACTCGAACCTGCATGAGTTGTCAGTTCTTTGCATCTATGGATTGACCGTCCAATCATCGAGCATAGCGTCTCCCAATTCCGCCACGGAACCATATGCCCGTCTTTCCGGGCTGTCTGTTAATTGGATTATAAAAACTTAAATAGGGGCATTCTCCCTACGGGCTCCTTTAACCCGGCAATTCGAATTAAACAATTACTGATAACTGAATCAAATGTGGGTAATGCGGGACTTGAACGCCGCGACCTGCGCATATCTAACTAACCTTAAATAAACTATGGAAAACACACAACAAATCCCGAAATATGCGCCGCTCTACCTGACTGAGCTAATCACCCATAAAAATTGTGTGCTATCTTCACAGACCGCACACACTGACTGTTTCACACATAATGCATTCATCTGAATTCTTCATCACTACCGAATAATTTATCAAGCTCCGCAAATAAGTCATCTTTATGTCTCGCGATATATAGACAAGACCAAGAAAAAACGGTCAACGATATCCAAAACAACAGCCCCAAACCTGAAACCGTGACCGCACAGAGAACAAATGATACAACCATAATAGAAGATAATCTACTAACACTCATACCGCTCTCCTCCTTCTATATGGTTTAATTGCATATTTTAACACGTCAGCAGCATTACAGAACCATTTCCCATTCTGACTATTAGTAGGCTTATCAGTGCGAATCTTACCCTCTTCCATCAATCTCATAAGCCTTTTAAGCCCCCCAACAAGTTTTGCAGACTTCCGTTGCCCAAATGTCTCAAGGTCCATAATGGCCATAATATCGGCTAATCTTGCTTCAGCCGTTCCATCAATAAGTATCTGATTAGTATATCTCATAAACAAAAATCTACATCGTTACATTTCCGACTTGGACGAAAACAACGTACAGATGTACGTGCTCTTCCTGATATGCGCATCCTTCTCAAATCTATTCCATTACATGTTACCTGCATCACGATGAATAGAATGGAGAACAATAGTTCAAGACCGTGCTTTCGTAACTCTTTCAAATCAAAGTTCCGTTTCAGCCGGTCACAGATCATATACAGAAGAAGCTCAGTGTCCTTTGAAATTCCGAGCTTCTTATAAATGGTCCGCTTCTGTGTCCGAATAGTCCAGACAGACTTTCCGAGGTTATCTGCCACCTCCTTATCAGCAAGCCCCTTGCAGTATTCTTGAGCGACCAACCTTTCCGTAGGAGATAGAACAGGTACCATCATGCTATCCTTTCTACCGGGAAAATACCCTTTTTCTTGTCAATCTCTCCGACCTCCCAGTTAGCATCTTCTACACACATTTCCAATCTTAACCTTGGAATTAAAGTAGATTTTACCGATGTATATGCTTTTACGGGGAACATATAGATATCCCCGACTTTCATTTCCCGCAATGCAGGAGTGTAGTTTTCTGTTATTACCTTTTTCATATCCAATCTATTTATTAGTTAGTGCCTCGATAAGCTCTCTCTGCTCTTCCCACCGGAGTTATCAGCTACTATTCTTCACTGCATGACCGTTCGAGGCATGTCGGCTTCTTATTTCGCACCGTTGCAAGTCCTCCGCTCATATCATCGCTGGATTCTTGCTACTCCGGGTATCTCGTCTCGCGTCCTCTATGCTGGGTCTGAGGGTATGCGCCAGTATCGCTTTCTGGAACGGATTGCTTAGGGCCATCACTCCATTCAGTTCCCCACCTCCACATCAAAGGGTAGGTTCTATGACCAGGTGAGGATATTTAGTAAGCTGCCCGGTGCGGGGTAAAGGGGTAGCCGGCGCCTTGGCATCCCTCGCGGCTTTTGTCACCGGATAATAGCACTAACCTTTCAGCAGCTTAATTATTCCATTTAATCTCCGCAATAATGCGAACCCATATATCCTTTGCTATTCTTGTTATAATATGCCGAATATGAAGCATTGTAAAAATCGAATGAACTCCTACGATCCGGTTGCAGTAAAGCATCCTTTATAGCCGACTTTTCCGCTTCCCGTGCTTCATTTTCAGCGACGAGTTTCTTTTCGTTAGCCCATGCAACCTTAAGACAATCACCGAAACTCTTAACTCCGTGAGTAATCTGATACAGCTTAAAATACTTACTGTATATCTCATGAGCTTCTTTCATAATCTTGTGCAAATCGTACTTTTTCATTGCTATACTGTTTTTTAGGTATGTTACTTTTTTTGTTGTTTCAACGATTTTTGCTTACTTTGTCGTTGATGACGTTGTTGATGTTGCAAAGATAACACACATTATGTGTGTTTGCAAATAAATTATAGAGAATCTACACATTTTGTGTGTTAATTAAAGTAAATATGCCTAAGAAAGACTCTACATTACGTGTTATTGAACTTATCAGGGAGAAAAACATATCTCCTAAAGAGCTTCACGAAGCCACTGGAATTAAATACAATACAATAACAAATGCATTAGGGGACAACAGTCGAAATTTTACGATAGAACAAATTTCCACCATATGTGAGGTTTTCGACTTTAACCAAACATATTGTGTGTTTGGAACAGGGAATAAATACGGTTATAAACCATCTGATAAAATTGAGATAAAAGAGAATCTAAATTTTGATGATATAAAAGAAATATCCAATGAAATTTATGAAAAAGAGAAACTAATATCTTACCTCCAGTCTCAATTAGAAATCAAACAGACCAATGCACATGTTGTAGAAAGCCTAAACTACATGAATGTACCAATAGTGCATATTAAAGCACGGTGCGGGTATCTGGCAGGATATGAAGATGCAGGATATATAGGAACACTACCTACAATGCCTGTTATCGTTGACCGTACATATCATGGGAAGTATATGATATTCGAAGCAGAAGGTGACAGCATGGATGATGGTACACGTAATTCAATATGTGACGGTGACAAACTTCTCTGTCGGGAAGTACGCCGGGATCTATGGCTCCCGAAACTTCACATCAACGACTGGTACTTTGTAATTGTGCACCGTACAGAAGGCATCGCAATTAAGCAAATTATCAATCAGGACGAGAACGGAAATATAACATGCCACTCATTAAACAACATGTTCAATGATTACTCTGTGAATCTTGACGATGTAGCAGAAATATACAATGTTATAAAGGTGGTGGAGCGAAATATGCGATTATAACCCTTAATTACAATAAGACTATGGATTTCAAAGACGCAATTAAACAATTAGCCGAACGAGTAGTGAAGCTCAAAGAAAATATTCAAACTGAAGAAGCTACCAAAAATGCTTTTATCATGCCTTTTATTAATGCATTAGGATATGATGTTTTTAACCCTCTAGAAGTAATTCCAGAAATGACTTGTGACATAGGCACAAAAAAAGGGGAAAAGATTGACTATGCTATCATGAAAGATGACGAGCCTATACTACTTATTGAATGTAAACACTGGAAACAGGATTTAAACCTTCATGATAATCAGCTGCTTCGTTATTTCAATGTATCAAAAGCCAAATTCGGGCTTCTTACTAATGGTATAATCTATAAGTTCTATACAGACCTCAAAGAGCCTAATATAATGGATGACAAACCCTTCTTGGAGGTTGACATCACTGATTTACGTGACAACCAAATTGAAGAGTTAAAGAAATTTCATAAGTCATACTTTGATATAGAAAACATCCTCAGTTCTGCAAGCGAACTAAAATATATGGGAGAGTTAAAAGCTATTATACAAAATGAGTTTAATTCTCCAGGTACAGATTTTGTAAAAATGCTGGCAACCAGAGTGTATGATGGAAGAATGCTACAAAATGTCATTGACCAGTTCACTCCATTGGTTAAGCGTGCAATATCTTCTTATATCAATGACATCATTAATGAACGTTTGAAAGGCGCATTAACAGTAAACGATTCTACAACTAAAGAAGTACCACCATCTGCCAAAGAACAAGAACAGCCCAATGAAGTGCAACAAGGGCAAGATTCTAAGATTGTTACTACAGAAGAAGAAATGGACGCATACCGAATTATCAAGGCTATATGCAGACAGAAAGTAGATGTATCCCGGATTGCATATAGAGATGCACAGACATATTTCAGTGTTCTCCTTGACGACAACAATCGCAAGCCGATCTGCCGCATGTATTTCAATACAGCAACCAAATATGTTGCTACCATTGATGAAAACAAAAAAGATGTAAAGCATGTAATCAATACACTTGATGATCTTTATCAATATACAGATGATTATATCAAGGCTATTGATATGTACGAAAATAAAGAATAGACATTATGAAAATTTTTTTTGTATCAATTTTAATGCTTATCCCTCTTTCTGTATTTGCACAAGCACCTGCTAAATCAGATTCAGGTATGGGATTTTTAACCATAATTGTTACTCTTATAGTAATAGTTGGTATTTTTCTCTTATGTAGAGAACTTGTTTGCTGGTATTGGAAAATCAATAAGACAATATCAAATCAGGAGGAGATTATTAGGCTGCTGAGAAAGATTGCTAATGAGAAGAGCGATGCTGATAACAATCAACAGATAATCGACCCATTCCACAAATAAAATCTTTTAAAGATGAATTTAGGAATGATTAGCATTGTTTCTTTCTGTGCCTCGCAATGCGCAGGAGCAACTTACTGTCAGCTTACCCCAACTTGCAAAGGTTGGGGATGCCGGTTCCTGACAACACCCATCGATGAAATACCTACTACAGACAAAGAGAAAGCAAAGCTCTTCTCTAAGGTATATAGGGAAGCTAAAGAGAAAGGAGTGCTGGAATGTCCATACTACCGTTCTTTGTTCATTGATGAAGTTCTTGAAAATATAGGACATTCTAAATCGTAAGTTAACACACATTTTACCTAAAACGAATCGAAGGCGTTTTGTAATTAGCACATAAATAGCTGCAGCATAGAGATATATAAAGAAATATCTGCCGCACTGGCAGTGTCGAGGTGAGCGGTTCGAGTCCGCTATGCTCCACGAAAGAGGATGTACCGAAAGATACACCCTCTTTTTTTATGCCTACTACCCTATCTTTTTCTGCCCAGTTAGAAAAATATTTTTCCCTAACTGGGAAAAAATATTTCTCCAGTTAAGAAAAAAATTCTACCGTATTATTTCTGCCACATTACTTACTTTTAAGGTCAAAAAGCACATGAACGGCTCGGACATAAACTGCTATTTTTGCAGAAAAACAAATAGCTATGAAACAATACCTTTTTGCTGTCGACCTCGGGGCTACCAGTGGGCGTACCATCATAGGAAACTTCACAACGGAAGGTTGGGAAATGGAAGAAATCAACCGCTTTCCCAACCATCTGATTGAAGTAAACGGCCATTGCTATTGGGACATCTACGAGCTCTACCGCAACATTCTTGAAGGATTAAAACGGGTATCTGACAGAAAAGATGTGGAAATCATTTCTATCGGAGTAGACACCTGGGGAGTAGATTTTGCATGCATAGGCAAAGACGGTCAACTCATGCGTCTGCCTTATTCCTACCGGGATTCACATACCAACGGTGCACCCGAAAAGTTCTTTATGCGTATCCCACGCCAACACGTCTACAACCTGACAGGCATCCAGGTGATGAACTTCAACACACTTTTCCAGCTGGACACAATGCGACGAGACAAGAACAGCGCACTGGACAGTGCGGAGAAAATACTGTTTATACCCGACGCCCTGACCTACCTGCTGACCGGAGAGACAGTCACCGAATATACCATCGCCTCCACAGGCCAGCTGGTCAACGCCACTACGCGCCAGCTGGAACCGGAATTACTACAGGCAATAGGCTTAAACACTTCCCACTTCGGACGTTTTGTATATCCGGGCGAAAAAGCAGGCGTACTATCGGCCGAAGTCCAACGCATTACAGGACTGGGAGAAATTCCCGTCATAGCCGTCGCCGGACATGACACAGCTTCGGCCGTAGCTGCCATCCCTGCCCGTAACCGTAACTTTGCATACCTGAGCAGTGGCACCTGGTCGCTGATGGGAATCGAGACAGACAACCCCATCATCACTCCTCAAACCGAATCGTTGAACTATACGAACGAAGGCGGAGTGGAAGGAAGTATTCGTTTTCTGAAAAACATCTGCGGCATGTGGCTCCTCGAACGATGCCGACAACAATGGGGCAATACCTCTTACCCGGAACTGATAGCCGAGGCATCCGCTTGTGAAGCATTCCGCAGCCTGATTTACCCGGACGATGACCGATTCAGTAATCCTATCAATATGGAACAGGCCATAAAAGATTATTGTAAAGACACAGGCCAACCTGTGCCCGAGACTCGCGGACAAATTGTGCGCTGCATCTTCGAAAGTCTGGCCTTACGCTACCGGCAGGTATTGAACGATCTGCATGCCCTGTCGCCCCATCCGATAGAAACGTTACACATCATAGGAGGCGGCAGCCGGAACGAACTGCTGAACCAGTGGACTGCCAACGCTGCCGGAATTCCGGTCGTAGCAGGTCCCTCCGAAGCAACTGCCATCGGCAACATCATGATGCAGGCAATAGCAGCCGGAAAGGCATGTGACCTGTTCGCCATGCGTCAGCTTGTCGCACAATCTGTTCCCCTGAAAACATTCCAACCGAAAGACAAGCCGATGTGGGAACAAGCCTATGCCCAATTCAAACACAAAACTCAGATATAAAAACCTTATCAATAAATAAAGAACCATGAAAGAAGAACTGATTGTAAAAGCTTACGAGATAGCCCAAGAGCGCTATGCATCCATCGGTATAGATACGGAAAAAGCTATGGATGCCCTACAGAATATACAATTGTCGCTGCATTGCTGGCAGACCGATGACGTATCCGGTTTCGAAGCATCCGGCGAACTGTCGGGAGGCATACAGGCCACCGGTAATTATCCCGGTAAGGCACGAAACATTGACGAAGTGCGCCAGGACATTCTGAAAGCGGCCAGCTACATTCCCAGCAACCATCGCCTGAATCTGCACGAGATATACGGAGACTTTGGAGGAAAGTTTGTAGACCGCGACCAGGTAGAACCACAGCATTTTGAAAGCTGGATGCAATGGGGAGCCGAACACAACATGAAGCTGGACTTCAACTCTACTTCCTTCTCGCATCCCAAAAGCGGAAACCTTTCTTTAGCCAATCCGGACAAAGTCATACGCGACTTCTGGATAGAACATACCAAACGCTGCCGCCTCATAGCCGAAGAAATGGGAAAACGGCAAGGTGACCCGTGCATCATGAACCTGTGGATACACGACGGCAGCAAAGACATCACGGTGAACCGCATGAAGTACCGCGAAATATTAATGGAATCGCTGGACGAAATCTTTGCAACCGAATACAAACATATGAAAGACTGCATAGAGTCCAAAGTATTCGGCATCGGGCTGGAAAGCTATACGGTAGGTTCGAGCGATTTCTACACCGCATACGGAGCAAGCCGGAAGAAGATTGTCACACTGGACACCGGACACTTCCATCCCACCGAGAGCGTAGCCGACAAGCTATCGGCCCTGCTGCTGTTCATACCGGAAGTGATGCTGCACGTAAGCCGTCCGGTACGTTGGGACAGCGACCACGTAACCATTATGAACGACGATACACTGGACTTGTGCAAAGAGATTGTCCGTTGCAATGCATTGGATCGCGTACACATCGGTCTGGATTATTTCGATGCCAGCATCAACCGTATCGGTGCTTACGTCATCGGCAGCCGCGCCACACAAAAATGCCTGTTGCAAGCTCTGTTGGAACCGCTGGAGACACTCCGCCAGTACGAAGCCTGCGGACAGGGATTCGAACGGCTGGCTTTGCTGGAAGAAGCCAAGTCAATGCCTTGGAATGCCGTATGGGACATGTTCTGCCTGAAGAACAATGTGCCCGTAGGCGAAGGTTTCATTGCTGAAGTCGAGAAGTACGAAGCTGAAGTTACTTCCAAACGTTGCTGATACACCTCAAGGATTCTTAAAGCTGAAAAAGATGAATACACTGATAGGATTGCTGATCATAGCGATAGGCAGTTTCGGACAAAGCAGTTCGTACGTCCCTATCAATAAAGTGAAACAATGGTCGTGGGAAAGTTTCTGGCTGGTGCAAGGCATCTTCGCCTGGCTGGTGTTCCCGCTGCTGGGAGCCATGCTGGCCGTGCCTGCCGGAAGCAGCCTTCCCGAACTATGGAGCTCGGGCGGAGCCATCCCGGCCATCGCTTACGGAGCACTCTGGGGCATTGGCGGACTGACATTCGGATTGAGCATGCGCTACCTGGGTGTGGCCTTGGGACAAAGCATCTCTTTAGGCACTTGTGCAGCCTTTGGCACCCTGTTTCCAGCCATATTTGCCGGAAAAGATTTATGGCACGGAGAAGGCCTGATGCTGCTAACCGGTGTATGCATCACGCTGGCCGGCATCGCTATCATCGGCTATGCCGGAAGCCTCCGCTCGCAAAGCATGTCGCAGGAAGAAAAAACAGCGGCTATCAAGGACTTTGCACTGACCAAAGGTCTGCTGGTAGCCCTGCTGGCCGGAGTAATGAGTGCCTGCTTCGCCCTGGGGCTCGATGCGGGTACCCCTATTAAAGAAGCCGCATTAAGCAACGGGGTGAAACCGCTGTATGCTGGATTACCTGTCATCTTTCTAGTAACCCTGGGCGGTTTCTGCACCAATGCCGCCTATTGCATCCAGCAAAACATCAAAAATCATACGGGGAAAGAATATCTTTCGGTAAAGGGCAGTACCTTTGCCAACAATCTGCTTTTCTGTGCCCTGGCCGGTGTTTTGTGGTACTCGCAATTCTTCGGACTGGAAATGGGAAAAAGTTTCCTGACCGACAGCCCGGCGCTGCTGGCCTTCTCGTGGAGCATCCTGATGTCGCTGAATGTCGTGTTCAGCAACCTTTGGGGCATCTTGCTGAAGGAATGGAAAGGATGCAGTCCGCGCACCATACGCGTACTTGTCATCGGACTGATAACACTGGTAGCCTCTATCGTAGCTGTAGCAATGGCACAGGCTTAAACCAAGAAACAGAATGAAACGGAAATAACGATAAACGATCAATCATAAATACTGAATAAAAAATGGAATCAATCTTGAACAATCGTCCGGCACTGGCTGCCGAAGTAGAGAAAGCCGCCGAGGTAGCCGGCTATTTATGGCAGAAAGGCTGGGCCGAACGCAACGGCGGAAACATCACACTGAACATCACCGAATTCGTTGATGACGAAATCAGAAACATGCCTGCCATCAGCGATGTTCTGAGCATCGGCACCTGCCTGCCCTACCTGAAAGGCTGTTACTTCTACTGCAAGGGAACCCAGAAACGCATGCGCGACCTGGCACGCCGACCGATGGAGAACGGAGCTGTCATCCGCATCCTGGACGACTGCGCCAGCTACGTCATCATAGCCGACCAGCCCGTAATACCGACTTCGGAACTGCCCTCGCACCTGAGCGTACACAATTACCTCATCGAACACGGTTCGCCTTACAAAGCATCACTTCACACCCACCCCATCGAACTGATAGCCATGAGCCATCATCCCAGATTCCTGAAAGACGACGTGGCAGGAACCCTGTTGTGGAGCATGATACCCGAGACCAAAGCCTTCTGTCCGCGCGGACTGGGCATCATTCCTTATGAATTGCCCGGTTCTGTCAAGCTGGCCGACGCTACCATCAGCAAGCTGGCCGACTACGATGTAGTGATGTGGGAGAAACATGGTGTATTTGCGGTCGACACCGACATCATGTCTGCCTTCGACCAGGTAGATGTGCTAAACAAATCGGCTCTGATTTACGTAGCTGCCAAAAACATGGGTTTCGAACCCGAAGGCATGACCGAAACACAAATGAAGGAAATGACCGAGGCATTCAACCTGCCCAAATAAGCTGCTGACGAAAGCCTTCTGATACTTACTTGTACCCCGCGTGAGCCACACTTGTGTGGCTCGCGAGCCGTACAAGTGTTTCTCATGAGCCGTGCAAGTGTTTCTCACGAGCCACACAAGTGTCCCACAAACAGCTATGAAGCGAAAAGTTATTCCACTGATAACAAGCCTTTTACAAAATCCGCCTATTCATGGGTGAAAAGCCTGTTGTTTTTCCGGAGGAAAAACAATAACTTTGTCACAGACACCAAGAAAGACACTTGCCATGAACATCTGCAACAACCATTCCGGAATAGAATTCAAATACCTGATAGTAAACGACATGGATAAGCGATTCGGCCTGTGGGTGAACACCGTCGGTTTTCAATCCATCCCGCCCCACTCGTCCTATCCGCTGAAGGACCATCCCTCCGGCTACTTTTTCAACGCCCAGAAGGGACGCACGTTGCGCGAATACCAATTGGTCTACATCACCAAAGGCCGCGGATTGTTCAGTTCTGAAACCACCCACGAGAAACAAGTATGCAGAGGTCGGCTGATGCTCCTGTTCCCAGGCCAATGGCACACTTATCACCCATTTAAACAAACCGGATGGGATGAATACTACATCGGCTTTGAAGGCCCTGTGACGGATAACATTATGAAAGCGGCTTTCTTCACCGCCGAAAATCAGGTACTCGAAGTAGGACTGAACGAGGAACTGGTATCGCTCTTCTCGCGGGCACTCGAAATAGCCGAGAGTGACAAAATCTCCTCACAGCAATACCTAGGCGGCATCGTGTTGCACATGTTGGGCATGATACTATCCATCTCGAAAAACAAAATATTCGAAATGAGCGACACCGACCAGAAAATAGAACAGGCCAAAATCATCATGAACGAAAACCTGCTGGGCGACGTCGATCCCGAAGAATTAGCGATGAAGCTAAACATCAGTTATTCCTGGTTCAGAAAAGTATTTAAGGAGTACACCGGATACGCCCCCGCCAAATATTTTCAGGAGTTGAAGCTCCGAAAAGCTAAACAACTCCTGATAAATACTTCGCATTCGGTGAAAGAAATCGCCTTCATGCTCAACTACAAGTCTACCGAACATTTTTTCTCCACCTTCAAGAAGCACACCGGATTCACTCCTTCGGAATACCGCACGTTCGGTAAAAGCGCGCTATAACGTTACAGTAACGTGAGTTCGATATAAGCAAATAAATATTTCACTGAAAATTAGGAACATAGC
>OGEZ01000331.1_pt1 | contig 46918 bp, 35 predicted proteins | sample 1570831 | NCBI WGS metagenome assembly OGEZ01 (sample SAMEA2582059, study PRJEB24529) | metagenome | biome: Human gut stool | place: China | collected 2011
CAGCTTTTCACCAAAATACGCCGGCTTTTGATGAAAATACGCCGGCTTTTTTTGGTGATCCAATAACCTTATAAATTGGGGAAAATTAAAGAAAAGATTAACACACACATACCTGTTACCAAAACAACAATTGTCTTCTGGTCAACCCCTTTCCATTCCTTCAATAAGATTCCCCAAATATTACTAAAAATCACATTCAACGACATGAGGATACTCCATGAAAAAGCCAACATCACCGGAGAATCGGCAAAAAAGCTCTTTCCCATTCCCAAACCGAAAAACTGCGAATACCATAATACGCCGGCCAGTGCACAAAATAAGACATTATTCCACAAAACACCAGCCGAAACAGAGAAATATTCTTTCCCTGTATGATTACGTCCGTTCTGATAGATGCAATAAATGGCATTGGTCAAGAATCCACCTATCGTCACCAACAAGATGACCGGGTTCAGAACAAACAGTTCATTAGCACCATGGCTCCGTACCAACTCAGAAATAGGAGAACCTGCTTCCAGACCTAAATTAAAACAAGCGCTCATCACACCAGCCAATAAAGCGACAGCCAATCCTTTTGTCAAAGCAAAATCCTTAACGGCAGCCTGTTTCTCTTCTTCTGTCATATTCCGAGCCCGCAGACTCCCGGCATATCCGATGATAGCAATACCTGCTAATGTGATACAAACACCCAGCAACAAGATAAGTCCTTCGCCATGCAATAAATCCTGCCCTCCGAGAATGGCAGGGAAAAGTGTACCGAATCCGGCACAAGTACCTAAAGCTATACTTTGCCCCAAAGCCACTCCCAAATAACGCATACTCAATCCGAAGGTCAATCCGCCTACGCCCCACAACATGCCATATACAATTGCCTTCAAACTACCTTCCATTTGAAACAAGTCCATCAGACCAATACCCTCTGGAAGTGCCAGGAAAGTACCTAACAGTGGAAAAACCAACCAAGCAAAAATACCTTGAACCAGCCAAAAGCTTTCCCAACTCCAGGATTGAATCTTGTTGATTGGAACATACGAACTACTCTGTCCCAAACTTCCTAAGGCAACGATCAATAAACCAACAAGAACATCCATAATTATCCTCGCTTACAAGTTATCTCGGCTTCGTATTTTTCGATATCCGTCATATAGCTTTCACCAACCGGAACATTATTCTTCAAACAGAACATATCCCAAACAGCATTCCATGGTAAGCTTTTGGCTTCTTCCTGCAAAGCCAACCGCTGGAACAACTGATCATTTGCTTCATACTTCTGCAACAAAGTAGATGGTTCCAACAACGCCTGTAACAAAGCTTTCTGGGTAGCCCGGACACCAATCACATACGCTCCTATACGATTGATAGTCGCATCAAAATAGTCCAAACCTATATGAATTCGGTTTAATGCATTTGAACGGACCAGTTCACGTGATAAATCCAACAACTCATCATTTAAGATGACAACATGGTCACTATCCCAACGAACCGGACGACTGACATGCAACATAATCTCAGGAGTAAACAACAACAAAGAAGATATTTTATCAGCAATGCTTTCTGACAAATGAAAATGTCCTGTATCCAAAGTAACCATTTTCTGGTTCTTCACACCATAACCCAAATAAAAGTCATACGAACCGACAGTATAGTTTTCCAAGCCAATACCAAAAAGTTTCGCTTCAATACAATCTTTCATATTCTTATAATCAATGGAAAATATCTCATCCAATGACTGTTCCAAAATCTGACGATATTTTAACCGGCTGGCAGGCACTTCCTTACTTCCATCATGAATCCAGAGATTCATAATACAAGGATCTTGCTGGAATTTACCCATCTCTTCACTAATCCAACGGCAACGTTTGGTATGTTCAATCCAGAAATTACGTATATCATCCTGAGGATTAGCCAATGTCAGATTTCCACTTTTCGGATGAGAAAACGAAGTACTGTTAAAATCCAATTTCATTCCTTGTTCCTTGGCCCATTCCATCCAGCTTTGGAAATGACAAGGCTCTATTTCATCCCGATCAACAACCTTTCCTTGGAAATCGCCATAGATAGCATGCAAATTCAAACGATGTTTTCCCGGTATTAAAGAAGTTGCCTTTATAATATCTGAACGAACCTCATCAATGGTTCGCGCCCGTCCCGGATAATTTCCGGTAACCTGAATACCACCAGTCAACGCACCTCCCTGATTTTCAAATCCCATTACATCATCTGTTTGCCAGCAATGCAACGATAACGCTATCTGCTGAAGCTGATCCATTGCTTTTTCAGTATCTACACCTAACGAAGCGTAACGTTCTTTTGCCATTTCATAGGCCTGATTTATATTTCTTTCGTTTGTCATGATTGTAATTATTTTGAGGTTAAACTTAAAAACTTCTGATAAGCATCTTTATACGTTTCAAATCCATTCTGCGGAACAAAGATCTGAGGAGATAAGCTAGATAATATGAACCGTCTCATCTCCCAACGGTCACAGACAAGTCCGGCTGCACGAGCCTGCACCAATCCATTTCCTACAGCTGTTGCTTCCGATGGTCCGGCAACTACAGGCAACTGAATCACATCAGCAACCAATTGATTTAAGAAATCATTCTTAGCTCCTCCTCCAATAACATGCAATCGATGAATCGGGAACGGAGCGACTTGTTTCAAGAAGGTTAATACCTTGCGATAACTAAAAGCCAGACTCTCAAAAATACAACGGACATATTGACCAACTGTTTCGGGCTCTGATTGATTACTATCTCTACAAAATTGAGAAATAGCATCCTGCATATTTTGAGGATTAGCAAAACAGGCCGCGTTAGGATTTACTAAACTCCTAAATGGTGTCTCTTTTTCCATTAAGGCAATCAACTCAGCATAAGAATAATCTTTACCTTCCCGCTTCCATTCTTCCCGGCAACGTTCCAACAACCACATGCCTGTAATATTCTTCAAGAAACGGATTGTCCCATCAATACCGCCTTCATTTGTAAAGTTCTCCTGATATGATTCTTCTGAAATAATAGGTTCTTCTATTTCTATACCCATCAAACTCCATGTTCCACTACTCAAATAAGCAAAATTACGATCGGTTGTCGGGACAGCAGCTACAGCCGAAGCCGTATCATGTCCTGCTACTGCAATAACAGGAATGGATCCAACACCCGTTTCCTTACTTAAAGAATCAGTCAATGAACCAACAACAGTTCCCGGGAAAACAATCTTCTCAAAAAGAGAAGTTGACACACCTGCAGCACACAACAACTCTGCATCCATTTCTTTCGTGTATGGATTTTCCAGTTGGGCAGTTGATGCATCCGTATATTCACAAACACAGTTTCCTGTAAGCAAATAAGAAAGCAAATCAGGAATAAACAAAGCCTTCGCCGCTTGTTCCAATGGAGAATAATGTTCTTCCTTCATCTGATACAGTTGAAACAAACTATTGAAGTTCATTATCTGAATACCTGTTCGCTTATATACATCCATCTGCGACATCCTTTGCTGGAAAAACTTTTCGGGCACACCTTCCGTAAACGAATCCCGATAAGCTCGAGGCAACGCTAATAAAACACCATCTGCCCCAATCAATCCAAAATCGACTCCCCACGTATCAATCCCAATTGAAGTCAAATGGATATTTTCCTTTCCACAATAACACAAAGCCTTTTTTATCTCTTTGTATATATGATAAATATCCCAATAATAACGCCCGTGAAGCTCCATAATTCCATTTGAGAACCGATGTATTTCCTTCATCTCAAATTGGTCTTTCGAAAAAGTCATCACAACTGCCCGACCACTGGTCGCACCAATATCAAATGCTAAAAATGTGTTTACTTCCATGATAATTTATCCGTTACTTGAAGATTTTTCTTATTTTTGGACAAAATTATCCGGTTTCCGGAGAAAAAATATTTAGATATTGATTTTAAACCTTTCAATTCTGATACAAATGAATACTCAGATGAATAATCAATTATGTTATTTGACATATAGTGCGAATGATGAAGCATGGGGAACCATTATCACAACAGCAGGTTTCCAACATATCTCACCTCATGCTTCCTATCCGCCATCCCAACATCCCAAGAATTATAACTTTTGTCCACAAAACGGACGTATCCTGAATGAATACCAATTTGTATATATAGTAAAAGGTAGTGGTACTTTTATATCAGATCACAGCAAGAAACGTTCCGTAAAAACAGGAGATTTGCTGATTCTTTTTCCGGGAGAATGGCACAATTACTATCCAGACATAGACTCCGGATGGGATGAATATTGGGTAGGTTTCAAAGGCAGTTATATGGAACATTTAATTGATAAGCACTTCTTTTCTCCCGAAAACCCGATACTAGAATTAGGAATCAGTAGTTCACTCGTCAACTTATATGAAGATTTACTACAAACAGCCAATAATGAAAAGGCTGGTTTCCAAGTTATGTTGGCGGGTATTTTACAACACATTACCAGTACGATCTTCTATAAATACAAAAACCAGTCATTTGCTGATGCTTACATCTTGGATAAATTGGATGAAGCACGTAGAATGATGAAATCAGAAATTGAACATCCGTCGTCACCTGAAGAAATTGCAGCTCAATTAGGATTAAGCTATTCCTGGTTTCGCCGGACATTCAAAGATTACACCGGTATATCGCCAGCTCAGTATCAAATTCAGTTACGCTTAATCAAAGCCAAAGAACTGTTAAGCCAGACAACGCTCAACATTACGGAAATTGCCTATCAGTTACATTTCGAAAATGGAGGACAATTTTCTACTTTCTTTAAGAAAAGAGAAGGACTAACACCCAAAGAATACAGAGAATGGATTTCGGCTGCTAACTCAAAAGAATAAATCGGCAGCCAATTCCATATCTAATATTTACCTGTTTTGATAGAAATTCAAGATGGATAATTTTGTAGCCATTGATTTTGAAACAGCCAACCGCGAACCTTCCAGCGTTTGTAGTGTTGGTATTGTCGTTGTAAGAGAAGGGAAAATACAGAATCATCTATATCGCCTGATTCACCCTACTCCTAATTATTATAACTATTGGAATACTCGTGTCCATGGATTAACAGCTGCCGACACAGCCCAAGCACCTGCTTTTCCTTTCGTTTGGGCAGAAATAGAACCGCTTATAAGCGGACTTCCACTGGTTGCCCACAATGCCGTCTTCGACGAAGGATGTCTAAAAGCAGTCTTCCGAAAATATGGTATGACTTATCCTGAATATAAATTCTATTGTACCTGCCGCGCTTCCAGACGTGTTTTCGGAAAAGAATTACCGAACCATCAACTACAAACCGTTGCTGCTCGTTGTGGATATCAACTGGAACACCATCATCATGCCCTCGCAGATGCAGAAGCCTGTTCCTGGATTGCCTTACGAATTATGGATTTGTATCTTAACAGCTAATTTCTTTTGCCACCAGTACAAATAAAACAGACAGATGACCAACGAAACAACCGTTGAAAGAGGTGGCGCAAACCCCATCCAGAAAAGCGTCGTCGGATCAATATGGCTGAACAGCCACGATAATGGAATACGAAATAAAAAGGTAGCAATTAGGCTATGTACCATCGGGAACCAGGAATTTCCTTGTCCGCTGAAATAAGAATTCATACAAAAAATAAAACTTACTAAAATACAATCTATGCTGTATCCTCTCAGATATGTTGCTCCCATACTTATAACCGCCTCATCTTCCGTAAAAATGCGAATCCAATTTTCCGGAAAAAATTGTGAATAAACACACATTGAAACACCAAACACCAATGCCATACCAATACCGGCATACAAGCAACGGTTCATTCGTTCTATCAATCCGGCTCCATAGTTCTGGGCAGTCATGGCTGCTACAGCAGATGATATTGCAACTGGTGGTAACATGGCAAATACGATAACCTTTTCCACAACTCCCAATGCTGCAGATGCAATCACACCCATTTGATACACAATGACCGTGATTATCAGAAAAGATATATTTACCAAAGCGTCCTGCAATGCAATAGGAGCTCCCAATACCATGATGCGCCGTGACAAAAGACCATTCAAACGAATATCTTTCCGGGTAAACGGGAAACTAAATCCACGACGATGTAAAAACCACAAAGCAGTCACAAAACTGATTCCTTGGGATGAAATCGTTGCCAATGCTGCTCCGGCAGCCCGCAAATGAAAAGCTCCTACCAACAAGAAGTCGAGTACAATATTGATAATACATGCCAACAATACAAAATAAAGAGGTGTCCGAGAATCACCTAGCCCTCTCAGAATTCCACAAACAACATTATACCCAATGATAAACGGAATACCTAAAGAGGCAATTAAAAAGATAAGCCTGTGTATCTTGCATGGCTTCTGCCGGCGTATGCATAACAGAAGTTATCGAATCATGACACAAAACCATCAAAGAAGTTAGTACAATGCCTATTAAGGCAAATAACCAGACCGAAGAGCCTATAACAGCAACCAACTCCTTATAATTTCTTGCTCCCGTTGCTATCCCGATAAGAACAGTAATTCCGGTCGTCAATCCTAAAATAATTCCGGTAACAGTTTGCATAACCTGACTGCCTATAGCTACTCCGGCTACACTGGCTGCATCATCAAATTGACCGACTACAAAAAGATCAGCTCCACCATATAAGGCTTGTAATACATTGGCTAGCAAATAAGGTAAAGCAAATTGGAATAATACTTTAACTACATTCCCTTGTGTCAAATCAAGCTCTTTCATTTTCTTTACATGATTAATAATAACAATTATACATATAAACAGAAAGCCGGATAAGCTGATTGGTTTTACCCAGTCATCTTATCCAGCTTTTATATCGCCCTCCGATGAGGATTACAAAACGCTCCTTTTCGTTATGTTGTGCAAAGGTAGGACGAATCGCTGAGCTAATCAAATAATTCTGCTAGTTTCTGTTGTTTGCGACAAAAACCAGTTTAACAGCTCCCGGTTTGCTTCGCTGTCAATCTGCAAATCATGTTGTTCTTCAAAAAGGTCTAACGAATACGTTGTTTCCCCACAGATATCAACACCGATAACCTTTTCCTGTCGGAAGATAATAGCCAGCAACTCTTCCAATTCTGCTAAAGAAAACTTTCCCTGGTCCCAATTCGTAACAGCGGCTTTCTTATTCAGTACATCTTTATCTACAGAAATGTAAACGGGTTCATTAACATGTTCCCGTGAAAAGTTACGCCAGGCTTCTTCGTGTGAGAAACTAGCCTCGCTGTAACACTTTACCCGAGAAGAATAAGACACTGGTATAGCATGAATAAGACGTTCATCTGCTCCGACAATCAATACCTTCTGAAGAAAAGGATTCGTATCAATAACGGCTTTTACCCACGAGCCGCACGAAAGCATTTCTTCAAATAAAGAAGGTTGCATATCCGGATGATGATCAAAGACAACCAATGAAAAAGGTTCTCTGATTTTATCAGTCCAGAACTTACTTACATAATGATAATTCCCAGAGTCAATAAAATGAATACCATCCGGTGCAAATGGTTCCATCCGCTGCTTCAGTTTTAAGGCAGCTTCCTCATCACAATAACAATCCGTACCGTTCAAATCTGTACAATCAAGCCATTGGAAACGTTGATTCCGAATAAAACGTTCCTGCTCATATACATGCGTAAAATTCATCAAAAGGATATTCGGCTTCATTTTATCATTGAGTGATCAGAAAAATGCCTGCAGAAAAGGAATTTGCAGGCATAGTAATACTCTATTTCAACGATTTCCCACCAGAAAAGGCATTTCCAACCTTCTCTCCCAGTACCCGATAATGATGATGAATCGGATCATAAGTAATTGGCCTTAGTTTATCAAGGTCAATCTTGCCATCTTCGCCTAAAACAGTTTCATCTGCCGAAACATTAACGATGCGTCCCACCATATGGCAGGTCTCCGGATCATAAGAAACCAATTCACATTCCAGTGTCATAGGCAATTCTTCGATAACCGGAGCATTGACAAATGAAGACTTTATCGTATGAAAGCCAGCTTTCTCTACTTTATCAGGTACTTTTTTACCCGACACAAGGCCAACGTAATCACAGGCAACTACCTGATCAGCCGTTGCCATACTCACTGTAAAGGCTTTTGAAGCAAGAATATTATGAGTTGTCTGGTGCTCTTCCGCCAAACAAATCCCTACCATATTATCTGTATAAATACCGCCCCAAGCTGCATTCATAGCATTGGCTTTTCCTTCTTCATCATACGCGGCTACAATAAAAACCGGCATCGGATACAACCACGTTTTAACACCAAAATTCTTTCTCATCTTTATTTCTCCTTTTTATTTATAGATGATATAAAAACAATCATCCTTTTATTGCTACTTTTATCACACCATCTTGCCTGTTTTCAAAGATACGATAGGCTTCTTCAATTTCACGCAAGGGGAAACGATGCGTAATAAGAGGTGTCGTATCGATCTTTCCTTCTGCAATCAAATTCAAGATCTCCGCACAATCGCATCCGTCAACTCCGCCTGTCTTGAATGTAAGGTTCTTCCCATACATGTCTGGCAAAGGTAATATTTGCGGACGATCATACAGGGCAACTACTGTTACTATGGCATTCGGACGGGCACACTTCCAGGCCAAAGTAAAAGAATCATCAGATCCGGCCACTTCAATTACCACATCAGCTCCTCCATGATTGCTTTGCTGACTGACAAACAACTGACAGTTTTCTGGTTCAACAACAAGTACCTCCGGATAATGTTCTTGCACAAAACGAATACGTTCTTCCGATTTCTCACAAACGATGATCTGGCGCGGATGTTTCAACATCACACAAAGCAAGGTACAAATACCTGTTGGTCCTGCACCAATAATCAAAACCGTATCTTCTGGTTTGATTTCCGAAATACGGGCAGCCCAGAACCCGGTGGCCAGGATATCGCCAACAAACAAAGCCTGTTCATCTGTTACTTTATCCGGAATACGATTCAGACCCTGATCAGCACACGGTACCCGAACATATTCAGCTTGTCCGCCATCAATACGGCAACCCAATGCCCAACCACCATTCGGATCCTCACAGTTATTGACATAACCATGACGACAGAAGAAACAATCGCCACAGAATGTCTCGACATTCACCGTTACACGGTCACCCGGTTTTACCGAAACCACATCCGGACCGACTTCCTCCACGATACCAACCATTTCATGTCCTACTGTAATACCAGGTACAGCCCGAGGCACACTTCCATGTTTGATGTGTAAATCGCTGGTACAAATACTTCCCAACGTTACACGAACCAAAGCGTCTCGGTTATCTTTCAACTGAGGCTTCGGTTTCTCACACAAGGCAAATTGACCTTGCTCCAAATAAGTATAAGCTAACATAATTTCTTTTTCGATTTATCTTTCGTACGAACAAAGATAATACAACCCTTTATAACCTCTAGAAATCCCAAGAGAATTAAAATCATTTCTCGTGAGAATCGAAAACGAAACTCACGAGAATTATTTTCAAATCCCGTTAGATTTTATTTTACTGTTTGCTGATCTACAAAAACCAGACGGTTGGTATCATATCCTCTGGCTAGCAATTTCTGGAGTAATTCGTCCCGGAGTGTATCGGGTATTGTCTTGTCGCGGCTCATAATCCAAAGATATTTATCCGAACTACTTCCAATCAATACATATTGATAGTCGGGATCTATTTCCAATACATAATAATCGGCATAGAACCAAAGGAAGAAAGAAACTTTCAATTTTCCCGGATCATTCGGATCAGGTTGCTTGGCTTTTCCTTTGATTTGTTTCAGTTCTCCGTCCTTCCAACCTTCATTCAAGACTTCTATTTTACCATCTTCGCGCAACGAATATGTTGCCGATACATGGGTCATTTCCTTCTCAAAACGATGATCATAACGGGCAATTTCATACCAACGCCCCATAAAACGATTCAGGTCTAACGACTGTACTGTATGATTATCAATCGTATCCATCGGATTACCTTTAGAAAAGCCACAGGCACTTATGCCGAAACAGGTACACAATAAAAGAAGCAGATTTTTCATAAGCAATGATTTAAATAGGATTCATTGCTGGCAAATATAAAAAAAGATCTTGCTACTTCATACTGTAACAAGATCTTTTCTCAGAGGTTCCTGGCGGATTCGAACCGCCGTAAACGGTTTTGCAGACCGCTGACTAATCCACTCATCCAAGGAACCAAATCATCAACAACCAGGTTGTTTTTCTTTTGCGATTGCAAAGGAACGAAATTGTTTTGAATCTGCCAAATTTTTCCTCGACATTTTTATAGAATGATTATTATTGGCCTTTTTTTCTGCCTTTTAGTATTCCTAGTATTTTTCGCTGAACGAGGAAAAGAAGCATTATACCGACCCGATTATTTGAATAACTAGAAAAAAAAGAGTTAATTTGCAATCGTATATTTTTAATGGATAAAACAAATCATGATTTATACAGAAACTGAAATTCCAGGCGTGTGGATCATTGAACCGAAAGTATTCAAAGATGCTCGCGGTTATTTTATGGAAGCATTCAAACAAGAAGAGTTTGATGCGCATATTGGTCCTACTCGTTTCATACAAGACAATGAATCTTGTTCTTCCAAAGGTGTATTGCGCGGACTCCATTATCAGCAGGCTCCTTATTCACAGGCAAAACTGGTACGTGTCATTAAAGGATGTGTACTCGACGTTGCAGTTGATATACGTAAAGGTTCTCCTACATTCGGTAAACATGTTGCCGTTGAACTGTCTGAAGAAAACAAACGTCAGCTATTCATTCCGCAGGGTTTTGCCCACGGATTCCATGTACTGAGTGATGAAGCCATCTTTACATACAAGGTGGATAATCCTTATACACCTGCGGTTGAAAGAAGTATCCGGTATGATGACCCGGACATTCAGATCAACTGGGGAATCGAATCTCCCGAAGAAGTCAATCTTTCAGAAAAAGATATGAAAGCTCCGTGGCTGAAAGATGCCGATATTAATTTCACCTTTTAAGAGACAATCAACATGAAGACTTATTTAGTGACAGGGGCAGCCGGTTTTATCGGCGCCAACTTTATCAAATATATGCTGGCCAAGTACGACGATATCCAGATTGTTGTGCTTGATTTGTTAACGTATGCCGGTAATTTGGGAACGATCGCCAGTGACATCGACAACAAACGTTGCTTTTTTGTCAAAGGAAACATCTGCGACCGCGAATTGGCAGATCAGCTGTTTGCCCAATATGCATTTAATTATGTAGTCAATTTTGCTGCCGAAAGTCATGTGGACCGTAGTATCGAGAATCCGCAACTCTTCCTGCAAACCAATATCCTGGGTACACAGAATCTGTTGGATGCTGCCCGCCAAGCTTGGACAACCGGCAAAGATTCAACCGGATATCCGACATGGCGTACCGACGTTCGTTTCCACCAGGTTTCTACCGATGAAGTATATGGCAGCTTAGGTGCTACAGGATTCTTCACCGAAACAACACCTCTTAACCCGCACAGTCCATACAGTGCTTCTAAGACAAGCGCAGATATGTTTGTGCAAGCTTATGCCGATACCTACAAAATGCCAGTCAGCATTACTCGCTGCTCCAACAATTATGGTCCATACCATTTCCCGGAAAAACTGATTCCGCTTATTATCAAGAATATTCTGGAAGGAAAGAAACTGCCGGTTTATGGAGACGGATCGAATGTCCGCGATTGGCTGTATGTAGAAGACCATTGTAAAGCCATCGATCTGGTGATTCACCAAGGTAAAGCCGGTGAAGTTTACAATGTAGGCGGACATAACGAGAAGACCAATCTGGAAATTGTCAAACTAACCATTCGTACCATCCGCCAGTTGATGGAAGAAGAACCTCAATACCGGAATGTATTGAAGAAAAAGGAAATGGGTGCAGACGGACTGCTTTCTATTGACTGGATCAATGATGATCTGATTACATTCGTCAAAGATCGTCTGGGACATGATCAGCGATATGCCATCGATCCTACTAAAATCCAAAGAGAATTAGGTTGGCTTCCGGAAACCAGCTTCGAGACAGGTATTGTGAAAACCATCCGTTGGTACCTGGAAAATCAGGCATGGGTGGAAGATATCACCGGAGGCGATTATATGCAATATTACGAACGGATGTATAAAGGTCGCGAACTTTAAAATCAGATTACAATGGATTTCCGATTAAAGGTGTTTTATAGTGTAGCTACCAATCTGAGCTTTACCAAGGCTTCACATGAGTTATTCATCAGTCAGCCGGCTATCAGTAAGCATATCCGGGAACTGGAACAACGCTTTGAGACACCTTTGTTTGAACGAAACGGAAACAAGATACAACTGACGCGTGCGGGAGAATTATTGCTCTCGCATGCCCAGTCGTTGTTGGCTGCTTACCGGCAGTTGAACTTCGAAATGAATTTACTGACCAATCATTTTTCCGGAGAACTCCGGTTAGGAGCCAGTACAACGATTTCCCAATACGTTTTACCTCCGCTGTTGGCCAAATTCATGCAAAAGTTTCCCGACATCAAACTTTCTTTGCTAAGCGGAAACAGTAATGACATCGAGCGAGCCCTGACCGAAGGGAAAATAGATTTAGGACTGGTCGAAGGATGTGCTCACTTAAACACCTTGCATTATGAGGCATTCATGAAAGATGAGCTCGTTGTTATTACACACACCTCCTCTTCTTTGGCAATCCATGACAAGCTGACTCTCGAACAATTCCGTTCACTTCCTTTTGTATTGCGGGAGAATGGTTCCGGTACACTGCAAGTATTGGAATCAGCCTTATCCGAACATAAAATAAAATTATCACAGCTGAATATCTTAATCCAGTTGGGAAGTACGGAAAGTATCAAATTATTCCTGGCCAATTCCGATACCCTCAGTGTTGTATCCATCCGTTCCGTTGCCCGCGAGATTGTAGCCGGAGACTTCAAAGTGATTGATGTTCCGGACTTAAAGATGGAACGGAAATTCAGTTTTGTCCGGCCTTTGGGAAGAAATAGTGGGTTGGATGAGAACTTTATTCGCTTTGTTCTCCGCAACGCTACTTGATATAACTTGAGGTTATAAGCTATAAATATTTACCGTTCGCTTTTATGAATAAGTTACTCTACCTTTGTCCTCCGAAAACAAGTAACATCATAAAAGTAAAAAGATATGTTTAGCGAAAAAAGAGGAAACGTACTTCACGGAATTTTGCTGATCGCCTTATTCTCCTGTTCAGCATTCTACATTGCAGAATTTGATTTCATCAAGAATCTTTCTTTCAGTCCACTGATCGTAGGTATCATCTTAGGTATGCTGTATGCCAACAGCCTGCGTAACCATTTACCGGAGACTTGGGTTCCAGGTATTCAGTTTTGTACCAAACAAATCCTGCGTGCCGGTATCGTTCTTTACGGATTTAAACTGACTTTCCAAAGTGTCCTGGCTATCGGTTTACCGGCCATCCTGATTGATTCGATTATCGTCATTGCGACAATCCTATTGGGAATCTTCCTGGGGCGTGTATTAAAAATGGATAAAGATCTGGCATTATTGACATCCACCGGAAGTGCTATCTGCGGAGCTGCTGCTGTTCTCGGCACCGAACCTGTCGTAAAAAGTGAAGTACATAAAACGGCTGTAGCTGTATCTACCGTAGTTATCTTCGGAACAATCTCCATGTTTATCTATCCGGCCTTATATCGTGCCGGCATCATCGACCTGACTCCTGAACAGATGGGTATTTACACCGGTTCTACATTACATGAAGTTGCACACGTTGTAGGTGCAGGAAACGCGATGGGAAAAGAGATCTCTGATGCTGCCATCATTGTGAAAATGATTCGTGTCATGATGTTAGCGCCGGTATTAGTCGTTATGAGCTTCATGCTGGCTCGTACGGCGGTTAAAGCAGTAAGCCATGCAGGCAAAGCAACGAATGAACGACGTAAGATCACTATTCCCTGGTTTGCTTTCGGCTTCCTGGCTGTCATTGGATTCAATTCATTGGATTTATTACCAGCACCGGTAGTCACTACCATCAATAACATTGATACCTTCATGCTGACAATGGCGATGACGGCACTCGGAACAGAGACCAGCATCGAGAAATTCAAGAAAGCGGGAGCCAAACCGTTCTTATTGGCGGCGCTGCTTTATATCTGGTTGCTTGTCGGAGGTTACTTACTGGCCAAGTATGTAACACCTATCTTGGGCTGAAAAACTTAACATAAGGACTTTCGAAAAAGAGAAATAAAGGTAAAAGCAAACCTTTATTTTTCTTTTTGAACAACAAAACTGACAAACGGACCATTTAAGTTATAAAAAAAGCACAGTTAATTTAATTAATTAACCTACCTTTGCACAACTTCAAGTCGGCCAGAATTTAGATAGTGATTATCTATAATTTTGGTCATTTTTACGTTAATAAGGAAAGACATGGATTATGCAATAATTGCAGCAGGCGAAGGTTCTCGCCTTGCACATGAAGGAATTAAATGGCCCAAACCGCTTGTTCGGTTAAATGGAACAGTTTTAATTGACAGATTGATTGATATATTCTTGAAGAATGATGCATCTTCAATCCGGATTATTGTCAACGAAGAGATGACAGAAGTACAGGAACACCTGAAAGGATTGAAACTGCCTGTGCCTTTTCACCTGTTGGTGAAGTCAACGCCCAGTTCGATGCACAGCTTCTATGAATTAAGCCGTCAGTTTGAATGCGATCAGCTCTGCCTGACAACCGTTGATACTATCTTCCGGGAAGAAGAGTTCTCTTCGTATATTCGTGCATTCATATCAAATTCAGAATTAGACGGACTGATGGCTGTAACTGACTACATTGACGACGAGAAACCTTTGCATGTGCAGACAGATGATCACATGTTTATCAAGGCATTCCTTGATCAGACAGAAACACCCCAATATGTTTCCGGTGGAATCTATTGCCTGCGGCAGCCCGCTATTCAGATTCTTTCTCTTTGCATAGAACATGGTATGTCGAGAATGCGTAACTATCAGCGCCAGCTCATCACGGAAGGCCTGACAATAAAAGCGTATCCTTTCAGCAAAATCATTGATGTTGATCATGCAGAAGACATCCGGAAAGCAGAACAGTTTATAGCATCTAAATAAGCAGTTGAAAACAACATGGAGGAAATGACTATTGCCGGTATCCGTCGGGGAAACCAGTTTTCGCCCAACCATATCGGAAACGATGCAGCGATCTTTAGTCTGACCGCAGAACACTTAGGGAAATTAGGTTGCAAGGTCAATGAATACATTGAATCAGACTTATTATTGCAAGACTTGAAAGAGAAGGCAATCTTCAACATGGTCCGCGATTGGAAATCGATTCATAAACTACAGAAACTGGAAGACAACGGACATATCGTGGTCAATTCGGGATATGGCATTGAGAATTGTACACGCGAGAAGATGACACGCCTCTTGCTTGACCATCATATTCCGCATCCTACGAGTTTATTCTTATCTACCCAGGCTGATCCGACTCAAATGCTTGAAGAAGCCGGACTGGATCATTGCTGGATCAAGCGAGGTGACTTTCACGCGATCCATCGCGAGGATGTAACATACGTCCGTAACCGGGAAGAAGCCAAAAGTATTTTAAAGGAATATGCCATTCGTGGTATTCCGAAAGCAGTCATAAACGAACATCTGGTAGGTGATCTGGTGAAATTTTACGGAGTTACCGAAACTGATTTCTTCTATTGGTTTTATCCATCCAATCAACATCATAGTAAATTCGGACTGGAAGTTATCAATGGAACAGCTAAAGGTATTCCTTTCAATCAAGACTATATGCAACAAATCTGTAACGAAGCTGCCCGCGTTTTGAATATTCATATCTATGGCGGCGACTGCATTGTCTCGGAAGAAGGAGAAATCCATTTAATTGATTTCAACGACTGGCCCAGTTTTGCTCCGTGCCGGGAAGAAGCAGCTCCTTATATCGCCCGTCGGATTTACGAATTAATCACGAAATAAACCGGAAAACAAAACATAGAATCATGACAAGCAATACAAAACAAAAACCAACCCTCGAATCGACACTCAAGTCGATGGATACCGAGGAGTTTATCGATATACATTTTTATCGGCCAATCGGATATCGATGGGCTTTGTTCTTCAACAAATTCGGTATTTCTCCCAATACCGTTACCATTGCCAGTATCTTTATCGGAGCGGCAGCGGGTGTCTGTTTTTATCCGCATAACCTGACGATTAATATCATAGGTATGTTACTGCTGATCTGGGCAAATTCGTATGACAGTGCCGACGGTCAGCTGGCACGGATGACGGGCAAGAAGACTCCGCTCGGACGCATCCTGGATGGTACAGCAGGCGATATCTGGTTTATCTCCATTTATGCAGCCATTTGTGCACGACTCACACCACAATGGGGCATCTGGATCTGGGTTTTCGCCCTGATAACCGGTATTTTCCACAGCAAACAGGCAGCGATGGCCGACTATTACCGGAATATCCATCTTCTTTTCCTCAAAGGAAAGGCCGGAAGCGAACTGTCTCACTCTCCTGTTCTGAAAGAGAATTACAAGAAGATGAGCTGGAAAAAGGATTTCATCTACAAGTTGTTCGAAACCTTTTATATCAATTATACTGTCGGACAAGAACGGCTGACACCGAAGTTTCAACGTATGATGCAAATCATTCGACAGGATTATCATGATCAAGCTCCCGAATGGTTTCGGACAGCTTTCCGGGAAAAGAGTCTGCCGCTCATGAAATATACCAACATGTTGTCGTTTAATACGCGCGTCATTGCTTTGTTCATTTCCTTGTTTATTGATATGCCGTGGTTATATTTCACTTTCGAAATCATCGTTTTGAATGCGATGCTGATCTATATGATCAAACGTCACGAACATATCTGCCAAGGATTTACTCAAGAATTAAAAGAGCGTTGTCAAACAAACTCATGATAAAAAAGAACGGTCATGCTTACAATAGATAAGATAAAAGGAATCATCTTCGATTACGGAGGAACTATCGACAGCAACGGACTGCACTGGGCTGAAGTTATCTGGAAGGCTTACGAAACCTATCAGGTATCCGTCGCAAAAGCCGACTTCCGAAACGCTTTCGTTTATGGCGAACGGACTTTAGGAAAGAATCCACTGGTCAAACCCGAACATACGTTCCTCGATATGCTGCGTATCAAGATTGATCTGCAGCTGGAATGGCTGAAAGATGAAGGACTCATCACTCCAGCCGACGCATCTTCGCAGAAAAAGGAAGACATTGCCCAGTGGAGTTATGCAAATGCACGGAAACATATCGACATAGCCCGCCCAATTCTGGAACAATTGGCACAGAGATATCCGTTAGTTTTGGTGTCCAATTTCTACGGAAACATCGCATCCGTCTTGAAAGATTTCCAACTGGATCATCTTTTCCAGACAATCGTTGAATCGGCTGTCGTAGGGATCCGAAAACCGGACCCGGCAATCTTTCAGTTGGGAATTGATGCGCTTCATTTCGCTCCTAACGAGGTTGTTGTCGTAGGCGATTCGTTTGATAAAGACATCGTTCCGGCAACAACTTTAGGATGCCAGACTATCTGGCTGAAAAGTATCGGTTGGAATCCTTACAAGGGAACAGAAACGGCCGATGCCATCATCACTGATTTTCCACAAATCAAGGAGATTTTCTCTCTCCGATAAAGGTATAGGAAACAAAACTTTCCATCCAAGAAAAATCCGGACTGATTGTTATTCTTTCATCAGTCCGGATTTTTTATGTCTTCATCCGAGCGACTAACTCTTTTCCAACGAGAAACTAATCACAATCATCCGACTTATTATCTTTCCTCCGGTCGGAGGAAGTATATCCTTCGATCGGAGGAACAGTGTCCTCCGATCGGGGGAAGGTTGTCCTTCGGTCGAAGGAAAGATAACTATTCGTTAGTTTGCAGTTAGCAGCTCGGCAGATTCATCTTAATACCTCGGCAGGGAAGCATTAGTCACTCCGCAGGGAAGAACGGACAAGCTTGGTATTCTCCACAAAATAATGTACCTTTGTTTGCCTGCTCCGGCAGGGAGAAATAAAAACAAAACGTATGTATTTCAAAGACATTATCGGACAAGAGGAAATCAAAAGGCATTTGATACAGACGGCACAATCGGGAGTGTTGCCTCACGCCCAGTTGTTTACCGAACCAGGTGGAAGTGGAGCCTTTGCCCTGGCCCTTGCCTATGCCCGTTATGTGAATTGCTCCCGACGGACTGACACGGATGCGTGCGGACAATGTCCTTCGTGTTTGAAATACGACGAACTGGCTCATCCGGACCTGCACTTCGTATTTCCGATCGTTGCCAAGAAAGAGCGAAAAAAGGAAATATGCGACGATTACCTGCAGGAATGGAGAGCTTTCTTGCATGACCATACTTATTTTGGTATCGATCAATGGCTGGATGCCATGGATGCCGGTAATTCGCAAGCCTTGATCTATTCGAAGGAAAGCGATGAAATCATCCGGAAGCTAAGTCTGAAAATCTATGAAGCGGACTATCGGGTCTTATTGGTCTGGCTTCCCGAAAAGTTACACGTTAGTTGTGCCAACAAACTGCTGAAACTAATCGAGGAACCTCCAGCTCATACCCTGATTCTGATGGTATCGGAACAGCCGGATTTAATCCTCGGAACAATCCAGTCGCGCACACAACGCATCAATATTCCACGGATTTTGCCGGAAGACTTGGCCAAAGCCATGCAAAGCCGCTATGGCTTGTCGCCTGAAGATGCCCATTATGTCTCGCATCTGGCGAACGGGAATTACCTGAAAGCCGTCGAAGCAATCAGTGTGAACGAAGAGACGATGTTCTTTCTGGAGCAATTCAAGACCGTAATGCGTAACTCGTGGGCCCGGAATGTAAAGGCCATGAAGGAACAGGCCGATGTACTGGCTTCAATCGGAAGGGAAAAACAGAAGAATTACCTGGCATATTGCCAGCGACTGGTGCGCGAAAACTTTATCTACCGTTTCCAGGCGCCCGAATTGAATTATATGAATCGGGAGGAAGCCGCTTTCGCCGTCAAGTTCTCACCGTATGTCAACGAACGTAACGTTATCGACCTGATGGACGAACTGGCGAAAGCCGAACTGCATATCTCCCAAAATGTCAATCCCAAGATGGTCTTCTTCGACCTTGCCTTACGGATTACGGTATTGATCCGCCGCTAATCAGATGGTTCTGATATGATCAGCCAGGAAAGAAACGCCCAGCTGCCGGCGAACCTCATCAATAATCTCGATGGTGATCAGGGAATTCTCGTGGCTGTTTACTTCTGATTCCAGCTTTCCAGCCTGCACCAGATTGATAAACTCGGCTACCTCATAATAATACTCGTCTTTATCCGTTACGGCAGAAATATCTTCGACCGGCGTCAACGGACCTTTTCCCGACGAAGCCACCGGACGTGCCTGCCACGTCACCCGATTAATCTGGTTGATCTTATCCAGCATGAAGTTCCCGTCCTCACCTTCTATTTCCGTAGGTAAAGACGAATTGGCAATCTTCGAATACAGAACCGTTGCATTCATTCCTTCATATTCAAAGTTCACGGCACCTTGTCCGTCGGTTCCGGTAGAAAGAACAACACCCGAAGCACTGATCTTATTCGGCCGACCGAACAAGACAACCATCGGATAGACCGTATAAACGCCGATATCCATCATCGCACCATTCGACAATTCAGGTTTAAAGGCATTCAAGACAATTCCTTCCTTAAACTTATCATAACGGGAAGAATACTGGCAATAAGAAGCGAAGTAACGCCGGATCACACCTGCTTTGGGCAACGCTTCGCGTAATACACGGAAATTAGGAGTCAGAGTCGGCTTCATGGCTTCCATCAAAGTAACGCCATATTGCCGGGAAGCAGCGATCATCTGCTTCACCTCGTAAGCATTCGAAGCCATCGGCTTTTCGCACAGCACATGTTTTCCGTGCTTCATGCACAAAATACTTTGGGAAGCATGTAAATAATTCGGGGTTGCGATATAAACCGCATCGATCAGCGGACTTGCCGCCATTTCCTCCAGCGAAGTAAATGTATAGGGAATATCATATTTGGCAGCAAATTCATTGGCCCTTTCCTGCGTACGCGAGCAAACCGCAACCAGTTCGAAACGTTCGTCTTGCTTCGCTCCGGCAATAACCCAGTCAGTGATAAAGTTCGTACCAATGACTCCAAAACGAATCTTATTCATACATAAAATGATTTATAGGATTTTACAGACAAGACATTCCAGAATAAATAAACCAGGCTTCAGATAGGATATATCCAAAACCCGGTTTACATAATCCTTTTGTATCTTATGTATAGATGAATTACTTGCGGAAAGGAGCTTTCACTACCTGAGCCTTCAGATTACGGTTACGAACCTGGATATAAATCTCAGAACCAACTTTCGAATAAGCTGTCTGAACATATCCCATACCGATACCTTTCTTCAAAACCGGCGACATTGTTCCGGAAGTAACAACACCAATGGCATTACCTTCGGCATCCACAATCGGATAACCATGACGAGGAATACCTTTATCTACCAATTCAAAGGCACACAACTTACGGGTAACGCCTTCCTTCTTCTGACGTTCCAGTTCGGCACGGTTTGTGAAGTTCTTGCCATCAACAAACTTCGTGATCCAACCCAAACCAGCTTCAATCGGAGAAGTTGTATCATCCAGATCATTACCATACAGGCAGAAGCCCATTTCCAGACGAAGCGTATCACGAGCACCCAAACCAATCGGCTTGATACCTTCCGGCTTGCCAGCTTCGAAGATAGCATTCCAGATCGTCATCGCATCACTCGGATAGAAATAAAGTTCGAAGCCACCGGCACCGGTATAACCCGTATTCGAAATGATCACCTGCTTGCATCCGGCAAATTCACCCGTAGTAAAGGCATAATACGGAATAGCCGACAAATCAACCGGAGTCAGGCGCTGCAAAACTTCCAAAGCCTTCGGTCCTTGGATAGCCAACTGAGCGATATTGTCAGATGCATTTTCCAATTCGGCACCTACTGTATTATGACTGACACACCAGTTCCAGTCTTTCTCAATGTTAGCCGCATTTACAACCAACATATATTTCTCCGGTTCATAATGATAAACCAACAGGTCATCAACGATACCACCCTGTTCATTCGGGAAACATGTATATTGCGCTTTTCCTAACGGAAGCACGGAAGCATCATTCGACGTAACCGACTGGATAAAAGCCAATGCATTCGGACCTTTCACCCAAAATTCGCCCATGTGAGACACATCAAATACACCGACACCATTTACCACCGTCATGTGTTCGTCGATAATACCTGTATATTCAATCGGCATGTTATAACCTGCAAATTCATGCATCTTGGCACCCAGTGCGATATGCACGTCTGTAAAAGGAGTTGTTTTCATTCTTTCACGATTTAGATTTATTCTATATAGATAATATTGTTTACAAAATTACTTGGTTGCCACCAATTCTGCAATCTTGACAACCGTTTCCATACTCTTCTGCAAAGAAGGAATAGGAATATATTCATAACGTCCGTGGAAATTATGACCTCCGGTAAACAGATTCGGACAAGGCAAGCCCATAAACGACAGGCGTGCTCCGTCGGTTCCTCCACGAATCGGCTTGATCTGCGGTTTCACACCGACAGCTTCCATCGCTTCCGAAGCCAGATCTACAATGTATTTCTTCGGTTCCACGATTTCACGCATATTATAATACTGATCGTGCATTTCCAAAGAAACCATACCCGGATACTTTTTATTCAACTGTGCAGTGATCTGCTCCAACAATTGTTTCTTCTGTTCGAACAACTCACGGGAATGATCCCGGACAATATACTGCAAAACGGCCTGTTCTACGCTACCAACCATTGTAGTCAGATGGAAGAATCCTTCATAACCTTCAGTTGTTTCCGGACGTTGGTCTGCCGGCAACATGGAAGCAAACTCGACAGCCAGCAAAGAAGCATTTACCATCTTGTCTTTTGCTGTTCCCGGATGTACATTCCGTCCGCTGAAAACTACTTTAGCCGCTGCTGCATTAAAGTTTTCATATTCCAGCTCTCCGATTTCTCCACCATCTACCGTATAGGCAAACTCACAGCCGAACTTTTCTACATCAAAATGATCAGCTCCGGCACCAATCTCTTCATCCGGCGTGAAACCAATCCGAATCTTACCATGTTTGATTTCCGGATGTTCCTTCAAATAAGCCACCGCTGAAATAATGGCTGCTACTCCGGCCTTATCATCAGCACCCAACAAGGTAGTTCCGTCGGTAACAATCAAATCTTGTCCGATATATTGTTCCATTTCCGGGAACATACGCGGTGAAAGAACAATATTCTCGGCTTCATTCAATACGATATCACCACCTGCATACGAAACGATTCGCGGTTTAACACCTTCGCCCGACATATCAGGGCTTGTATCCAAATGAGAAATAAATCCGATTGTCGGTACTTCCTTATCTCCCATATTCGATGGTAAAGTAGCCATCAGATACGAATTATCATCCAAGGAAATCTCTTCCAAGCCCAAGGCTTCCAGTTCTTTTACCAATGCTTCAGCAAAGACACGTTGACCGGATGTACTCGGAGTAATACCCGATTCTTCATCCGATTGCGTAGCAAAAGTCACATATTTTAGAAATCTATCTACTACTGTCATCTTTATGTTGTTTTTATAAGAAATCGATTTTCATTTATCAGGGCTAAAATTAGGAAAAGCGGATGAATTAACCAAATAAACCGAATGACAGCTCGACCGAAAAGAGGAAAATTAAGAAAAGATAAAGGAAGGCAACAGAAAGCATACAAACAGATACAAACAAAAAAGGATCTTCTACCGAAGATCCTTCCTTTTGCGGGGTGAAAGATGGGGCTCGAACCCACGACCCTTGGAACCACAATCCAATGCTCTAACCAACTGAGCTACATTCACCATATTGGTCTTCAGCAGACGCTGTTTCTTTAAGACGGTGCAAAGGTAAGTATATTTTTTAATTCTGCAAATATTTCGCGTATTTTTTATTCTAATACATGCTCCGAAATCCAAACCAAAGACAAAATAAACACGGTAAGCCAGACAATCCCATAACTGCCATAAAGCAGAAATGTCTTCAGAATCGCTTTGCCCCAACTGCTCCGTGAATAAACCCGACGAACAGCGATGATACTATATACCAAGAAGTAAATCCATAAAAGTCCATAAATCGCACCCAGATGACAACCCTGCCACAAAAGGATCAGCATGACCGCCGAGATAATCAGCAATACAGAATGCAGATGCAAGGCAAATACCAGATGCGACATATAACCCAACTTCTCTTTCCGGAAAAACAACATCAACAGCAAGGCAAAGATCGGGATCAGCAACAAGGCTATCAATGGCCAATTAGACGAATACCAGGAAACCAAACGATTGTATTTCCATTCCGAACGCAAGTCTTTCAACTCCCGCTTCTGTTTCTTGGTAACATCAACTTGTGCCTGATGAACAGAATCCTTTTCCAACACAAAAATGGTATCCGATTTCTCCCAAGCCTGGAACTCATCCTGAAAGATTACTTGAGCCAACTGTACCCGAAACGTATCCTGATAAGGAGATTCCAATAGACGCAACATTGGTTTGTATGATGACAGCATAGTCGTATCCGTTACAGTCCAGATAACTGTATCCTCCAGACAGGATTGAGCCATAACGGTTTCATACGAAGTCCAACTTCCTGCTTCTTCCGTATTTTTCAGCACTTCCCATTCGGCCATTTCCTCGGTATGAGCCTGCATCTTTTTCCAGTCATCGAGCAACGAAAAGGCAAAGATGAAGAACAAACAGGACAAGAACATGAACAGGCGCAACGGATGCACGTACGAATTAATCTTTCCGGCATTAAACTCCCGCGTCAAAAAACCCGGACGACGGAATAAATAATATAAGGTAAGCCATACTTTACTATCGAACTGATAGACGTTCTCGAAGTATTGCTGCAAGTATTTCCAGAAAGGCTGCTCAATATCCAGCGCATACTGGCCGCATTGCGAACAATACATTCCTTTCAGTTTCTTTCCACAGTTCTTACAATAGGTATAAGCCGGAGTCCGTTTCCGACGAACACGCTTCAGGCGACGGTATTCGATCTGGCGAGACAACGCCTCTTTCTGCTTCCGGATTTTCTCTTTCCAAGTATCTAACTTCATTCCTCTTTCCTCCCTTTACACATATTCCGTAAAATCTACATGGAACAGATGGATCGCACACCAAACTAAAGTACTGATAAACACACTGCCCAGAATTAGCATATAAAGCACATAAAGCAAGCCTGTTTTTATAAAGGCCTTAATCCAGCCGGTTCGTTCATATACCTGATAAATGGCAATCCACATATACAACAGGAACAGACTCATCAAACCCAGTGAAACTTCCTTTGTATAAGGTGTCTTGACATAGTAAGCCCACAACAGATTCACAGCCACCAGCAGCAAAAGCACCGAATGTAAATGCAGGGCAAAGGCATAATGCTTCATGTAAGGCATCTTTTCTTTCCGGAAGAACAGTTTCAGTAAAAAGGCGAAAACCGGAATCAGCAACAGCAGGATAATGGGCAGATAAGTCGAGTACCACGACACAAAAGCCCCGAAGTTCATCTCTGTCTCGATCTTTTTCAGTTCTTTTTTCACCTCATCCGGTTCCGAACCGAAATAAGTATCGTCTTCTGCCAAAGCATATACGCTATCCTGAGCCGTTATCGGCAACAGGTAACCTTCCTCGATCAGGATTTTCGGAACCGAAAAGCGCAAGGTATCCTCCGAATCCGATGGCAGCTGCTCACTCATGCGTCGCAACATTTTCTGCATGATCGAATCTCCACAGAAATAAATGGTGGTATCTACGGCTGCTTCACGTTCTTTCTCATTCAAATCGTCATACCAGAAATCGATCACATCTTTGGATAAATCCATCTGAAGAACCACATCCTCAGCCGATATTTCAGCAGATTCGCCTACTTCACCTTCGACAGACCAATTTATACTATCCAGCGAACTGGGAATCAAGGCAAAGAAAAACAGGAAAAACAAACACGACAAGAACATGAACAAACGCAGTGGATGTACGTACGAATTGATCTTGCCAGCATTGAATTCGCGTGTCAGAAAACCGGGACGGGTAAAAAGATAGTATAGCGTAAGCCATACCTTACTATCAAACTGATAAACATTCTCGAAGTATTGAAGGATGTATTTCCAGAAGGGCTGCTCGATATCCAAGGCGTATTGCCCGCACTGATAACAATACATGCCGTCCAGTTTGGTACCGCAATTCTTACAATAGGTATATTGGGGAGTTTTTTTTCGCCGCACACGTTTCAACCGCCTATATTCGATCTGGCGGATGATCCGCTCTTTGTGTTTTTGCAGCTTAGAGAAGATCTCTTTGTTTTTCATCGTTAAAATCAACTTAGGTTTGTCTGCTTTCTGTATTTTCAACGTGTCAAAAACGGTCATCCAACAAGATTGGACCTTCCGACACCCGTCGAAAACAGTAATCCGCAAAGATTCGTACTTTCAACGCCCGTCGAAAACTATAATCCACAAGGATCAGAGTTTTCCACACCCGTCGAAAGAACAAATCGCCAGCGATTAGTCTTTTCGACGGGTATGAAGTTTACAAAACGTCCAGAATCTCTATTCCCGACGGATTGAATTACTTATAAATCTCTTTTTTCCCTGCCAACAACGTGTTTCGCATCAGTGAAATAATCGTCATCGGTCCTACTCCACCTGGAACCGGACTGATATACGAACATTTCGGAGCCACTTCGTCGAATTTCACATCGCCGCAAAGACGGAAACCACTCTTACGCGTTGGATCGGGCACGCGTGTTGTACCAACATCTACAATCACGGCTCCTTCTTTCACCATATCAGCCTTCAAGAATTCAGGAACACCCAAAGCCACGATGATGATATCTGCCTGCAGACACATCTCCTTCAGATTCTTCGAACGACTGTGACAAACCGTTACCGTACAATCGCCCGGATATGCTTTCTGCACCATCAGCGAAGCCATCGGCTTACCAACAATGTTGCTACGGCCTAAAACTACGCAATGCTTGCCCTGTGTCTCGATATGATTCCGCTTCAACAGTTCCAGAATACCAGCCGGTGTAGCCGAAACGAAACATGGCAGACCGATCGACATACGTCCGACATTGATCGGATGGAAACCATCCACATCCTTGCGGTAATCGATAGCCTCGATTACTTTCTGTTCAGAAATATGTTTCGGCAACGGAAGCTGAACGATGAAACCATCCACATCCGGATCGTTGTTCAGTTCATCCACCTTGCGAAGCAATTCTTCTTCGGTTACGTCCGCTTCGTAACGGATCAAGGTTGACTTGAAGCCAATCTCACCACAAGTCTTCACTTTGCTGGCAACATACGTTTCGCTACCACCATCATGTCCCACGAGGATCGCAGCCAGATGCGGCACTTTACCGCCTTCCGCCTTGATGCGGGCCACTTCTTCAGCCATCTCCTGCTTCATCTGAGCAGCAGTAGCCTTTCCGTCTAACAATTTATATTCCATGATATCTGATTTATTTTATCTTCTGAATCCGAATCCCGGCATCTTCGGGAGTTTCATATTGCCCGATTTGGCATTAGTCAGCATACGCATCATCTTGCGAGTCTCATCAAATTGTTTCAGCAGTTTATTTACTTCCTGGATAGAAGTACCACTACCTTTGGCAATACGCTGGCGACGTGAACCATTCAAGATAGCCGGATTCTTCCGTTCTTCCGGAGTCATTGAATAGATGATCGCTTCAATGCTCTTGAATGCATTATCATCGATATCCACATCTTTCAGGGCTTTTCCTACACCCGGAATCATTGATGCCAGTTCTTTCAGGTTACCCATCTTCTTGATCTGCTGGATCTGGGCGATGAAGTCATTGAAGTCGAACTGATTCTTGGCAATCTTCTTCTGCAAGCGCTTAGCCTCTTCTTCGTCGTATTGTTCCTGAGCACGTTCCACCAACGAAACGATATCACCCATACCCAAGATACGGTCGGCCATACGTTCGGGATGGAAAATATCCAACGCATCCATCTTTTCGCCGGTTCCAACGAATTTGATCGGCTTATCTACAACTGTACGGATAGACAACGCCGCACCACCACGTGTATCACCGTCTAACTTCGTCAAAACAACGCCGTCGAAGTCCAACCGTTCATTAAATTCCTTCGCTGTATTGACTGCATCCTGACCAGTCATGGCATCTACGACAAACAAAGTCTCATCCGGATGGATGGCCGCCTTGATCGCAGCAATTTCCTTCATCATCTGTTCGTCGATAGCCAAACGTCCGGCTGTATCGACAATCACCAGATCGTTCCCTTTTGCCTTTGCTTCCGCAATAGCATGCTGGGCAATTTCAACCGGATTCTTATTTTCTTCTTCCAGATAAACCGGCACACCAATTTGTTCGGCCAATACACGCAACTGCTCGATAGCGGCCGGACGATAAACGTCGCAGGCAACCAGCAATGGCTTCTTGTTTTTCTTGGCCTTCAACATATTGGCCAGCTTACCGGTGAACGTGGTCTTACCCGAACCTTGCAATCCCGACATCAGGATGACTGCCGGACGACCTTCCAGATTCAGTTCGGTAGCTGTACCACCCATCAACTGAGCCAGTTCGTCGTGTACGATCTTAACCATCAATTGGCTCGGCTTAACCGAAGTCAGCACATTCTGTCCCAAGGCCTTTTCTTTCACCCTGTCGGTAAATGTCTTGGCAACCTTATAATTGACATCGGCATCCAACAAAGCACGACGTACATCCTTTAATGTTTCCGCAACATTGATTTCAGTGATTTTCCCTTCACCTTTCAGCAACTTAAACGAACGCTCCAGGCGTTCACTCAGATTGTCAAACATACAAATTATCTATTTTTTTCGATTATCCAACTGGGAAACGTGTTTCGGGGCATTCCCAAAATCCGCTTCTTTATTTTTAATAGGGAACAAAGGTACTAAAAAGCGTGTAATTATCGATACAGAATACGGAAGAATCTGAGGATAGCCTATTTAATGCCCCATAACAGGATACCTCCCTAAAAGATCGGGGAGAAGAACTTTCGCCCTTCTCCCCTACGCCTTGATATTCGATCTGTCCTCGTTTCCCAACGAAAGCAAATCATTATTACTATGAATACCTAAACAAACTGAAAGTCTGTATAGGGGAGTTATCCCTTAGTTTCACAACTCTAGGATAACCATATTGTATAAAAAAGATTATTAATTATATATTACAAAAACGTATTTCTTATTCGTTTCTCTATTTTCCCAATTACTTTTTATCGAACTCTAACCTTCACGCGCACATTTCCTGTCTCATTTTCTGCATAAACGACATAAATGCCAGAAGGTACTGTCAGCTGACAGGTTGTGTTTCGAATATTGTCGCGGCTTGTCACCATCCGTCCTGACATATCATATACCTGTACACGCTGCAAAGGTTCCTCTGGAGCGGACATAACCAGCAACTGTCCCGGAGTAGGTGAGTAAACGCAAATATCGCTTTCTGCTGAAATCCGGTTTTGAGAGGTCAGGGTAAAACGGCCATGACTCGGACCTGTCACCCGGAAGGTATAACTATCGTCATCCAAAGGTGTACTTTGCTTCGTCACCGCATCATACAGGTAAAGCTTCTCAGCAAATTGGGAAATACCACGAATGGTCAGTTCTACTTCTTCTCCTTTGTCTGCATAAACACCCAGAGGCACATTCTTGATCGACTGCATCGTGTTGAATTGTGCTGCCACGTCTCCTGCCACCGTATAGACCATCGGTGCGTCCAGTTCCGAGTCGAGCAAGATCACGGCATCCTCCGAAGCCTCGTACGCGTCGTGCCCCTTATCAGATGTCAACAACCGGGCCACGCTACGTGTCTCGCCCCGCTCCGCCGTCAAGGTCAGGATCGGGTTGGAGGCGGTCAGAGATCTGGTTTCAACGCTCCTGGTTGTCTCTGCATTATCTGCCATCATATCTGTTGTAAAGTTTACTTCCAATTTAGCTCCTGCATCCAAAGGTTCTTTCAATTCCACAAAGAAAGCAGTCATTGGCGGGATTTGACCTAAGCTATTTATTGCTCCCGTATTTTCATCAAAACCAACATCCGGTGTACCGACAGTAGCTGTGGAAGTACCATCTTGCAATATCCAATATTTCGGTGCGAATACACTTTCGTCTGGAGAATCTTCTTTAAAATTACCACTAAAAAACTTCTCCACATCCAGCGGATACATATAAGGATTGCCAAGCAAGAAATGCTTACCATCACCATCTGCAAAATTCATCTTTTCCTCAGTTTCGTCATACCAAGAATCTGCGTCATCTTTATCAATCAAAGTTATTACAACATCTTCTTTCCCCGCTAACTTTCCTGCATATGTCCGATCTTTTATTGATGAAATTGTAGCAGCCTTTGTATAATACGAATATGCATCATCCGCTTTCGGCAAACGAACTAAGGCTTTATTATCATGATCATTTGTAAACTCACCTTCTACACTCGCATAGAAACCTTTACCCAATGAATAAGGTACATTCACGTCGTTATACTCGATACTCCAGTTAGACTTTACGGCTGAAACTGTATTTTGAATAAATCCTCCAGATTCTGACTGTGTATAGTAAGTAACACCCTTATCCCATGCCTTCTGATAGAACGCCGGACTCCAACGGTTGTAATTACCTTTGTCTTTTATATCGGTATAGGTGATATCTGTAAATGCTGGAGTTGTCTGCCGTCCGGTTCCTGTAGGTGCATACATATCACCCGCGAATACGTCCTTCAATGGAGAAGACAGCCAATATTTCTTGCCTTTCTCCATCTCAAATTCTACCCAAGCCTTCTTATAATTCAGATATTGCTGGTTCTTTAACAAAGCTTTTGGCTTGAAGTAGATTTGGTCTACCTTATTAATATAGTAAGGAACAATGTCCCCATTCGCATTGGCTACCGCCATTTCGTAACGAATGGAATCGGAGTCATCAGTTGTCCAGCCAATTAAAAATTCATGACCGTTCACCTCAGTAGTATTTGATTCTCCTAAAGCCAACTCCTTCCCTTGCGGAATCGTAATCTTTGTAAAATAAAGAGGAGAGAAAGCCTTTTTAACATCATCAGAGCCATTAGCATCTGTATCAGCACCTGTTCCATCGTCCCAACCCTCAAAATAAAGTTCCGTTTTCGTTGATTGATTCCATTTACTTTCATCATACCAATTATCATCAGCAGATTCGCCCTTCCACGTCAGGTATTCAGGGACAATCTTGACTGGCAATGAGATCAAGCCATCACATTCACTATCCAAAGGTCCATTATTATCATACTGGACAAATGGTATCAATAACTCATAGCGTTGTCCTTCCTGCAAATATTTTTTTGCTTTTTCAAGTAAACGGATGGAAACTATTCCGGAAGTCTTATTTTTTAATATTTTCATCGATGTCGCCAAACCTATACCCGGATATTGAGCTTCTATATCATTCAACATGATAGAATCGCCAACAGGACTTTTTGCTAAACCTAAATATTCTGCATTGCCAGCCATAACAATCTTATCTCGTAATGGAACGTTTAACACAATCTCATCACCAGTTGTAGTAGATCCCATATTCGGATGTCCTAACCGTAAAGAGACCTCTCCTTTGAACGGATAAGTAATATCATTCAATGTAAATCCCGGGTGCAATTCCGGCACATCAGTACTATACAATGGAACCGGCGCAGCGGTAATTTCCGTACAATAAGACGTATTAGCCGCACCCTCTGTAATAAAGGGCATAGCAACCAATGAATCTGCGGAAAGTAGCCAGCTAAAGTCTTTTTTATCAGCAACTAATTTAGCATCTTCCGGATTCAATAAATCCAATAACTTTTCTCGAATTTTCTGATTAGTATCACTACTAGGATTCCAAGAATTTACATTCGCATAGGTAATTTCACCAAGAAAACTCTCATCAGCTCTAACAGCAGCCAGCATGCTCTTTAGATCATAACCATCTACTGAGATCTCCCAATATTTCTCATAGCCGCCACCTAAAAACCAGTCAAAACTATAATCGACCCCCGTCAAAGGTTCACCATCATCTTTACTCAATAACTGAGCGGAGATTTTCCGTTGCGTACCAGCGCACGCACGAGCCGAAAGATCCGCTTCAGCCTCAACTGTAATCTGGATAGAGCCGTATATTGTAAATGGAGATATTAAAGTACAGATGTCTTTCAGATTTAATGTTCTTCCTATACCACTCGCTATCGCGGAAGCACTCTGCAAAACAACATGATATTGACCTGTAGCCTCTTTTTGTTTACCATCTTTCTCTATAACCAGCTCACCCTTACTTTTCAGATCGGTATTTCTTACGTCCACCGTATAAAGATACATGATATCTCTCTTTATATCATACCAAGGCACACGAATACGAGGAATATCTAGACGCCCCCAAAACGTCTTCATTAGTTCATCATACGCATTAGCTTCGTCCGTAGTCATTGGATCCAGATCCTTAATTTTTGACAAATCAGAAACTGTCAAATATCCATTAGGAATAATATCTGGTATTGTTATATCCTCTTCTTCTGTCAACCAAGTTGGTTGATTTATACTACTGCCATTTTGTAATTTACTTTTGAATGAATTCCAGTTAGTACTATTACGTAAATAAATATAATCCTGAAGAGCTCTCAAATTAAAAACCCGTTCCCATTTCACTGCCTCTTCATGAGTAGTGGGATAATTAATAACATTATTATCCACAACTTCTGGAGCTCGTGTTGTAACAATCGTTCGATATGAAAAAACAACTCGAGGATCATATTCACTTAAATCTTTATTAATCCGGACCCAACGGTAAACATCTTTATCTGCATCCTCACCTGTCTCCAGATCCGTAGGTCCTAGTAAAATTGGATTAAGTTCTTCAACACCCAAATTATCCGTAGAGGTTGTATCACGCGTTACTGCATCTGGTCTCGAATCGTCAAGGCCTTCTACGAATGAAAAATAAGAATTAAAAATATAACTCTCGAAATTTGTTTGCGTAAGAAAATTAACGCCGCTTCCATCATACACTGGCGCGCCATTCAATCCCAAACGATACTTCAGCAATTCAACATCAATACTTTCACTTCCATCTGAATTACCAGTACGACGAACAACACTATTCCAATCCGTAACAGTTATAGAATTTTCAGAATAAGCCATATTCCTCAACAAGGTATGATAATCCGAACTAACCGTCAATGAATCTGCCTCACAAGCATCCAAACGGATAACTTCGATGTTTGGAGTTGAACGCCATAACTTAATATCATCTACAGCATAATCTGCGCCATTTGAGTTTGGAGCATTATTTGATATCTCCAACACATATGAACTATAACCTAAATCCTGATAAGAAAAATTAAAATAAACTTGTTGCCAATCAGCTTGTTCATAGTTTGTATTATTACCCCATTCTGTTGGTTTATTCATAATTTTGCCTGAATAAAAACGATTTAATATCGTTTCTGTTCCGTCACTTGCAACACCTTTAAAAGTTAGTCCAACATCCGCATGTGTCGCACTACGAGAATGAGCCATATCACAAATCCATGCAGTAACGACCAATTGAGTATTAGGACATAAATCATCTGGTAATTCTATATTTGTTATAACTCCAGGATCATCTGTTGCATCTAGATAAAAGAAATACCCATATTTTCCTGTAGTATCAAATGTCCGGTCAAATATATACTTATTATATACACCACTATTGCTTGCAAAATAATCATTATAAACTCCCGTTTTATTATCAATAGTCACTTCTCCTTTTGATATCTTTGTATAATTCAAACTTCTATATAATCCATATTCACCTCGTCCAGCAGACAATCGATTACTTTTCCTATATATAAATTCTCCAGGATAAGCATAAGCATAATATGAGCTAGCATTACTCATAGGTCCTGGCGCATAATTATTTTCAACTCTTAACGTTTCATCAACATCCGATTCTTCTTCAAATTGAACTGAAGAAATCAATATATAACCATTTTGTTTCAAATATTCTTCTGTTCTAATACTATAATTTGAATTTTCCTTTTTTGCATTTAATTCATCCTCTGTTAAAGGTTCCGTATATGGTTCTAGATACAGTTTTAAAAAAGCAGCCGGATATTCTTGATCAATCCCATTTCTTTTAACCACAGCTACCAAATACAAAATTTGAGTAGAAGTACTACTTATATCTATTCCCTCACTATCTCCAAATGTTTTACTCCAGATATTACTTCCTATCTCACCACTAGTTCCCTTAAATTCTCCATTACTATTAAAAACATACCAAACAGTTCTATTAGCGGTTTGAATATTTGAAATGTAATAATTACTTAAATCTTCACCAATTCGATAATTTGTTCCTATTTCACTTGTATTAAGAGGGTTGCCATTAGAATCCGTACCTGATGTTAACGGAGTGTGAATATCATAAGATTCTAAAAACAAATCCGACTTATCAACAGCAACTAATTGTAAAAAAGTATTCGAATTACTTTTCCAATCATTATATTTTTCAGACAAATTGTTTCGATGAGCATTCAATATTTCATATCTTTGATTTGCAGGTCTAATTTCAAAGACATGACGAAATGTAACCATTGGAGCAGTCCATGTATTATTATTATTTTCAGTTACATTATTCATTGAACTGGCTTCACAAACGACATAAATCTTTTCAAAATTAGAAGGTACATCATATTCGATAGAACAGATTTCACCTGGAGAAGAGTCTTCTATATTATATGCATAACCATTATTTTGCCATCTCCTTCCATTATAAATTTGATATTCCTCTGAATGTATTCCACGTAACCATGCAATACCATTTTGAAACTGAAGGATTTTACCATAAGCAGCATTATTATTATATATTGTAGGTAAAATTAGATTATCTACAGACTGTTTATCAATATTTTTAATATCTGATACATCGGTTATTACATACCAACGAATATATCCATCCAAATTTTCAGCAGTACCACCATCCTGGATACTTAAACTCTTTTTTCCTTCAGCGGCATAAATAACTTCCCAATCACCTCCAAGTGAAGTAGCATCAGTTGTATTGACTATTCGTTGATTTTCAGAATCTGTTCCAGTCCATTCGCATTCACTATCAAATATTATTGTTCTTTTATCTCCATTATTTTGCCCCCACCCTTTCAAGCCGGCACCAAACGCCATCAGGACCACCAGCGACAATAGGCGGGCGGCCTTTACTATATTATTATATGTATCTCGTTTCATCATTAGTTTCCTCCTGTTGCTTTATAATTTTGTATACGGATCGTATAAGGAATATCGATTCTTGATTTAGGTTCCGTATCTCCATACTCCGCTATCAATGTCAGTTTGATCGTCGCTTCAGCTTTGTTAGCCAACTCCTGCGTCCAAACCTCGAAATAGGCTTTGCTATTTTTTTCAGGATCATCAGGTGAAGCTTTTACTTCAAAGCTTTTATCGTTCGCCTCAGGTACGCCGGTCTCCTTATCTATCAGCAAACCGCCCGTATTATCCGTCAAAATAGCAGTGCTACGATCACTACCCGGGGCTGTCGTATTAGTATAAAGGATAGATGGAGTAATCGTTGAATTAATAGATCTCACTTCTACCTCGATCTGTATCGGACCCGTGTAATCTGGATCAACTACGTTAACAGCGTCTACCAAAATCTGTATACCGTCATTTTCACCATAAACAATTTCGTAAGGTAATCCACCAATCGGCATACGCATATTTTTGAAACGAATATATGATTCTATGTTAGTAATGGCCATCGGTATTTTCAACCAGTCGTTACGACGCATGAAACTGAAATCAGTAGGTTTCACGGATATAGGACGGTCGTTAATTCCGACCGATATACTCAATGTCGCATCCTTGTTTGATTCTGTACCAGTCTCAAAAGCATAAAAAGTATATGTTTTACCTTCAACATTGATATCGTCTCCAGTTACAGGAAGAATAACTTCATGCGAATAACTCTCTATATTAGCATCGTCATGTACTAAATTAAAGGAAGGTTGCAACAACTCTTGATCCGTTATATTGATATTATTTAAATCTTTATCTCCCACTGAATAGGGCAATAAATGGATAGGACCTTTACGAAAATTGCCCATTGAAAGGCTTTTTAATATTTTAGGTTCATCATTGTTTGTTTCGTCTTTTATCAGGATCTCAACTTTCCCGATCATACGAAAAAGAACAATCTGTGCCGTATTCTCCGTGTTCTCCACTACCTGTATTGCCGTCTCATAACTACTCATCGGGATGGACTTTCCTCCCTCTGATAGGGTAAAGTTTTCCGGGACAATTAATGAAACAGTTGTATTCAGTTTTTCTTTGGTTATTGCTGTCAAATCACCTTCCAGTAAAGAGATAATACTCTTGCTTTCATCAGCGAGATTATTTAAATTGGCAAAAGCATAACCCGCATATCTACCCACAGGAAGTTGTACTGTAGCCTGGCTGACTTCGGTAGCATTATCCCAATCATCACCGTTTAGAATAAATTGATTCGTATTCACCGAAGCTACACACGTCCCATTTTCATCAAACAATACCACCCAGCATTTCTCTATCTTCCGTTCATACACATCTGCCTCATCCGCCCATTCCGGAGGATCTGCTTTCGTCACTGGAGTATAGCTTGTTGAGGAGTTCAAAGAGATTGTTAAGGTATAAAGCTTATCTGCATCCTCTCCAGGTCCTCCCTCTTCATCTTCAGAGCAGGAAGGGAGTAAAGATAACGCGAGCAGTAGCGAGGTCGCCACTGCCGCAATATGTTTGTATAGATAATTGATCTGTCTCATATCGGTTTACATAGTTATTAAAGTTCCCCACTATTAATACGGATCACCCAGTCTTTCACCTGGATCTTATAGCAAGCGTAGCCCACGACGGGATGCGGGGGATCCGGGATCACCGGGTCGTCGGGCGTATCCGGCGTGTCGGGGGTGTCGGGGGTATCCGGCTCGTCAGGATTATCCGGCTCGTCGGGATTATCCGGCTCATCAGGATTATCCGGCTCGTCCGGCTCATCAGGATTATCAGGTTCGTCGGGGCAATCCGGACAGATAATCGGGGTCAGGAAGAAGACGATCGAATACTCGTCCTGGCGGTCGAGGTACTCTTGGGCGGATATGTTGTGCCCCTCCATCTGCGTCAGGAGGAGGTAGTTGCAGAGGTTGACGTTGAGGACGTCTTCCTCCCAGCCTTTATGACGCACGATGAGGCGGTAGTTTTTCTTGTCCATCAGGCGCATGGTGTTCAGCTCGGCCACGGCCACATACTGGTTCGCCGGCTTGCCATTGATCTGGTCGCCCCCACTGGCGATGTCGATGCTCTTGGCGTAGTAGGGCATATAGGTGATGGCAGGATCGTCGAGCAAGCGGTTGTCGTAGTCCATGTAGCCGTTGTCTGCCACGATCTGGAAGGTAAAATCTTTCACGTCCATGCTGTAGCCTTCCGTATCCTGCAGCACGACGCGTAGTTTGTTTGTATTCTTGGCCAACGAAATCTCTTTCTCTTCATGCACAGCCCCGGTAATAACCAGCGTATCCAACGCATGCCAAAGCGGTTCGAGTTCGTTGGGTTGTGTCGCATCCGACTCTCTCAAGGTTTTCACGCGAATATCTTTTATCGTAGAGGTACCCGGCGTCAGTTCGGGCCACTCGTAAGAGCCTTTGTCCAGCCCTGCCCAAGTCAGGAGGTAGTACGTGCCCGGTTCCAAATCCATCCGGATGTTATTCGCTTTCAGTTCATCGCCTTCAATATCCCGCCGCATCAAAAAATTACCCTTGTCGTCGCAGATAAACAAAGCGGCTTTATTCACTTCATGCTGGAAGGCGTCGGCGTATTTCATATTGTAATCGTACACGAAGCGCAGGCGATACTCGCAAAGGGGCAGCGAGTCGTCGTGAATATAATCGCATGCGGCCAGACCCAGCAGGGCCAACGCGCCGATCGATCTGGTGATGTTATTCAAATATCTCTTCATATCTGTATTTATAAACTTGTTTTCTGCCAATGACATATTGGATCTGTTAGTAGTTATCCCCTCACCCCGTTTCTAGAGCGAGGGGATATTGATTATTGAAACAACTAGATTACTTGCTTACTTAGAGGATGATACCACTGTTAGAGCGGACTACCCAGTCACGAACATAAAGAACAACATTAAAGAGGAAATCATCTGTTTCAACTGGCTCCTCTGGATCAGGAACATCTATTCCAGACAATCCTAAACCACTTACGGATTGAACTTGTAACTCATAAATATTATTACGAACAATACCAAACTCCATAACACCCATAACATTTTCATCATCATTATTTGCGTGACGAATCCAATAAGGATAATAGCAAATACCATCATCATAAAAATTAATGGCTGTACCAGCCGTCAACTCTCCATTATCACCCACTACTGCTCCACGTGGATATTTGGCGCAAAAATCATCAAAACCATCGTTATCAGAAAATACTCCATCCCATGAACCATTTTCCCCTGGTTCACCAGCCACTTTTTTCAAATAAGCCACATAACCAAATGGATCTGTTCCTTTTGCCAGAGGACTTTTCATAAAAGCATCCCTAGTTATACTTTGAATATTAGTTCCATTAAATGAATCATATTTCAAGTCAGAAGTTGCATAATCAGTTCCCAATTGAGTCATGCAATACTGCGCCCAGATAGCATCATAAGAATCATATATATTACCTTGGAATACATAAAAATCAGTAGGCGTATTATTAGCATAATCTTCATATGAAACAGGATTTACTCCGTTGCCTTCCTCATTAATCATACTTATTTTAGCAGGAATATAAGTTGCCTTGAATAAAGCACCTGTAGAATAACCTTTTAACGAATATTTAGCGGCTGTCGTATTCTCTTGCGTATAACCTAACAAAAGAGGATATGTACGACTATCGTCTTTTTTAGCCAACTCAATATTATCCGTTAAAGTTTCCCACAATGCGGCATAATTACTTTTGCCAAATGGTTGTATATAGCTATCAACAAATGATGAAGTTTGAATTTCTATTTTTTCCCGCGTTTTTGGATCAATCACATAATTATAAAATCCTACTTTCCATAACTCATCGCCCAAATAATCGTCACCATTGTCATTATCTGGTACATAATCTGCCGTTACAGTAGATGCGGTTGAAGGAATTAAACCATCTCCTGGATTTTCAACGACATATGGAGAAACACGCTTCAATAAATAAGAGCCACCTTTCCATTGATTAACAAGAGCCACATTATTAAGTATCACTTTAGCGTCGCCATCTCCACTGCCAATAGTATAAAGGAAATTATCGATGCCATCCTGCTTATTAATTCTAACTTTAGCAGCCAATCGCTCTACATGAACGGTTACAGAAGGGGCTGTCTCAGGAGTTGATCCAGCCTTTAATGTAACTTTCTCCGCATCTGGTTTATGAGACGACATAATAAACTTATTGGCATTAGCTCCAGTACCAGACCAAGCTGTTGCTTGCAAAAAGTCAGCTAATTCCACTCCAGTCGTTACATTTTTTCCTATCTTATCCTTTAAAACTGTAGCATTACCCAAATTAGTTACAGCAATCACACCATAAGTTTTACCATCTAAACTACCTGCATCATTCATTTCAACAGTAACAGTAGCTTGACGGCTATGTTCCGTTTCACTACTACTACTTGTACCTCCTACCAATGCATATCCCGCACCAACTAATGTACTAGATGACTTTAATACAAAATCTCCTTCTCTTTCATTTTTGTATAAAATCACTGTAAGATCATCTACATCATACTCATTCTCACTACCAACCTCTGTACCTTCACCTTCACCACCTGCAGGATTGGCTTTCGTCGTTATATTTGAACTGATATTTACCTTCATATAGGTAGTCGGCCCATTCAGTTCATTCCCCTCATTGTTGTTCAGCCCGTCATCTACGTCGTCTGAACACGACACCGCCACGCAAGCGAAGGCGAGTGTCCATAATGTACTTTTCAAATTCATCATAATCATTATTTAGTTTAGTTGTATTTTTTCTTTCTTCATCCGGGGGCTTTTACCCGTCCCCTAGCAGACGTGCTCCGGGATCAGCCGGTGACCACCTTCCCCATCAACGGGTGATGTCGAGCAAGGACAGCGGGTGATCCGGTTCCCCTCCAGCGGCTGTCCTCCTTCGGGATCAGCGCTGATCTCGGAAGAGAACAGCGCTGGTCTTGCCAGAGAGCACGGCTGATCTGCCAGCAGGTCAGCTCATGCCCAGCGCACGGACAGCCCTCATCCGCCTGTCTCATCCGTTTTGATGCGATCGAAAGTAGCTTTGGAACGAATCTCCTGGATGGATTTTCCCGCCGTATAAACCACCTTCATCGGGCGCATCATTGTCGAAGCGTCATACTCTTCCGGGGTAGTCGCGCCCGAACTGCTCAGTGCCACCCGAAACGAACCCAAGTCGCCCAGATTAACGCTTCGCCCTGCCTTCAGGTTGGTCGAAATGATATAAGCCAACCGGTCCAGACACGCCTTCACATCCGCCCGGGTCAGTGCCGTCTGTTCGGCCACCGCTTCGCACACCTCGTCAAAACTGATATTTCCATTATTCAATAACTGGGGGTAATAGAGCTTGGCATCCTCAAGCGCCCCCTTCGTAAAGTCCTTTCGCTGGACCAATTTGTACCGTATTCCCATAAAGCATTTGGTTTTTAAAGTTCAACATCTATTGTTGTCCATCAATCTGACGGATATTTTCTTCGGCCTGAGCTGCCACAGCCGGTTCATGCCGGAGTTTTTCCAAGAGAGCTTTTGCCTCGGTCAGCTTCCCTTCCAACATCAGGATCGAAGCCTCGGCCAGTTGCTTTTCGGGGCAGTCGTTTGCCTTGGCCAAGTAGCGTTTTGCCTTATCGAGCTGGCGGGTATTGATGGCACTGATCGCCGCATTCAGGTTAGAAACCGGATCGTTCGGGTACAAACGAACGGCAATCTCAAACACTTCGTTGAACGGCTCGCTGCCTGCCTCATACGTTTCGGCCACTAGAAACATCTCGTTCAAACTCAATTTCGAAGGATCAGACTGGATAATCTGTTTTGCCTCGTCTGCCGAGAATTTACGGATGTTGTAATCCACCCGATAGTCGGAATGGCGCAAGGCAGGATAGACGTCGCGCAACAAAATCTTGTAGGACGTTCCGCCGTTCAGCGCTTTCAGTTTCCATTCGCGGGCATCCCAGTCCGCCGGTTCGTCGGCACGGATGATGGCCAGCAATTCTTCCTTATCCGGCAAGTTGCCTTCTTCGATGGCGGCTTCCAGGCCTTCCCAGTCTTCCGGCTCAAAATCGACAGACAGTTCCACACCCGACAGGTCATAATGTTCCTTCACATAATTCAGCAAGGCTTTTGCGCGGTTTTCAGCCAGATAAGCATTCCCTTTGTACGTACCTTCGGGCGAAGCATATCCCTTGATCGACAAGCTGGTAATCGTTGCATACGGATCGTTCTTCACCGCTTCGACCGTCTGCTGGATTTTCTTCAATTCGGCCGGGTTGTTCCGATAGTCCGGATGAATGGCAGTCTGGTTCACCGGGAAATCCAGATAAGCACTACCGTCCAAATGGCGAGCCTTCACCGCTTCGGGAGCCGGTTTCACATACACCAGCATTGGGTCGATAACGACAGGCTCGGCAAAATTCAATGCGAAAAGCGGGCTTTTGTTCTGGCTCAATGCCTTCCAACCGCAACCGCAATCGTCCATCACCATCGATACTTCCGCTTTTTCCATCCAATCAGCATACGGCGTACGGACCAGGTAATCTACCTGTTGTTCTGTATCATTATAGCGTCTAATTTCCACTTCCTTCTTATCAGTCCGTTCCATGCGTTCGTACAAGATGTGGCGCACTTTCCCGTTGATAATAATCGGGTCTAACGCCCGGATGCTGTCACCACTCTCTACCAAGGGTGTACAAACCAACGACTGGTTACGGGAGAGTTGCAGCGAACTGATGTCGGCCTTCAGGGTAATCACCAAGTCATTTCCTACACGTTCGGCGTTCTTTTCCTTTACTAAAAAAGTACCTTCTTCCGGATTCTGGGCATACAAGAAAGACGTACACCCCAACATATAGATGAATGTATAGAGCTTTTTCATACCTTACACGTTTTTAAAATAAATAAATCGCACTGACAGCTGCCTGCGTAGGGCCTACATAATGTTTCTTGACGGTTTCCATCTTAGTTCCACAATTGGCACAAGGATATTTATCCGACTCCAGATACAAATAGCCGACACCCAATGTGGCCTCAATATTCCAGTGCTTACCTAAAACCCAGCTATACCCATAGCTGATACCGGCACCCGTACCCCATCCCTGATGGCGTTCATTCTCGGTGCCCAACCATTTAATGTCAGACACGTTATAAATCAAATAAGGTACATGTAATCCCAAGAAATGGCCGTGAAATGTTTCACAAAACCAATAGCGTAGTTCGGGATGAACTCTGAGATGTTTGATGGATTTTCCGTAGCTTCCATCGTCATTTTTTCCGGTAAAAGGATTCAAGCCAGCTTCCAAATCCAGACTCCAATGTCGGGCAAGACGAAATTCCAACCCCAAGTTTGGAGTCACTGTGCCCCAATACAATGCATTGGTCTTAATACCCACGATAGCCCCTTTCTCCTTTTGGAGATCTGTTTGTGCCATGACAGTAAAAGAAATGGCACACAAAAGGCATGTAAATAACAGTCGCTTTATCATAACCTTAGTTTTATCTTTGTTTCCGTTTCTAAAATCTTATCAAATAATAATCTTGTTCTTGGTCTTTCTTGTACGTAATACAAAATTCATCAGGGAAAATTCTTGTATCAATAACTATTTTTGATACACCCACAAAAACAATGGAGTATTAGTTTAGCAATCGACATTTAACTCTATAAACTGTTCATTAGCTATCTACTTTACTCTCACTTCATCATAAGTATTATTATTTGTCATTTCACGCTACAAACGTATTACATTTAGCTTTATAAAGCAAATTTAAATGTGATTATTTTTGATTAAAATCAAGAAAGTCCATCCCGAACTAAGTTTTAAAGATTATAAACACCAATAAAACAATCATTTAATTAAATCTACAAAGAAAATAAGCACTCATTCATATATATTTGTTTTTCCCAAGGACCAAAAGCAAAATCTTCTAACTTTTCCTACATATCCCTCAATTGTTAATTCTTAATCGTTATCTTTGCAAACTCATTACGATACATCTAATTATTTATGATTTCTATAGACGGATTGACAGTTGAATTTGGAGGAAGTACACTTTTCCAGGACATATCTTTTGTAATTAATGAAAAAGACCGGATCGCCCTGATGGGAAAAAACGGAGCCGGCAAATCAACTTTGCTGAAAATCCTGGCAGGTGTTCGCGAACCAACTCGTGGAAAAGTTTCTGCACCGAAAGATACGGTTATTGCCTATTTGCCCCAACATCTGATGACAGAAGACGGACGTACCGTTTTCGAAGAAACAGCACAGGCTTTTGCGCATCTGCATGAAATGGAAGCAGAAATTAATGCGATCAATCATCAACTCGAAACCCGTACCGATTATGAATCGGATGAATATATGCAACTGATCGAACGGGTTTCAGCCTTGAGCGAGAAATTTTATTCGATCGAGGAAATCAATTATGATGCCGACATTGAAAAGACGTTGCTAGGTTTGGGCTTTGAGCGGGAAGATTTTAACCGCCAGACCAGCGAATTCAGTGGCGGCTGGCGAATGCGTATCGAACTGGCCAAATTACTACTCCAAAAGCCGGATGTCTTATTGCTCGACGAGCCTACGAACCATCTGGATATCGAATCTATTCAATGGCTGGAAGACTTTTTGATTGAAAGCGGACAAGCGGTGGTTGTGATCAGCCACGACCGTGCTTTTGTCGATCATATTACCACACGTACTATTGAAGTGACAATGGGACGTATCTATGATTATAAGGTAAATTACTCCCAATACCTGCAACTGCGGAAAGAACGTCGCGAGCAACAACAAAAGGCTTACGACGAACAGCAGAAGTTTATTGCCGAGACGAAAGAGTTCATTGAGCGGTTCAAAGGAACTTATTCCAAAACCCTGCAAGTACAAAGCCGGGTGAAGATGCTGGAAAAACTGGAATTGCTGGAAGTGGACGAAGAAGATACATCGGCTTTACGATTGAAGTTTCCACCTTCACCCCGTTCGGGATCTTATCCGGTAATCATTGAGGATGTATCCAAGAGCTACGGCGACAAGACTGTTTTCCGTCATGCCAACCTGACCATCGAACGTGGTGACAAGATTGCTTTCGTAGGACGTAACGGAGAAGGAAAATCAACCTTGGTTAAATGTATCATGAAGGAAATCGAACACGAAGGGAAACTGACCATCGGGCATAATGTCATGATTGGTTATTTTGCCCAAAATCAGGCATCTCTGCTCGATGAAAACCTGACGGTATTCCAGACGATTGATGATGTGGCCAAAGGTGATATCCGAAATAAGATCAAAGATTTGCTGGGCGCCTTTATGTTTGGAGGAGAGAACTCAGCGAAAAAGGTAAAGGTTTTGTCGGGAGGTGAACGTACCCGTCTGGCCATGATCAAACTGCTGCTTGAACCTGTCAATTTACTGATTCTTGACGAGCCGACCAACCATTTGGACATGAAGACAAAAGACATCCTGAAACAGGCGTTGCTTGACTTTGACGGAACATTGATTGTCGTATCACACGACCGTGACTTCCTGGATGGTCTGGTAACGAAAGTCTATGAATTCGGCCATCAACGCGTAACAGAACATTTGGAAGGTATTTACGAATTCATGCAACGGAAGAAGATGGAGAATCTGCGTGAGCTGGAAAGAAAGAACTAAACCTTTCCAGCCATGATAACCAATCATTATAAAAACAAGAAACCTGTATGAAAGAATTACAGCAATTGCTCAAGAAGTTTTTCGGATATTCCGAGTTTCGCCCGTTACAGGCCGAAATCATCCAGCATATCTTGCAAAAGAAAGATGCGTTGGTATTAATGCCTACGGGCGGTGGTAAATCAATTTGCTATCAGCTACCTGCCATTTACCTGCCGGGTATTACATTAGTCATCTCTCCGCTGATTGCCCTGATGAAAGATCAGGTGGAGGGACTGATAGCGAATGGTATTCCGGCAGCATCATTGAATAGTATGATGAGTGACAGCGAGCAGCAGCAAGTCAAACAACTTTGTATCCAAGGGAAGATCAAGTTACTTTATATTTCGCCCGAACGGGTAAAGGCTGAAGCCGACTGGTTCTTGCCTCGCCTGGATATATCGTTGATAGCCATCGACGAGGCTCATTGTGTATCACACTGGGGACATGATTTCCGTCCGGAATATACGCAACTGGCTATTCTGAAAGAACGTTTTCCCAACGTTCCGGTCATTGCGTTGACTGCTACCGCCGACAAAGTAACCCGAACAGATATTATCGAGCAACTCAGACTCAATAATCCTCAAGTATTTATTTCGTCTTTCGACCGGCCGAATCTATCGTTAACGGTCCGACGAGGATTGAACAAGAAAGAGAAGATCAAATCTATCGTCCACTTTATACGCCAACATCGTGACCAATGTGGGATTATCTACTGCATGAAGCGGAGTGACACAGAGATGCTGGTAGAAGAACTGTCGTTGTTCCAAATCAAGGCAACCGCCTATCATGCGGGATTATCTCCACAAAAAAGGGAACAGGCTCAGAATGATTTCATCCACGATCGGGTAGATGTTGTCTGTGCAACGGTAGCCTTCGGAATGGGGATTGATAAAAGCAATATCCGCTGGGTAATCCATTTCAATATGCCGGGAAGTATTGAGAACTATTATCAGGAAATTGGCCGTGCCGGACGAGATGGAGCTAAGAGTGATACGTTGTTGTTCTATTCCATGAGCGATTTAATTGTTCTCCGCCAATTTGCAGAAGAAAGCGGACAAGTAGAAGTTAATCTGGAGAAGCTCAACCGAATGCAGCGGTATTGCGAAACAGATGTCTGCCGTCGTCGAATCCTGCTCAGCTACTTTGGAGAAGAGGTGGAAAAGGATTGTGGAAACTGCGATGTATGCAAGAATCCACCACTACGTTTCGACGGAAGTATTTTAGTGCAAAAAGCGCTCAGTGCCGTAGTACGTACCAATCAGCAAATCGGAGTTGAAATGCTGATTCATATCCTGCGTGGAGCAGCCCGAACAGAACTGACAGAAAAAGGATTCCACCATATTAAGACGTACGGAGCCGGTCGTGACCTTTCGTATATGGAATGGAAAGAATATATTTATCAGATGATTCAGTTAGGCTTTCTAGAAATTGATTATGCCCATGCCAACCGATTGAAGGTTACAGCTCTTGGCACAAAGGTGTTGTATGGAAAGGCTACGGCCCAGCTAGCCAAATATATTCCACCGGAGCCTGAGAAAAAGAAAGCGAAGACTGGTTCTGAGAAAAAAGGATTCAAAGCTCAGCCAATCCGTCCGATCGAGTCGGAGTCTGTGGATGAAATTCTATGGGATGCATTAAAACAACTCCGCAAACAACTGGCCGACCGAGAATCGCGTCCGGCTTACCATATCTTTACGGATGATTCACTCGAAGACATGGTTGCTCAAAAACCGATCACATTGGGAGATTTCAATCTTATCCGTGGTGTAGGACAAATCAAGTTGGAAAAATATGGCCGGGTATTTGTTTCTCTTATCCGTTTCGTACTGAAGTTGCCGAAGTTAGAGGGATAAAGCTAGCCAAACGAAATACGATAAGTTGCATATAGATGATGCATTGGGTATAAATATCAGGAAACAAATATTTATACCCACAAAGGTTCTCTTTCCCAACCAACAGGAAAACCCATAGCTTTCAAGTCTATCTGAGGAAACCTAACGAATAAATTATTCAATTTAGCTTTTAAGTCATTATTAGGAGATATTATATTCATAAAATATTTAATCATGCAGATATTAAAATAAATTCTATTCTTAGCAACTGGCATAGTAATCCAAGGGCATATCATCTTTTTGGCATCAGCAGGAATTATAGAGTTAACCTTGTTCCATACACGGGAATGATGACAACAGGCATTTCGTGTAAGTGCTATTGTCGTCATCCAAGACTCTAAAGCCTGCGGTTGTAAATAAAACCTTTTAGAGATCTGCTTTCTAATGCGCTGATCCATAAGATTCCTATATAATTGAATAGTTATACCAAATGGAATTATTTCAGACAACATCCAAGCTGGGGCAAAAGGATCTAGGTATTTACATTTGAAATGTTTGATAAAATCTTCAGTAGACTTATTGTATTCTGCCTCTATAAGAGAATAAGTTTTACTGTAAACAATTTGACTTTTAAAATACTTCGAATTTGTCATCCAAAAGATATCACCTGTCATTTGCGAAGTTATATTAGCAACAGCTTCTTTAAATGCTATTTCAATCTTCTCAATTTCATTGAACAGCAGTACTCTTAATTTTTTATCAAAGCGATATAAATCTAATATATTATCAAACGAAACTTCTTTTTTGAAAATGTGATTTGTCTTGGGCATTGACAAATACGGATACATATATGCACTCAATCTATAATATCCGACACTACTGTCCCGTAAAAGTTGATAAATAGTTCTTTAAAATTATTGAAATAT
>OGEZ01000333.1_pt1 | contig 46617 bp, 38 predicted proteins | sample 1570831 | NCBI WGS metagenome assembly OGEZ01 (sample SAMEA2582059, study PRJEB24529) | metagenome | biome: Human gut stool | place: China | collected 2011
TTTTGCGGCGGGTCCCATTTTTTGTTGCTTTATCCATAAAGACAACTTGTAAATTATCTTGAAATATAGTAAAATAGCAAATAAATAACATGTGTTATTTATAAAAAAGAAAGAGGAGTTTTCTATGCCGCCCCGCAAACGGATCTTTCGTGAGGATATTTTGAAGGCTGCCGTCCAGCTGGTTCAAGAGGAAGGGACAGCGGCCCTTTCGGTGCGAAACATCGCCAGAACCTTAAACTGCTCCACCCAGCCCATTTACTCTGAATTTGAAAACATGGAAACCCTGCGGGAGGCACTGATGGCCTATATCCGGGAACACTATCTCCGTGAGGACGCCGGCAGCTACAAGCAGGTCGCCCTCTCCTTTCTGCACTTTGCCCAGCGGGAAAAGAACCTGTTTCAGCTGGTCTACCTGCGGCATCGGAACGAAGGAGAAACCCTCTTTGAGGACCCCAACGAGATGCAGACCATTCATAAACTGGAGGTAAACCTGGAGCTTCCCCGGCAGAAGGCGGCAGAAATGCACCGCAGGATGCAATATTACAGCTACTCCATGGCTGTGATGATGGCCACCGGCTATCTGAATTTCAGCGAAGAGGAGATCAGCACCGAGCTGACCGAATATTACCGCATCATGCTGAGCTATTATAAGCAGGTCAAAACGGAAGAAGAACTACAGCACTGGCTGGAACGGTCACGAAATCTGCTGGTGTGAATAAAAAGGAGGAACACTATGGCAACAAAAGCGAAAAAAGCCTATGACGTGGTGGTCATAGGCGCGGGCAACGGCGGTCTGGTTGCCGCCATTCGGATTTTGCAGGCTGGATACTCCTGTTTGCTGTTGGAAAAGCACAATCTGCCCGGCGGATTTGCCACCAGCTTCAAGCGGGGACGCTTTGAATTTGAGGCCAGCCTGCATGAGCTCAACGACTTTGGTTCCCCGGAAGAACCCGGCGATGTGCGCACGCTGTTCCGCGACCTGGGCGTGGAGGACAAGATCGATTGGGTGCGCATCCCCGAGGCGTACCACCTCATTACCACCGATAAAAAGTATGACTGTGTCATGCCCTTTGGCCAGCAGGCCTTTATTGACAAGATGGTGGAGTACTGCCCGGAATCCCGGAAATCCATCACGGAGTTCTTTGAGCTGTGCAACGAGGTGCGGGATGCCCAGACCTATTCCAACTCCGTCAACGGCAACACCGACTCCGACTATATGAAGAAGACCTTCCCCAACTTTGTCAAGGCGGGCAGCTATTCGGTCAATGAGGTGCTGGATGCCCTGAACATGCCCCAGAAGGCTAAGGATATCCTCAACGCCTATTGGTGCTATCTGGGCGTAGACTGTGACCGCATGAGCTTTTTGCACTACGGCTCCATGGTCATTCGTTATATCACCCGGGATGCCTGGATGCCCAAGATGCGCTCCCATGAGATCAGCCTGGCTATGGATACCCGCATCCGGGAGCTGGGCGGCGATATTTGGTACCACTCCGAGGCCGAAAAGATCCTGGCTGATGACAGCGGCAAGATCTGCGGTGTCCAGCTCACTGACGGCAAGGTGATCGAGACCCACCACATCATTGCCAACTGCTCCCCCCATCTGGTGTTTGGCAAGATGCTGGAAAAGAAGGCCGTGACCGAGCAGATGGTCCGGGCCACCAACAGCCGGAAGTTTGCCGGCCGCGGCTTCTCCCTGTTCCTGGGCCTCAACCGCTCCGCGGAGGAACTGGGCATCACCAGCCACAACTACTTTATTTATGACACCGCTGATACCGTCAAGCAGTACGACCTGATGAAGAAGGTCAGCACCAACCACGTCCAGGCCACGGTCTGCCTGAATAACGCCTACCCGGAGTGCTCCCCCAAGGGCACCTGTATCATGTATTTTACCACCATGTTCATGTCCGACGACTGGGGCAATGTGAGCGAAAAGGACTATTTCAAAATGAAAGACCAGGTGGCGGATGACATGATCCGCGTGTTTGAGCGGGAGACCGGCTGCAAGATCCGGGACGCCATCGAGGAGATCTGTGTGGCCTCCCCCACCACCTATGCCCGCTACTGCGGTCATCCGGAAGGCACGATTTATGGCTATGAGACGGCCGATTGGGACAGCCTGATGCCCCGCATGATGATGATGAAAGAGGATGCCCAGATGAATCCTGGCATCCGCTTTGCAGGCGGCTATGCCATGCGTTCCAGCGGATATTCCAGCGCCTATATTTCCGGCGACCTGTCCGGACGGCAGACAGTAGGCGATTTGAAGAAGGAGGCGAAGGCATAATGAACTTCAAGAAGCAGATCTTTGGGTTTATGGATATGCTGCGGTTTAAAAAGCTGGTCCCCACCCGCCGGCAGATGCTGGCCCAGGGGGAAAATAAACCGCTGCCTCAGGAATACCGCACCAACGTGCTGGCCAAAAAGCTGCATCCCGGCTATATGCAGGTGGAATTGGTTGCCGCACGGCCGCTCACCGAGACCATCCGGGAGCTGACCTTCAAGCGGGTGGACAGCGGTGCGTTCCCCTTCTTCCGCGCGGGACAGTATGTCTCCCTTCAGATGAAGATCGGAGACAGCGTGGTCAGCCGGCCCTATTCCATCGTCTCCACGCCCCAACAGGCCTTGGAAAACAAATTGGTGCTGGCGGTGGAGAATGCGGGCTTTGTATCCGAATACCTCAACAAATCCGCCAAGGTGGGCGACCGGTTTGTGATGACCGAGCCCTCCGGTGAGTTCCACTATGAGACCCTGCGGGACAGCAAGGATATCATCTGCATCGCAGGCGGCAGCGGCATCACGCCCTTCCTGTCCATGGCAGGCAGCATGGCGGACGGGGATGAGAGCTACTCCATGCTCCTGTTCTACGGTGCGCGCACGGCGGCGCAGCTGGCCTACAAAGCGGAGCTGGACGCGCTGGCGGAGCGCTGCAAGGGCCTGAAGGTGGTGTATGTCCTCAGCGATGAGGAGCAGCCCGGGTGCGAAAAGGGCTTTGTGTCCGCCGAGCTGATGAAGAAGTACACCGACCTCACCGACCATACCTTCTTCCTGTGTGGACCGCCCGCCATGTATGCGTTTATCGCCAAGGAGCTTGAACCCCTGAACCTGCCCCAAAAGGCGGTACACCGGGATGCGGCCTGCTGCCGCGATCTGCCGGTGGAGAAGCCCGGTCTCTTCAAACTCACCGTTCACATGCGGGATGAGGTGTATATTATTCCCGCCAAGGAGAACGAGACCCTGCTGACTGCCATGGAGCGGGCCGGGCTGAATGCCCCCAACAAGTGCCGTGCCGGAGGCTGCGGCTTCTGTCACAGCAAGTGGCTCGCGGGCAGCTATCGGGTGGCGGACGGCCGGGACGGCCGCCGGGAGGCGGACCGGAAGTTCGGCTTTATCCACCCCTGTGTCACCTATCCTCTGGAGGATATGGAGATCGATGTGCCCGTAGCCTATTAAGGGAAGGGATAACAAAACAACGTTTGGACGACAAAAGCCCAGTTCAGTCTTGTGCTGAACTGGGCTTTTGCCATTTCAAATGTCATGCGCCTATACGCGAAGAGATTGGAAGTGTGCACCAAATCAAAGAGAAAATTGCTTAACCTCTGCCATAACCGGGATAGAGGGTGCGGCACCCGGGCGGGAGACGGCGATGGCTGCGGCCTGGGTGGCAAGCCGGAGGCACTCCTGGGGCGGAAGGCCCGCGGCGTCGGCGGCCACAAAGTAACCGGTGAAGGTATCGCCTGCCGCGGTAGTATCCACCGCCTCCACGGAGCAGGCCTTCTGCTGGATGCGCTGTGTGCCGTCGTCATAGATGCAGCCCCGGCTGCCCAGGGTGAGCAGGATGCGGCAGCGTGGGAACTGCTTGCGCAGCCCCTCCAGCACAAAGGACTCGTCCTCTGTCCCGGCCAGCGCAGCGCCTTCGATTTCGTTCAGAACCAGCAGGGAGACCAGCTCCAGCGGCAAAGACTGGATGGAGGCATCAATGGGAGACGGGTTAAAGACGATATCCAGGCCCCGTGCAGCCGCCTGCTGCATGATATAGGCCAGATTGTTGATTTCATTTTGCAGAATGATCCGGTCGCCGGGGCCAAAGTTTGCCAGAACCTGATCGACTTCCTGGGTGGTGATCTCCTGATTGCTTCCTCCAAACAGGAGGATGCAGTTTTGTCCGTTGGGGTCCACCTGTATGATGGCGTGGCCGCTGGGACCGCTGCTGTGTTGAATGTAGGAGATATCCACGCCGCTCTGGCTGAGCATATCGGTCAGGATCTGGCCGTCTGCTCCGATTTTTCCGGCGTGAAATACCTCTGCGCCCGCCCGGGCGGCGGCAATGGACTGATTGAGGCCTTTTCCGCCGCAGTTGACCTCTCGTTTGGAAGCGGCCAGGGTTTCACCGGGGGCGACAAAGTGAGGGACATGATAAACATAGTCCACATTCAGCGATCCAAATGTTAAAATTTTGCCCATAAACTGCCTCCGTTTTGATAGCATAAATGAAACAGGCGCTTGGTCCAATCTTTGTGCCGTCCCATCTACAGACAGGGTATCGCCCACAGCCTGAAATGTCAACTGGTATGCGCGGCTACACATCAGTGGAAAGGGAGCAAGGGCCACCTCTTTCAGAACAAAGCCTTGTTTTCAAATACAAATAGTTTTACCTTTTAGTTGATATTTTATTGCGGTCACATATAATGTAAATATAAGAAATACACTGCATTCCGTAGGACGAGGAGGCTTAGTATGGAACCTGCAAAGATGACCTCGAACGGTCAAATCACTATTCCCGTTGATGCGCTGCTGGAAGTACAAAAAGCCTTCCGGGGCACGGCGGATGAACTTGGAATCAAGGATGAGCAGGGTGTTGTGGACATGGTAAAAGAGATTCGTGCAGAAAGGCGCGATGATTACCAAAGCGAATGATGCTGGATACGGCAGAGAAAAGGGTCTGCTGCAGAACAAAGCCGTTCTGCAGCAGACCCTTTTTTGAAGATTCAAATGATCGGAACCGTGCTGTTATCCGAGGAGAATGTACTCCACCCTTCCGTCCTTGTATTTTTTGATGATTCTGCCTGTTGTTTCATCCAGCATGGTTACATAGTCCATAGTTGGGTTGCCTTCGCGCTCCGCAACCGCTTTTTTGCAGGCGGCTTCAATTTCTGCCGCAGTCATATCGAAAAATCCCTTTTCCTGTTCACGGTCAATCATAGTTTTGCCCCGTTTCTCCTTCCCGCTGAATGGTCTCATTGATGGCGCGGTAGATGAAAGCGTTGGTGGACTCGCCCCTGGAGGCTGCGTGGGCTTGAATGCGCGCTTTTTCCCCTTTCGGGACGCGGAACATAATGCGTTCAACTTTCTCTTGTTCGTACTTTTTGATTGCTTTGGCCATAGATTTTGAATATGTCACAGTCTACACCCCGCAGATTAACACAATCCATACATAATTATATTATAAAAGAGAATATATGTCGTCATATATTTTCGACAAATGGATGCCCGCTTTTTCAGCTACATATACAATTGATATATGACGTCATATATACTATAATTTGTATGAAAACAAAATAGCGGCAGTTTAGAAGGGCGGCAACCCATCTAAACCTGCGCAGGTGCTTGCCCACCTACACAACGGACTGCGTCCGCACCGCAGGGTTAGTATACCCTTTTTTCCCCCTCTGCGCAAGGGAAACCCCCGGTGCGGCAGGGTTTTCATACCTTTTTCCCACCGTGTAGGCCTATGCCCTGCACGGTGTTTTGTTTTCCAAACATGCGGCCATGCGGCCCTGAAAGGAATGAAATGTATGTGTACCCTGAAAACCTTCCCCATTGAAAACACCCCCAATGGCCGGGAGCTGTGGCAGTCCATCTCCGGAAACTTCGACCGCTTTTCCGAAATCATCTGTGAATTTGTGGACAACGCCCTGTCCAACTTCCGTAAATACGCCCTGGACCCCCAGACCAGCCGGAAGGTGCGCATCGTACTGCGGGAACAGGAGAGCTGGGTGGATGTGGACGTCATCGACACCGGCACCGGCATCCGCAACATCCACGCCGCCCTCACCCTGGGCAGCCATTGCGGGGCGGAATCTCCGCTGAATGAGCACGGAATGGGACTCAAACACGCCCTGGCCAGTGTGGACGACGAGGGGTGTGTCTGGAGCATCCAGACCCGCACCCCGGAGGACAACGAGCTGGACCGGCACCTGCTGGTAGAGGGGCCCTACGGACTGGAGGAAGCCCCCATGATGGGACAGTACCGGGCAGGCTGGGGCAAGCTCATCCGCCCTACCGGGACGGCGATCTCCTTCCGCTGCACCCGCCGGCGGTTTGAGACCTTGCGCCCGGTGGGCGACCGGGCGGAAAAGAGCTTTGACACCCTGGTAGAGATCCTGGTGGAGGAGCTGGCCTATACCTATGCTCAGGTGCTCCAGCGGGGCGAGATGACGCTGGAGGTGGATGGGGGAAAGCAGACCTGTGTGGTACACCCCCTCTTCCCTATCTGGGATAAAGACGGAACCCAGGAGATCCCGGCCGTCACCTGTGACCTGGGGGGCGGTCCGGTGGAGCTGGCGTGCCGCTACGGCCTGATTCGGGGCAGAAAGGAGACCTTTCTGTATTATAAAGGCAACATGGAGTCCAGCGGCGTAGAGATCCGCTGCAACGGGCGGGTGGTCCAGCGGGGCCTGTTCCGGCGGATCTGGAACGGCCGGGTCCACCCCAGCCGCAACCACTTCCTGGTGCAGGTGGACCTGCGGGCCAAGGACGGGACGGCTCTGCCCGCCACCAAGCCCACCAAAACCGGATTTTGGGACGGCGACCCCAGGCTGGAGGCTCTGTTTGCCTGGATCCGTAGTAATGTGCCTCTGCCCGCCAAAGAGGAGCCGGTGGAAAAGCGGCTGGTGCGGGTGCTGGCGCAAAATAAGGCGGTAGAGGAGGGTGTACTGCGGGTGGCTCAGGAGGAGGACACCTACCGTTCTCTGAATCTGGGCACCAAGATGGATCTGTTTGTAAGCTATCGGGACAGAACTGTGATTTATGAGGCGAAAAAGGCGGGCTCCCGGGCGCTGGATGCGTACCAGCTACGGATGTACTGGGACGGCTGTGCCCTGGATGGGCGGCCTATTACCCAGGGAATGCTGATCGCCCGGCGCCACTGTCCGGAGGTGGAGGCGCTGGTGGAAAAGATGAACTCCTTCACCGACCCCACCGGCCGCCCCTATCAGTTTTGTCTGACCACCTGGGAAGAAGAGGGCATTGATCCCTGTGCGGTATAAGAATACGCCGGGGAGGCCTGAGCCTCCCCGGCTGCGGAAGGAGGTTCTTTTGTGAACAAGAAGTTCATGACCTTGAAGGCCTGGTCCCGCCAGTGGCTGGAGCTCTATGTCAAGCCGGTGGCCAAGCCCAGCGGGTATGAGCACTACCGGGACAACCTGGAGAAGCATATCCTACCCTGCCTGGGCCGCTGCTCCCTGGAGGGGCTGACTACCCCGGTGATACAGGCGTTTTTGAATCGGATGGGAGAGTGCGGCAACCTGCGCACCGGCGGGCCGCTCAGCAGCAAGAGCGTAAAAAACATCCGGGTGGTGCTGGATGTGTGCTGCAAGCGGGCGGTGGCTGACGGGCATATGAAGGAAAATCCGGTGCCCGCCACCGTGTGCCGCCGCTGCCCCTCCCGGACGGTGGAGGTGCTCTCTGATGAACAGCAGAAGATGTTGGAGGGCTGGCTGTTCCAAAATCTTACCCTGTACAGCGCCGGGATCCTGCTGGCTTTGTACAGCGGGATGCGCCTGGGGGAGTGCTGCGCTTTGCGGTGGAGCTGTTACGATCCCGCCCGGGGGGAGCTGCACATCCGGGAGACGGTGCGGCGGGTGACGGAGGATTCTGCCCAGCCTAAGGGAAAGAAAACCCGCCTGGTCTATTCGGAACCGAAAACCAACTCCTCCCGCCGGACCCTGGCTTTGCCCGATGTTCTGCTGGATCTGCTGGATTTTCAATACCGGCGCTTTACCGACACCTTCGGACGGGCTCCGGCCAAAGAGGACTTTATCCTCTATAACGCCAAGGGCGGGGCCATGGACCCGGACAATCTGAGCCATTACTTTGGGGATGTGCTGGCCGGACTGGGCCTGCCCCACGTGAAGTACCACGCTATGCGCCACACCTTTGCCACCCGGGCCATTGAGAACGGTGTGGATGTGGCCACCGTCTCCGGGCTGCTGGGCCATGCGGACGTGACCACCACCACGCACTACTACGTCCATCCCCGTCAGGAGGCCATGCGCCGGGCCATGCAGTCCGTTGCCCCGGTGGCCCGCCTGTCCCTGCCGGTCGGGGGCGGGGTTCCCAGGCCTGAGGCGGACCCGGCCCAGGAGCCTGTTACCGCGCCCCGTGTGTGCCGGAGAAAGAAGTGGAAGGAGCCGGGCGGGGTTGTCCCTGGCTAGATACAAAAGAAGAAAAGGAAACAACTTCGAAAGGAGCGAGTACATGGGAACATTTCTGGGTTATTTTGGGGATCAGACCATTCCAGAGGACAAGCGGGAGGAGTTCAACCAGCGGGTCCTGACCATTCTGGACCAGGGCGGGATGCTGGATCTGGAGGATGTCAGCCTGTTTGGAAAACGGGTTTGGTTGTTGAAGCCGCCCCAGGCCTTGCCGGGGAAGGATGCCATCCTGTTTTGCCACAACTACTTTGAACAGGATACCTGGGAGACCGGGAGCTATGATCCAACCTCCTGCAGCTTCCATACCAACAAAGTGGGCTGGCGCCAGTTTAATCTAGTCTGCTCCGCCGTGTATGTACTTTATGAGTTTTATACGCCTTCCTTCGGCATTGCCAGCGAGGACGCCCATGTCTACGATGCCCAAGAGATCATCGGCTGGCTCAACTACTTGTTTCAAAGCCGCTATGACAACCGCCGGGCCAGCAACCCCTGGCGCGTCTACCAGCTGCTGCCAGACTACCGGCGGGATGACAATCCCTTGATCCAGCTCGCCGACGGTTCGCCCATGGACCCCATGGGGATGCTCATCTATCTGACCGTCACCCGCAAAGCTAACCAGGAGGCTTTGTGGGAGAGTACGGAGTCGGCTTCGGGAGCACCCCATAACATCCTGGACTGCATCAGCAGGGCGGAACGGGCGCTGGCAGAACTCACTGCGGGGGATGAGGAGCCGGATCGGAAAAAGCTGGAGCAGCTGACGGCTGCCCTCAAAAACCGGGATATGGAACGGCTTTCGGAAGGGGCGCCGCAGTGCTTCGCGGTCATGGCCGCCATGCTTCCGGTGGAGATTACGGCAAAGCTGCTTGCCGATGCCTTCGCCCAGGATTTTTGGGCCTTGCTGGAGGAGCTGCGCTCCTTTGGCTGGGATGGAGGCGACGGCTGGAACTTTAAGGGTCTCCCGCCGGCAGAGCCGGTTGCCCCTGTAGATACCGCCGCATTTCTGCGCTGCTCGGATGACGACCGCGCCTGGTGGTGGAGGCCGGACGGAGATGTCCACTTTTCTGAGGAGATGAATGCCTGGCTGGCCCAATGCCGCGCTGCGTTGGAGACTCAGGCCAGGGAAGAGCCCGCGATGCATGGCAGCGAGCTGCTGGAGTTGCTTATGGGGACGCTGGACTGCATTCAGCGGAGGACCCCCTCTGTCTTTGCGTTCCGGGAGATGTTCTATGACTTTGCGTCCCATTCTGAATCAGCCATGGTGCAGGCCGCAGTCCGATACCTGGAGCAGTTGGCAGAACAAGAGGATGCTGCCGTTCCCCTGCGGCGGTATCTGGCGGTTCTGGGCAATCTGCCGCTGCGTGAGAGGGTGTTTGGGTTCTGATAGTGCCGACTAGGGGCCAATTTGACTCTGTTTTTGTTAAATGGTATAATAAATATATAAATTATAAAGAAGTGTCTTATCTGTACAGGTAAGGCACTTTTTTATTTTCCCAAAAAGCTGATCAGAGGGAAAAGGAGGTCCCAAAATGAGCAGACCAAAGACATATCAGGCTGGAACCGTGTCCACTTGGTGCGGGCTTGCCTATCGGGTGGCCCAGCCTTGTGAGATTAAAGACGGGCGATGGAAAACGACCCTGTATTTGTTGGGGCCGAACAGAAAGCCCCTGCAGAAAGGAGGGGTCACGCTGTGCAGCAAAAAGGGGGAGGGGGCGCAGGAACTGACGGACCGGGCGGAATGGGAAATCCAACGCATAGCCATAGAACACGCGGATGTGATCCTTGACGCCGTCCGGAGTGGTACCTGGCCTGGCATGACCCTGGAGACTTACGCCGCCCTGCGCCGCGGGGCGATCCAGAGTTATAACAAATGGGCCGGCAAGGCGGAGAACTATTGGTGCCACTGGGAGGAGAGACTGTGCCCAGCGGTGGGAGGTGTGGAGCTGCTCCAGTGCGGCGATCCCTCCGCGGTGGAGGAAAAGATGGAGCAGCTGACCCACCGCAAGCGGAGCAAGCGAGGCTATACGGATACAGAGCGGGTGGATTGGATCATCCTGGGAGATATATTGGAGTGTGCGTGCCGCGCAGACGGACTGCTGCCCGACAACCCCCTGCGGGCACAGGCCCGTAAATGCCGGGAGCGGCTGTCCACCGTTGCCAGCCGGGGACTGGCCAGGAGAGATTTGACAGAAAATGAGGTGGCGGCCTTGTTGGATACGTGCCTGTCCCACCCAGACGAGGCCGTCTGTGACGCTATGATCCTGCAACTCCTGACAGGGCTGACGGTCCCGGAGCTGTGCGGACTCACGGTGGGTGACTGGCAGCGGGGCAGAGCGGTCTCGTGGATCGAAGTGACAAAGGCGTATAAACAGGTTCGTGGGCAGAAGCCCGTTATGACCAAGCTGCTGGATGACGCAAACAGCTACCGCAAGGTGGTGTGTACTGGAGAAATAGAACAAGTACTGCACCGGCTGGTCGCCAGATGCAAGAGACAGTCCCGGGCAGACCGCGGCGCCCCGCTGATTGCGGCTGCGGACGGCACACGTCTGTCACCGCAACAATACAAGGCGGCGGTGCGGGATGTGCTGGACAAGATCATCCGGGATGGCGCCCGGCTGTCCTTTGTGGAGCGGGGTGGTATCTTGCGGGGGGAAAACCGGCCGACTATGGCTCACACGGACCTGCTGCGCAACACCGCGGACTACTACTTACGCGCGGTATGCCGCTGCAATGACGCGGAGCGGGCTGCCATCCTGGGGCTCCATCAGGAGCATACGGTTGGGGCCGTCTATGTGGACTGGGGAAATGAGCAGGTCCTGTTGCAGTTGCAGGGTAAACTGGCGCGCTGGCACAGCCGCATCCTGCACACAACAGAAGAGATACAGCTGGGGCAGAGTGGGTGTCAGCTGCTGATCAGGGCGCAGCCGGAATCTCACCTTACGGTGTGCTCACGCCACGGTGTCATCGGTACAATTAAGAAAAGGGAGGAACTGTAATGGCCAATAGATTGAATCAGAAACTCCGGAAGCCGGCTCAGGACAAAACCGCGCCGGTCAATTATGACCCGCTACATCCCGCTAGCCTTAGGCTGCCCCAGCAGACGGCGGATAGCCGGCCAACCGTCGCTGCGGTCTACCGGATGCTCTGGCCCAAGCTGCGGGAGGAGCGAAAGTTGGCGCGCTCGACCGCCAGACAGTATGACCGTGTAATGGCCCAAAAGGTCCTGCCGCAGATGCCGCTGGATGTGGCTTTTGCAGATTTGGATGAAGATGAGTTTTTGGCGTTTTGGGATCATTTATGCGGCTCGGGTCTGTCTCAGAGCCATCTGCAGATTGCGTCTGTCGTGATCCGGACGATCATGGAGCTGGCGTATGATCAGGGGCTGACCCAGACCACGCTGTGGGGGCTGCCCCAATATCGGATTCTGCCCGAGGATGGAGCGCCTCTTGAGGTGTTGCCCTGTGAGGATCCGGAGGAAGAGGGAGCGCGCCTGGCCGATTTGGCCGTGCGTACGCCCCGGTCTATCTCTCTGGATGTGGAGTTTGCACTGGCGGCAGGGATGATTGACAACTGTTGCGAGCATGGGGAGCTGATAGCTGGTTTGCTCATGCTCTGCTTGGGAGTGCGTACCAGCGAGGCTACCGGATTTTCATACAAACATCTGGTGGAGGTCCGTCCGGGGTACTGGGCGCTGGTGCGCTATGAGGTCAGCAACAAGGATGCCCGCACGACCCAGGCAGGAGGAAAGACCAGCAACGCCTTCCGCCTGCTACCCGTTCCCCACTTTCTGACGGAGATTCTGATGGATCGAAAGCGGAAGCTTTTGAAGAAGTTTCCGCCGGAGGCGGTGGAAAACTTGCCCCTGGCCTGCAAAGGTGTGGACTACACCTGCCGGTGCACTCAAAAGGAGACAAACGAGGCAATGAAAAACCTGTATCGGCTGGCAGGGGTGGCGGAAGACCTGATGCGTACAGCCTACCAGGAGATGCGGGCGGATCCGGACTTGGCGGAGGACTGCGAGGGCCGGGCCACCGCCTATCTGTGCCGGCACCAGTTTGCCACGGCCATGGTGTACTGCGGGCTTACACCGGGGGAAATCTATACCGTGATGGGCCATGCAGAGGAGGACGAGTCGGTGCACAAGTCGGATTTTGCGAATCCGGACGCATTTTGTGCCCTGGCAGACAAGATGAGCCGGCGGCCGCTGGTCCAGTTCTTTGATCACCTTGCTGCCTGCCATACGTATTCGTGCGAAAATCAACCGGTGTCCGTGTGCGCGGATGGGGATGTGGATCTGTATTTTCCCAGCGGGGGGATATTCGAAGTGTCGCTGTTAGGGGTGGAGTACGGCGATAACCTGAGGGTAGAGACAGAGGGTGTGGAGATTTTGCGGCAGGCACCTCTCTGCTTGCCCGGCAATCCGTCGGACACGCTCAGCATCCGCGGCGCGCTGCGGGCATTGGGAGAAGAGGCCTGGCGGGCTGCGGTAGATAAAACCGTGGTTCGCCCCTCCCCTGCCGCCGTGGTCGAACGCCTGGACCATGAGTCTGCACTGCCGTCCCTCCAAGCGATCTATTCCACCGCGAATTCCCGACCTCAAGCTGTGGTGGAAATCCCTCAGCCTGCACCCGTTGCGGCTGATAAGTCAGACGATCAGGTTTTGCCGCAGCCTACAGAGTGTGTGGATATACCGCAGCCCGTGCAGCAGGCTGTTCCGGTTCGCGCCGGCAGGCCGGAACCTAAAGTGTTTGGTATGGCGGCTGCCCCTGGGAGCCTCTATCTTCTGGGACGTAGCGGCGAGATCCAGGCCCTGCCGGACCGGCAGCCAATCTACAATCGGAATCTTGCCGGCAAACGGCTGCTCGAGGAACGGCATGCGGAACCGGTGGCTCTGTTTTACTGCAGGGAGCAGGATCCTGCACTCATTCTTTCCTCAGACGGGATGCTGTATCGGCTTGCGCCGGGCCAACGGCTGGACAGCCCGGACTTTTGCCGGCCGGACAATCCGGCCTATCAGGCCCTTCGCTGCGGAGGCATCCTGCTGCAGGGGCCGGAGCTGGGACAGTCAGATGGGACCATTACCTGCCTGTCTGACCGCGGCAGCATCCGCCGGGTGGCCTTCGAGCGGTTCCGCCGGATCCCTTCAGAGGGCAGACAACTGGTTGCAGTACTCGAGGGAGATAAACTGGTGTCGGCCTGCCTATGTTCTGCGCATGCGGATCTGCTGATTGTCAGTGCCCGGGGCAAGGTGCTGAGGCTGGCGACGGAGGATTTGAGAGTGGTTACCTCCCCAGGATCTGCCCTCTATGCCGGGATGACTCTGGCGGATGAGGATCATGCGGTGCTCTGCTGCCCCTACGAGGCGAACACCGAGTACCTCATCATTACCCGTTCCGGTCGGGCAGTTCGGCGAGCGGGTTCGGCGGAGATCACACCCCACGGACGAGGCAGTCAGGGAGTGCAGTGGATGCAGGTGGGCGCAGGCGATCAGATCGCCGCGCTGCTGCCGGCTGCGCCTGCAGTACTCCTGGCGGCGACCAACGGAAAGGGGCTGTGCATCGGGACTGACAGCATCTCCGTTACCACAGGTGCGGCTAAGGGAATGGGCATCATAAAACTCCGGCCTCCTCACGCAGTGCTGTCGGCCGTAGGGATGGAACTGGAATCCCTCAGTTCAGAAATACAGAAAAGACCGGGCTGAGGTGTATTTGGCTCTTCGGGAAATATCTTGCTGCCTGATATATAAAAGTCTGATCTGCCACCTGTAACGCAGAAATTATGGCGAGAGCGCAGCTTAACATTCCGCTTTGTTATAGAAATTGGTAAAGGGGATGCTGCAGAAAGAGCTCTGCAGCACCCCCCTTATACTAGTTAGGATAAAGCATTACTCATTGGAAGATATCTTCTGTCATAAAAGAGACTCAAAAATACGACATGTCAGTTTTTCCTAGCATAAGAGATAGCAGCATTGTTAAAACGGATACAGATCGTTTTTGGTAAGGCCAGCCTAAAAAGTTGGTGCCTAGAGGAGGACATGCTTGGCTGTATTTTGCCAGCGTTACACAAAGACATAGAATGTTTGAACTACTTCAATAAGACCTGCTGGCTAGGTTGCTCCTCCTATGAAATTAAAAAGGAACAGCAGATGCTGTTCCTGTAGAAACTGTAGTATGCCAGTCCGAATAACACATCAAATATAAAACATAAGAGGCCTATAAAGTGCGTGCTGCTCTTTTGTGTATATACCTTCAACCAATGTATACCTTGCTGACAGAGCAAGGACAGACATTCAATTTTTTAAACGCTCCAGTTAGTTCTTTCGGAGTAATTTTTTCACTTTCCCATGTATTTCTGTCACTGAAGTTATCTGATGTGATGGTAGAGACAGATGTGGCAAAAAATCCTTCGGGTAAATGAATGGTGTACTTATCCTCTAAGTTCCGGTTGACAATAAATAGGCACAGCTTATTTTCTGCTGTGTTGCACGCAACAATATCGACCAGTGGAATTTGGTCTGCTTTCTCCAAATTTCCTACCGCTTCCGCAGAGTAGCTTGGCGAAGAATAGCGGCACTCAATCAATTCTCTCGGCTGTGCTTGGGCATACATACCCATCACATGATATGTAGGTGTTCCATAGCATTTACCATAACGGCTTCGAATGATACCGCCTGGCCAACCATTTACAAGGTCGGAGATCATGGCAATAGGCAGCAGTTCGCCCATGCGAATAAAAGCGTTCAGCATCCCGGCGTTACAGATTGCAGCTTCTAATGTTTGCTCTTGCTCTGTGCCATCCTGGTAGTTGCAGTTCCATTCTGTCACAGCTAGCCTCGTATTCTGTGCATTGGACTGTATGACTTGTGCGGTTTCCCGCATCCGCTTTTCATATTGAGAAGGTGCTCCTGCTACAGCATAGTACTGCGCTCTGGGGTCAGGAAACTTTTTATCAGTGAGCGGTGTATAATTGTGAATCCCCAGATAGTCTACAAGATGGCCAATTTTGCTGCTCAGCGTGATATTCCAATTTTGATCGGAACTGTTTCCATCCCCGCCGCAAGCAATCAGTTTGATTTCAGGGTCTACCTTTCGCATTGCTTGGGAAAATTGTTCAAAGCGTTCACAGTATTCGACCGCATCGCAGTGTCCGATTTCCCAGTCAGCAAACGCTTCATTGCCGATATCCCAATATTTTACGCCGTACGGCTCGGGATTTCCATTGGAGGCACGAAGTGCACCATACTTGCTGTGAACTGGACTATTGCAGTATTCAACCCAATTTGCTGCTTCCTCTGGTGTCCCTGATCCAAAATTAACGCAAATCATGGGTTCGCAGCCAATTTCCCGACACATGGCAATAAACTCATCGGTTCCGAAGCCATTGTCTTCTATACCTCCCCAGTGCGCATTGGGCCGTGCCGGGCGATCATCGGGATTTCCAATCCCATCCTGCCAATGGTAACAGTCGGCAAAGCATCCGCCCGGAAAACGGATGATCGCGGGATGAAGATCCTTAATATACCGCATAACGTCCGTCCAGACCTTACAAACTGCGCTGCAGGGTATAAGGGAAACCTGATCCAACCATATTTCTGCTTTTTGAGAAATTGAGAGACTCAATTTCACTTTCTGATTGTAAGCAGATCGAAACTGGAAGGTATGTTTTACCCATTTGCCCGGCGACACAGCATACGCCGTGGAGAATACCTCCTGCTGATCATGGGAAGTTATTTTGACTTGCACAGATGCATGCTCCTCGGCATATACCCAAAAGCTTCCCTCATACTCTTCGTTATCATAGAGCATCAGATCGTCTTGTGCCACTCCGCAATTCACATGGTCTTCGTGGTTTTTCAATCGCTGTGCATACGATGGAGCCACCGTATGCTTCTTGTCCAGACTGTACTCGCCGCACCCTTCGGGAAACCATGGATCGGAAACGCCATCTCCATTGGCATCCGGATGCTCAAATCCTCTCGATAAAAGTAACTGAGCATGTAAACCGGGATCAATACAGTCATACATGTTTTCGATGAACTGGCCAAATAAAAACGGGGAGACTTTGCCTGCGATCTTATCTGTGTTAATTTGCAGATGAATATCTTTTGCCAAATCCACGTCATCCCTTCATGCCCGTCATTGCAATGCCTTGGACAAAATATTTTTGTGCGAAACAATAGGCAATAAAAATGGGCAAAATTGTTAATACACCGCCTGCCATCAGAACATTATGCTCAATAACATGGGAGCCCATAAAGGTTGCAAGTCCCGCGGGCAGCGTCCGCATCTCTGTTCTGGTAGTCAAAATCAAGGGGTACAGCAAGTCATTCCAGTTATACATAAAGTGGAAAATTGCCAATGAAATGACTGCGGGTTTACACAGCGGAAGCATGATTTTTCTAAAAATTTTAAATTCGCTGCAGCCGTCTAGGCGCGCGGCTTCTTCCAGCCCCTTTGGAAGAGTCACAAAAAACTGCCGCATCATAAAAATGCCAAATGCGTTTGTAGCTCTAGGCAAAATCAAGCCGATATATGTGTTGAGAAGATTCAGCTTGAACATTTCATAGAACAGCGGCACCATAATCACTTGGAAGGGAATCATCAGAGTTGCCAACACCAAGGCAAACAAGAAATTTTTCCCCTTAAACTGCAATCTGGCAAACGCATACCCGGCCATTGTATCAAATGTAAGAGATACGATGGTTACGCCGCCTGCGAAGAGAAGAGTGTTCCCGTAGTAGCGCAGGAAGGGAATTCGGGACCAGATGTTCTCATATGCTTCGGTGGTAAAGTCTCGCCACAAAAGCTTTGGCGGCCAGCTCATAATGTCGGCTTCTGTTTTAAATGAAGAGCAAAGCATCCAGATAAACGGATAAAGAATGATCACTAAAAGAGCAATCAGGAGAATATATTTGATTATCTTTCCTATCGACACTTTTTTCATCTTGCATCCCACCTACGACAATTGGTCTTCGTCCTGTCTCATATACTTGAAAAGAACCAAGGAAACACTGAGTGTAAGGATCAACATTACCACAGCAACTGCCGAAGCGTAGCCAATATCGCTTTTGCCAATTGCATTATTATAGATATACTGAACGACAGTTTCTGTTCGGAAAAGCGGCCCGCCATTGGTCATGACGTATACCTGATCAAATATCTGGAACGAAGAGATTACGCTGTTTACGGTAACAAATGTCAGGGTAGGCATGAGCATGGGGATCGTAATGTGCGTCAGTTTGACCCGAGAAGATGCTCCATCCAAATCGGCAGCTTCATAGTATGACTCCGGAATACCCTGTAACCCAGCAACCAGAATGACCATATTAAAGCCAAGATTTTTCCACAATCCAACGCCAATCACTGTGGGCATTGCAAGTGTTGGACTATTCAGCAAATCCGGCATGTGAATTCCAATTTTGCTCAAATAGTAGCTAATAATGCTGATATCCTTGTTAAGCAAAAAAGACCACACAATGGAAATTACAGTCATGGAGCAAATGGCAGGAAGAAAATACACAGATTTCAGAAAATTGTTGAATTTTGTTTGGTGTCTCAATGCCACAGCAACCAAAAGAGCCAAGATGACCTGGGCCGGTACCACGCAAACGGTGTAATAAATGGTGTTTCCGAATGCATTCCAGAAGCGGTCATCTGTAAACATATTGATGTAATTTGTAAAACCGACAAATGTCATGTTTTTAAACATCAAATTTGTTTCCAAGAAGCTGAAGACAAATGATGCCAGCAAGGGAATAAATACGAATAGGGTGAAGATAATCATGGACGGGGCAAGGAACATCATCCCGGCTCGAGCCTGAAGTTTTTTTTGCGATACAGCCTTCTTCATTCTACATCACATACTCCTTTAAAATACTACCAGAGAAGTGGGACCCTTCTCTGGTAGTGGATGATACTAGTTACCCGTTAATGCATCGATCTGTTCTGCCGCCCGGTCCAGTACTTCCTGCACATCGGCGTCGGACAGGAGGATTTCTTCAATCGCGGGAGTAATGATATCAACATCGATTTCATTGAAGCAAGTCAGCTGCTGCAGATAGAAGTGCGCATACTCAGTGGCATCGGAGAATGCAGCAACGTTGGGATTTTCGCTCAGGCGGCTATCCGAGGCAACGGATGTGTTGGTGAGCGGATAACCCACCTCCAAAGACCATTTGACCTGTGCATCAGCGCTGTTCCAGTACTTAAAGAAGTCGTATACGCCTTCCTTATTTTTGCTGTCAGCAGTCATGACCATGGATACACCTGTACCCAGGGTAGCCTGACCGGCAGGACCCGCAGGGCAGGCAGCAATGCCGTAGTTGATTCCGGCAGCATCGAAAGTACCAGTTGCCCAGGGGCCGCAGAAATACATACCCAGCTTTCCAGCGGCAAACAGATTATCAATATCGGCGCCGGACATAGCGGCAGGAGCAATACCATCTTCTTTGATGAGCTTTGCCCAACGGGTAATGGTCTCCACGTTCTGCTGGCTGTTGATTACTGCCTTGCCGTCTTCGCCAATAATATCGCCGCCGCCGGCCCAGAGCATAATGGGCCACATTTGGATGGTGTTGTTGGTGGCCAGACCGAAGCCATACTGCTGCTCTCCGTTGACTTCCTTGGTCAGGGCCAGAGCCATGGATTCAAGCTCATCCCAGGTGGTAGGAGGCGATTCAGGATCCAAACCGGCTTCAGCAAAGAGATCCTTGTTATAATAGAGCAGAAGAGTTGCCATGTTACAGGGAACGCCATAGTATTCGCCGTTATACTTCAGGTTTTCCTCCATGACGGCAGGAATATTATTTGCATCCAAGCCCCCGGTTTCATACAGATCGTTGATGACAGCCAGCGCGCCCGATTCAGCATAGCTTGGGATATATTCTGTGTTGAATGCAATGATATCGGGACCCTCGCCTACAGGCAGCGAAGTTGCCAGCTTCTGATACAGGCTGTCCCAAGACATAATCTCAACCTGAACTTCGACATTCAGTGTATTGGTGGCATTGTAATCAGCTACGATCTCTTTCAGAACATCACCATCCGTGCCGGTAAAGCCATTCCAGAAGGTGATAACTGTTTTTTCTCCATCCTGCTGGGAAACACCTGAATTGCCATCGGACGTTTCCCCGCCAGTGCTGCAGCCAACGAGTAAAGATACCATGAGAACAAGGCAAAGCAAGAGTGTGATATGCTTTTTCATTGGGCGTCCCTCCATAAATTAAAATTCTGTTATTACAATCATTCATCAGCTTAGTCCCAATCCGCTGAATCCTGATTTATAACCATAGTTTGTTCTCCAAACCGTATGTATTTTAGAGAATGGGTGGGGTTGCTGTTGCAAATCGCAGAGAAACTACAGGTGAGATTTGTAACTTTACGTGAATCAAGTAAAGAGTCGCTTGTTGGTATTCAGTTCACAGTGAGATATGATTTTGATAGGAGTGTAAATTAGATAAAATCCCACTCCATTTTTAGCAATTGAAATGTTTGCTGGAAAGCAGAATATAAAATGGGAAAATATACTAAATTGGAAAATCTTAACGTTACGAATTGTGGCTTAAAATTTTGCTCTTTTGGTTAAGAGCAAAATTTCATCATTTCATAATGTGTTCCCATCAACAATGGAACATGGGACAAAAATGTCCCCTATATTCGGTTGATCCGCATCGATCTGAGCAACCAACTCTTTTACAGCGGTCTGACCCTTTAACCGAAACTCCTGCCGAACCGTTGTCAAGCGATACACTGAGTTTGGATAGGACAAATTATCGTCAAACCCTGTTACCGCAATCGGACCGGGCACGCCATACCCTAACACGGATAAGGTATCAATTACCTGCGTTGCCAGGACATCATTCCAGCAAATGATTGCATCACAACCAGAAGAAATTGACTGTCTAAGCTGCTCTTCCACCATAGAGCCGTTTGGTCCACAGCAAAATGCAGCTAGTTTTTGTCCGGGGATTTTTTCGTCAACAGCTTCACAATATCCTTTGTAGCGAAGAAGTTCCTCTGTGGTAGCTGTTTCATAGCAGAAATATGCGGGACGATCTCGCCCTCTCTCAATAACATGCTCGGTCATTTTTTTGATCCACATTTTTCCGTCCGAATTTACCTGAAGGACGGGTGCGGCAGTATGAGATGAAAGCATGACACATTTGCAATTTCGCTTAGTCAGTACCCTTGCTACGGCATCTAAATGATTGCCTAAAAGCAAGTAGCCGTCGCTGAAGCTGCCGATGAGCCGTTCAATCTCGTCGTCATCAATATTCTGAGAATCAACCAACTTTACCAGGACATCGTAATTAAACGACCTCGCTCCGGCGAGGATTCCCAAAAACTCAGCAGAAAATGTATTTCCACTTTCAATATTCTCGCTGGTGATAACCATAATGGTATTAGACTTGCCGTTTCTTATGCCCTGAGCCAGCTTGTTTGGCACATAGCATAATTGTTTTGCGGCCAGATAAACTTTCTTTCTGGTTTCTTCTTTTACTTCAGGTCTGTTATTCAGTGCATATGACGCTGTCGTGGGAGATACCCCAGCCAGCTTTGCCACTTCTTTAATCGTTGCCATAGCATTCCTCGTAACGTTACAATTTTCTTCATTATACTTACGAAAGTGTGAAGTCGTCAATTCGCATTTCTTGCAAAAAATAGGCTCTGAATTTAACGCTTTTGACGAAAAAATATTGCTTTCTTTTTTTATAAGCATAGGAATTGTGGCTTGTAAATTGTATGGAGTCATAAAAAACATTGTAAATGATGTATTAAATGCAAGGGTATCTTTTAGCGAATACATGGATTGACAGGATATTTTGGCGGTTATAAAATATAATAAATCGTAACGTTACGATGAAATTTTGTGGTCTTGCCGTTGCTTTGCATCCAATCTAAAGAGTACAAGGAGATCGTCGGGCGAAATGCCGTCCGGCCCTTCAAGGAGGATATGGTATGAACAAATTAGAAATTCCAATGGAACATCCCCGCCCGGCAGTATTTCGCAAAGATTGGGAAAGTCTGAATGGCATTTGGCAATTTGCTTTTGATGACCAGGACAAAGGCCTTTCGGAACACTGGGAGCGGAAATCACTGGACGCAACGATCTACGTCCCCTATTGCTATCAATCTGTGCGCAGTGGAGTTTGCGATCAGACATATCATCCGTATGTTTGGTATCGGCGCCAATTGGAATTCAAAGAATCCTGGAGAGGGAAAAAAGTGCTGCTTCATTTTGAAGGAGTAGACTATCAGTATGATTTGTGGATCAATGATGCACATATTGGACATCACTGCGGCGGAAGCGTTCGCAGTACATTTGAAATCTCCAATTGGCTCCACGAAGGAAGCAATACCATTTGCTTACGCGTTGCAGACGAACAAGACTGGAGCAAGCCACAGGGTAAGCAAGCTCCCGTGTCTACAGTAGACCGCTGCTGGTATACGCAAACAACGGGTATTTGGAAAAGCGTATGGCTGGAAATTGTACCCGAGATATACTTGTCTTCCATCAGAATTACCCCGGATATTGATCGAAGAGAGATTACATTGGATCTGGAACTCAATCGCCATGTTGTAGGAACAAAAATTTATATTGAGGTTAGGTACCATAATCAGCTGGTATGTCAAAAAATGTTGATGCCTCAAGCAAAACGCGTTTTGGAACCAGTATCGGTTGAATCGTTGGACTACGTAGATGAGCTGCACTATTGGACACCGGAGCGGCCGGAATTGTTTGACCTGTATATCACAGTAGAAAACTCGTCTGGTACATATGATTTTGTACAGACTTACTTTGGCATGCGGAAAATAGAAGCCAGAAATGGTCAAATATATTTGAATAATAAGCCATATTATTTGCGGCTGGTTTTAGACCAGGGATATTGGCAGGATAGCCTGATGACACCGCCTGGAAACACAAGCTTGAAAGAAGATATCCTCCTTACGAAAGCTTTTGGCTTCAATGGTGCAAGAAAGCATCAGAAGATAGAGGATGAACGTTACTATTATTGGGCGGATCAATTGGGATTGCTGGTATGGGCAGAAATGCCGAGCAGCTATGCGTTTTGTGCCCATGAGGTAACTTCGTTTATGGGAGAATGGGTGTCGGTAGTGACACAGCTATATAACTATCCCAGCATCATGACGTGGGTGCCCTTTAATGAGTCATGGGGCATTCGAAATGTATTGTTTGATTCAATGCAGCAAAATTTTGCAGAATCGGCATATCATATTACAAAAGCGTTAGACAGTACGCGTCTGGTCAGTACAAACGATGGATGGGAGCAGGTAACCTCGGATCTCTGCGGCATTCACGACTATTATGACAATGCAGCCTCCTTTCAAAAAAAGTATCATGACATGGATAGCCTCCTTCAAAAAGATGCACAGGGCAGAAAAATCTATGCAGGAGGATACTCTTTTTGTGGCCAGCCCATTATTCTTTCTGAATATGGAGGTATTGCCTGCGGCCAATCTCAAAACGGTGCCTGGGGATATAATCAAGCGGCTGACAGCGGAGTTGAATTGCTGGAGAGAATCTGCAACATTACTGTGCCAATCCTGGAAAATAAGCAAATTGCAGGTTATTGTTATACGCAGCTGACGGATGTGATGCAGGAGATTAACGGCCTGGCTGACGCAAACCACAGACCCAAGTTTGACCCTGCACAGGGGCGGAAAATCTTTGAAAAGACAATTGAGTAATAATGGATAAGGTCTACAAGAATTTGAGCCGAAATAGAGTGTCAGAGATCAAGTGCAGGATGATCCAGCGCCGTGCGGTATCCGCCTTTCCAATTGAATCTATGATTTTACACATGAATGATGTAAGTTTTGGGTTTTAACAGGTGAAGAATTAGAGTGCCAAGATGAAATATTGAAATATAAATACGCAGAGTTTTGTACTGGAAAGAAAAGTGCAAAGCTCTGCGTATTTATGTATGTAAATCAGTTTAAAAATACGGTTTATGCTGCTGTAAAATAGGAAGGCATGGAACCAGCGCCTAAATATTTGTTGCGTACTTAGAATTATGTCGTATTATAGTATTAAGAGGGGCTGGGAGGTATCGGTATGAAACAGCGCATCCTATATCTAGACTTCCTTCGTTGTTTGGCGAGCATCTTCGTGATTATTCTGCACAGCATTATGGCTGCGCTGGAAAACCCTGCGTTTTATCAGCATCCATCCTGGTATCTGTGCATGTTTATAGAACCCTTTGACCGCACCGGTGTGCCGCTGTTTTTTATGATCAGCGGATTTTTGCTTCTCAGCAGCCCAAAGACAGAGAACCTCTGGGAATTTTATAGTCGGAATATTCCAAAACTAGTAATTCCTTTGACGGCATGGAGCCTTATTTACTATGTTGCTGAGGTGTGTTACAGACAGCACCCCATAGACCTGCATGATTTCCTGAGCCGATTTCTGAATCAGGGTGTGACCTACCACATGTGGTTTGTCTATACCCTTCTGGGAATCTATCTGCTCTGCCCGTTTTTGAAACGTATGGTAGACCAGTGTACCTCGCGGCAGCTTGTCTTTTTGTGGGTTCTTATTTTATTTCCAACCACACTGCGGCCCATCTTAAATCATATCCTCCCTGTTTATATCCATTTGTTTAACCCCCTGTTGGAGGGCTACATAGGGTATTTCCTGTTGGGATACCTGTTGGGTGGTGCAGAGTTTCCCAAAGCTTCCCGCGTGCTGATCTACCTGGGGGGCCTGGCAGGTTACGCAGCCTGCCTACTGGGCAATCTGGCCCAGGCGTCTTCTGGGGAAATATCTCTTCCCATGAACGGCGGATATATGCTCAACCACTATCTGCTGGCGGCAGGGATCTTTGTGTTTTTCCGCAATTGGTTTGAGAAGCACGCGGACAGACTGGAGAAATTTTCCCGCCCTCTGACAAAAGCATCCAATTTGGTATTTGGCGTATACTGGAGCCATGTTCTGATCTTAAATGTGTTTACCGAGGTGTTTCTGGAGAACGCAGCACTTCTCCCCTACCTTTTGCTTCGGAGCAGCTGCACAATCCTACTGTCCTTCCTGTTTGCGGCCATTGTTTCTTATATTCCTGTTTTGCGCCGCATCCTGATGTAAGCAAAAGAGAATGAAAGCGCCCTGCCGGTCAAAAGGCCGACAGGGCGTAGGAAAGTGGTTGTGGATCAGATAAGGGAAGGTGTTACGCAGGTTAAATATTTCTGTATCTGCAGTGTACCAGAACACTTTGACGCAATTGACTGTTAATGCGTATAGAAATATCAAAACAGCATAAGAAGGGCCCGTTGCACAATTTTGCGACGTGCCCTTATGCCTAAAACCTTGTTGAACTCTCCAGAAACAGTGTTATAATAAATATATTAAAGCACTGCTTAGTTGTAAGTGAAATTGCACCCAGGAGAACCGGCTATTGTTCGTGGTGCAACATTTGCTCCATTTCGAAGGCACATGAAATTACCTCGGGGTGGGGCGTAAAAGTATATGTTTTTTATGAGGGGGAAGAAACATGAAAAAAATCGGCAAAAGATTTGGGAGCATACTACTTGCTTTGTGCATGATTATGAGCTTGCTCCCAATGAGTGCATTGGCGAATGAGGACGATTCTACTCAGGGGACAACTCAGGACCCTGCGCTGGTCAGCGTGGCCCAAATCGGCGAGACCAAGCATGCCACTCTGAGTGAGGCCCTGAACGCTGTCAAGGACGGCGAGACTATTCAGGTCCTTGCCCCTGCTACTGTGGACATGACCGAAACCTATGCGATTACTGGCAAGACCATCACGCTGGACCTCAACGGCCAGACTGTGACCTGGAAGTCCTCTGCCAAGAACATGATTGAAATCGGCACAGACGGCGGACTGACCATTCAGGATACGACGAACACCGGTGTGCTGCATTTCAATGGTACCGGTACAACAAACTATGGAAGCGGCATTACTACATCGGGCAACGGCAGCCTTTCTTTGACCGGCGGTACTGTTTTGTATGAACACGGCAAGGCTGGTTACGGGCTCAATATTACGGGCAGCAGTACATTTGCCATGACTGGCGGCACAGTGAAGATTGCCGGAGCGGTAAACTATGCGGTTCGCCTGGCCTCTACCAGCCGGTGTCAGCTCAATGGCGGTAAGATTCTGTTTGATGAGACTGCCACTGCCAGCACGCTTTACGGTGTGTATGCAGTCCTGTTCAGCACGGCGGGTGACGCTGCCGGATTCAGCCTTGGCAACCTGACTGTGGATGGATCTATGATCCCCAATACAAAGACTGTGCACTGTGTATACGGTTACAATGAGAGTACACCGGTCACTGTCTCCGGCGGCACCTACACAGCCAACGGCAAGAGTGCCAGCTATGCTGTGGGCGCAGGTTCCAGCAATAATACTGCCATCTCCGGCGGTACCTTCAACGGTGCGGTGAAGGCGGCCATCGGTAAAGTTACCGGCGGTCTGTTCTCCGTACAGCCCTCCGCAGCCTATCTGCCTGAGGGCAAGATCTATGAAATGCAGCAGGACGGCTACTATCATGTGGTGGACGGCACCTATGTGGCGCGACTTGGCACCGTGGGCTACACAAGCTGGGAGGAGCTGTTTGAGGACGCAAGCACGACCACAACAGCTTCCGCAGTTTACATTCTGGCCGATGTGAACGAGATCACAGTACCCAAAGGCAAAAATGTGACTTTCTACAATTCCGGCAATTGCACGATTGGAAAGATTACCAACAACGGTACTTGTAAGATCATATCCTACGCCATGACCGGCACGGAAGTGGTGAACAACGGCAGCCTGAATCTGGGCCATGAGGTGAAGTCTATTGTCAACAACCAGGGCGCCACGATGGTAGCCACCAGCTACGACTACGCCAAGGTCACCGACAGCATCACCAACAGCGGGACCATGACCATTTCCAAGGGCACCTACCCCTGCACCATTACCAACAGCGGTACCATTACCCTTACCGGCGGCAGCTTTGCTCAGGATGTGACTGACTGGTGCGCGGATGACTATACTACCCAGAAATCCGATGGCCTTTGGGTCGTGGTCAAGGACGGCCCTCATGCGGCGGAGATCGACGGCTATTGGTATACGTCTCTGAGCGCGGCCATCAGCGCGGCCAAGGACGGAGACACCGTCAAGCTGCTGATGGATACCACTCTGACACCCACTACAACCGGAACGGGTCTGAAGAGTGCCATTACCATTAGTGGAACAAATAAGCCGAATCTGACCCTGGATCTGAATGGCAAGACGATTTCCTGGGATCAGAGTTACGCCAGTCAGACACTCAACACGACTCCGGTCATGTTTTCGATTGCTGGTGGTGCCAATATCACGATCACTGGCAACGGTACCATTGATACAGAACTGGGGAGCAATGCTTCCTATGGCATCAACATGACCACCCCCACCAAGAACCAGCTGACCATTGAAAACGGTACCTTTACAGGTGCCCCCACGGCTATCCAGGTAGAAAAGGGAACATTAACCATTCTGGGTGGTACCTTTAAGCTGGCTAAAACGGTGGCCCAGAATAAGCCTGAACAGGCAAAGTATGTGGTGAATGCCATCGATGCTAACTGGAAGGACGATACTGCCAACATCAGCATCCAGGGCGGCTCCTTCTGCTTTGATCCCTCGGACAATCCCGAGGGTGAGGGAACGACTTATCTGATGAACGGGTATAAGCCCGTCCAAGACACTGAAACGGGCACTTGGGCTATATTGGTAAAAGAGAATATGGTGGCCGAGATTCTCGGAAAAGGTGCTTATGAAACGGTTTCTGCCGCCATTGAAGCTGCCGAGGCTGGCGACACTGTGACCCTGCGGTCTCAGTATGCGGATGCTCCCATCACCATTTCAAAGGCTATTGCCGTTGACCTAGCTGACACAGGCACGGATTCTAGCAAATTTGTTTCCGGTGTCGGCTATCAGAAAACGGAGTCCGGCAACTGCATTACATTTGCTGTTGCGACCTACACCGTCACCTTCCGCACAAACGGCGGCAGCGCAGTGCCTGCTCAGACAGTGACCCATAACAGCACAGCCAGCAAGCCCGGGGATCCCACTCGCAGCGGTTATACCTTTGCAGGCTGGTACAGTGATGAAGGTCTGACCACCGCATATGATTTTAATGCCCCGGTCACTCAGAACCTGACCCTGTTTGCCAAGTGGACTTATATCCCAGTTTCTATTCCCGATGATACGCCCTCCACTCCTACCTACTCCATCTCTCTGCCCGGCAAGGTCACCGGTGGTGAGGTTTCCCTCCAGAAGCGCTATGCTGAGAAGGGTGAGACGGTCACCATCACCGTTACCCCCGATGACGGCTATGTGCTGGACGAGTTGACTGTTACCGACAAGGATGGCGACAGCGTAAAGCTGACCTGGAAGGACAACAAGTATACCTTCACCATGCCCGGCTCCGAGGTTGAGATCACCGCCACCTTCGTGAAGAGCACTGAAGAGCAGGGCAACCCCTTCGCCGACGTGAGCACCAGCGACTACTACTATGACGCGGTGCTGTGGGCTGTGGAGAACGGCGTGACCAGCGGCACCAGCGCTACCACCTTTGGCCCCAATGTAACCGTGTCCCGCGCTCAGATGATGACCTTCCTGTGGAGAGTGCACGGCTCGCCCAAGGCCACTGGCACCAACCCCTTCACGGATGTAAGCACCAGCGACTACTACTATGATGCGGTGTTGTGGGCTGTGGCCAACGGTGTGACCAGTGGCACCAGCGCTACCACCTTCAGTCCTGATATGAATGTGACCCGCGCTCAGGCGGTCACCTTCCAGTGGCGGGCTGCTGGTTCCCCGGTAGTGTCTGGCAGCAGCTTTAGTGATGTGGCTACTGATGCCTACTACGTCAATGCTGTGAGCTGGGCTGTGGCCAACGGTATTACCAGTGGCACAGGCGGCAACGCCTTTAGCCCCGATGCGGTGGTTTCCCGCGCCCAGGCTGTGACGTTCCTCTATCGAGAGCAGGAGTGAATAGTGGGAATTAAGCTCATCTGAAAAGGGCCCGTTGCAAAATGAGTCCATAAAAACGAGCGAGGTTCGGAATCCGAAAGGGGTTCCAAACCTCGCTCGTTTTGTTGCCGCTTTAGGGCAACGATAACCCTCAGTTCTGCTGAGGAGAGTAAAAAGAATTATATAGTGAAAAAACCTTCTGGTAGATATGTCTTGCAGGGTCAGGATATCAGCCTATTTGCGGAAAGGAAAAAACTGTGGGTTTCCCTGCAGGCAGTGGAACCCAGGAGCGGAATGTACCGGCAGAGAAATGCAGCGTTGTTCAAACAGCGGCTCAATCCACAAAATATTCCGGATGGATTTGATGCAGTTCATCCTTCTCAAGATTGTGGCGGGTGAGATGGCGGGTCATGAGCATCTCGGCCATTTCGGCATCTCTGCGGCGCAGGGCATAGAGAATGTCTTCGTGGTCCTGGATGGTGTACTGGCTCATGCCCGAAGTGGCGGAAATAATGCGCAGGCGGTCAAATTGCAGCATATCCCGTTTTACCACATCGTAAGTACGAGATTTGTTTACTGCTTGGAAGAGCAGTTTGTGGAAGTCATCATCCAGGCTCAGGAAGGTTTCCGATTCATCTGTCTGTGCACACTGCCGCTGGGCGTTCAGGTTTGTTTCCAGTGCGTCCAGGTACTCTTGAGAGATGCCCTGCTGACAGGCCAGCTTAAGGACAGCAACCTCCACCACCAGGCGCAGAAACTTGGATTCCTCGATGCGCTCATAGCTGATCTTGGTCACATAGCTCCCCCGCTGGGGGATGATCTCCACCAGATCCATGCGGGACAGTTCGATGAGTGCCTCTCGGATGGGGGTGCGGGAAAGAGAGAGCGCGGCGGACAGCTCGTTTTCACTGATGGAGCTTCCCGGCGGCAGCTGCAGCGTCTGAATATTATACATCAAGACCCGAATGGCGTAGGAACGTGCATTTTCTCTGGGGAGCTTTGGAAGAAGTTTCATGGAAGATCCCCTCTCCAGTTATATGGTATATGATTGGCGGAATGGTCCGCAAAAAAATCCATATACTAGCATACCACTTCAGCAGGGGAAATGCCAGACCTTCTTTTTTAGAAGTCGAAAGTAAGAACGATCTTTCGAATGGAGGGATCCCGGGTATCCAGGAAATCAAAGGCCTCCTGGGCTTTGGTCAGGGGGAAGGTGTGGGAGACGGAGCCGGAGAGATTCAGCGTGCCCGCGTGGATCATCTCAATGGCCTTGCCGAACATTTTGTTTTGCAGGCGGGAACCCCGTACATCCAGCTCCTTGGAAGTGATGAGGAACTGATTGACCTCGGTGGGAGCAGTGGAGAAGCCCATGGTGATCACACGGCCAGCGTTGCCGGTAGCCTTGAGCAGATTGAGTAGAGAGTCCTTGACGCAGGCGGCGTCAATGGAGACCGTGGCGCCGCGGCCGTGGGTGTACTCCAGCACCTTTTCCAGGAAGTCCTCCTTCTGGGTGTTGATGGTGTACTTAGCGCCGGCGGCCTTGGCCTCGGCCAGCTTGTCGTCCATAATGTCGGCGACAATGATGTGGCTGCACATCTGACGGGCAATACGCAGAATGGAGCTGCCCAGAGCGCCCGCGCCATAGAGCAGAAGCATGTCCTCCTGCTCCAGCTGGGCCCGGGTGCAGGACTGGATGGCAATGGTTGTGGGCTCAATCATGACCGCGTCCACATCGGACAGCTGGTCGGGCAGAATGTAACAGTCGCTCTCGGGTACGGCAATAAACTCCCGGTAACCGCCGTCAATGTGCACACCCCGCACGGCTAGGTGATCGCACACATTACCGCGGCCCTTCCGGCAGGGATAGCACTCGCCGCAGCTGGTGACCTGGTTGACGATGACCCGGTCCCCTACCTTAAGATTCTGGACGTTGGGGCCGACCTGATCTACCACGCCTACGATCTCGTGGCCGATGATGCGGGGGTAAGTGGCGGCGGCGTTGGTGCCGTGGTAGATACCCACGTCAGAACCGCAGATACCGGCGGCGGTCATGCGAACCAGGACGTTATCCTTTTCATTGATAACCGGCTTTTCTACTTCAATCAGCTCCAGCTGCTCAGGCTTTACAATTCGGACCGCTTTCATAACTAAGACTCCTTTTCATAATTGCATTATGATGATTGTGCTCAGACATAAAACATAGAGATTCAGAAAGGGGGAAGCTCGTGTTAGTTTGTGAGAGGAGCACGAGGCAACTTGTATGGTAGTATGGTAATACGAAGGCGCAAAACTGTCAATGAGAATCTGGATAAAAAAGTTAAAATGGGTAAAACGCACAAAATAAAAGCAAAAAACTCGTAGGATATGCCGGGTTGAAAAATAATTAAATATATACTACCATACAAGCCAGAGGAGACGAGGCAATAACCAGCGTTGTTACCGAGGGGAAGCAGCGGTAGGAGGAAAAATCGATATGAAATTAAAAGAGCTGGCAAAGAAAGGACTCTGCCTTTGCCTGAGCGCGGCCACCCTGGCCGGGGTGTGCAGCTTGAGCGGATGCTCCGGCAGCGAAGAGAGCGGCGGAAAGCTTGTAAAGCTGTCTGTCTGTGTGTCGGACATGACCCCGGCGGCCCGCGCTCTGAAAGAAGTATTTGAGCCCCGGGTGGAGGAACTGACCGGCGGGCGCTACAACGTCCAGGTCTATACCTCCGGCGTTCTGGGGGCGGAGAAGGTCACCTATGACTACACCCGCAGCGGCATCATTGAGCTTTGCATGGTGGGTACCCCCATGTGGTCGGAGACCCCCAAGATGTCTATTCCCGACTTCCCCTTTGTTTTCCGGGATGTGGAACACGCCCGCCGGTGCTACCAGGGTGAGCTGGGAGACTACATCGCAGAGGATATCGAGTCCAGCCAGCCGGTGCAGCTCATGTCCTGGTTCCCCAACGGCGCCCGTGTGTTTACCTCCAATAAGAAACTGACCAGTCTGGAGGACTTTAAGGGCCAGAAGCTGAGAATGCCCAACAACCCCATCCATGTCCGTCTGGCTGAGAGCCTGGGCGCCAACGTGGTCATCATGGATATGGGCGAGGTGTTTACCGCCTTGGAGCAGGGCGTGGCCGACGGTCAGGACAACCCCCTGGCTACCGTGCGTAATGAGGGTTGGTACGAGGTGCAGGACTATGCTTACCTCACCAACCACATCATCGCTTCTTTGGAACTGTTTGCCAGTGACGAGTTCTGGGATTCCCTGAGCGAGGAAGACCAGAAGAGTTTTGCTCAGGCCGCTGAGGAGGCCTCTGACTATGCCTGGGATCTGTACATTGAGCAGCTGGAGGACGACGAGCAGTTTATGAAGGACGAGGGGCTGACGGTCACCGAGATGAGCGAGGAAGAGCGTCAGCAGATGCTGGAGATGATCCAGCCCGTCTATGACTATCTGGATTCCCAGTATGAGTGGGCCCCCGAAGTCCGCCAGATGATTGCGGACATTGAGTGAGGTGAGTGAAGATGAAAAACGCGACAATGGATAAGTTGTTTAAAGGAATCGACTATCTTACCGGTATTCTGACCGGTCTGATGGTGCTGTTCGTATTCATGAACGTGGTTCTGCGCACCTGCTTCAACTCCGGCCTGACCTGGTCTGAGGAGCTGTCCCGTTACCTGTTTGTCTTTGTTACCTATGTGGGCGCTATCAGCGCCATGCGCGTCAACGGCCATCTGGGCGTGGACACACTGATCTCCCGGGTTCCCCGCCCCCTGCAGATGGTGATGTATGTGGTTTCTCAGCTGGTGATCGCGGCGCTGATGTGTATCCTGGTCCACGGTTCGGGTAAGATGGTTCTGCAGAACACCGAGTCCCGCACCGCCGCTCTGGGCATCTCTTATGCGTTGCTCTACTCTGTGGGCATCATCACCGGCGTGTCCATTGCAGCTATGGCGGTTGCCAACATTGTGTATGCCGTGACCCATCCCTCCGAGATCTCCAGCATCGTGTCCATGACCACCGATGAGGACGAAATCATGGCTGAGACGGGCAGCGAGGATCTCTCCGATGAGGAGTATGCCAAGCGCCTGAACGAAGAGGGAGGTAAGTAAGCAATGACACTTGTGGTATTTTTGGCCGCCCTGGTAGGCGGTATGCTCATCGGAATTCCGGTGTGTTTTGCTCTGATGTTCAGCGGCGTTTGTATGATGCTGTTCCTGGATGGATTCAATTCTCAGATCCTGGCCCAGAACCTGTTTTCCGGTGCCGACTCCTTCTCCATGATGGCCGTCCCCTTCTTCATTATGGCCGGCGAGTTCATGAACCGGGGCGGCATTACCAAGCGGATCGTTAACACCGCCAACGCCCTGGTGGGCTCGGTGCGGGGCGGTCTGGGCTACGTATCCATTCTGGCCATCCTGGTGTTTGCCAGCATGGTAGGTTCCGCCGTAGCCTCCACCGCCTTCCTGGGCGCCATCCTCATTCCCATGATGGTGCGGGCCGGCTATAAGCGGGACACCTGCACCGGCCTGATCGCCGCAGGCAACATCCTCTCCCCCATCATGCCCCCCTCCGTGCCCATGATCGTGTTCGGCGTGCAGGCGGGTGTGTCGGTCACTGAGCTGTTTATGGGCGGCATCGCCCCCGCCTGCTACCTGTCCATTTCTCTGTGCATCCTGTGGTTCTTTGTGGCCAAGCGGGACAAGCTGCCTACTGCCCCCCGCCAGAGCGCCAAAGAGGTGCTCAAGGCCATTGTGGACGGCCTGTGGGCGCTGGCTCTGCCTCTGTTCATCCTGTGGGGTCTGCGCAGCGGAAAGTTTACCCCCACCGAGGCTGGTGTGATTGCGGCGGTATACGCCCTGTTTGTTGGCCTGGTGGTCTACCGGGAGTTGAAGCTCTCCATGCTGATGGAGTGTCTGGTCTCTGCGGCTAAGTCCTCCTCCATCATTATGTTCCTGGCTGCGGCGGCCATGGTGTCCTCCTGGATGATGACGGTGGCAAACGTTCCCGCCATTGTCACCAGCATTCTGGCTCCCTTCATCGAGCACCCCACCCTGCTTATGCTGGTCACCTGCGGCATCGTTCTGCTGGTAGGCACCTCTATGGACGTGACTCCTACCATTATGATCCTGACCCCCGTGCTGATGCCTGCTGTCAAGGCTGCCGGCATCAACACCGGCTACTTCGGCGTGGTGTTCATCCTCATGTGTGTGCTGGGTCTGCTGACCCCTCCCGTGGGCACCGTGCTCAACGTGGCCTGCGGCGCCGGCAAGATCAACATGGAGCGTATGGTCAAGGCCGTGTGGCCCTTCCTGCTGGCTGAAGTGATCATTCTGCTGCTGATGATCCTGTTCCCCGCCACCGTGATCGTACCCATGAATTTCTTTACCGGCGGCTGATGACCACCGGACCCCAATATAGAATAAAAGTCGTATGTTTAAGATAGGAGAGTAAATTACTATGGAAATGACTATGCGCTGGTACGGCAAAGAGCATGATACCGTTACCCTGGAGCAGATTCGGCAGACTGGCTATGTGAAGGGAATCATTAGCACCCTGTATAATAAGCTGCCCGGCGAGGTGTGGGAGCTGGACGAGATCCTGGCTCTGAAGAAAGAGGTGGAGGACGCCGGCCTGCACCTGGCCGGTATCGAGAGCGTCAACGTCAGCGACGCCATTAAGACCGCCGGTCCTGACCGGGACAAGGACATCGCCGCCTACATCAAGACCCTGGAGAACCTGGGCAAGGCGGACATCCATCTGGTGTGCTACAACTTCATGCCTGTGTTCGACTGGACCCGTACCGAGCTGGACCGCAAGCGTGAGGACGGCTCCACCGTTATGGCCTACAACCAGGACGTCATCGACCGCATGGACCCCAAGAAAATGTTTGACACCATCAAAGACGATATGAACGGCACTGTCATGCCCGGCTGGGAGCCGGAGCGTATGGCCAAGGTCCAGGAGCTGTTCGAGATGTACAAGGACATCGACGAGGACAAGCTGTTTGATAACCTGAAGTATTTCCTGGAGGCTATTATGCCGGTGTGTGATCAGTATAACATCAACATGGCCATCCACCCCGACGATCCCGCCTGGAGCGTGTTCGGTCTGCCCCGCATCATCTCCAGCCAGGCCAAGCTCAAGCGCATGATGGACATGGTTCCCAACCCCCACAACGGCGTCACCTTCTGCATGGGCTCCTACGGTACCAACCTGAACAACGACCTGATCGCCACCGTGCGCATGCTCAAGGGCCGCATCCACTTTGCCCACATCCGCAACCTGCGCTTCAACGATGGTATGCGGGACTTTGAGGAGAGCGCCCACCTCAGCGAGGACGGCACCTTCGATATGCACGGCGTGATGAAGGCCCTGTACGAGACCGGCTTTGACGGACCTATCCGTCCCGACCACGGCCGGATGATCTGGGGCGAGAAGGCCATGCCCGGTTACGGCCTGTATGACCGTGCTCTGGGCGCGGCTTACCTGTGCGGCCTTTGGGAGTCCATCCGCAAGGACGCCCGGAAACTTTAAAGAGGATGTGAGCGGATATGAAGCTGACGTTAGAAGGATTAAAGGATCAGGCGGCCTGGCAGGCGGCGGGAATTGCTCTGCCTGGCTATGATGTGGCCCAGGTGGCCCAGCGCACCAAGCAGGCTCCGATGTGGGTCCATTTCGGTGCGGGAAATATTTTCCGCATTTTTATTGGCGGACTGGCAGATAAGCTCCTGTCCTCCGGGGCGGCGGACAAGGGTATCACCTGTGTAGAGACCTTTGACTTTGATGTCGTGGACAAGATCTACCAGCCCTATGACAATCTGGTCCTGGCGGTCACCCTCAATGCCGACGGAAGCACCGACAAGCAGGTGCTGGGCTCCCTCACCGAGGCCATCAAGGCCCAGAGTGCCGTGGCCCAGGAGTGGGACCGGCTGAAAGAGATCTTTGCCAACCCCGGCCTGCAGATGATCTCCTTTACCATTACTGAGAAGGGATACGCCCTGAAAAATGCCCAGGGAGAGTTCTTCCCCTTCATTCAGGCCGACATAGACAACGGGCCTGAGAAACCCGGCTCCGCTATGGCTGTGGTGTGTGCCCTGCTCTTCCACCGCTATGGCAGCGGCAAGGCTCCCCTGGCCGTAGTGTCCATGGATAACTGTTCCCACAACGGCGAGAAGCTGCGCAGTTCCATCCTGACCATGGCTCAGGCCTGGCAGGAGAAGGGCTTTGTGGAGCAGGGCTTTGTGGATTACGTATCTGACGAGACCCAGGTCTCCTTCCCCTGGTCCATGATCGACAAGATCACCCCCCGCCCCGCCGACTCCGTCTGTCAGGATCTGACCGGCCTGGGCGTGGAGGATATGGCCCCTGTGGTCACCTCCAAGAACACCTATATCGCCCCCTTCGTCAACGCTGAGGGGCCCCAGTACCTGGTCATCGAGGACCGCTTCCCCAACGGGCGGCCCGCCCTGGAGAAGGCCGGCGTGTACTTTACCGACCGGGACACCGTTAACAAGGTAGAGCGGATGAAGGTGACCACATGCCTCAACCCCCTGCACACCGCTCTGGCGGTGTACGGCTGTGTCCTGGGCTACACCCTGATCGCCGACGAGATGAAGGACCCCCAGCTGAACAAGCTGGTCCACCAGATCGGCCCGGTGGAGGGCATGCCCGTGGTCACCGACCCCGGCATCCTCTCCCCCAAGGACTTTGTGGATGAGGTTCTCCAGGTGCGTATCCCCAACCCCTTTATGCCGGACACCCCCCAGCGTATTGCCACCGATACCTCTCAGAAGGTGGGCATCCGCTACGGTGAGACCATTAAGGCCTACGTTGAGAAGTACGGCAATGCCAAAAAGCTGGTGGCCATCCCCCTGGCCATTGCCGGCTGGTGCCGCTACCTGCTGGGCGTGGACGATCAGGGCAATGCCTTTGAGCGTTCCGCCGATCCTATGCTTCCTCTGCTCACCGAGCAGCTGGCAGGTGTGGAAGTGGGCAAGCCTGAGAGCTACCAGGGTCAGCTCAAGAACATCCTCTCCAACGCCAACATCTTCGGTGTGGACCTGTACCAGGCGGGCATCGGCAGCCGCATAGAGGAGATGTTTGTGGAGGAACTGGCCGGACCTGGTGCGGTGCGGGCGGTTCTGAAAAAGTATCTGGGCGAGTAACGTATCCCCTTGGTACAGACTCTCTATTGCAAATTGCAGCGATCAAAGAAATAGTTGTGCGGTGAGTACCGCAAAAAACGCCTACCTCTCCCTGTCATTTAGCGGGGGAAGGTAGGCGTTTTTAGTTTAAGGCCAAATTTTTAGTTGAATCTTTGAAAATCAGAATTTTTTTCTTATAATTCTGCTTTCCGCTGCCTGCTGCAGGCGCTTGGCCAGCTCTGGATCCGCGTCTTCAAATTGGGAGTACAATTCTACCGCCTGGTTGACAAGATCCATGGAGCTGGCTACCAAAGCCAGCTTGGGCGTTGCTTCCAGCGCGTCCAGCAGACCCTGGGCAAAGGCATCGCTGGGCTGCTGAACACATTCGCGGGCAAAGGACTTTACCGCATTGTGAGGGCGCAGACTTGCAGCGCCGAGAGCAAAGACACAAAGTCCAATCATGACAAGCAGCAAACAAACCGTGTTCATACTGCTGCCCACGGCCAAACGTATCAGCAGGCCTGCCGCGGCAATCAGTCCGCCTGCCAGTTCAAAACGCCTGGCAGCGCCGCGGTACCGTTTATAGTAGGAATGCTCCACTTGAGCGGACATAAACTCACAGCCTTTCAAGACGGTCAAAAGATATCCGGTGCACTGTTTTGCAGAATGGTGGCCAAGGAAGACTCCTTGGAATACCGCAGGTGCTCTGTCATAGCCAGGGCAGCCTGTTCCCAATCTTGCTTCAGACAAGCATCGGCGATCTGTGCATGCTCCATCATGGTCTGGTCAATACGGGACTGGATAAACTGTCCACTCATAATACGCAGCCGAATGTTTTGGGTGCGGATGCGGTCGTACAGGTCCAGCAAGTAGTCATTTTTCAGACCGGATATGAGATAAGAATGAAACTCATCATCCAGAGCATAGAAGTCGGATACTTGATTCTCACCGGAGACATGGGCGTGGAAGATTTGAGAAAACCGGGAGATTTCCTCCAAGTCCAGTTCGCTGTGACATGTGCGTATTACATAGGGCTCTACCAGCAGACGTACCTCAAAAATCTGATGGATGTCATTGATGGAAATGCCAGAGACCATGATTCCCCGTTTAGGGAATACCTTTAAAAGCCCCTCCTGAGCTAAGCGGCCGATTGCCTCACGCACCGGGGTGCGTGAAAATCCCAGTTCCTCTTGAAGCTGAGACTCGCTGATCATTTGGTTAGGGGCAAATTCACAAAGAGCAATTTTCTGCCGGATAAACTGGTAGGCTTGGTTTTGCATGGAAGAACCTTGTTTAGAGGACATGGAGAAGCTCCTTCTATACATATCGATATTGATTTAATGATAATGAAATTCTCCTTGTTTTTCAAGAGAAATTCCAAAGGTTTTCCTGGAAGGGCCTGAGGGAGAGTTGATGAAAACTCGGCTGTTGTGATATTAACTATATTAAACTAGATGAAATTATTAACAATGACAAAAATCGGCTTCATTTAAAAAGAATAATTGACAAATCAAAACAACGGGCATAGAATCAAAGCGTAATCAATCTTGTATACTACTTGGATACAAGTAATATGCAAGAAAAATAGGGGAAAACAAGTTGGATTTGGAGGGACTTGAAATGAAAGCAATTTGCATCCAGGAACCGGGAAAGGTGGAAGTCCAGGATATCGAGAAACCGGTCCGCAAGCCTGGCGAGGCACTGCTGAAAATGCTCTACGGCGGTATCTGCGGCAGTGACCTGGGTTCTTATCGCGGGGCGAACGCTTACGTATCCTATCCCCGTATTCCGGGCCATGAGCTGGCAGCTGAAATTGTGGAGATCGATGACAATGACCGCGGTCTGAAGCCCGGCATGATCGTGACCTGCAACCCCTACTTCAATTGCGGCACTTGTTATTCCTGCCGCCGGGGCCTGGTGAATGCCTGCACCGATAACCAGACCATGGGCGTTCAGCGTGAGGGTGGCTTTGCGGAATACATCACTATGCCTATTGAGCGGATCTATGACGGCAAGGGCCTGCCTGCCAAGACTCTGGCCCTCATCGAGCCGTTCTGCATCAGCTACCACGGCGTGTCCCGGGCCAATGTGCAAAAGGGCGAGCGGGTGCTGGTAGTGGGCGCGGGCACCATCGGTGTTCTGGCTGCTGTAGCCGCTAAGGCCAAGGGCGCCGAGGTAACGATCTGTGACGTAGCCGAGGATAAGCTGAACTACGCTTACGAGACCTTTGGCCTGAACCACAAGCTGCTCAACAGCTCCCCTGAGGCCTTTGAGAAGGGAGTCAGCGAGCTGACCGGCGGCGATGGCTTTGATGTGACCATCGAGGCGGTGGGCCTGCCCAACACCTTCCAGAACTGCATTGATGCGGTGTGCTTCGGTGGCCGCGTGGTTCTGATCGGTGTATCCAAGCGCAATATCGACGACTTCTTCTTCACCATTATCCAGAAGAAGGAATTGAACGTCTTTGGTTCCCGCAACGCTATGAAGAAGGATTTCCTGGAGCTGATTGACCTGGTCAAGGCCGGTGGTGTAGATTTGGAGAAGATCGTCACCAATACATACAAGATGGAGGATGCGCCCAAAGCGTTTGAGGAGTTTTCTCAGAATGCGGGAAAGATGCTGAAGGTTGTCATTGACTTCACCTGATGGATCGGGGAAGTAACATATTACATCATCAATTTTAAGGAAGAGAGGAAAACTGAGATGAAATTTACATGGAAAAAGAGAGTGGCGGCTGCAATGCTGGGCGGAGCTATGGTAATGAGTCTGACTGCCTGCGGCGGCGACAACAGTTCTGACGGCGGCAATGCTGCCTCCGGAAACAATGGCGATGTGATCGAACTGCAGATCGGCTTTGAGAACTCCATCTCCGAGCCCATCGGTCAGGGTATTGAGAAGTGGGCTGAGCTGCTGGAGGAGGCCTCCGGAGGCACCATGACCATTACCCCCTACCCTGACAGCCAGCTGGGCAGCAAAAACGAGCTGATCGACTCCATGTTGCTGGGCGAGCCTGTGTGTACGCTGGCTGACGGCGCTTTCTATGCCGACTACGGTGTGCCTGATTTTGGTATTGTGTTTGGCCCCTTCCTGTTTGACGATTGGGATCAGTGCTGGACTCTGATTGAGTCCGACTGGTATGCTGACCAGTGCGCTCAGCTGGAGGAGAAGGGCCTGAAGATCATTTCTTCTAACTGGAAGTACGGCGCTCGCCACACCCTCACGGTTGATCCTGTGGAGACAGTGGACGACCTGGCCGGCATGAAGATCCGCGTGCCCAACAACCAGATCCAGTCCTACGGCTTTGACGTGCTGGGCGCCACCTCCACTGGTATGGATCTGGGCGATGTGTACTCCGCTCTGCAGACCAAGGCCATTGACGGTGCTGAGAACCCCCTGGCTACTCTGTACGGCCGCAAGCTGCACGAGGTGGCTAAGAATCTGATCCTGGATGGTCACGTGCTGAACTTCACCACTTGGGTTTGCTCCGCCGACTGGTTCAACAGCCTGACCGAGCAGCAGCAGCAGTGGCTGATTGAGACCGGTGAAGAGGCCGGCTTCTACAACAACGACGTGCTGGATGAGCAGGAGGCTGAGTACCTGCAGCTGATGAAGGACGAGGGCGTCAACGTGGTGGAGCCCACTGAGGAAGTGCTGGATGGCTTCCGTGAGAAGGCTCAGGCTTTCTATGAGATGGGCGATACCTTCGGTTGGTCTGACGGCCTGTATGAGACGGTCTGCGAGGCTATGGGCAAGTAACCTTTTCATACCGAGCAAAAAGAAATGACGTGCCGGCGGCGGGAACAGCCATACCCGCTGCCGGCATCATAAAGAAGGAGGAAACTTTATGAATCCAGGTAACAAGCTGAAGAACGTGCTTTGCAACTTGGATACCATTGTCGCGTCTATCGTGCTTGCAATTTTGATTATACTCACCTTTGCAGGCGTTCCCTTCCGTTATATTCTGGGCGCCCCCTTTACCTGGCTGGAGGAAGTCCAGCTGGCCTGCATGGTCTGGATCGTGTTTGCCGCGGCCGGCGCTGCCTTCCGGGCGGGCAATCAGGTGGCCATTGAGATGATCGTAGACCTGATGCCCAAAAAGATGCAGAAGGCAGTCACTGTGTTCATCTCTGTGGTGGTACTGGCTGTGGTAGGCTATCTGTTCTACCAGAGTCTGGGCTATATCAATGTGTTCCTGAAGAGCGGCCGTGCCACCCCCATGCTGAAGATCCCCTATGCGCTTATCTATGGTATTGCCCCGGTGTCCTATGTGCTGATGGTAATCAGCTACTTCTATGCCTTGATCAAGGGCGTAAAATCTGAGGCAAAGGAGGCCCTTGACCTATGAATAGCATTTTGATTGCCGCTGCTGTGGTTATGCTGCTCCTGCTGTTTTTAAAGGTCCCCGTGTTTATCTCTGTCTTGGGCGGCGCTGCCATTTACTTCGTCTTTAACCCCGGCGTGAACCCCATCGTCTTTGCCCAGCAGGCCATCACCGGTGTGGAGAGTATCTCCCTGCTGGCCATCCCCTTCTTTGTCTGTGCCGGTATTATGATGAACTATACCGGCGTTACCGCTCGAATCATGGGCTTTTGTGAGGTCTTGACCGGCCGGATGTATGGCGGCCTGGCGCAGGTGAACGTGCTGCTGTCCACTCTGATGGGCGGCCTGTCCGGCTCCAACCTGGCGGATGCGGCCATGGAAGCCAAGATGCTGGTTCCCGAGATGGAGAAGAAGGGCTTCTCCAAGGAGTTCTCTTCTGTCGTTACCGCTGCCTCGGCCATGATCACTCCCCTGATTCCCCCGGGAATCTCCATGATTCTGTATGGCTGCATTGCCAATGTGTCCATCGGCGATCTGTTTATTTCCGGTATCGGCGTGGGCCTGCTGCTGTGCGTGTCCATGATGATCCTGGTTCGCTTTGTGTCCAAGAAGCGCGGCTACGCCCCCATGCGTACCACCCGCGTCTCCGGCGGCGAGTTTGTCCGGGCTCTGAAGCCCGCCATTCTGCCCCTGCTGCTCCCGGTGATCATCATCGGCGGCATTCGTATCGGTGTGTTCACCGCCACCGAGGCCGGCGCTGTGGCTATCGTATATGCCATGCTGCTGGGTGTGGTGTACCGTGAGATGCACTGGAAGGATATGGTGCAGGGCTTTAAGGAGACCGTGTGCACCACCTCTTCCATCATGCTGATCGTGGCCGCTGCCGGTGTGTTCTCCTGGGTGCTGACCAAGGAGCGTATTCCCCAGCAGCTCACCGAGTGGATCGTGGCTACCATCGACAATAAGTATGTCTTCCTGCTGATTGTAAACATCTTCCTGCTCATTGTCGGCATGTTCATCGAGGGCAACGCCTCCATGATCATTCTGGTTCCCCTGCTGCACCCCATTGCTCAGGCCTACGGCATCAATGAGATCCAGTTTGCCATGACCTACATCTTCAATAACGCCATCGGCGCGCTGTCTCCCCCCATGGGTACCCTGATGTTTGTTACCTGCGGCATTACCGGATGTAAGACCGGCAAGTTCATTAAGGAAGCGGTTCCTTTCTATATCCTGCTGGTGATCAACCTGCTGCTGATTACTTATGTCCCTGTGTTCTCCACCGGCATTCTGTCTCTGCTGGGCGGCAACTGATTAACCTGTTCCGGGCGTGGCGGGCTGTCCGCCATGCCCGGCTGTGTACATCGTTTGAGGTGAATCGATTATGGAAAAGCTTAACTATGAAGTGCTGAAAAGGTCCGGCTACCAGGGCTATATCCTGGAGAAGGCACCCGAGAAGATCCTCCAGTTTGGCGAGGGTAACTTCCTGCGCGCCTTTGTGGACTACTGGTTTGATATGTCCAATGAGAAAGTGGGCTGGAACGGCAAGGCCGTTCTGGTGCAGCCCATCGCTCCCGGCCTGGCCAAGCTGATCAACGAGCAGGAGGGCCTGTACACCCTGTACCTCCGCGGCCGGGAAAACGGCGAGAAGGTGGACCGCAAGCGTGTCATCTCCTCCGTCAGCCGCTGCCTGAATCCCTATGAGAAGGCCGACTACGATGCCATGATGGAAGTGGCCGTCTCCGATGATCTGGAGTACATCGTCTCCAACACCACCGAGGCCGGCATCGTCTACGATCCCGCCTGCCAGAAGGACGACTGTCCTCCCGCCTCCTTCCCGGCCAAGCTGACCCAGGTGTTCTACAAGCGCTGGCAGGCGGGCAAGAAGCCCCTGGTCATCCTCTCCTGCGAGCTCATTGACAACAACGGCAAGGAGCTGGAGAAGTGTGTGGGCCAGTACATCCAGCAGTGGGAGCTGGAGAAGGAGTTTGCCGACTGGTGCGGCCAGTGCACCTTCTGCTCCACGCTGGTAGACCGCATTGTTCCCGGCCGTGTGAAGGATCCTGAGGAGGCAAAGCGCCTGGAAGAGGAAAACGGCTATCACGATGAGCTCATCGACGTGGGCGAGGTCTTTGGCGTTTGGAACATCGAAGGCCCCGAGTGGCTGGCCGATCAGCTGCCCTTCCGGAAGGCCGGCCTCAACTGCATCGTGGTGCCCGACGTTACTCCTTATAAAAAGCGCAAGGTCCGTATCCTCAACGGTGCCCACACCGGCTTTGTGCTGGGCGCTTATCTGGCTGGATTTGATATCGTCCGGGACTGCATGCACAATGAGAACGTCAAGGGCTTTATGAACAAGATGCTCCACGAGGAGGTCATCCCCACCCTGCCCCTGGACAAGCAGGATCTGGAGAACTTTGCCTCTGCTGTGGAGGACCGCTTCAACAACCCCTTTGTGGACCATGAGCTGATGAGCATCTCCCTGAACTCCACCTCCAAGTGGAAGGCCCGCAACATGCCCAGCTTCCTGGAGTACATTCAGGAGAAGGGAGAGCTGCCTGTCTGCCTGACCATGAGCCTGGCCGCTTACATCGCCTTCTATTCCAACGACGTACAGGAGCTGACCGATAAGGGTCTGGTCTGCCGCCGTCCCAAGGGCAACACCTACACCGTCTCCGATGACCGGTGGGCTCTGGAGTTCTACTGGGATCACAAGGATGACAGCGCCGAGGAGCTGGTCCATGCCGTGCTGACCAATCAGCAGATGTGGGATCAGGACCTGACTCAGATCGCCGGCCTGGAGCAGGCTGTTGTGGATGACCTGAAGCTCATCCGCACCCAGGGCGCCGAAGCCGCTTACGCCTCCTGCCTGTGAGAGGAGACAGATATGACAAAGCTGATCCGAATTACCCCCCGGGATAATGTAGCGGTGGCGCTGCACCCGGTCAGCAAGGGTGAGAGCCTGACTGTGGACGGCGTAACAGTGACCGCCCTGGAGGATATCCCCCAGGGACATAAGCTGGCCCTCTCCCCCATTGCGGAGGGAGAGGCCGTCGTGAAGTACGGCTATCCCATCGGTCACGCCACGGCCGGGGTGGAGACCGGCATGTGGGTCCACACCCACAACATGCGCACCAATCTCTCCGGCGAGGAGGAGTACACCTACCAGCCTGCCGTGCCGGAGGTCACCCCGGTTCCTGCCGAGACCTTCCAGGGCTACCGCCGCAAGGACGGTCGGGCCGCGGTCCGCAATGAGATCTGGATCATTCCCACCGTGGGCTGCGTCAACGATGTGGCCAAGAAGCTGGTGGCCGACAACCAGGACCTGGTAAGCGGCAGCATTGATGGCCTGTATGCCTTCCCCCACCCCTATGGGTGCAGCCAGACTGGCGCCGATCATGCCCAGACCCGCAAGCTGCTGGCCGCCTTGGTCCGCCACCCCAACGCCGGCGCCGTCCTGGTGCTGAGCCTGGGCTGCGAGAACCTCCAGCACGACCAGTTTGTGGAGGAGCTTGGCCCCTATGATTCCGACCGGGTGAAGTTCCTCACCTGTCAGGAGGTGGAGGACGAGTTTGCCGCCGGGCGTCAGCTGCTGGAGCAGTGCGCCGCCTACGCCGGCCAGTTCCACCGGGAGCCCATTCCCGTCAGCGACCTGGTCATCGGCATGAAGTGCGGCGGCTCCGACGGCCTGTCCGGCGTCACTGCCAACCCCACTGTGGGCGCGTTCAGCGATATGATGATCGCCCGGGGCGGCAGCACGGTGCTCACCGAGGTGCCGGAGATGTTCGGCGCGGAGGGCATGCTGCTGAGCCGCTGCGTCAGCCGCGAGGTCTTTGATAAAGCGGCCCACATGCTCAACAGCTTCAAGGATTATTTCCTGAGCCACCATGAGACGGTGTACGAGAACCCCTCCCCCGGCAACAAGCAGGGCGGCATCACCACCCTGGAGGACAAGTCCTGCGGCTGCGTCCAGAAGGGCGGCACCGCCCCCATCTCTGACGTGATTGGCTATGGCGAAGCGGTGACGGCCCACGGCCTGAACATGCTCTATGGTCCGGGCAACGATCTGGTCTCGGCCACGGCCATGACCGCTGCCGGGGCGCACATTGTGCTCTTCACCACCGGCCGCGGCACCCCCTTCGGTGCCCCCGCCCCCACCATCAAGATCGCCAGCAACAGCCAGCTGGCCGCCAAGAAGTCGGGCTGGATCGACTTTGACGCCGGCCCTGTGGCCGACGGTGAACCCATTCCCGATGCGGCCCAGCGCCTGTTTGATCTGGTGCTGCAGGTTGCCTCCGGCAAGCAATCCAAAAGCGAGGAGTATGGGTTCCGGGAGATTGCCATCTTCAAAGATGGCGTTACCCTGTGATTCCTCTCTCATAACACTGTGGACCCGTCTCGGAAAGGAGACGGGTCCAAATTTTTGACCGAAAAGCAGACTGCGCGGAGAGAAGCCGGTGTTCTCTCCGCGCAGTTTTTCTTACCGCTTGATGTCGTAGTTCATGTTCATCAGGTTGCGGATGGTGTCTACGTCGTCGGTGATGTTGCCGTCGCCATGGATAGTGTGCTTGATGGCGCTGCTGGCCACAGCAAAGTTCAGGGTATCCATGGGGGAATAATGGTGCATCATGGCATAGATCAGTCCGCTGGCAAAGGCGTCGCCGCCGCCCACCCGGTCCAGAATGGTGAAGGTAAACAGACGGCTTTCAAAGGTGTGTCCATCCAGCCACATGAAGGCCTTCAGACTGTTTTCGCTGCCGCTGTGGGCGTAGCGCACGTGGCGGGCGATGCACTTGAGGTTGGGATAGCGCTCCACAAAGGCCTGGAAGATCATGTCCTGTTCCTCGTAGCTTGGGTGCAGCGGGACTCCGTCCTTCCAGTCCCCCTTACTGTGGTCGTTTTCGTCCCGCCACAGGTGGTAGGGCTCAATGCCCAGCAGGACATTCACATAGGGCAGACACTGGGTGCAGAAGTCCCGGGCCTCCTCCCAGCTCCACAGGGCGGAGCGGAAGTTGCCGTCAAAGCTGATCGTCATGCCTTTGTTCCGGGCGACCTTGAGGCAGTCCAGGACGAGCTGGGCACAGGAGGGGCTGAGTGCGGGGGTGATGCCGCTGAGATGGAGCCAGTCAAAGCCCTCCAGCAGTGCGTCCAGATCTACCTGGGAGAAATCGTATTCTGTGATGGCGCTGTGCTTGCGGTCATAGGTGACCTTACTGGAGCGGATGCCGTAGCCCGTCTCCAGGTAGTAGGTGCCCAGCCGGTGGGTGGGGGTCTCCTCCGGAGTAGAGAGAATCATAGGGGTGCAATGGACGTCGTTGCTGCGCAGCATGCGCACTGCGCTTTTGCCCAGGCTGTTGTTGGGCACCACGCTGAAAAAGGTAGAGTCCACGCCAAGGTTGGCCAGAGAGAGGGCGATGTTGGCCTCGCTGCCGCCATAGCTGGCCTCAAAACCGGTGGACACCCGGATCTTCTCATAGTTGGGCGGGGTCAGGCGGAGCATGATCTCACCGATGGTAATGAATTTGCAGGGACTGTCACTGTGTCGAAGCAAAGGATTGCTGTGTTCCATAGGTACCTCCGGAAGAGTCATAAAAAATGGCCTTGGGGCCGGGCGTTTTACGCCCAGCCCCAAGGCAAGGATAAAAAGGAATGAAGGAGAAAGTCAAACAATCAAAATCAGCGCTGGATACGGCCGGAACCGTCGCCGCCGGCCAGCTTCTCCACCTCAGCGACGGTGACCATGTTGTAGTCACCCTCGAT